>ERZ773138.325-NODE-325-length-59365-cov-9.394318_pt1 | contig 59365 bp, 42 predicted proteins | sample MGYA00511114_ERZ773138 | MGnify/ENA primary metagenome ERZ773138 (study PRJEB29015, sample SAMEA2737805) | human gut metagenome | biome: human gut; feature: human-associated habitat; material: faeces | place: China | collected 2012 ...
TATATGTTTCTTCCATATAATCTGACATCGTCATAATACCCCAACATATGAGCTGTGCTATCAGACACAGTAATATTTTCTTCTTCATAATCCCTCTTTTCTTATACATTATCGTATACACTCCTGTTCCAAACTCCAGAAGAAGCTTTATGACATCCGAACCAGTGTCTGCTCAATGTCTCGTTCAAGCATATCTTCCCGGAAAGGAATAAAATCAAAGACATATCATAATAAAGAACTAGCATATCCGCATTCACAGGAACTGTCGCACGATATTGTGCCGCAGTATTTTCACTTTTAATATGCAATTCTAAAATAATCCAGGTATGCTTTATATCTATCTTGTGCTGTCAGGCAAGTATCAGTCAGATACCCTTTTTCATTGTCCCATTCTTTCAATCCTCGATAATAAAACATTTTCAAATTATCCTCGATAATAAATGGAACAATATTGTATTTCAGGCATTCCTTGAACATAATCAAACGTCCCACACGACCATTTCCATCCTGAAATGGATGGATACGTTCAAACTTCACATGAAAATCCAGAATATCGTCAAAGGTCTTTTCTTCCTTGTTATTGTACTCTGACAGCAATTTCTTCATCCTGTCTGCAACTTCTTCCGGAAGTGCGGTTTCCATACCGCCGACTTCATTTGGCATTTTCTTGTAATCACCGACAGCAAACCAATCCTTTCTGGAATCACTGGTTCCATTTTTCAGAATCAGATGCAGCTCCTTGATAAACTTTTCCGTCAATGCCAATTTTGCATGATCAATAATAATATCAATACACCGGAAATGATTTGCTGTTTCAATCACATCATCTACATTAAGCACTTCTTTTTCTATACCAATGGTATTCGTCTCGAAGATATATCTGGTCTGATCGTGGGTCAGCCGACTGCCTTCCATATGGTTTGAATTATATGTTAAATCAATCTGTGTCTTATGATAAATGCCTCCAGCATATTTATTCGCCTTCTCATCCTGCAAAACATCCAGTAAGGTCGTTGGTTTTTCTTTCTTCTTGTTAGTGCGCTCCGGCTTTTCTGCATTTTCCGGAATATTCCATGTCTTTCCGGTAAGAAATGCTCCCGGCACACGACCATGGGCACAATAATTTCTTACACTACGTTCAGATACATCCCATTTTTTTGCCATTTCAGCAACTGAAAGATATTGCATCTGCCGCTCTCCTCCTTCCACACGATAAAAAGCATATTCTGTAAACCTTTTATTATCATGATTTCAAAAATCACGTTTACTATAGTTAGTATACCACATTACCGGCAACAAATCCATATTTTATCCTCATTCTTCTGTCGTTTTTGCCGACGCAGAAAGCTCTAATTTTAAAAATGGATGCCACTTCCTTATCCAGATCATTGAACAGCACTTGATTATCCCTGCTCTAAATAATAACTCACTATTTCCTGCTCCAGTTTCACATTATGTTCCTTCATATAACTTAACACTTCATTGTACAAATCTTCTTCCATTAATGCCTCAAGCCTACTCATATCATTATCCGTCAATTCTCTTAGGCAATGACTAAATCTCTTATCACATAATTGCTGTATTCCCATGCAATATAGTTCAAACTTTTTAGCAGTTTCTCGACACAAATGTTTATGAATTAGAAATCCTCCAACATCAATATCTCCAAAATGATAATATCTAACATTAGGATTATCCGAAATAACTTTTTTAAGGAACTCTATCTGATGTCTATTAGCAAAACCTCCCAAATACATCATAGCAAAATTTCCATCTTTCAATCTCTGATAAGATGTCTTATTTTCAATGGTCATTACACTTTCAGTATTAACACTGATTTTTTTTATACTTTGAACATCGCCAGATGCTATAGCTATACCACCTTGAATTTTTGATATATTTAAGGCATATTGCTCCCATTCAATTGTCCAGCTACCTTTTATAAATATTTCCTGTTCTGCTGGTGTAATATAAAAGAAGCTTAAGATAGCATCATTTCTTTCTCCCTCTTCTCTAATTCTACCGGTTGCAGTTCTCAAAAATGTACATACTTCTTCATAGTTATTACTTTCAAACCATTTTGAATCTCCATATACCAACACCGAAGCTTCTCTTACATATAAATGTTCCTTATTATTTTCCAAAAAAAATAATATTTTCAGATTTGCTTCAATTTGTTTCGGAACAAGTATGCACCTTGGATCTTCTATTTGTTCAAGAATACTTTCGCAATATTTATTCACAATTTGCCCCGTGCAAATATACTTTTCTACTATTTCATGTACTTGTTTTGAAATAGTACTTTGAGGAATGACACTATATTCTTCTTTCAAGTATTCATATAAGGCATCTAATTTTTCTTCTGAAAGATATATTTTTTCTATATCATCACTGAATTTCAAATAATCAACGGTTATGAAACCCATACCAGCCAATACACATGCTGCTTCATTAATTCCTTGTTTTTCCAATATATCTGCATTATTTTTAGCATAATCTTTATATATTTCTGTTGGTTTTAATATAACCCTTCTATTGGTAGCAATATTCTTTGCATATCGAATATTATATTTTTTTAGCAAACCATCAATTATCTCTTTTTTGTATTCCTTACTACTCATGGAATCTAATTTCTCCTATCTGCATATTATCATTACTATATTTCAAAACAGGAATAATTACGCCACATTCACTACCAATAGATTCCAACTTATTAGGCGGTGCACAAAATATAACCTGAAAATTCTGATTTTTAAAGAAATCCAGCATTAATTTTATATTATGATCGCTCATTTTTTCAAAAGGCTCATCTATGAAAATCAATCTAACTGAATTAACTCTGACATTATACAACATTGACAACGCCGCCGAAAGTATCAGCGTATATGGTATCTGAGTCCCGGCACCTGAATTATATCCCACCTGTTTCGATAGCTTACCATCTTTTACTTCATCATTATTGATAATAATCTCATAACTCATATAATTTCGATAATCTGCAAATTTCTTTATTTCCGCAATATCGTTATGGTCAATAATCTTATTGATAATATCTCGAATTTCCTTTTCTCTTATTTCTATCTCGTCATTTTCATATCCCATCAGATTTGTGAACATCATTTGACCATCAGACATATTGTTTGTGTCTTGCAAATATTCTGCATATCTTAGAATTTTTGCATAATCCGAATTATCGCTCAACATTTTTACATCAAATTGATATTTCGTAGAAAACTGAAGTTTTCGCAATTCCTTATTTATATCTGCTATATCACTTTTTGCATTCTTTGCAGTTTCATATATATTGAGTACAAATTCTCTTTTAAATATTCGTTCATAAGTTACCGTCTGCTCTTTGAGTTTTTGCTGTATTCCTTGCAAATCATCAATCCAGATTTTTCCTCTTCGTCTCTGGTAGTCAGCTTCATACTCCAAACCAATAGGTAATTTATCTACTTCTTGCTTTCGATTATTATACGCTTGTTGCTTACCATTAATATTTCCTTCAAGTTCACGCACTCTGCGATCTACTCTTTCTTTTGTCACACGAACCATAAGCGCACCATTCTGGTTTTCCCCGGACAAATATTGGTCATATTCTTCTATTGCTTTTTCCACAGCAGAATTACTTACAATTCTTTTCTCGTCTAATTCCACCTGTATTAAAGTTTCCTGTGTTTTAGACTTTTTAATTGATTTTTCATTTTCTGATATCCTTGCTTCTAAAATTGTCTTTTGATCTATATTTTTCTTTCTGTCATTCTTTTTGATATTTAGCTGGCTTTCAAGCACAGATACCCTTTCATTTAATGCCATAAATTCTACATTATTTTTCTGTGCTTCTAACAGCTCTTTATAATGACCTCTTTCATTATTCAAATTAACAGATACATCTGACCACTCCTTGTGAACATTTAAATTGAACTCTTTAAAGCAATCTAAACCATCCTGCAGATATTTTGATTTATCTTGCAGGCTTCTTTGTTCTAAAAGTATCTCCTGTTCTTTCTTTTCTAACTCATGCAGCCTTTTCTCTGCTGATCTTCTATTGAGCTCTATTGCCTGACTTCCCAGACAATAACTTCTGATTTTTCTTGTATTAATATAGGTTACAGCCATATTGCGACTCAGTTTTCCTTCCATCGACATAGCATTATCATAATCCGGTACTTTTTCAATATCTACCGCATGAATTCTTCCCAACCAAAATTTAAAATAATTTGCCGCAGTTTCATTTTGAATAGTAAGATAACGAAATACAGAATCTTCTTCACATTTCAGTTGCTTTGACATTAATCGCTTTGTATTTACCAGCTCTACATATCGATATCTTGACTTATCCAACACAGCATTCGCAATATCAAAGACATCTTTCGATACTATAACAGCATAACGATGTACCCCCAAAAAGGACTCTATCGCATTCCTCCAATTCTCATCCTTCAACTCTACTACATATTCATAAGCCATATGAGCTTCTTCGCTAATATCACGCTTTTTGAACTCTCGATTAATTTCTTTAATAAGCTCTACCTGCTCCTGAACGTTGGAATAATTCATCCTATTTTTATTGCAGCTTTCAATAATACTATTTTGTTCCACACATTCGCTCTGCACTATTTCCAGCCCTTTTTTCAGCAAAGTATTTTTTCCAATTAAGTTGTCACGACATCCCTGTATCTCTTCTTTCAATGAATCAATAAATCTTTGTTTTTCAGCCACCTCAAGACTTTTTGATGTCAATCTTCCAAGCACATTATCATTTTGTACGGCTACTCCCATCTCCGATAATCGAATAATCATTTCCTGCATTTTCTGCTGAAAGATTTCCAATTTCCTTTTTTCATCATTCAACTTTGTCAATTGCTTTTCATACGTATCTATCAATTGTTTAGATGCTTCTATCGCCTTTGAAACATCCAAATCAAGAAGAGCCCTTCTGGTTTCCGAATAAATTTTATCAATATCATTTATTTCCTGGTCTTGCTCTTCAATTCTCCTTTCCAGATCTTCACATGTAATAACACTCTTTTTGATTAATTCCTCTGCCTCCAAAATCTCTCTCTGGCACTCCACTAAAGCTTTATACTTAATTTTTATATCATCTATTTTCAGCTGTAATGCCTTCTTATCATGCTCGTCATAATCTGCCAATATAGAATCTAAATCTTGTAACTCTTGATTTATTTGTTCCAAACTGCCATTTATCTGTTCAATATTCTTCTTTGCTTCTTTCAATTTATCAAAATTAACATCATGTTCTTCTAAAACTGATTCCTTTATAAATTCCTGAATTTTCGCAGCGGGATTATATGCCATTATATTTCTTAACTTCCTTTGATATTTAGGGACCTCCTGATAAGGCAATTTAAGTCCTGTCATTTGCATAAATAAAGTAATACCATCTTTTTTATTTTTCATCTGCAACCCATATTTTTTCTGAAATCCCGAAGCATCATAAGGTTTTACAAGTGAATCTTCTTCATAAACAAATGAAACATCTGTAATTTTCTTTCCATCCATGGCATACCAATAAGTACCCCTAATATCTGTAACAGCTGTTTCTATTACTACCCCCAACACAAATGGATTCTCATTTATCTGGTCAAAATATTCCAACGCAATATGTGTGTACACTACTGGTATCTTATCAGCAGGTCTTGCATATATTCCAGCGCTCGCATCCACCAGGCATCGCGTATATGAAACTAAATTACGTTTTCCCACACCAGTATTGTACCCACTAGTAGCCTTATTGAATTGCGTGTCACCTGTATATGCATATTTAATAGCATCTAATATTGTTGATTTTCCACATTCATTTTCACCCGAAATCAATGTTAGATTTTCAGAAATGGGGATTGTCTTATTACTAAATCCATACCAGTTTACCAAATGTATATTACGCAAAATAGTTTTATTCATCTATATCCTCACTTTCCAAGAATTCTTCCTGCTCAGTCTCTATATTTTCTCCATCGGGTGCATATTCTGCCATAACTTGCTTTAGTTGTCCAATATCCATACAAAATTGTAACGATGGGTATAATCGAACTTTCCCTTCTTCTGTTGATATGTCATCACTATAATCTATCAGGCTAAATTTTTTAAATATGCGGTACGCATCTTTAAAGTCTGCCGGTTTCATATTAATTTGATAAATTTTGCATTTGTCAATAATATCACCAACTGTAATATGCACCGGATCTGCATATCCCATACGTTCCAAAAACAAAAGCCACAGTACCATTAATAATTTAACTTGTTTTGTATCAAAACGATATAGATTTATTCTCTTTAACCCAACTGTCTCAACGTCTTCATCCGCTTGTTGTAACATTGCCACTTTCATTCTTTCTTCAACAACAACCTTGTAACCAATAGCTGCCAAATATGTGTTTACATCATATTGATTGGCTTCTGACGAAATAAAATCATATAATTTCTCATCTTTGTCAGCCACAATAAATGTTGTATCAAGCATTTTACGAATACATTTCTTAAATAAATATGCATCTTCTTCACTCATTTTTTTCATAAAGTTGAAATCATTCATAAACAGACTCCTTCTATTTCTTAATTACTGTCATATCAGTAATGTCCGCAATCTCTGTTTTTACAGTTTCTTCTGACAGTCGAATATCATACGGGAACTCATCATTTTTAGCATAAAGCATTGCCGCTGCATACATCAATATCTCATCTTTTGTCTGAATCGATCTTTCTTTAATATTCATTTCATTTTCACTGCCCAATTGTACATCCAAGAAAGTAGTTACCCTATCAACAGAATATCTATTTGGTGAACTATTAAACAACCTTTCTGTTTGTACTCTCTTTTCTTCTTCTGATAACTCAATTGTTGAAAGCCCAATATTTTCTCCCTCGTTTTTTACACGCTTATTTTTTTCAAAAGATTTATATCCTACATATTTTTGATTCGTGATACGTGTACAATCTGCAACTTTTTCCATTGCAACATTCTGTTCTTCTTCTGTCATCTTAGAAACAGTATTTAAAAAATCATTAATTGCAGCTTCTAATCTTACCCCATTACTTGCCATCAGCATAATTCTTGTATTTGCAAGATTATAGTAATTATTAATGCGGTTATCTATAAGCTCCATATTTGATTCGTATTCAACACTTAAGAAATACTGGAGTTCGGCAAAATATCGTTCAACACGCTCTCTCGCATCTTCATAATTCAATTGCAATTTTTCCGAGCATTCTTTTATTATTTTTTCACACATTTCTTCCTGTCTAAGTATTCTTAATTTCGCCTTTATAAATGATATTTGTGTAGGAATTAAACCATTATTTTTAATAAAAAAATATTCGTTAAAAAAATGATCCAGCATTTCATCTTTCATTATAAATTGCCCAAAACTATTGATATCTTGAAAAACAATCACCGCTTTCATAATACTTGAAATATTATCTTTCAACTCTACCAATTCATTTTTTAATTCTGTTTCATTATCAATTAGCGGCACTAAAATATTAGTATATGGTCTCTCTCTACGAACAGAATCTTCCTCAAATGCAGATTTTACAATTTCGTACATAGAGAAAATACGGTTTGACATCATACCTTCTCCACTTTTTTCTGTCATTTTTCTCAAAAAATCCATAAATCGTCTGCAGTCAATTGAGATATTAACAACATACTCACCATTTCTACCGATCTCTCGAGGAAGTAACCATCCACATTCACGAAACAGGGAAAGAATTTCAGAAGATTGCAATTCAATTCCATTTTCTTCTATTTCTCTTTCCTCACCCACTGCAATATCTTCCAACAAACTTTTTCTTGTAACATTTATTTCCACATTTTTCAAATAAACTGTAAGACTATCTTTTGCATCAGTTTCATACAATACTGGTAATTCTTTTGTTCTATCAATTAATATCTGAATGCAATCATAATATATCCTTTTATATTTCAATGTTAGTGGCTTAAAAAAAGAATCATTTTTTACATATTCAAAAAAGTTCACTTTCTCACCTCCTGGATTAATGCCTTTTATCCTTTTCCCTATGCTGCTGCATTAGCGTTTATTGTGTCTATAACCTTTCTTATTCCCATCCACACATTTAAATCAGTAAATATTTCAACAACACTTCCCTGATCTGTAAATGGAGATTCCTGTAAGACAGAAAGATCCTTCATCATTCCATTATGAACTATATATTCGATAATCTGATTTACAAAGTAAATTTGCCTGCTGTCAAGACTTGTATTTGTAAGATATTCGGAAAAGGCCTCTTTTGCTGCATTCATGTCTAAGCCAACAATCTCACGAACAAATTCGCCAAGTGGTTTTGTACCAATTTCTTGTTCATAATCCTGTTTTGTGCCTATTTCCTGCCATAGTATTTCTTCCAATGAAGCAATATCTGTTGATGTCAATGGACGATTAGTCTTTAACTTTGCAATAGCAATATTGTCCTGATGCTGCCTTATATAATATTCTGCTTTTGCCTTGTAATTCTTTAATTCATCATTTTCAAGTTCAGATTCATTCCATTCTGTCGAAAGTATTTCATCTGTGAAATTAGTATCATAACGTATATTCGGATGTGGCAAATATTTCATAAGATCACGAAGTTGCTCTCTTATTTCTTCAAATTCATTTATTCCCGCATTATCAACGTAATCTGTATCCAAAATCTTATTGATTAATTTGGATTGTGCCTGAATTTCTGGAATATTCGCTACACTTGCAATTCCCGTCACTTTCTTATAAAGATCTGTACGAGCCTTCGAATACTTTTTGCCAACTAAATATGCTAATTCAATTCCATACATAAGCGCATCAAATCTTACAGCACTTGCATCCTCACCATCCGGTAAGATCAGTGGTGCAACCTCTTCTTTAACTATTAAAGTATCCTCATATGTAAGGGTTTGATAATTCGATTCTGTAGAATATAATTCTACATATTTCAGGTGTTGACGAACAGCAAAATTGTCCCTTGGCAGTTCTTGAACCTTCTCGCTCATTTGTTGAACTAATGCCTTTCGATATGCAATAAGCCTGTCCATTTGATATTCAATATCCTGAAGCTTATAGGTAATCTCAAATTTCAGATTAAAAATCGCCCCTTGAAGTGCAATCATATTAGCTGAGGCTTTCCCTTTATTCATTCGGAAGAACTCGAAATTTCCACAAAAATCAAAAATATAGAATTTCTGTTTGTCCGCTCCGTCCAATAAACCAGGGCAAAGTCTTGTACCTCGACCAATCATCTGCCAGAATTTTGCTTTACTCATAACTTTTTTGAAGAACACCAAATTCAAAACTTCAGGCACATCAATACCTGTATCTAACATATCTACAGATATGGCTATCTGTGGCATTTTCTTTGGATCCGAAAACTCATCTATTGCGCTCTGTGCATAGGTCATATAATTATCTATTACTTTTGCAAAGTCAGGAAGATGCGGATATTCCTGATTAAATACTTTTAATATTTTCTCTGCGTGATCATGATTCTTTGCAAAAATAATAGTCTTACCTATTTTCTGTCCGTACTCAATCTTAATGCCTTCCGTCATTAAAATATTTAATACCTGTTTGATGGTATCCTCATTAAATAACCATGTATTAAGTGCAGACGAACTTATTGCCTCTGGTAAATTACCCTGCTCATCTTTAAATGTATCTTCATATGCTTTTTTATCTTCTTCTGATAATTCATCGTATACAATTCCCTGTTCAATGAATTTCAGTCTCGATTCAACTGAAACATAATCAACAAGATATCCATCTTTCACAGCCTGTGCTAAGTCATAACCATATGTTGGAACACCATTTTCCAATTCAAATATCTCATATGTATTCTTATCAATTTCATCTTTTGGGGTAGCAGTAAGACCAACCAACGGCGCATCAAAATATGAAAATATATCTCTATATTTATTATAAATTGATCTATGTGCCTCATCACAAATTACAAGATCAAAATGACCACATGTAAATAATTTCCCCTCATTATCATTTACTGTATCAATACAATTCATCATTGTCTGATATGTGGAAAATACACAATGTGCATTATAATTGTCTTTTTCTTCAACAAGATTTGTACATGATAAATTAGGCAGCATATTCACAAAACTTCTTTTTGCCTGTGTAACAAGTGAATTTCGATCTGCAAGAAATAAAATATTTTTTACCCAGCCGGCTTTTAACAAACAATCACATAACGCTATCACAGTTCTTGTTTTTCCAGAGCCCGTTGCCATGACAAGTAATGCTTTTCTACGATTTTTCTCATCAAAGCTATTACAAACTGCTTTAATAGCAGCCTCCTGATAATATCGTCCAGCAATATTTTTATTGACTACAACATACTTAAGACTTGTCCTCATAGTTAATAAATTAAACCACTTTTCCAAGTCTCGTTTTGAATAAATAACGGAACATTTTCTTTCCGGATATTGTCCATCAATAATATGTGTTTCAAATCCATTGGTAAGGAAAATAACCGGTCTTCTCTTATATTCTTTTTCTAGTAAATCTGCATAGAGCTTAGCCTGTTGTCTGCCTTTTGCAACGTCCACACAAGTTCTTTTCGCCTCTATAATTGCTAACGGACGGTGCATATCATCATAAAGCACATAATCTGCAAATCCTATACCTGATTTATTTGGCATGCCTGAAATTTCGACCTCATTCATCCAATCCTTTCCTTCTGTCCATCCCGCATCCATTAGCATAGAATCAATGTATAATTTTCTTGTTTTGTACTCTGACAAATCAAGAGGCTTCGGAACATATGTCTGCTGTTGTTCCTGTCTTCGCGCAGAAAGAGCTTCCTTAAGTGAAGCATTTTCTTCAATTAATTTTTGTAAATCAAGTTCTTGTTTTGCGGACTTTTTCTGTTCTTTTATTAGGTCCTCATTAACTGCATTTGCAATCTCTTTTGATTGCTTTGCCTTTTCAAGGCGAGATATAATTAAAGTTTTATCAAAAGATCTGTCTTCATAATGATCAGAATAACAATACGCAATATAATCTAAGTAAATAAACAAATTTTCAAGACAAAGCATAGCTTCATCCCGTCCTAATTTTTTATTGCTATGAGCAACATTATTTCCACTTCGCCGAATATAGTTCATGCGTTTCCAAAGATCCGGTCCTACAATCTGGCGATATTCTTCTGCATTCATTAAGCTGTATAAATTATCCTGATATGGTCTTTCAAGCTCCTCATCTACTGAATACATCCACTTTAACGCAAATTCCATAGCCCGGCGGCTATTAATGATACTTGCTTCCGGATCTATAAGAATAATTTTCTCTGCCGAAATGGCAACATCTGCAAAACTAGAAAACTTTGATTCATTTTTTAAGTAATCAAAATTGGTTATCATATAATCCCCTCCATTCTCTCAAGTATTTACATCTGAATAATCTATTATTTCATTATTATAAATTCTTTTTTGTGTGGCCACATACACACTGATAATATATTATCTCACCTAACGCTTGCAACTACAACTTTTGATTTGTCAACTTGTTTGACGAAGTCGGAAAACTGTTCCTGCAAATCCATCGGTGGAATAATAAACTCTTTTTCCTCTAGCTTCGATTTAGACAATATACCTTTTAATGCCATATTTATATCTTCCACAAGATAATCCTTGGACATCTGAAGCAGCACATACAAAAACAGAATATTGTATTGTTCAGGTACTACTGCATTAATCTGCTGGTTAAATGCCACTGTTCTATCTGTAATGCAAACTCTACCAATACTTGCTATACTTCCAGCAATACAAGCCATAAGAATAGAATTCTTTTCAACTGTACGTCCAACATTCATACCCTTTTCAGACAAACTCTCTGTCGCTTGAGTTGGACTAAGAATTCCAGAAACAATATTATCTGTCTTTATCCATTCTATATAATCACCATAATATTCTGCTATTGCTCGTGAAGGTGTATTGCCAGTAATAACTTTGCACGTATCTTTTAACATCTTCTTCTCGAATCCAAACGGATTACTTCTAGGGTCTCCAAACAGCTCGACAAATCGGGCTTTGATAAGGTCATTTAGCATTTGTAATTCTTGTTCTCTTAATTTCATAACATCATGTAATTTATCAAGTTTATTACAAATAGAAACCTGCTCTTTTTTACTCTTTTCACCCACTTCAAATTGTTCTACATAGGTATCTGTTTTCAAATTATGAAGTCCCGTGGTTTTATTCTCAAAGGATCTAGTCCCTCCCCGTTTATAATTTGCATACAACGAATAAAATATATATCTCGGATACCATACTTCTCTATCTTTCACACGAAGCAATCCAGTAAAATTGTTAAAAAGATATGTATTCTCCACACCATCAAAATAAATAACTCTTCCCACAGGAAATTTATCACTTCCCCCAGACTTTTCAATAATAATGTCCCCTTTTCGAAGGAATTTATCATTTATATTTTTCTTTGTAATTTTTCTAGTAACTACATCATTATAGTTAACAACCCCCTCGTTAGTAAAATTAGTAGTTCTAAGCACTGGTATTCCTTCACCAGTTTCATCATCTGTTCCCCATTCGCCAGACAATGCTTTTCCTGTAATTTCAATTAACCTTGCCATCTATATCATCCCTACAAATCCGAATTTGAGGAATTTGCCCTAAATTATGCAATATATCTCTGATGTGATGCTTTTACATTTCCTTGATTTACAATTGCATACTGCATTGTAGTATCAATCTGTGAATGTCCAAGAATTTTCTGTACCTGTTCTATCGGCATTCCCTTATCAATTGCTCTTGTAGCCATGGTCCTTCTGAATTTATGTGGATGAATCTTCGTAAGATGCAGTCTTCTTCCTAACTCTCTGATTCTTATTTCTACTCCGCTTATTTTTAGTCTATCATAAGGACTATCCAATGTTACAAACAATGCCGGATTATCATCCTTTCGGCTTTCCAAATACTCTTTCATATGCAATTTGGCTTTTGCATCAAAATAAACACGCCGTTCTTTATCTCCTTTTCCATAAACAACGCATTCACGTGCCTCAAAATCTATATCATTCCTATTTAAATTAACTAATTCTCCGACTCGAATTCCTGTTGAATATAGCAGATCGATCATTGCCCGATCTCTAGGATGCTTGCAATTATCACGTAACCGCTCAATAGCTTCATCAGAAATAATTTCCTTTACTGGTTGTTTCGTCTTTATCTTGTGAATGCGTCGCATCGGACTCTTTAATATGTAATCTTCTTCCTCTAACCAAGAAAAGAAACTGCTAATATTTCTGCGTATATTATCAACAGTTACTTTACTGCAATTATTTATTTTTTGGTATTCTGAAAGATAACTTCGAATCTCTTCTGTTGTTATCTTCCGAATCGGGCTTACAACCCTTAATAATAACTTTTCGATTGTAACTCTATAATATTGTAATGTTCGTTCCGAACAACCTTCAATCTTTTTAGCATCCAAATACAACTGCAAATATTCTGTATTACTTATTTCTGTTTTTTCTTCATGTGATTCATCCAAATTTTCCAAAAGTACTTCTTGTAACTTTTTCATCTGAGCAATACTCAGATATTCTGCCATTTCATTTAAAATTTTTACTAACTTCTCCTGCATGTTCATACACTCCTTTCGAATGTACCAACATCCTACACCAGTCTTTACCTTATTTTCTTAAATATTCTACAAACACATCTATATTATGGTTTGAAAATTTTAAATCGTACAAATATATTTTTTATGATATCCCGTATACTAACTCATCCCCAAATATAATCAGCCATAATTTTCTATTGCTATTTTTATAAACGTACTAAGATCGCTTTTATAATCATCCTCTGAATATTCTTTTCTTTCGCATCCAATCCATTTTAAATGTTGTATACCGTCTTCCGTTAGGGCATAATTCCCCTTTATGCAGCCATCTAATGTTATAACTTGCTCTGCTCCAGAGACTTCGAATGGGGAATATGCTGAACAATATCTTAATCCATTTGGATTGCGTTGCAAAACCAAATCAAATATTTGATTTGTAATATCATACAAATTTTTATGTATATATTTATTAATATAAAATACTGCCGTTGGATCTCCTAAAATATTACATATATTGCTTGTATCACACTCTAACTTTGACAAAGCATCAATCTCATTTGGAGTTAATTTTCCTTCATTTTCTATTGCCATTGCTATCTTATGTAATCCCATTGTAATTATACTTCTATTTTTAAGTAATGAGCCCACCTTAAATGTCTCTACGCACTCATATCTTGCAAGGTAATAGTTTTCATTTGGTTTTAATCCGATTTCTCTTGGTAATAAAAAATCCTCCGTACCTAAATATAGTACAGGTGATTTTTCTTTATTAAAACGACCTTTAGTAACCATTTTTTGGGGTGGTAACCACCATTCATTTTCATCTTCTAATGGTCGTCCCTCGTCTTTTCTAACTCTGTAGAAAATAGTACCTTTAGGAACTGGCACATCATCGCCTAATACCGATAATTTTTCACACATACTCAATCCAAAAAACATCGTTACAAATTCATCCAACGATTTGCAATGTATTAATTTTGCTATATATTGATCTTGCATATAATAATCCCCCCTTATCCAATCTATTTATCCGAAATATTGCTGCATTAAACTATTGAATAAAATCTGTGTCTCATCAAGTGCCTTTTGTACTACAACTTTTGATTTGTCGACTTGTTCTACCAACGAAACAAATTGTCTCTGAATATCTAATGGAGGAATTGGTGTCATAACCTTCACAATATCTTTTGCTGCAATATTTTTCTTTGCTGTTTTATTAACATATGAATCTAATCGTTTTTGGCCAACCTCACCAGTTAAATAATAGAAGAAAAATAGCGGAAGAATTTTTTCTGAATCAGCCTGCATTCTGATAAGATTTGGGCTAATATTGGCACCAATAAGTTTTTCTTCAGTTATTATTCCAATTCGTGATGCAGCTGATCCATCGCCTCTTACTGCCATTACAATATCATTTCGTTCAATTATGGTTTCAGGAAAGTCATCATTCGCTTTTTCGTATACAAATACATAGTTTTTATCCTCAACATCCATATGCCCATCTTGAAGAATGTTGCCAATCCGAATTACTCTAACTCCCGATTCCAAATATTCCATATTGCAAAACGTTGGATACCTTTTTACTCGTTTACAAATGTTTCCCAAAGGTTCCTGTTTCCATCTATTTAACTCACTGTCTGATCCGCCAAACATCTCGACAAATCGGGCTTTGATGAGGTCATCTAATACACATAATTCATCTTCTCTTTTCTTGATTACACTGGATACATTATCAAGAATATCCACGATTTCTGCTTGTTTATCACTATCTGGATAATTGATTTGAACTTCTTTTAACCACTTGAAATGTCTATTATATCCGGTGTCTGGTATTCTTGCATTCTTAAGTGCATAGTACAAGTATTTATAATTTGCATTATCATCTTTACTTCGAAGTACTTTAACACCATCCGCCCCAAGAAAAAATGGCTCATCAACATATTTTATAACTCTTGTATGGTCACCAAATATTACGACAGGAACTTCTTCAAATAAACCTTCTTGTCTATCTGTATATCCAGCAATTTGAGATTGTCCTTGGTCAATTATGATATGTTCGCCCACCTCACTATATTCCGTTGTTTGAACCTTAACTCCATATTTGGTTTTATCTACAAATATTTCATCAAATGACTTCATCTACTTCATCCCTACAATTCTTCATCAGCTTACTCAGTGCTTTCATAGTGCTACATTCGTTACGGCTACGGCTTCGCCTACGCTCATGCGTGCTGTCGCACTATATGTCCAATCTGAAAATCATCCGCCTGTGAGCAAACTCCCAGCGTCTGTTTTCATCTTGTCCATGCACTGCTCATTACCTCGTCAAATCCGAATTTACTGGATTCCTCTCTGTCTTTTTTTCAAATCCCATACATAACTCATAATATGGAACTCCATGTTTCCAGAGTTTATCATCAATCCTTTTCAAATAAGAAATCGATCGATTATATAACTCCATATTGTATATATTATCTAAGAATTCATTTTGTTCATTCAATCTGATATGAATTTTGTTTCTATAATCATACATATCAATTATTTCTTTAATTTCTTCCTCTTGAAAATCAAGTATACCTAATTTCCAAAGTTTTAAAGTAGATTTTTTCATATTACTTCTATCATCTTTAGTAAGATTCTTTCCACACTGTCCAATCTTAGGGCATTTTTGACAATATTTGTTTATATTGTTTGATGTTTCCAAAATTAATGCCTCTATAATAGAAACAATATTTACAAACGCCTGTTTATACAACATTATTTCTATAGATCCCCATATATAAAATCTATTCACCAGATAGTTATAATAATCAGATAATTGAAGAGCATATGAGATATTATTTTTTGTATTTCTATTATCAACAATTTCATTCAAATGATATTGAATCCAAAATTCTTTTGATGTCCTTATGTATCTTTGAGGCATTTTGATTCTGTTTTCTTTTTCAATAGTAAAATTATCCAAAGGTGGATTATATCCCTCTTCGCGAATCAATTCTTCATTTCTAGACAATAAACTACTTATTTTTTCAATATTACTATAATATTCCTCTAGTTTCTCTCCATTAAATGTTTTCATTGCAGTATCCCTTATTCTTTTAATAACCTTTCTAACTCATCCATCTCTTTCCCAATCTCCATTTCAATCTCACGAATATTTGCCATTATTTCCGATGTTGGCGGATACTCTACAGCAACATATTCAATCTCTTTATACTTATTAATACTAAGATCATAAGCATTATCCACAATATCCTGTTTTGGAACCATAAATGACTTATCTGTACGTTTTCGATCCATCTCCTTATCCAGATTTCTAAATCTTTCAATAATATCAGGAATATCATTTTCCGAGATCGGAGATCGTTTATCATCCAAACTAAAGCCATCTGCTGTCATATCATAGAACCAAACATTATCTGTTCCGCCATGCTCCGTTTTTGTAAACACAAGAATAGCAGTTGAAACTCCGGCATATGGTTTAAATACTCCAGAAGGCATTGAAATAACAGCCTCCAACCTCTGATTTTCGACAATCTCTTTTCTTATATCCTTATGCGCTTTGGACGATCCGAATAACACACCATCCGGAACGATACATGCACATCGTCCGCCTATTTTTAATATACGTATGAATAACGCAAGGAACAATAATTCTGTCTTCTTCGTCTTGCAAACTTTAAGTAAATCTCCTGATACAGATTCTGCATCAAGACTTCCTTTAAATGGAGGATTTGCTAATACCAAAGAATATTTATCCTTGTCTGTGTTTTGATCAGACAAACTATCTCTGTATTCAATAAATGGATTGTCAATTCCATGTGTCATCATATTCATTGCCCCAATGCGAAGCATTGTTCTATCCATATCATAACCATAGAACATACGATTCATATAATGCTCTTTCTTTTGCTTATCATAGAAAATTTCTTCTCTCTTTTTTTCTTTCAGATATTCTCCTGAAGCTACCAAAAAACCAGAGGTTCCACATGCCGGATCACAGATTACTTCATCGCTTGAAGGATCCATCATCTCAACCATCATTCGAATAATATGTCTTGGCGTTCTAAACTGACCATTAAGCCCCGACTGAGCAATTTTTGATAATAAGTATTCATACACATCCCCCCGTACATCAGCAGTCTGAACTTCATTCATCATTGCATAGATTTCATCTAAAGAGTCAACTACCTTGGATAAAACAAGGGGTGTTGGCAATTTAAATATTGCATCATCCATGTATTTGGAATATGCACTATTCTTATCACTGTGCAGTGTTTTAATAAATGGGAATACCCATTCCTGCATTATAGAGTACATTCTATCTGCAGGAAAATCACGAAAGACAGACCATTTAAGCTGTGAACCGTCAATTGTTCTTTCCCCAATCTTTACTTCTTCTGAAAAAATGCTCTGAAATGGGAGCCCAAGCATTGCGCTCTCTTTTGCTCTTATATTATCGGAATCATCCAAATCATGAATAAACATCAGATAGGTAATCTGCTCAATCACTTCAAGAGGATTAACCAAACCTCCTGCAGCAAAAATATCCCATAGACCATCAATTTTATTTTTTAATTCGCCTGTAATCATTTAATCCTCCACTCTCCACACATATTTCGTGTAGCGTCCTCCACCAATTTTTTCAATTTCTCCATTCTTTAACAAATCTGCTAAAGCTCTCTGAATAGTTGTATCACTTATATCCGGATTCATATTCAACAATTCTGCTTTTGTAATTGTCCCTATATGTTTTCTTATTATCTCTCGAACACGATCTGCTTTTGACAGATTAGGATTCGTCAACAATTCCACTCTGGATTCAAATTCCTTATATGCGTTTACAACAACTCCCAGCATATAGTTCACAAATGGTTTATAATCATTTTCATTCTCATGCCAGTTAATGGAACTATCCTGAAGAACTTCATAATAAGTTTCTTTTGATTCTTCAATAATTCTTTCAATACTTATATACTTACCAACAATAAAACCCGACTGGTAAAGCAAAAGTAAAGTAAGCAATCTACTCATACGTCCATTTCCATCATTAAACGGATGTATACACAAAAAATCCAAAATAAACATCAAACTCAAAAGCAATGGATCTGCTTCAGACTTTGCCTCATGATACGATTTGCACAATTCATCAATTGAAGGTGCAGTTTCCCATGCTGGAACCGGTCTAAATCGAACACATTCATTCCCATCCGCATCTGTTTCTCGAATAATATTGTCAGAAGTCTTAAACCGTCCACCTTCTGTACTTCCCAAAAATTTATACAAATCTCTATGCAACTGCAAAATATAATTTGCATTAATTGGAATATAATCATAATTTTCATGAATTGTATTTAACACATCTCTATATCCCGCTATCTCCGCTTCATCACGATCCCGTGGTGTAGTTTTAGCCTGAACAAGGCTTTTGATTCTGTCATCTGCGGTAAATATTCCCTCTATTCTATTTGAAGCCTCAGTACTCTGAATTTTAGCAATTTCTACTAACTCAATTAATTCATCCTTATGTGCCTCGATAAATAATCTTTGTTCCCCTTTATACTCATTGATGAGCGTGAGTTTCTTTACTATCTCAGGCGTTAGCAGTTTGCTCCACTTTTCTTTATAATTATAATCTCTCATTCAATAGCCTCACATTTTTAATTTAGTCATTATTTACATGAATAACCTAATTGAATAATTATAAATTATCATGTTTTAATTTTATCGTCAAGATTTTTAATTTAGTCATTATATCCTGTTTTGACCAAATTATTATTTGTGTGAAGTATTTAAATTTTCAGTAAATATACAAAAACAGCCAGAATATTGGCTCCGACTGTTATCTCACCCCCTATTTCTCTCCATCTCTCTCTGAATCCAGGTCATGATCACATCCACAAGATACTCCTGCTGTATCTGGCTCAATTCCCTGCCCGGCTGTATCTTATGCCATTTTCGGATGCACTCCCTGCAGCAGGTTGCAGTTGCATGCTGTGCGATAAATACCGGATGCCCTTTCATCGGCGTCTGTTTTCCATCGTTTGGAATAACCGCCGGAGCTTCCCGCTTTGCAATAAAGTCCTGCGCATGCTGTCTTATAGTATCCAGTCCTTTTTCATTTATGTAATCAATATCCTTCTGCTTTAAATGAAAGCTGCTTCGGAACTTGGAATTACCAAGTCTCTCAAATAGCTGCTTATACCATTCCTCTTTTGTCATCAAAATTCTCCAAACTTCTTATGGCATCCTAACACTTCCTGTTAGAATGCCATCTATAAACATAAATACTATATTATTTTCCCCCATGCTCCTTCACGACCAGTCTGCCTCTTCCGCTTTTCTTCGCCTCGTATAATGCATTATCTGCTTCCTCATATAACCGGTTAAAGGTTGCTTCTGACTTAGCGATGACTGCGCCCATAGAGATGCCGGTGCCTCCCTCTGCAGATTTTACTGTCAGATTTACTTTGTCAAATATCTGCTGGGCACGTTCTTTGATCGCATTCTCCGGCACACTCTTATTGAAGAACATCATTGCCGCAAATTCGTCCCCACCCATACGACTTGCAAAATCTTCATTTCGTAAAGACACAAGCAATGTCTGGGCGACTAAGATCAGATATTTATCACCATTATGATGACCATAGGTATCATTATATTGCTTAAATTTGTCAACATCTATCATGATCATCATTGCATTAAAATCACCTGATAACAGCTTCATCTCCATATCATTTCGAAAAGCCGCATGATTCAAAAGGCCCGTCAGGGAATCTGTGCGATATGTATTCTCCCAATTCCGCAATCTGGCTTCCGCCTTATTCTGCTCTGCATCTGTCAGGATCTTCATGGAATAAGTACTCGATACATCCGAAATAATAATCTCTACACGATCCTGTTTAACTGCCGAATCGTAAAAGACACGTCCATAGCAAAAGACATAAATATCCTTTCCATCCTTTCGATGGAGTCTGTGTTCCTGCAATACATATGTACCCTTAGCCAGATTGGCATTTGTCCGGCACAAATATTCTGTCCGATCAGCTTCAGGGATCAGATCCATCTGATTCATGGAATTTTTTTCTACATCCTCACCGGAATAACCTGTCAGCTTCTCGAAATTATCATCCACAGACAAAATATTCCATGAACCATCCAACAAATATCTGCTGCATTGCACTGTATGTACACAGAATGCTTCCTGAAGTGTACTGTTATCCTCCGGTTTTGCCACTTGTTTGTGTTGAGGTTTTTCCTTCTCCTGCCTGAACTTATGAACTCCCTTTACGGTATCAGAATAATTCTCTGATATCATTTGAATAAACTCGGAAACAATAAACGGATCAAATTGTGTTCCGGCGCATTTTTTTAATTCTTCAAGTGCATCGGATACAGGCATTCCATTTCTATATGGACGGTCACTTACCATCGCATCAAATGCATCAACAACAGCAATTACACGTGACAGTACAGGTATACTCTCCCTGCTCAGTCCGTCAGGATAGCCCTTTCCATCCCATCTTTCATGATGATGTCTGATTTCCTCTGCGATCTGCTTCAATTCTACATTACTGTTTGCAATATCGTAGCCCTTTTCAACATGTGAACGCATGATCTTCCATTCTTCATCGGTAAGTTTTCCCGGTTTGTTCAATATCTCCATCGGAACACCGATCTTTCCGATATCATGAAGCAGACAGAGAAGGGACAAGCGGCTTTGCTGTATATCGGATAACTCTATACGTTTACCAAGCTCTGCACCCATAATCTGTGTACGGCGAACGTGATGCTCCGTATCACTGTCACATTCCTCAAGTGCCCGTATCAGAGATGCCAGCATATCCGAATGAATGGATTTGCTGTCTACTAATTTCTTTGTACGCATAGCTTTAGTTGTATTTCGAATGCTTTCAACTATACTGTGTGTCTCACCTTCTACTACACTGACTGCGTACTGAATACTTCCGTCGAACTTCTCCTTAAGTTTTTCGGCACATACTGCCATCTCATCTTCACTGCTTCGGCTACACAATGCTATAAGATGTGCCTCGGTTCCTCTGACATAATATGCCCTTTCAGGAAAACAGGTTCTCATATTTTCCGACAACAACCGGATCTTCTGATCCCCTGCTTTTTTTCCAAGTGTGCTGTTGATAACAGACAAACTGTTAATATCACATACAGCAATTCCTACCGGGAACGTAAAATGATCATTTTTTTCCAATGCAAGCTGTTTGAAATTTTCCCATTTCTGAAATCCTGTAAGCATATCCGTCTCAAGTGCGATATCTGTAAATACAAACATCTGACCAATCTTATGGCCCTTTTTATTTTCAAGCTTCTTTACATCGCATCGCAATGTCTTTTCTTCCGTTTCCAACTTAACATAGCATTGCAGGGAAAAGCTGTCGTCATCTGATTCCGGATCAAACGACAATCCATATACATCCAGAAAACTCTGAAGATCTTTACATCCGGTCAACAGTTTTTCTCCCAGGAAAAAATCAGCTCTTTCATTATGCAGAATCAGGTGCTCGTCATCATCAAACAAAACGATGCCCTGCCCTATATTTTCAAATATACTTGTCTTCAATTTATTCAACATCCCATGTGTGGAATAATCAAAGCAGCTCCAATAAATAATAAATGATACTACACTGTATCCTCCGATCGAATAGTCCAGTAAATTCACTACAGATTCGCCCGGTAAAAATAAAAAGATCGCATTTGACCCTACAATAATAAGAATTCCTATGATAACACTTAAATACTGCCAACGATATTCTTGCGGAATCTTGCAAATCTTCCGAATCAATAAACCTACCACCAATAACACCATTACATACGAAAATATCAGATGGAGCTCATACAAGGGCTTCATCTGATAGCTATACTTTGCAATCAGCGTATCCCGTGGTTTATATTCAATTGCAATTTCCATAAATGGATTAACTGCAAACACGATCAATTCATATATACAATATAAAAAGCAGAATGTTACCATCCATTTCCCATATTCGGAAAACTTTCCTTTTGTGAAATAAACCGTGAAAATTAAAAGAGAGACAAGCATAAAATCTATACTTATAAAATATATACTCGACATAGCCGCCATGCACATATAGGAATCACTTATGATACTGATCAGATAACTAATATCTACAATAGCCGCACCCACACAGGCAAACCCCAGAAATCTACCTGTTGTTTTATTCTTTTTAAAAGATTTTACCGCTAATAATATATCTGTAGCAGCAATAATAATTGATATGACTATATATGCATTGATCACAACTGTCTCATTCATAGTAAACCTCCAATATTCAGACAAAATCTGAATTTATTTTACTATTTTTAAGGCAGTATGGCAACACCTATGCGTATCACAAACGCCGGCAATTTACCAAATCCGTTAAATTCAACTCTTATCGTTTATTCAATATCAGAATCTTGTTTGAAAAATTCCTTACAGCCGGAATCTTTCCAAGCACCTTATATACAGGAACAAATTCCTTCATTCCTTCTACCAGACTGATATCTTTTTCGCTCTGGAAAGAAGGAGCAACATTCTGAAATGCTTTTCCGCTTTTCACACCCCAGATGAATTTCGCCTGGCTTCCCTCTATGGACTTCTCTTTCATATGCTTCACAACAAACGGTGCCATTACCTCAACCAGAACCTTTGCCTGTGTAAATGTCTGATCAATAATCTCAAACATCTTACGCACATCCTGCTCCGTTAAATACATCGTAAGCCCTTCTATGACCACCAAAACCGGTTCTCCATGATACTCGATATCCAACGTATAAGATGGATCTGTTGCAGACTTAGCAATCTGGTAAATCGGTCCATTCTCCTCAAGAAAACGACTTCGGATATCCATGGTCTCAGGAAGATCGATATTGTACCAACGCTGATATTTTCCCTTCATCCGGTAACACCGGGTATCCAGTCCACAGGCAATATTTACAACAATGGCATCCGGATGCTTGGTCAGATAATCATTTACCAGACGATCCAGTACGATCGTTCTTGCAATTACACCGCTGCTCATCAGCTTATCGGATTCCGCCTTTGAGAAATCATAATCTAACCGGGATACGATCTCGATTGCTTTCTCATCATAGATATTATGATTTTCTTTTCTGGATTCTTCTGCTCTTGCAAATAAAGTCTGCAGCATTGTCTCCGGTACACCCTGTACACTGACCTTTGTCTTATTCTGATTTTCTGTCTGCATTGCTTTTCCTTCACTCATTGTTTTATTCTCCTTTTCTGCATTTACATAACAAATGTTATTTTTTGTTATGTTGTAAAAAAAGAACCCCACAGCTACATATCACATGCTGTGAGGCTCTCTTAGATTCTGTATTAATTTATCTGTTCCACCCATCGAGTAGATCCCAATCTTCTCAACCAGATACAAACTATCTTCCATACTATAATTTCCTTTAATAATCTCCAGACATCCATCCAAACGGATCTTGGCCAGTATCTTTACAAGCTTCTCATCCGGCTCACATTCCATCCGGCTCTTATAAAATGTATATATCGACTGCTCCATCAGTTGTTCTGCCTTGGAACGATACATTTCATAACAGCTTCCCTGCGCCTTCTCCAGAATGACCACCGCTTCTTTCCGGTGTTCCAGAATAAACTGCATCATCTGAACATCTAACTGCGTGCCAAGCTCCGGTTCTGCAAGCTCTAACTCCATATATCTGACAAGCAATTCTTCATACTGCACAACCAGTGGTTCAAAAATCTCCCGGAACAACGCTTCTTTATTCTTAAAATAAAAATACATTGCACCGGTTGTAACTCCTGCCCGGCTGCAGATCATTCGAAGACTTGCTTTGTTATAGCCATGCATGAAGAATTCGTCTAATGCTGTCTGTTTAATTTTCTCTATTGTGTTTTCCTGATCATTCATCATAACACATGTTATGTTAGATACTTCTAACCAAAATGTCAAGTATTATTTTCCGGTCACGCCCTTTACCTTATAATTTCTGACACCCGACATATTTTCCTGCAAAATCTATGGCTTCTATCCCACACGATCTTACAGCAGCAACAACAAAATACTCTTTACAAGTTTTATTCACTGATCAGCAGTCGCAAAATGCAAACATGTAGTACTTTCCTTATTGCCATAATATAATACAGGATGCGAGTTTTACACGCACCCTGTTCAATTTTCTTATTTAATTTTATCTGAAATACAGGTAAAAATCAAGGCAGCAGACAGATATACTTTTTCCCATTATGCCGTCTATAAATCCATACTTATTCATGCATTTATCTTGTTTACATCACCTTTCCATCCGTTGAAATTGTAACCACATTCCATGGAAGGAATTTGCCGCTGTTCTGAAGCGCATTCTTTACTGCCACCTCAATACCACCACAACACGGAACCTCCATTCTCACAACCGTAACGCTCCGGATATTATTATTCCGGATGATCTCTGTCAGCTTTGCAGAATAATCTACCATGTCAAGCTTCGGACAGCCAACCAAAGTGATATGTCCCTTAATAAAATCCCGATGGAAATTCGCATATGCATACGCTGTACAATCCGCCGCAACAAGCAGCTTTGCTCCATCAAACCAAGGGGCTGTCACCGGAACAAGCTTGATCTGTACCGGCCACTGACGCAGCTCTGACTCCTGCTGTCCCATCATCGATGCTAACTGCTGTGCAAGCTCAGGTGATACTTCACCATTTTGCGCAGTCTTACTCCCAGCTTCAACAGCTCTTGTCTTTTTGTCATACTGGTCTCTGTTAAATGTCTTCATAGCCGTACCCGGACAACCACATGGCAGAGGTTCTCCTGACGGACTGCCTGCTTCATTTGCTATCTTCTCAGCTTTTGCCGCCAGCACCGCTGCCTCATCATAGTCTGCTGCTTCTCGTTCAACAAATGTAATGGCTCCGGTCGGACATGTAGGAAGACAGTCTCCCAATCCATCACAATAATCATCACGAAGCAGCTTTGCCTTGCCATTCACCATCCCGATCGCGCCCTCATGGCATGCCGATGCACATGCCCCACAGCCGTTACACTTTTCTTCATTAATTTCTATAATCCTGCGAATCATCATTTTTCCTCCTGAATACCTGATACCTGATCATTCTATGATATTTGCTGTTATATCTGTCGCTTCATTGATCGACATTATACATCGTAGCTTACTTTCATCACTTAACTGCCAATCAGGTTCTTGATTTTATGTGCTTATTCTAATATACTTATTTCAAAATGTATGTTGGATTTCCAACAAAATAGCATTTAAAGAAATGGAAATTTTATGAACAAACCTAATCTTACATCCTATATTGATACCTTGTCAGCCTGCCGCCTGTTTACCGGCATCGATAAACAGGATCTGCCGGCCATGCTTACATGTCTGGACGGAAACCATATTCATGTAAAAAAAGGGAATCCCATATTCGTAGAGGGCGATCCGGCACGCTTTATCGGAATCATTCTTACCGGAACAGCGCAGGTGATCCGGGAAGATTATTATGGGCACCGAAGCGTCATGACAGATCTACAACCCGGTGATCTGTTTGCAGAAGCCTTCTCCTGCGCAGGTCTTTCAACTGTACCGATCAGCGTCTTTGCCATGACTGACAGTGATATTCTGCTTCTGGACTGCCACCACCTTCTGACCTCCTGTTCGAATTCCTGTGATTTTCACAACACCCTGATCCGGAATCTGCTGCACGAAATTGCCCGGAAAAACCTTGCGTTAAATCAAAAAATACGCTATATGTCAGAGAAAACAACCCGTGATAAATTAATGGCATACCTCTCCGACCAGGCAAAACAGAATCATTCGGATACCTTCACTATTCCTTTCAATCGTCAGGCACTCGCAGACTATCTCGGTGTAGAACGCTCCGCCATGTCCGCTGAAATCAGCAAATTAAAAAAAGGCGGAATCATCGACACTCAAAAGTCGACCTTCCGCCTACTCTAAAAACATGCTTGCAAAGAGCATATCTTGCTATATAAGTTTGTGGCATAAAAATGGAAGATGAATTATTATTATGCAGCAAGCCTTTCCGAGCGCCGGTACTTAAGTTACGTCTTTCGTAACTTTACGTACCGTTGCGCCGAGGAATAGAGCGAAAGCGTCTTGCGAAATAATAAGTAATTTCATCTTCCATTTTTACTCACAGCCTAATTTTCAAGAATGCTCTTTGCCAGCTTCTGCTGCTCCTCTGTTGGAGGATCGATTCCCTCTAATTTATAAGGAATTCCAAGTCTCTCCCACTCCTGAATACCCAGCTTATGATATGGAAGTACCTCTACCTTATCCACTGTTTTAAGAGTATCTATAAATTCTTTTGTCTTCTTCAGATCATCCTCATCTGTCGTAATTCCCGGAACAAGTACATGTCTGATCCACATATGCTTGCCCTGATCGGACAGATACTGTGCAAGCTCCAGAATATTCTGATTTGAGAATCCTGTTAATTCACGATGCTTATCATCATGGATCTGTTTGATATCAAGTAGAAAAAGATCTGTAAGGCTCATCAGTTCATTGAACTTTGAGAAGAACGGTTCTTCTCTGGTAAATGGATTTCCGGCCGTATCGATCGTAGTATGGATACCCTGCGCCTTTGCCAGCTTGAAAAATTCGATCAGGAAATCCATCTGAAGTAAAGCTTCACCACCGCTTACAGTGATACCACCCTGACCTTTCCAGTATGGCTTATAACGAAGTGCCTGCTTTAACAGATCTTCCGGAGTTCTGGCCTCGATCTTAACGCCTTTATCTTTGAGCAGTTTTGTATTCTCTTCAATTTTTTTCTCAAGTGCTTCTCTTTCATCATCGCTGACATCGTCAGCATACAGTCTGCTGTAATCTGTTACAAGATTCCATGTCTCAGGGTTATGACAATATTTACATCTCATCTTGCATCCCTGTAAAAATACAACAAATCGAATTCCCGGACCATCGACTGCTCCAAAGCTTTCTGTTGAATGAATATATCCTAAAATCTGTTTCTTTTCCGGCATGTTCCACCTCTAAGTTCTTTCTATTATTTTACACAAATACACATTAAACAACCACGACTATTCATCTGCTTCCACCACGCACAGCTTCATAGCCTCTTTCTATTTTCTCTCTGATACACAATTTTCATACACGATATTATGATGAAATTTTACTTCCTTACAAGGAATGTTTTTTATGCATTGGGTGAGCTATTCTCACGATATAATGAACGCAAAATTACTTGCTCGCAAGGATGCTGATTTTGCGAAATGCATAGAATGTGCGAAGCACATGATATAATGAACGCAAAATTATTTGCTCGCAAGAATGCTGATTTTGCGTAATGCATAGAATGTGCGAAGCACATGATATACGGATAAAAATCCGTCTGCCTTATGCTGTAAAAAAGTCCCGGAGATAGACTCCCCGGGACTCCAATCTTTTACTTATCTGTTAAAACATTCAGACTGTGTAAGATTTACAGTGAGTCATGGAATGTTCTGTTGATAACGTCGAGCTGCTGCTCACGTGTAAGTGAGATAAACTTAACAGCATATCCTGATACACGGATTGTGAAGTTAGCGTACTCTGGCTTATCTGGATTCTCCATTGCATCAAGGAGCTTATCCTTACCGAATACGTTTACATTTAAGTGGTGAGCACCCTGATCGAAGTATCCGTCCATAGCGCTTACAAGCTTTTCAGCTCTTTCTTCCTCGTCATGTCCGAGTGCTGATGGGTTCATTGTCTGAGTATTTGAGATACCATCTAATGACCACTCATAAGGAATCTTAGCTACTGAGTTCAGTGAAGCAAGAAGTCCTGATGTCTCTGCACCGTAACTTGGGTTAGCACCTGGTGCGAATGGTGTCCAAGCACGTCTTCCATCTGGAAGGTTACCTGTGTACTTACCATATACTACGTTTGATGTAATTGTCAGGATAGATGTTGTAGGCTCTGAATTACGATATGTGTGTCTCTTCTTGATATCTGTGATGAACTCATGAAGAAGCCATACACCGATGTTATCAGCTCTATCATCATCATTACCATATTTAGGGAATTCTCCCTCGATCTCAAAGTCTTCTGCAAGACCTGTTTCTGCGTTACGAATAACCTTAACCTTAGCGTACTTGATAGCTGACAGTGAGTCGATTACGTGTGAGAATCCGGCAATACCTGTTGCGAATGTACGACGTACATCTGTATCGATAAGTGCCATTTCTGCTGACTCATAGTAATACTTATCATGCATGTACTGAATCAGGTTCAGGATATTTACATAAAGTCCTGCTAACCAGTCAAGCATCTTCTTGTACTTAGCAAGAACTTCATCATAGTCAAGATACTCTGAAGTAATTGGAGCGTACTCAGGACCAACCTGCATTGGCTTGCCTGTCTTCTTGTCTAAGAACTTCTCATCTTTACCACCGTTGATAGCGTAAAGGAGACACTTAGCAAGGTTTGCACGAGCTCCGAAGAACTGCATCTCTTTACCTGTCTGTGTAGCTGATACACAGCAGCAGATTGAATAGTCATCACCCCAGATAGGCTTCATAACATCATCATTCTCGTACTGGATTGAGCTTGTTCTTACTGAGATCTTAGCAGCATACTTCTTGAATGTATCCTGAAGAGCTGAAGAATAAAGAACTGTAAGGTTTGGTTCCGGAGCTGGTCCCATGTTCTCAAGAGTATGAAGGAATCTGTAGTCGTTCTTTGTAACCATTGAACGTCCGTCAACACCGATACCACCAACTTCAAGTGTAGCCCATACAGGGTCACCTGAGAACAGTTCGTTGTATGACTTAATTCTTGCGAACTTAACCATACGAAGCTTCATTGTGAAATGATCAATAAGTTCCTGAGCCTCAGCCTCTGTAAGCTTACCAGCCTTAATATCTCTCTCAATATAAATATCAAGGAATGTTGATACACGTCCAACTGACATAGCAGCACCATTCTGTGTCTTGATAGCTGAAAGATATCCGAAGTATAACCACTGGATAGCTTCCTTAGCGTTTGAAGCTGGCTTAGAAATATCATAACCATATGACTGAGCCATAACCTTCATCTCCTGCAGACGTCTGATCTGTTCTGCAAGTTCTTCTCTCTGACGGATAACATCATCAAACATGTTACCATCGCCACAGTTAGCCTTATCTTCCTCTTTCCAAGCGATCAGCTGATCGATACCGTAAAGAGCAACTCTTCTGTAGTCACCTACGATACGTCCACGTCCATAAGTATCAGGAAGACCTGTTACGATATGTGTATGACGTGCAGCTTTCATCTCTGGTGTATATGCATCAAATACTGCCTGGTTATGTGTCTTGTGATACTCTGTGAAGATCTTGTGGAAGTTCTCGTTTGGCTTGTAACCATACATTTCAAGAGCTTCCTCAGCCATCTTAATACCACCATAAGGCATGAATGCTCTCTTAAGTGGTTCATCTGTCTGAAGACCAACGATCTGCTCAAGATCTTTTGTCTCAGGATCAATATATCCAGGGCCGTATGCTGTGATGCTTGATACAACATCAGCATCCTCCTTTAATACACCGCCGTTATCTCTTTCTGCTTTCTGAAGAGCCTGAAGCTTGTCCCAGAGCTTGTTAGTAGCATCTGTAGGTCCAGCAAGGAAGCTCTCGTCTCCGTTGTACATTGTGTAGTTATTCTGGATGAAGTCTCTGACATTACATTCTTCTTTCCAGAGTCTACCTGTGAATGAATCCCATTCCTGGTTCTGTAACATAATAATTTTTCTCCTTTCAATTTTATATTATGTGAATATATAATACACTCTAATGGTATTATACAGAATCTTTTTTTATAATTCAACAATCCTTATCATTTTTATTGTATTTCTTTTCGTACATTCGCATAATTTTTACAAATTTTTTAATCTCTGAAAAAAAGCTTGACACAGAGTGAACTCCAAGGACTATCTTTTAATTATCAAAGACAAGAAGGATCGTCAAATGAATAAATTATCAGACACATTTGAACTGAAAAATAGAGTATCAATTCCATGCATCAGATATGGAAATGAAATCAGCGTTGGCAAAGGGATTTCCGAAAGTGGAATTGCGATACATGGAACGCCATGACATATTTGTATAAATCCGGCAAAATCAGTAACACCATATCGAATCGTTGAAAATGCCAACGTGTGCTTATCATATTGAATACCGGTTGTTTTCCTGCCGGCACATCCAGTGCCAACCGCAGCTTGGTCGCCGGCTTTATATCTATCGTTCCTGCCATTTTATCCCTTACTTTCTTCTTTATATATCGTTCATTCTGAACAGACGAATCTATACTTTATCTCCCATCCTGATTTTTGTCGATTTTTAAGTATATGTGACAAATATTTTAACATATTGTAAACAGAAAATCCAGTATTTTATATCAGGAATGCGTTAATTACGGCAAATAACTGCATACGTGAAAAAAGCTGCCGGAATCCATCATATATCTCCCTTTTCACCTGCATTATATCAGGCAAAACCGGTTAATAAATGACCAATTCCGACAGCTTTTTGTCTCAGCTATTGTTTCTTATAATATCCCATATAATAGTATACTGTTTATGATTCTCTGCTGTTCTTCTCTGCATCTGCAGATATCTTATCGCTATCCGATTCTTTTTTAATAAATGTCTCATTAATGAAAAAGAATCCTCCGAGACCGATTGCAACAACGCCAAAAACAATAGCAAATATATCCATACCCATTTTATTATTCTCCTTTTCTTCTTACATATTCGGTTTTCAAATGTAAGAAGTCTGGAGTTTCTTTCCGTCCTTTTTATGTATATACTCAAGCCTTCGATACCATTGAGATGCATGCACCAGTGTGCCAATCTTCACCCACCATTTTCTGGTATCACAAACGAACCCAGATAAGGTAAACAGAAACGGTAAAACCAGGATCCACAGATCAACTGTTTTCTCCGATTGAAACGATTTCAGGCTCTGCGTTTCAAACACTGTACGAAGAACGCTTCCTGTCGGAAGTATCCCTATTTCATTAATTGATGTCGTCCGGACTTCACGAAGCACAGATTTATTCTGTTCAAGCCCCCGCTCCATTCTGGAACTTTCTATATCACCTATGCCAAAAACGGTAGCAGCTAATATCAATATGATACAATATATCACACATATTTGTTTCTTCTGTTGTTGAAGCATAGTTGCCACCTCACTTTCTGTAGATTTCTTTCTGCATATCCTATACTTACTGCATGCCACATAATCAACACACTTGAGAACGAATAATTTCACGTTCATTATCTCATAAATATAACAAAATGAATATTCTTTATTTTATTCTTATCTATTTCTTAATTTCTTCGCGGAGCTGTGTTCCAAGTTTCTGAATATCTTCTTCCAGATCACCCTCCAGCTCATGCACATCTTTTTCAAGACGATCCTTAAACATCAGAAGGAAACTGATAAGAAGCAATCCGCTGGATACCCAGATAGCATGGAAGCCCAGATGTACCGACAAAACACCTCCGATTCCGGCTCCGACCGCAAAGAACAGGATCACACCGAAATAATATAGTGACATTTCTAACTGCTCCGGCTTCTTTTCTCTTAAATATACAGATAAGGCTGCTGTACCACTTCTGAGATTTCCGATACACATCGTACTCGCATAAGAATGTCCGTTGACTTTCCGGAATGTCTGAACCTGCATTGCACAGGAAAAAGATACCAATACCGTTGCCAGCATGTTCCATCCTTCTGTTAAAAATCCAACAAAAAACAAAATTAAAATCTCCATCAATAAAATGGATTGTCTCCAATGAAGCTTCTTTGCGTATTTGAACCGTCCCTGTACCTGTTCTGCAAAGAACACCCCAAATGCAAATGCAAACAATGGATACAGATAACGAAGTCCTGCCTGCCATTCACCCATCATAAAATGCTGACTCATCAGCACTACATTTCCTGTCTGCGCATTTGAAAACACTTCATCTCTTGTAAAATATGTATAAGCATCCTGAAATCCACCGGATAACGCCAGAAACACACTGGTAATAAATGCTTCCGACATCTGCCGTTCTGCCTGTCTGTTCTGCCTAACTTTCATCTCAATCAACTCTCCGTTCTTCTTCAAATAATATCAGACACAATATAGTTAGCAAGAACGATATGCTCTGCTACAAAGAAAAACCGGATGTGAAACCCACACCCGGTTCTTCTTTGTCCGAAGTATATCCTGACGTTATAGTGTCTCAGGTGTATCTCACGAACATATATTGTATTCTGATCATTCAGATATTATTTCTGAGGACCTGCTGCAACTAATGCCTTACCGGCTTCGTTGCTCTCGTACTTAGCAAAGTTCTTGATGAATCTGTCAGCAAGATCTAATGCCTTTGTCTCCCATGCAGAAGCATCTGCATAAGTGTCACGAGGATCAAGGATTGCCGGATCAACACCCGGAAGCTCTGTAGGTACTTCAAAGTTGAAGTAAGGGATCTTCTTTGTAGGAGCTGAAAGGATAGCACCGCTAAGGATAGCATCGATGATACCTCTTGTATCCTTGATTGAGATACGCTTGCCTGTTCCGTTCCATCCTGTATTTACAAGATAAGCCTTAGCTCCGCTCTTCTCCATCTTCTTAACAAGCTCTTCTGCATACTTTGTAGGATGCAACTCAAGGAATGCCTGTCCGAAGCAAGCTGAGAATGTAGGTGTAGGCTCTGTGATACCACGCTCTGTACCAGCAAGTTTCGCAGTAAATCCTGAAAGGAAGTAGTACTTTGTCTGCTCTGGTGTCAGAATAGATACTGGAGGAAGTACTCCAAATGCATCTGCTGAAAGGAAGATTACGTTCTCTGCAGCAGGACCTGCGGAAACGCCATTTACCTTAGATGCAATCTTCTCAATATGATCAATTGGATAAGAAACACGAGTATTCTCTGTTACGCTCTTATCGTCGAAATCAATCTTACCTGCTGCATCAACTGTAACGTTCTCAAGAAGAGCGTCACGTCTGATTGCGTTGTAGATATCTGGCTCAGACTCCTTATCAAGTCCGATAACCTTTGCATAACATCCACCCTCGAAGTTGAAGACACCGTTGTCATCCCAACCGTGCTCATCATCACCGATCAGAAGTCTCTTAGGATCTGTCGAAAGTGTTGTCTTACCTGTACCAGAAAGACCAAAGAATACAGCTGTGTGCTTACCTTCCATATCACAGTTAGCAGAACAGTGCATTGAAGCGATACCCTTCAATGGGAGGTAGTAGTTCATCATAGAGAACATACCCTTCTTCATCTCTCCGCCGTACCATGTATTGATGATAACCTGCTCCTTAGATGTGATGTTGAATGCTACACATGTCTCAGAGTTAAGACCAAGCTCTGCATAGTTCTCAACCTTAGCCTTAGATGCATTGTAAACAATGAAATCCGGCTCGAAATCCTTCAGCTCTTCCTCGGAAGGCTTGATGAACATGTTTGTTACAAAGTGAGCCTGCCAAGCAACCTCAACGATGAAACGAACTGCCATACGTGTATCCTTGTTTGCACCACAGAATGCATCTACAACATAAAGCTTCTTGTTGCAAAGCTCCTTCTTAGCAAGATCCTTAACAACTGCCCATGTCTCTTCTGTCATAGGATGGTTGTCGTTCTTGTAAGCATCTGTTGTCCACCATACTGTGTCCTTAGAATTCTCATCCATAACGATGTACTTATCTTTAGGAGAACGTCCTGTAAATACACCTGTCATAACGTTAACTGTATCTAATTCTGTGTTCTGTCCAACCTCATAACCCTCGTTTGAAGCCTTTGTCTCTTCCTCAAACAAAACTTCATATGAAGGATTGTGAACGATTTCTGTTGTTCCGGTAATTCCATACTTAGTTAAATCAATGTTTGCCATCTTAAAATTTCCTTCCTTTGCTTTTTATTAATTCAGGGCAGTTATCCACCCAAAACCACCGAAATTGTATCACTAAAAAGATATCCAGTCAACCAACATATATGAAAAATCGTTTAATTTTTCGTGAATTAAATGTTAATCCTCTTTTTTATCAATATATCGGTTGAGTGTCTCAACTACCGTGTTCAGATTATATGGTTTCGCAATATAATCATCGAGCTTGTTCTCTAAGATTCGTTCCTTATCACCAAACATGGCTCTCGCTGTAACTGCAATGATCGGAAGGCGCTTCTTATGCTCCTTCTGCTCAATCTCACGAATCTGCTGTGTTGCTGCGATACCATCCATAACCGGCATCTGTACATCGAACAGCGCTGCATCGTATTCCTTCTGCTTGAACAGCTCAATTGCTTTCTCACCATTCTCTGCAATATCATAAGAGAATCCTGCCATACCGAGCAGCTTACCGATAACCTGCTGGTTGACCGGCTCATCCTCTGCAACAAGGATACGCGCCTTGCTGTGTGCATTGATCGAGAATACTGCGGCATCTTCTTTTTCTTCCATGTTCTTGGCTGCTTCCACCTCGGCTGCCTTTACAACCTTCAGAGGAATCTCTGCAATGAACGTCGAACCGATGCCTTCCTTACTCTGCACACTGATGTTACCACCCATCAGCTCTGCAATCTGCTTGGAGATAACCAGACCAAGTCCGGAACCGCCATACTTTCTTGTATCGGAACCATCGACCTGTGAGAACCGGATAAACAGCTTATCCATGTTCTTCTCCGAGATACCGATACCAGTATCAGCAACCGCGATACGCAGGTTGATATTCTCTTTTTCTGCATCAATTGCGGCAATCTTTACTCTTACACTTCCCTCAGATGTGAATTTTAATGCATTGGAAAGCAAACAATTCAAAATCTGCTGGATTCTCTGTCCATCGCCCTTTACAAGCTTTGGAATATTGTTACCAAATGTGCAGTCAAGGGCAAGTCCCTTGTTTGTCGCTGTCGGTACCTGTGCAGCTACCGTCTCCTCAATGGCTGCACGCACATCGAAGATCTCTTCCTTCAGATTATATTTACCAGCTTCCAGCTTACTGATATCAAGAATATCGTTGATCAGGCGAAGCAGGTTATCTGCACAGCCCTTTGCAGTGAGCAGGTTATCGCGGTAATCTGCCTGCAGATCATCTGCCATCAGCGTAAGCTGCAGCATACCAAGGATTCCGTTGATCGGAGTACGAATCTCGTGGCTCATGTTCGCGAGGAACTCTGCCTGTGTCTTATATGCTGCATTCGCATCTTCGATTGCTGCAGACAGCTTGTTCTCCGTCTCCTTCTGGTCTGTAATATCAATAACAACCATGTTGATATAGTCAGCCTCAGACTTGTACATAACTGTGTTAAATACCTTGCCAAGCTTCTCCATCGTGATCTCCACGTCCATGAAGTCGCCCTCTTTGGTTCCAGAGGTATTATACGCAGTAAACCATGCGTTAATATCCTGTAACACTTCGATCTTACTCTCACCAAGAATCTTGTCCTGATAATCAGATGCATCCAGATTGAAGTAACTTCCGAACCGCTCATTTGCTTCCTGAATGCAGTACCCAATGCTGTTCCCAAGTGAATCTGTGATGATCTTTGCCTGTGCAAATCCGATCGGAAGATTCATGAACAGCTTCTTGTATTTGTCACCCTTTGTGTGGCCTGCCACAACGCCGCCACCAAGCGCAAATACAATCACTCCCGTGACAGCCGCAGCCAGCACGCCAACGATGATTCCCGCCGGAACCGCCTTAAAGATCGCACCAAATATAATTCCGAGCACGATATCCAGCGCCGCTGCAATGATGATTAGTTTCTGCCACCCTAATTTTGCTAGTTTTTCCATGTGCATAACACCCCCTATTTATCAACATTTTACTATACATTTTCGAGATTTTCAATATCTGTCTCGACCTCTTCTGCAAGTTTTTCGCCTGGTTTTTCATTCTCTTCGCGTGCGTTCGCCTTCTCGATTCTCCGCACCTCCAATTTCTTCTCCACCTGCAGGGAAACCAACAGTAACACCATGCAGATCACGGAAATCGCAATGCCCAAAAGCATACCCTGCGGCATATAGGAAAATTCAACCGTATGCGAACCGGCACCGATATCCACACCGATAAATGCGCCTGCCACCTTGTAGTAATCCACCTTTTTTCCGTCGACCTTTACCGTCCAGCCTTCATCATAAGGAATGCTTGTGAACAGTGTCTTATCCTCCGGCATCTCGATCGTGCCATAGACATAGCCATCCTTTACCGTTTCAACCTCCAGCATATGGTTCGTCAATTCCCGATATACATTTTCAAATACATCCTGATGGAAGGTTGCCACATAAAATGGTGCCACTTCGGAGCCACTGACATTGCTGTATTCGTATTCAATGGAAATGTAATCGCCCGCTTCCAGCTGTCCCAGATGGAAAATCTGGATCTGATAACGGTCATAAGCGATTTCCTGTCCGTTCTTATAAAACCGGATCTTCGTCACATAATTACCACGGCAGTTCACGTAATAATCGCCTGCATGATCCGCAGTAAAGCTCAACATAAAACACATCGGTCCAGATGCATTTGCTGTGAAGCTGACCTGATTATTCTCATAGCTGACTTTCGCCGTATCACTCGTCACACTGATCGCCGGATACTCGTCCTGGAAGAATCCGCCATAGCCAGTCATGTCATATGCCAGTGTATTCTGCGCGATCATTGCAGAGTAACGGCTCTGATCCCAGTCCTTGACATTGTTGCTCACCGCAAATCCAATAGAGGTCGGGTATGGATTCTCATAGATGGATACATTATCCACCGTTTCTTTATAATTATAATCAAAATTATTCAGATCTCCCGGTCGTTCCAGCAGATACCGGATATTAAAGATTGCATTTGTAAATGGCGTATAGCCACGATACAAAAATTCATTTGCGCCTGTATAAAATCCAAGCTTGCCCATCGTGGTGACAACCGGTCCCATAACCGTTGAATTGAATGTGCTGACGCTCGGCATGTTATGCCAGCTTGCCTCATCCAGTACCGTGTAATTCATCAGTTCCGAACGATAAAAGCCTGCCTGTTCTTCCTCTGCCATCTCCCGCACGCGCACATTCGCTTCTGTCACTGCCGGACTCGTCTTGTAATATTTCTTGTAATGACAATACCCATTTTCCGAAAATCCATATGCTGCATTTGCCACAAGCTCGACCAGACAGACACTTCCAATCACCGAAATGTAAGTCGCATGCGTGATCTTCTTCGACGTCCGCAGACAACAGGTCACGCCGTAGATCACCAGCAGCACAAGACTCGCCGGCAATGTATATTTGCCAATTGTCGCGCCTGCCTGCTGTTTACAGGCAAATGCAAACGCACCTGCCAGTAAAATTGACGAAATCACAAAATAAATATCGATTTCTGTAATCGACTGCACTGCATCATATGCCATAACGAGCAACACAAAAATAAACACAAATGAAAACCGATTCGGGATTCCATACTGGTCATGCATGCCATGCCAGATATAGTTTAACGTCCCATGATTGAAGCTGATCACAAGCAGCACCAACAGCACATATTTGCGGAACTTCTTCCACGGATGTTCCTTCACAAACAGATACAGGAACATCGTCAGAACCGCCAGCATGCCACAGTACAGATTCACACCGCCATCAAAGATCTGATTCGTAATCGGCTTTGTAAATACAAGCAGCTGCCGCAGCATCACAAAGATATTTCCATACCATGTTCCTTTTGGGATTGCCATATCTCCCGCTGCCGTCGCCATGATTCCATGATATGCAGGAAGCAGGATAAATGCTGCCATACCACCGGATAACAGGGAATACACTGCAAACCGGAATCCATTTATGAAGAATCGCTTCACTGTCTTATGCTCATAGACAAAGAACCACAGCACAAGAAACAGGCAAATGATATATCCAATATAATAATTACAATAGAGCGCATAGAACAGGGACAGCACATACAGCTTTGGATCTCTCTCCTCAAGCATCCGCTGGAAGCCCAGCATGATAAGCGGGAAGATCATAATACAATCCAGCCACATCGTGTTCCAGTTGTAACCGATCACATAATTACTGAACGCATAGGCAACCGAGATCGCCACGATCAGGAAATTGCGTTTCTTCTCGCCATCCTTGTAGCTTAGGAAATGTACCATTGCAACGGCTGTGAGTGCAATCTTTAAGCACATCAGGAAGCAGGTAACCGCCGCAATCTGTTCCTTGCCAAATAGTAACAACAGCAGATTAAACGGGCTCATCAGATAATACGCCGCAAGCGATACGAAATTCGAGCCAAGTGCTACATTCCATGTATAAAGAAGACTTCTCTCATGCAGAAGCTTGTCTCTGAGTTCTGAGAAAAACGGCAGATACTGATGCACACTGTCTACCAGCGTCAGGGAATTCTCTCCAAACGGTGCAATCTTTTCTGCGATACAGACAACCAGCATGACGACTGCAACGATTGCAAACGACAGATAATAGCACCAGTTATCCTGCATATTCTCGTGAAATGGTTTCTTTTCCTTGAACACAATCAGCTTGCTGAACACATAGTTCAATACCAGTACAATGACCTGTACAAGCAGCTTGGATGCCAGTTCATGGATTCGAAATGTATCACACAGAATCGCCAGTCCAAGAATTTCCACAACCATGGACACCAGACGGGCGCCTACAAACTGCACCGACTCTACCAGAGTTGCATAAAATCCCTTCTTCTTACTCTGAAATACAAAAAATTTATTTGCAAAGTATGCAAAAGCAATAGCCATAGCGATCGCTATGGCATTGCATGTATTTCTTGAAATTGGTGTAATAACGCGCAGCAGGAAGAATGTTACCAGGTTGACAGCTGTCGTACAGCCTCCCGCAATCAGATATCGCATTTTCTCATTGGCAAGAATCTTCTTTATAAAACGAATCAATGTACTACCCTAATCCTTTTCTTTTAATTTAAACCTGTAAGCAGATAGATCAGTGGAGAATTCCAGTAAATCGTTACCTCATTACATGAATAGCACTGCTCATTATCTACATATGCACGTCCCGGTGCAATTCCGTAGAGAACGGCATTTGCATATGGATCGTTCAGATTGTTATTGGCACCGCCAACCAGCATACCCGGCATCGTCTCTTTCAATACCTGTGATGGTCTGTGGTGTGTTGCATTTGGTGTAAGGGAACCATATCCGGTCACATAGCAGTATCCGGTTGGGTTCACACCGAAGATATAATCACGCATCTTCTGCGCATATTCTGTATACTTGGCATCCCCTGTCAGGTTTGCAGCAGCCAGAAGCTCCATACCCTTGTTGGTGATCGTCATATTACTTCCCCAAGGATATGTCACACCCATACCTGTAAAGAAGCCCTCTGACTCTGCTTTCGAAAGTGTCTCATCCGCATCTGCAAGCAGCTTTTCCTTCGCTGTCTTTGCCACATCTGCATCCACGCCCTCGGTCTTTGCAAGATCATACAGCGCATAGCTTCCGATATCTGCCCAGCCAAAACCTGTCAGATAGTTGCTGTCAAGTGCTGTCTTTGTCGCAGTTAAATATTTTGCATCCTTTGTTGCAATATACATCTCTGCAGAAGCCCAAAGTGTCTCGTCTGCAAGATGTGTATCATCGTATGCACCTGTTACAAGGTCTTCCGGATTCTCATATCCCTTCATATCCGGATTTGCCTCCAAAAATGCATACGCGTTCGTTGCTGCATCCAGACAGCTCTTTGCAAAATCTGCATCGTATTCTGCATAGAGTACAGATGCCTTTGCCATAACAGCCGCGAAATCAGCCGTTGCTGCATAGGAAATCGGCGCAAGCACCATATCATCCGTCTCATCAACCGCAAGTACCGTCTCCGGGAATACAAGTGCGGTTACTTTATGGTAGACGCCACCGCTTGCTGCATCCTGCATCTTGAGCATCCAGTCAAGCTCATACTTTGCTTCATCGAGAAGATCCGGTGTCTTGTTTCCGCTCTCTGGAATTCCAAGATCATCGGCAGTCTGACCATAATCCTCGTAAGCAAGGAAGAGATCCTGTACCGTCTTAGCACCAGACACAACATATCGTCCGTAATCACCGGCATCATGCCATCCACCAGATACATCAATCTTTGTTCCAGATGTATCTCCGTAAACAGTCGCTTCCTGCATATGACATGCCTCATGTGCGAAATCTCCAGCGATGTCCTTTGTCACCTCTGTTCCGCAGCGCTGCTTGTATAACATCAGTACAACATCCTTATACACATCATCATACAGATCATCCCCGATGGAGAACTCATATGACGCGCCAGATGGACTGGAAATAATCTTGTATGTACCAGGTGTCTTAAACTCCGTGAAATCACCATGTCTTACGTTTGATTCCGCAGACTTGTCATACGAAAGCTCTCCGTATGCACCAACAAACATTGTCTCATCTGTCTTCGCATCTACGATCTTGAATTTCTCATCGTCCTTGGATGTCACAATCACCGTCTTTGTATCATCCGGCTTGTAACCAATCTGATTTACCTTTACCTGAATCGGCTGTGGTGCACCGACAATCTTCTCCGCATTGGAACCGTCTGTTACAAACAGGGAAATATTATCGAAGTAAATCTTGTGTGCCTCTGTAACCTCAGTCTGTCCTTCCTGAGTTCCCATATTGACAACAAATCTTGGAGCCGGATCGGAATTTTCTTCCATCGTAAACTCCTTTGTAATCGTCTGTGTCTCTGGTCCAACTGTGATGAAATCACTCGCATAGGCATGGTAGTCTCCACCATTGATCTGTACACGCCACTGGATCACACGTTCAATATCACTTCTGACATCAAAACTCATCGTATAGACACAGCCCTTTGCCATCGTAAATCCATCGTAATAAATCTGGCAGCTATGCTCAAGCGGTCCACTCTTTGTAATGTCACAAACGAGTTCGCCATTTTCTGCGGACATTGTAAAGTTACCATTATTTATGTAACTCGTAAAACCATCTGTACCATCATCAAATGTCACGCCGATCGCATCTGCGCCTTCCACCGTCGTGAAACGGTCATCCTCCACAACTTCCTGTTCCGTCGTTGTCCAGTCGCCATCATCCTCGATGGTTGACGCTGTTGCATCTGTTACGGTTGCACCGCCACCAGATATCTGTTCTGTCGTCGCCTTGTCTGTCTTTCCGCCACATGCACATAACGAAAGTGCAAGTGCTGCCGCCGCAACAACTGCGGCTGTCTTCCTGAATTTTCTCATAAACCCTCCTATCGTTTTTGTCCCTCTTTTTATCGTTTTATTGTAGTCCCACATGGGTACTACGAACAAAATTTCACAACCTCATCGTATGGTAATGCACCGCCAAATATATCCAGTGCACTTCCCACCGTCACATCAATGCGATCCTGTCCACATTGCTTCAAGCTCTCTAAATCATCAAAGCTTCCAACTCCGCCTGCATAAGTCATCGGCTGTTTGCCCCATGTGCCAAGCATGGTTGCAAGCTCCGTCTCAATGCCTGCCGCTTTACCCTCGACATCCACTGCATGAATCAGATATTCGCTACAATATTCTGCCAGCTTGTCCAGCGTCTCTGGTGTAACAACTTCCTCTGTAAATTTCTGCCAGCGGTCGGTCACGATATAATACCTGCCATCCTTTTTCCGACAGGACAAATCGAGCACCAGATGCTCTGCACCGATCAGACTCGACAGCCGTTTCAGATTCTCGTAATTGATTCTTCCATCCTTAAATACATAGGATGTCACGATTACCTGCCGCGCGCCCATATCCAGAAACTGCTCTGCATTGTCTGCGTTGATGCCGCCACCGATCTGCAGGCCCTGTGGATATGCAGCAAGTGCAAGCTTCGCCTGTTCCAGATCTGCCTCATAGTATGTACTGCCAGCCGGATTCAGCAGGATAATATGTCCGCCGACCAGACCGCTTCGGCGATACAGATCAGCATAGAAATCTGCCTTCAGCTCCGAAACGAAGTTATCCCTGGCAAAATCAGCCTCATCTTTCAGGCTGCCACCGACAATCTGCTTGACTGCGCCGTTATGTATGTCAATGCATGGTCGAAACCGCATAATACGCTCCTTTTACATCGGCAAATTTGAAGCGGAGAAACATCTCCTCCGCAATCATACATGGAACAATCATGAATACCCATAGAATGTATTGCAACCAGAAAGTACTAAGTGTTCTAATATACTCTTTTTCTAACGTACGGGATCGTCGCCGATTCGCCGTCCATGGCTCAACGGCGACTTGTTTGAACATCGTGTTCAAACATCCCTGATGACTTAATAGAACACTAAGTTCTTTCAAGGTTGCAAACATATCCTATGTTGTATTCATGATTGCTCCATGATAATTTGCGGATATACGCTACCCGACCACTTCAAATTGCCGATTGTCTTCCTTTTCCTTAATATTTCTTCAGACTACACTTGGTTCTTATCGTACCATATTTCCCTACCTTGTTCAATATATTTCGCTTTACGTGAAAGTGTTTTTGCGGTATCATTTACCCAAGGTAAATTGAACGAACACCTGTAAAACTTTACAGGGGCAAGGAGAAAATATGTTAAACGATTTGAAGAAAGAAATCACGGATTGTTACATGTACGGCGAAATCATCTGTCAGCAGGGCTTTGGTCCAAAAACAGATATCTCCATGCACGACATGATCCGTTTCGATCTGTTGCAGTTTTTGGTGTATCTGACAGACAGCTCCGACGGCAGCCTGTACCCGGAGACACGCTTTTTACACGAATATCTCGGACAATATTTCACATTGGAATCTCTGATGCGCTTCAAGCAGGATCGCACGGCAACTCCAGAATTTGCCACAACGATTCCACGTTCCCTGACTTATTTTGTGGAAGCTGACCAGTCTGGGCTTTCTGCCTGCACGACAAAGGGATTTTCAAAGTCAAGAAATCTATACAACCTGTATGTTGAACTCGGTCAGGCATACATTTCCTGCAACAACCGGACAACCGACTCAGAAGTCTCCACGCTGACGGCCTATACCGGCATGATCGAGGAATATCTGCGCAAACTGAAGCTGTTCGAACCGGGGAAAAATCCAGCAATGAAAAATCCATCGAAACCTTCCACACCGAACAAAGTAACCCCTGCTGCCAACACCCCTGTCAAAAATGCATCGACCTCGCAGGCGGCTATGGCCGCTATGAAAGGCACTGTCAACAAGCAGGAAGTTCCAGAGGAAGATATCAAATTAGATGATCTGCTAAATGAATTAAACGAACTGACCGGACTTTCTGAAGTAAAGAAAGATATTAAATCACTGATCAACCTGTTGAAGGTGAAGAAGCTACGGGAAGAGCGCGGTATGAAACAGCCGGAAATGTCATTGCACATGGTATTTTCCGGGAATCCGGGAACTGGTAAAACAACCGTTGCCCGTCTGCTCGCCAAAATCTACAAATGTCTCGGTATCCTGCCGGGTGGTCAGTTGGTCGAGGTTGACCGTTCCAACTTAGTCGAAGGCTATGTCGGACAGACTGCCATCAAGACAAAGGAAGTTGTGGAAAGTGCCTTAGGCGGCGTACTCTTCATCGACGAAGCTTACACACTTACCGCAGGCAAAGACGGAAAGGACTTCGGGCAGGAAGCGGTAGATACCCTGCTTAAAATGATGGAGGATAACCGCGATAATCTGATCGTGATCGTTGCCGGTTATACGGAACTGATGCAGGAGTTTGTAGACTCCAATCCGGGACTCCGTTCGAGATTTAACAAATACATCAATTTCGAGGACTATAGCGGCGACGAGCTTTATGATATCTTCTTATCCATGTGCAAAAAACAGGAATACGAACCAAACGCACAGGGAAAAGCATATGTCAAAGAGTTACTGAATATCTGGGCAAAATCCCACGATGAAAACTTTGCAAATGCAAGAGAAGTACGAAACTATCTGGAGCGTTCCATCGCCAGACAGGCAAGCCGTATCGTCGAGCTTGACTCTGTCAGCGACAAACAATTAAAGACATTAACCAAAGGGGATTTAACGGAGGGATAATACCTGTGACCACAGGATTTCAAACAAATCCCGCTCTGTACGTTCCATCTGCGCATCTACGATGGCAGCCTCGCGCACCTGTCTGACAGAATCAGGCAGATCGTGAAGCTGCCATTTTGCATGAGCAGCATTTACAATCCGATATCCATGCTCGCGTACACGCAGGCAGAAGTCAAGTGCGGAAAGCTCTGTCCGGAATTTATCCGAGAATCCACCCAACTGTACAAACACTGATCTTTTCACAAGCATACAATGTGCCGGCAAAATCACATATTCGCGGTTCATTCCATAGTACCGCATCGCACCGGTCTCATCCTGCCGGATCTTCCGCCATTCTTTCCATGCATCAAATTGTGGTAATCCGCGATACGGATAGCGATATAAATTTTTTATTTCCCTCAGATCAATCGCACGTTCCGTTTCCGCCTGCCATTTCTGAACCGGAGACTCATATGCCCCTGCGAATTCCAAGCCCGCGCAATACAGCCGCTCCCGGTCATCATAGACCGTCCCTGCTACAATTCCGACGTCTTCACGCATAGCGATACCTAGCATTTCACCGAGTGCTGTCGTATCGCCAATCTCCATATTCGCATCCAAAAATAAAAGGAAACTGCCATTCGCATGCAGGGTTCCAAGATTTCGGCATTCCGTGCTGCTTTTCCCAGGCTCTGCCTCCACCACAGCAATATTTCGTCTGCGACTCTGCATCTGCTGGTAATATTTCTGCAATTCCTCATCTGTTCGGTCTTCATCTACAATGATAATCTCAAAATTACTGTACCGTGTTTTCTCGTAAAATGGCTCCAGCATCTGTTCCATCAACGAACGATTCGTATGCCCGGTTATGATCATCGACACGAGCGGATTGCCCGGCGTATCATATTTTACCGCATATACGCTTCGCTGATCAGTCATCATGACACGCGCCAGCAAATGCTCCCGCGACACATGTGCCTCCAATGCCTCTTTGCCCGCCAGATTCTCCTGTGCATGCTTTGCCTCCCGCTCCGAAGAAGTTCCATCATGAATCCGTTTGTGATACAACACGCGCGGAATATGACAGATCTCCCGGTTGCCTTCACAGCAACGCAGGATCATATCGTAGCCCTGCGCACCATCATACTGACTATGAAAGCCTCCGTCCGCCAGCATAAGCTCTCTCCGTGCCACAAACAAATGGGAAATATAATTATATGCACGCAGCAGGTCGATATCGAATTCCGGTTTGAATCGCGGTTCCAGATAATGACTTCCATTTTCTGCCATCCGGTCTTCATCGGAATAAACCACATCATAGCGTTCTCTCTGCAAAGCATCCACCACCCAGTACAGGGCATCCTCCGTCAGGACATCGTCATGATCCAGCAATGCAACATACGCTCCTTTTGCCGCCTGCAATGCCCGGTTACTGTTCCCGGAAATTCCAAGATTTTCTTCCATTTTTATGTACTGGATTCGCGGTTCATTCTCCATATATTGCCAGATAATGCGCTCCGTCTCCAAACTATACACCTTCTCCAGCACCGACAATTCGCCATCCTCTGATACGCGCGCATCAAGAACCGGCGGTTCTCCCTTCGCCTGACTGCCATCGACCAGACACAGTTCCCAGTTCCCATAGGTCTGATGCAGCACCGATTCCAGCATTGCACGTAAAGAAAGCTCCGGTGTCATATACACCGGAACTACAATACTGATACAAGGGCAGTATGAAAACACCCGCTCCCGCTGTGTTGCAAGTGCTTCCTCATCTGCCTCTATATTTTCTTTAAAAAAACGATCATACGCCAGATCCAGCCCCGTCACCATCGAACGTGCCTTGGAAAGCGCCTCCGGGATTGCAGTCGAACGAATATGCTCGAAGCCTTTTTTAATTGTATCCGCATTCAAGTCTGAAAGTCGAAACTTCATCGCTACTGCCTCCCCTTTTTCTTATTTCCGCACAGAGAAATCAAACGCATCTAACGCCAGATTCATGTTGTAGTACGGATCTCCGGTTGCCAGAATATCCACCCATCTTGACTGAAACAACTGCATCTCGCTGTGGAATCGCTTCTGTTTTTTCACAGTATCTTCTTTACCTCTGGATTTTGATTCATAATGATACAGCTTTGCCTGTGGAACATACACAACCAATTTGCCAAGCTTTCTTACTTTCAAACAAAAATCCACATCATTAAAAGCCACCTGAAATTCTGGATCCAGTCCTCCAACCGCATCGAAGGTCTCTCTGGAAATCATCAGACAGGCTGCTGTAACCGCACTATAATCACACGCAACAGAAGTCCGAAGCTGATAGATGCCCGCCTGCTCATCCATTGCAGAAAATGCATGTCCGGCAATTCCGCCAATCCCAACAATTACGCCCGCATGTTGAATCGTGCCATCCTCAAAATACAACCGTGCACCAACAATTCCTACATCTTTGCGTTGACAATACCCAAGCATCTGAGTAATAAAATCCGGTGAAATCAGTTCGGTATCATTGTTTAACAACAAAATATACTTACCCTTTGTATGTGCAACACCAAAATTATTGATTTTGGAATAATTAAATTCCTCCTGCCAATACAACACCTGAATATGCGGATTTTCCACAAGTGATTCATAGTATGCAAATGTCTCTTGTTGCACACTGTTATTTTCTACTATGATAATCTCATAATTCCGATAAGTCGACCGTTGTTCAATCGCATCAATACATTTTTTCAAATCATCCACATGATCCTTGTTTGGAATCACGATTGACACAAGCGGTTCTCCCTGAACCAGATAACTCACCTGATAATACCCCGGAGCTGCTCCATCCACAACCTCCGCAGCCAGCCCCTGTCGCGCCAAATGCGCTTCTATCGCTCGTTTTCCAGCCTCAAACGCATAACGTTTTGCTGCCGGATCTTCCGCTGTCGATGCCGCATGTGCCCGCCAATGATACAGAATCTTCGGAATATGACAAATGCCATCTGCCTGCTCCGTGCAACGGAATATAAAATCATAATCCTGCGCACCATCAAACGCTGGATTTAACAACCCCACCTGATCCATTAAGTTTTTCTCTGCTACAAACATATGACAAATATAATTATTACAACGTAGCAAATCAATATTAAAATCCGGTTTAAAATTCGGTGCAAAGAAATAATCTCCTGTTTCATCCACCTTATCTTCATCGGTATAAATTACCTGCACCCGCTTCGCATTTAGCGACTCAACGCAGGCATAAAGTGCATCCGGCTCAAACAAATCGTCGTGATCACCAAACACAATATAATCTCCCGTCGCAAGCGTATATGCCTGATTCGTATTTTCGGCTATTCCAAGCGTTCCATCTTGTGAAGCTATATAATGAATTCTCTGATCCTTTTGCATATATACCTGCAAAAAATCGTATAAACATTTTTCTTTTCTTCCTCCATCCGAGAAGCATAACTCCCAGTTTCCATAGGTTTGTGCCTGCACCGACTCAATTAACGCACGCAGAAAGTCACAATTGCTCTCATATAATGGCACCAAAATGCTAAACTTCGGATGATATTCAAAATGCCGTCCACATTGTTCCTGTCTTTCACTATCTGTCAGCCGATGACTATGCATCCATTTATTATAATCCACATAGTTGGAACCAAGATGCAGGTACTTTTTTAATTTTGCACATGTATTACGCCATCCGAATGTCTTTATATTGTTGATTACACGGATTGCATTTATATATATACATCCCATATCTGATTCTCCTGCTGTTTTCTATATCATCTGTTGTCTCAGTATATCATACATACAAAAAAATCTCACGAAAATATCAAGATTTAGTTGTTATTTTCTATTATATTCGTGTATAATAAACACGTTATAAGGTTTACCATTACGAATACCATTCTTATATCAATCTTTCAGTAATTAACCATATACCTTATAACGCACGAAGAGGAACCAGCATCACCGGTTCCTCTTTTTTGTATATCCAATATCAAGGCTCTGATTCATCTTCTCCTGAATCAGCCTTTATCTTTATATTACTAGGCTCTTCTCCGTTTCCAGACAGCCGGGCAGAACAACAGCATCATCGGGAAAATCTCCAGTCTGCCTGCCAGCATATCGAACATCAGAATATATTTCGTAAAATCCGTAAAATGTCCGAAATTCGCCATCGGTCCAACCAGAGAAAGCCCCGGACCGATATTGTTAAACGTCGCTGCTACTGCCGCGAAGTTCGTGACCAGATCTTTGTTCTCAATCGACACAAGCAGTACGGATACCGCGAAAATAACCATATATGTCATAAAATAGACATTTGTCGCCCGCAGCGTCTCATGCTCGAGTGGTTTTCCCTCGATTTTGATCTTCTTCACGGAACGCGGATGCAGATAAGAAATAATTTCTTTTATAAATGACTTGCATGCAATAATAAACCGCGAGACTTTGATACCGCCGCCCGTACTTCCGGCGCAGGCACCGATAAACATCAAAAGCACAAGGATTGTCCTCGAAGTCTCCGGCCATAGATTGAAATCCGCACTTGCAAATCCCGTTGTCGTGATAATACTTGCTACCTGGAAGAACGCTTGCCGGATGCCTTCCGCCGGCGCATACAATGCAAAATGCCGCAGATTAATAAAGATAAACACTGCCGCTGCAATCACGATGATAAAATAAATCCGCACCTCTTCAAACTTCAGCGCATCCCGCAGCTTTCCTGTGAGAATCAGGAAATAAAATCCGAAATTCACACCGAACAGCAGCATGAAAATCGTAACGACCCACTGATTATACGGGCTGACACTGACGAATCCGTCATTCCAGATTGCAAAACCTCCGGTTCCGGCTGTTCCAAACGACGTTGTCAGAGCTTCAAACAGATTCATTCCTCCAAAGAGTAGAAAAATCACCTCTATCATGGTCAGGGTAAAATAAATAATATACAGATATTTCGCTGTCTGGCGCACCTTCGGAACCAGCTTTCCAACCGAAGGTCCCGGGCTCTCCGCCTTCATCAGGTTCATGTGGCTGCCTCCCGCCATCGGCACGATGGCAAGCAGAAATACAAGAACGCCCATGCCTCCGATCCAATGGCTGAAGCTTCGCCAGAATAAGCTGCCCTTCGTCAGGCCTTCCACATCCGATACAACCGTCGCACCCGTTGTTGTAAATCCTGATATCATCTCAAAAAGCGCATCTGCAAAATGCGGAATATCACCATTGATCACAAACGGCAGACATCCAATCACAGACATCAGAATCCACGAAAGTGCTACCGTCACGAAACCTTCCCGCAGATAAAACCGCATGTTCTTCGGTTTCCGCAAAATAATTGCTGAACCTGCAACCGCACTGCCAAGTGCCACCCACAAAAAAGCAAAGCCGCCCTTCTCACCATAGATCGCAGACACGATCCCAGGGAGAGCCAGAAATGCTGCTTCGATTTCCATGATCCAGCCTAATATATAAATAACAACTGAGTAGTTCATAATCTGTCTCCAAAAAAATCTCCCTTACTGCCATTTCAAAATATCGCTGACATCGGTAAAGCCCGTGTGCGTTGTAACAACGACCACGTAATCTCCCTCGCAGATGACATCCTGACCACGCGGAATAATGACCTTACCATTCCGGTTCAGACAGGCAAGCAGAAGGTTATCCTTCAATTTCAACTCCATGATCGGTTTCCCGATTACCGGAGAATCCTTCTCAACCTTAAACTCCAGTGCCTCCGCCCGGTTATCAAAGATATGATACAGTGTCTCAATATTACTTCCGACCGAATTCTGCATCGCACGGATATACGCCAGAATCTTCTCTGCTGTAATATAACGTGGATATACGATACTTCCGATGTCCAGACTATCAAGCACATCACTGAATGTGCTCCGATTGATCTTCGTGATCACCTTTGTGTCAGAGCATTTTCTCGCAAATAACGTAAGCAGGATATTCTCCTCGTCAAGTCCGGTCAGCGGAACAAACGATTCCGTACTCTCGATGCCCTCCTCACGGAGCAGGTCTTCGTCCGAGCCATCGCCATGCAAGATCAGTGCCTTCGGAAGTAATACGCTCAGCTCCTCACACCGTTTCTCATCCAACTCCAGAATCTTGACCTCCACACCGGATGAAATCAGCTGTTTTCCAAGATAATACGAGGTTTTTCCTCCTCCAATGATCATGCAGTTTTTGACCTTATGTGTATCGACACCGATCTTCTTGAAGAAATCCATACTGTTTGTCGGTGTCGCAAGAAATGTCACAGCATCACCGCCACGCATGATGAAAGAACCATCCGGGATAATCAGGTTCCCATCCCGCTCGACACCACAGACAAGCATATCACAGTTTAACTCATGCATCGCCGAAATCGGCTTATCGTGCAGCAGATTTCCCTTCGGAATCTTGAACTTCACAAGCTCCGCATGTCCACGCGCAAAGGAGTTGATCTCAAGGGCCGACGGCAGACGCAGCAGACGTGCAATCTCGCGTGCAGTCTCCAACTCCGGATTAATGATCAGCGAAAGTCCAAGCTGATTTCGAAGATACGAAAGCTCCATACTGTAATCCGGGTTCCGGACACGTGCGATGGTAGCACAGTCACCGACCTTTTTCGCGATCGTACAGCTGAGCAGATTTAACTCATCACTTTCCGTCACGGCAATCAGAACATCCGCATCCTGAATACCCGCCTCAATCTGGATGCTGTAGCTCGCACCATTTCCAGTAAAGCCCATAACATCGTAGTCTTCCGTAATCCGCTGAATCACCTCATTCTTCTGATCAATGACGGTAATATCATGGGATTCCTTGCTGAGCTTCTCCACCAGCGTACTTCCAACTTTTCCGCATCCAACGATAATAATGTTTAAACCCCGTTCTTTTTTCTGCGTTTTCTTTGAAGATCTCATATCCTTAATTCTTACACTCCCCGTATATTCGCAATTCCTTATTAACAATAAAATTGAAACTTTATTGTACCATATTTACAGTGTTACTACAAGGGAATGTCACGCGGAACCGCGTTCCAAAATCCGGTCTGGTCAACACGTCAATCTGTCCATCATGTGCATCTACGATCCATTTTGCGATAGATAATCCAAGTCCCGATCCGCCCGTCTCACTGTTGCGCGCCTCGTCCGAACGATAAAACCGCTCGAAGATATGCACGACCTCAGATGCCTGCATGCCGATACCTTCATCCTGCACCTGATAATAGACGCCCCGCTCCGAACGCCCAACTGTAAAATGAATCGTATCGCCCCCGTCTGAATACTTTGCCGCATTCTGCACAAAAATACGGATGGACTGTTTCAGCATAGCAACATCGCCACGCACCATACAGCCTGGGCAGGCTGAAAATTCGTACGGATGCGTCTCATCAATCATCATGGATTCCTCGTACACCTCCTGCACAAGGTCATTTAAGTCCACTTCGACCGGCTTCAATGTATTCCGTCCACTGTCGCCGCGCGCTAAGAACAACAACTGCTCGATCAGATCCTTCATATGATCGGACTCATTCTTCAACGCTTCAATCGACTCATTTAACACCGCCTCGTCTTCCTTGCCCCAGCGGTCGAGCATGTTCACATAGCCCTGAATCACAGAGATCGGCGTCCGCAGCTCATGCGATGCATCCGACACGAACCGCGCCTGCTGTCGCTTGCTCTCCTGCATTCGCGCAAGCAGATTATTCAGTGCCACCTCGATACTCTGCAAATCCTTATCCCCCGTCGATATCCGTATATCATTCGCATCGACAGAGACGTTCGAGATTGCCTGTTCCAGATGCTCCAGATTCACCTCATCACTACTCATATTCGAAAGCGTCTCTGCACGCACAGCGAGATCATTCAGCGGACGCAGCTTCCGTCTGATATTCCGTATACCAAAGCACGCAGAAATGAGCATCATAAGTTCCACCGCGCCAACCACAATGAGCGGTATAGCCGCATAATCCAGAACCTCATGCACCAGAAAATTATCCGTGTCCTTACCAACCTGTGTGGTCATCGTCCATGTGGCATATGAATCACCCGACCATGTAATATGCACCGGCTTCGCCCCCGACATCCAGTCTGAATCCGTCGTATCAAGCCGCCATATCAGTACCGTCGCAAACAACAGTCCGAGTATCACGATATCGAGTCCCAGCAACGCAAAAAAGCGCCGGAACCAATATCCGACATGAATCTTCCGGGCGATAGACGTTGTCTTCCGATTTGTCCGTTCTTCTCTCATTCAATCGCTCCTAAAACTCCTTGATGCAATACCCGACTCCGCGAACCGTCTGGATCAGCTTGATTCCAAAATGGTCATCGATCTTCGTCCGCAGATACCGCACATACACGTCAATGATGTTCGTCTCACCAACATAATCATACCCACAGACTTCATTTAAGAGCTTTTCGCGGGTAAGTACAATGTTCTTGTTCCGCATCAGCGTGTGCAATAGCTCGAATTCACGGTTCGTAAGCTCCACATTTTCGCCCTGCACAGTCACCTCGTGGCGGTCTTCGTCTAAGCAGACACCCAGCACCTCCAGCTTATGTGTCGGTGCATCCTCTGTACGCGCATGCTTCTTTAGCGCGACGCGGATACGCGCCAGCAGCTCCTCGATGGCAAATGGCTTCGTGATATAATCATCCGCACCAGCGTCCAGCCCTGCTACCTTATCCATCACAGCGTCGCGTGCCGTGAGCATAATGACCGGCGTGTCCTTCTCCTGCCGGAGTCTGCGCAGCACTTCCATGCCATTTAATCCCGGCAGCATCACATCAAGTAAGATCAGGTCAAACGAACCGGAGAGGGCTTTGTCCAAGCCCTCTCTGCCGTCTGCCGCCTTCTCGACTTCATTTCCTTCATGTTTTAATTCCAGTTCGACGAAACGGGCGATGCCCGCTTCATCTTCAATAATCAAAATCTTGCTCATATCGTCTCCTATGATTTTACTTCTTGATATCGTCCTTTACATTTGTGCAGGCATCGGATGCCTTATCGCAGGCGTTGTTGATGTCCTGAACTGTTTTCGCGTCACCCTCGAAATGGTACCTGCAGTCGCAGAAGAGTCCGATGATCAAAAGTGGTACACAGATCCAGAATGCGAAGATCAAAAGCAGTATGAATATGATAATCGGCATCCGCATAAACCGCTCGCCCTTGCGCTCAATGATGAAGTTCTTCTCGCAGCCCTTCTTGATGATGTCGCCAACCCACGCGAAGAACTCATCCATACGCTCACCGAATGTTTTCTTCTTGCAAGACTGCTCGTAGGCAGCCTGTGCCTGTGCCAGCTCGTTCGATGTCTCCTGCGGAGTCGTCGTATAAGTGCCAACCTCCGGTGCCTTGATCTTTCCAAGCTTCTCTAAATACACGATCGCATCGAGCAGATCATAATTACATGCTTCGAGTGCACTCTTGGCATCCTCATAACTGACGCCTGTTTTCTCTCTGATTTTTTCTACCTTTTCTAACTGATCCATATCTGATATCCTCCATTTTCTGTAACAGCGGTTTTGTGATTTGTTCTTTGCTGTTCTTGATTGTGTCCTTATCTTACGGCACCAAAATTAATCTATAAGGTAGGAAAGATTAAAATCAGATTAAAATTTCTATTATTTTCCATATATCTATCTGCACTTCTTCCTGTTCACATACTAACACAAGTGTATGCGTATGTTCATCTATTTTCTTCAGAATTCCGGTGTCCTTCACGTAGGCACCGCCCTCTTTTTTCGCATCCTTCACAAAATGTACGACCGATACTTCCGTATCCTTGTGCTCCGCTAACCACTGCAGCTTCCGGTTTAGTTCCGCAACCTCATACTCATCAAGTTCAATCTCTTCCTCTGTCAGCCGTGCCGTCTCCCGCACCGCTTCATCATGTCCCGTAAGCGCTGCAAATGGGGCAAACTGCGCCGCACGCATCATCCGATCCATCGGCGGATGCTTCTTCGACACCGGGCGTTCCCGGTCGATGATATCACTGTAATCCCGTCTCACGCCTTATGACCTCCGATCTGATTATTCCTGTCGCGCGCCGTTGCGCCCTCGCGGAAATTCATTCCACGTAGAACTGCATTTTTACCGTATTTATGTTTGATTGCAAGCAATGCCTGCTGAATCTGCGCTTCTTTTGCTTCCTTTTCTTTCTCTGCTTCCTTCTCCTTTTCCAACGCCGCATAATCGGTAAATAAATCCATCTGTTCAAATCCAGAAGTCTCTTCCTTCACATCTTCCTTTCGGATCACATGATTGGCTACCACATACATCCGCCGCACAAGCAGATTCTCATCCACAATCCGGTCATATAAGCAAAGCACCGCCGCCTCAATCCTGCTTGTTGACGATGTATAACTGTCCAGATTCTCTGTCCCGTGTGCGTGCTTCGGCACCTTCCGCCCATAGCGGTCACGCGTCACCTCACCGTGATATCCATTTGCTCCCCCAGACAGATTCTCGATATCATAGCCAACTGTAAGTACCATCTGATTTGTGACAAGCCCCTTTTCAACCAGTTCCAGCACCAGTCCCTCTGTCATTTCCTGTACAACCACACGTGCTTTCTCACATGTATACGGGCATTGCAACACCTGCCCCGAACTAATGCTATTACTCTCCGGGCGGTACGCCTTAATCTCTGCGATCGTACACGGTTCATAGCCCCATGCATGGTCGATCAGCAGCTCTGCATTCACCCCGAAAAGCTTATACAGCAGATCTTCGTTATAGTAATCATCTTCTCCGCCCAGTGAACACCGGGCAATATCTCCCATCGTATACAGATCCTGTGCATGCAGCTTCTTCTGGTAACCCGCCCCCACACGCCAGAAATCCGTCAGCGGTTCATGGTTCCACAACAGTCTGCGGTAGCTCATCTCATCAAGCTCCGCGATCCGCGCGCCACGTTCATCCGGCTGCATATGCTTCGCCTCGATATCCATCGCAATCTTTGCCAGATACAGATTCGTTCCAATCCCCGCCGTCGCCGTGATTCCTGTCGTTTCATAGACATCCCGTATCATTGTCTCTGCAAGCTGTCTTGCTGTCATCTGATAGGTATTCAGGTATGTCGTCGCATCAATGAACACCTCATCCACCGAATAGACATGCATATCCTCCGGCGCGACATATTTCAGGTAGATATCGTAAATGCGCGTACTGTATTCCATGTAATGTGCCATCCGCGGCTTCGCCGCAATATAGTCCAGCGCCAGCCTTGGATCCGCTTTCACCTTCAGATTTTCATATGACGATCCGTTAAATTCCCGCCCCGGTGCAAATGCCAGCCGCTGACGGTTGATCTCTTTTACCCGCTGCACAACTTCGAACAAGCGCGCCCGCCCCGATATGCCATAGGATTTCAGGGATGGCGAAACAGCCAGACAGATTGTCTTCTCTGTCCGGCTCTCATCTGCTACGACGAGGTTCGTTGTGAGCGGGTTCAATCCCCGCTCCACGCACTCCACCGACGCATAAAATGATTTCAGATCAATTGCTATATACTGCCGCATACCGTCACTCCACATAGATAAATCCGTGTCTTATTTCACATACTGTTTTTATTTTAGTATAGAACATATGTTTTGTAAATAATAAATATTTCAAACAGCATCATAAAACCAGCGGATTCGTACGTTATTTATATAATCATTTACAAAATTATACAAACTATAAATATTTATTTTGCAACTTCGTTACACTTTTGATGCAACTTTGATGCAATTATTTGGTATGTTATGTTAACAGGGGATTTTAGGAAATCCGGACACATATTTTCAGGAAAGACAGGGAGATAAATGAACGTAAAAATAGACTCAAGAAAAATCGAAAAGGGCGATACTTTTGTGGCACTGCGCGGCATCGACCACGACGGACATGCCTATATCCGACAGGCAATTGAAAACGGCGCAGCGAAGATCATCTGCGAGGAAGGAAGCTACGAGGTGGAAACCTGTATCGCCGAGGATACCAGAGCATATCTGGTCAATTATCTGAAAGATACTTACTACGACAAAATCAGCAAACTCAAGCTGATCGGCATCACCGGTACAAACGGAAAAACTACATCAGCATTTCTGCTTCACCAGATGTTGAATAAGCTTGGCAGAAAATGTGGTTATATTGGCACAATCGGCTTCTACGTCGGCGAGAAGATCCGCAGTCTCGCGAACACGACCCCCGATATCTATGATCTGTACGCGATTCTGCTGCAATGCCTGTCGCTCGGCTGTGAGTATGTTGTCATGGAAGTAAGCAGTCAGGGACTTGCAAATCACCGTGTCGAGACGTTGCAGTTTGACTATGCGGTCTTCACAAACCTGACACAGGATCATCTGGATTTCCACAAGACGATGGAACGCTATGCCCTTGCAAAGCAGGAATTATTCCGCATGTTAAAGCCATCCGGCAAAGCGATCATCAACTATGACGATTCCTACAAGCACTATTTTCTGCTTGAAGAAAATGAGAATGTAACCTTCGGCTTTACCGGCGGAGATTTCAAAGTAGCTTTGGATGCCGCAGACAAGGAACATACAGAATTCTCGGTACAGTGCCCTGCATTTACCCAGAACTTCTCGACCAATCTGATCGGCACTTACAATATCTACAATCTGATGGCTTCCGTTGTGATTCTGACACTGGAGCAGTTTGACAGTGCCACCATCGCACAGGCAGCCGCAGCACTTACACTTCCAAAGGGCAGAACCGAATGTATCCACACAGGAAATAATCTGATCATGGTAGACTACGCACATACGCCAGACGCCATGAGCAAGGTTCTGACTGCCGCACGTGCACTTACCTCCGGCAGCATCTATGTCGTGTTTGGATGCACTGGTGAAAGAGACCGGGATAAACGTGCGAAGATGTCCGCGATTGCCTGCAAGCATGCTGATTACGTTATAATGACGCACGACGATCCTCATTATGAAGATCAGGCACAGATCTACCATGATATGACATCCGGGCTTTCTTACGATAACTACGAAATCGTACATGACCGGAAGGACGCTATTCGAAAGGGAATCTCCCTGTTAGATATGGACGACATTCTTCTGATCCTTGGAAAAGGGCACGAAGAATTTATTGTTTGCCGGGATAAGCGGATTCCATTCAACGATATGAATGTCGCACGGCAATGCCTGTCTGAACGGAGGACTCCCACCGCAGCTAGGATCTGCCAATCCGCCTAGCGGTCACATGCACAATTAACATTTATGAACGCTAAAAGGGCGGCCACATCCTGTGACCGCCCAGTAAGAGAGGGGAAACGAAAAATCGTCTGGCTAGCTATTTTAAATTATCCTTCGATGGCAATGAATTTCTTCTCTTCCACCTGTGGCTTTGCTTCCTTCTTTGGAACAGAGATCTTCAAGACACCATCTTCGAATTTTGCCTTGATATCATCCTGTGTGATCGCATCGCCCACATAGAAGGATCTGTTGCAGGAACCTTCATAACGTTCCTTACGGATATATTTGCCCTTGGCATCCTTCTCATCCTTAGAGTTCTTTGTAGAAGCCTTGATGATCAGGTAACCATCCTTCACTTCACCGGTTACATCTTCCTTCTTAAATCCTGGAAGGTTCATATCAATCTCGTAACCATCTTCTTTCTCAAACACATCAGTACTCATCAGATTCTGTGCTGGTGCATCATACTTATAGACACCAAAACTTGGTGCATCAAAGAAATCATCCATAAAACTATTTGTAAATAAACTTGGCATTAACATAAGCCATACCTCCTTTTATATCTTACTCAGTAATTGCAATCTATGTTTCTTGACGGCATCCATTCACTATTTAATTGCAATTACAATATCAACTTTCCTTCCCACTCGGGTTCCCTTCTCTAGGTCTTCCCTCATGTTCTAGATGTACTATAACATACTTATTAGCACTCGTCAATAGTGAGTGCTAATAAAAATTGTGAAAAAAGTGTGAAGTCTTGATTATACAAAAAACAGGTATGCCGCAACAATACAGCACACCTGTTTCAAAATCATGTTATTTACTTAAACTGATTCTGCTCTGCATGGCGTTTGAAGAAGTCCTTTGTCTCCTTCACAACCACACCACTCAAAGCGAAGATTGCGATCATGTTTGGAATCGCCATCAATCCGTTGAAGATATCGGCGATCGTCCATACTGCCTTTACTGTCATGTATGGTCCGATGAATACTGCCAAGATATACAACCAGCGATATACAAGGATTGCTTTCTTGTTCTTGCCTGACAGGTATTCCAGACAGCGCTCCGAATAGTAATCCCATCCGAGGATCGTTGTAAATGCGAAGAATACCAGACAAAGCATCAACAGGAACGCAGCTACCTGCTCGGAAATCGGAAGTCCCTCCTGGAATGCGTAGGTTGTTACCTGTACACCCTCTAAGCCTTCCTGCTGCCAAGCACCTGTCAATACGATAGAAAGTCCTGTCATCGTACAGATGATGATTGTATCAATAAATGTACCCGTCATGGAAACCAGACCCTGACGTACCGGCTCCTTTGTCTTTGCTGCGGCTGCAGCGATTGGTGCAGAACCAAGACCGGATTCATTTGAGAAGATACCTCTTGCAACACCCTTCTGCATTGCAACGATCATCGTACCAACCACACCACCGGTCACTGCCTTTGGATTGAATGCGCCCTTTACGATTGTTACAAACGCATCCGGAATCTCTTTGATATTGCAGATGAGAAGCACCAGACAAAGCAGAACATA
>ERZ773138.335-NODE-335-length-58809-cov-5.990622_pt1 | contig 58809 bp, 29 predicted proteins | sample MGYA00511114_ERZ773138 | MGnify/ENA primary metagenome ERZ773138 (study PRJEB29015, sample SAMEA2737805) | human gut metagenome | biome: human gut; feature: human-associated habitat; material: faeces | place: China | collected 2012 ...
CAGCGTGATCGGCATATTCCCCAATGAAGAGTCTCTGGTAAGGACCATGGGCGCAGTCCTGATTGAAGAAAGCCATCAGAGACAATCGGGCAGAGCTCTTTTCAGTCCCAAAACTTTTAAGGAGTTCATGACACCGGAAGTCATAAAGACGTTGATTGAAATCGCGAACGAGCAGCAACGGGTGATGGCCGCCTGGGCGGCCATCACCCGTTGTCCCCCGAAAGGCAATTTTACACACTAATCCGGACTTGACTCATCTCCCCGGATGGGCGTTTTGTCTTTCCGGTCGAGCGGGACGGTCGCCCACGCTTCACAAAGTGAAGCATAGTGGGCTATATCTTCGGCCTGTGCGAAGATTTCCTCCCGACGCCTTACCTCATCCTCATGCCACGGGCGGAGCGCGCCTGCCGACGCTCCCTGTCCCGCGCTTCCTGCTCCTGCCGCTGCCGTTCCTCTTCCTGTTGCCACTGAAGCTGTTCGGCACGCTTGCGCTCCACGAACTCAATATGCAGCGGCCTGATTTCCGGCAGAAGCAGAAATTCCCGATAGCCCGCCATGATTCTTTTCATTTTCTTCAATTGATTTTCCAGCTCCTCTTTTTCATCATGATTCTGTTTCCTGTGGGCCGTGTATTCCGTTTCAAGCCGCGTCTGTTTCCGGCGTAACGACTCCACTTCCTGTTGCAGACTTTCTTTCTGCTTCTGGACACGATGCTTGACGGCAAGCGCCTTTTTCAGTTCTTCAATGAGGGAAGAGGCTTTTTTCAGCACGGACGGGTAATTGAGAAGAGAGGCTTTCGGCAGAGAGGAATCTTCCCGAAGAACCTTTTCCGCCTCCTCAGCCTGCCGCTCATACTCTTCAATGCTCTTTTTCAACTCTTCCTCACGCTGTTCCAATGCGCTGATAAGCTGCCGTGAATTTCGGGAAGTCTCTTCGGATTCCTGAATCAACCTGTCCAGGGCTTCTTGTTGCTGCTTGAACTCGCGGGTAGCCAGATGCTTTTTTGCGGAGCCGGGAGTCTGCTCCACACCGCGTTCAATGACGAAACCACGGCTTTGCAGATGAGCGGGAAGCCCGGATTGCAGTTTCCGCAGGCTCTGGCGGGTATAGATTTTGTTGGCGTTGAGCCTCCCGTCCGGCGTCACCGGCACATGAAGGAAATGCATGTGCGGCGTCTTTTCATCCATGTGAACCATTGCGGAAACGACATTCTCAGCGCCCACAAACTCTGTGAGGAAAGCCTTGCTCTCCTCAAAAAAACGTCTGGTGTCATCCGGTGAGAGGCCATCAAAAAACGCCTTGTCCGAGGTGACGATAAGCCCACACATGCGCACGGCGTCCTTTCTCACGGCCTTGACCAGCAGGAGGTCGTCAATGCGGTTCTGAATGGCTTCGGCATAATTCGATGCTGCGGCTTCGTGCAGCTCGTAGTTCGCCGCACTTCTGTCGTAGTCAATATCGGGGTTGCTGTGGCTTTCCCGTTCCCGCCGGTTGTGGCTCTGGATGCCGCGTATGGCTTCCTTCTTGAATTTGTCCATATGAAGGACGAGATAGGACATAGCAGTACTTCCTTGTATCAATGGATGTCCCGCTCTTTCTGTGACAGGAGTGCGGGACACTTTTTCAGTTTACGCGGTACAAGAGTTGAAAATCTGTTTAGATTTTGTTGGACTTCATAGGATGACAGATACGACGAATATTGCAGGTGTCCCGCTGTACCGGTGCTTAGACAGCGGTACAGCGGGACACCTGAAAAATGGTCAAGCGAGACCTTCCAGTTTTCTTTTCAATCTGTGGACAGACGATTTTGATTTTCCCATCTCCTCGGCGCAGTCACGAATGCTGTATCCCTCGCCGAGCAGCCTTTTCAATTCCTCCAGTTCCACATCTTCAATGTCCCGAACCCGCCAATGCAGGGCATTGCCTTCGGTAATCAGGTTGGCCTCAAAGGGTTTGGCGTCATCGCCCAATATGCCCCGCGCCTTGGTCAGGTGAACTTCAAAACGTGCGCCTTCGGCCATGCTGTATTCCCTGGGCCTGCGCAGACTGATCACCGTGTCCATAATGTCTTCTCTGGCGCTGGTGCCACGCTGGTCGCCGGATTTTCCGGCATGATGGATAAGCAGGACGGTCATCCCTCTGCGGCGTAATTCCAGCAGCCACGCCTGCATGGTCTGCCATGACTGAGACTCGTTTTCCTTGCCGGTGCGGCACAGGGTTGCGATGTTGTCCAGCACAACCATGTCCACGTCTTTCAGAAACGGCTCAATCATGGCCTGTCCGCTGGCTGTGGACAAATCCGGCATGGGGCAGGGCTGCAAATCCGGTGTGATGAGCGCCATGTTTTTCAACGTATGCGGGGGGAACGGACATGCCGTTGACAAGAGCGGAAAGGCGGTTCTGCATGGAAGTGGCGGGCATTTCCCCATCCACATACAGCGTCCGTTTGGGCATTGGCGCGCGCCAGTTGAACACGGCTCCGCCGGAAGCCACCGCAACAGCGATGCTCAACGCGGCGAATGTCTTGCCTATGCCGCGCGGGGCGTACAGAATGCCTATGCCCTGTACCGGAAGAACGGGCGATAAAAGATACCCCCGTTCAGGTATGGACATGGAAAGAAATTCGCCCATGTCCAGAGCGATAAGACCTTGCTGTTTGGTCAGTGCTGTTTCCAGTTGCGAGCGGACGGCCTCAATGCCTTCTATCTGGTGAAGATCATTAAAATCCGTACCGTTGTCGTCAGTGAAGTGGGGAAACAGAAGCTGAGCGTTTGCGAGTCCGGCCGCTTCCTCTCCTCTCTTGCGTCCGGCTTCGTCATTGTCGCCGCAGATAATGATTGCCCTGTCTGTGAATCGGTCTCTTGCCGGTTTGGCGACCACGGGCATATTGTTGGCGGAGAAAGCCACATGGACCGTCCAGCCAGTGGCAAGATGGATGCTTGCGCCAGTGGCAAAACCTTCGCAGATGGCTATCGGCTTTTCCGGCTGCCCCTGAATGATGAATTGTCCTCCAGATACCTTGCCGCCAACGAGGAAACGCTTGGTTCCATCAGGGTAGATGCGTTGCAGGCTTTGCAGATTATCTGCGGTATCCAGAACGGGAATAAGCAGCGCACCGTCCCGTGCCTGCCGTATGCCTTCCAAAGCCGGAATGCCCTTGCGGCGTAGATAGGGATGGTTGGCGTCGCACATTCGTGCCGAGTTCCATTCCTGTCTGGCCAGTTGAGCTGCTTCAGCATGGCGTTCGGCATATTCCGCTTCGCGTTGCCGCTGTATGGAGCGTTGACGTTCCCGCCATGCGGAAAGTTCGGACACGGAAAGCGTTTGCTTTTCTTCTGTGCAGAACGTGCCCTGTTCACCGTTTTCCCAGTTGTACCACCAAAGTGTCGCAGGGATATCGACATGCGCGATATATGCGCCGTTCTGTTTGTGCGGTTTGGTCTGGGTGGGACAGCGATGCAGTTTTCCGTCCGCCATGATTTCGGCCGGAATCAATCCCTTGTCGGTCAGGATGTCCCGAAAGATTTGCAGGGGATTACTCATGATTCTCTCCCTGACGACCGAGGTTTTTGATAAATGCGGCGATGTCCTCCGCCCGCCAGACTGTTGTACGGGGACCAAGTTTCACGGGGTTGGGATAACGTCCGGTGCGACAACCCTCCCACCATGCGCTCTTGCTTATGGGAATCATGCTAAGAACCTGAGGCAGACGCAGAAGGCCGTGAACGGGGATGGGAGCTTGATGCTGTTTCATAAAAAAATCTCCTGAATCTGGTTGGATTTCAGGAGAATCTGGCACACATCAAACGATTCCCGTGAGGGAATCGGACGGGAAAATGACGGGAAAATCTAAAAAAGACGGGAAAACGACAGGTTGGTCATGCCTTGACTATGGAGTATCCATTCGTTCTCTTGAGAAGATTGTCCACCATATTACGATAGGATTTTTCGTCCCTGTATTCTTTTTTCGAAAGCAGGCGACCCACATGTGTCTTCCGCCCCACTGAGGCATTATGGTCTGTTCCGGATGATTGGGAGCCGCACCAGTACAGCAGAACGTAGGCGATCACCTCAAGGGGATACTTCTCTTTCATGGCGTCACGGACAGCCGCATCCGGCCTTCCTTCCCAAACGGCTCCGGGAATACGAAAAACGAGTTTTCCATTCTGTGGCGACCTTTCACATAGGGGAACTGCTGCCGCTTTGTCGGCAACGGACGATTCCGGCGGAGCTGCCCGTAAAAGGGATTCCACAAGGGCGCGGGTGATGCCTTTTACTTCCCGGCGCAGGGGATAATAGCAGAGATGCCTGATGGCGGCGTCCCTGTCCACCATTATGGTATCGGCAAAGATATGCGCAATGAAGTGGTAACTTGAAACGGGAATGGAGCATACCGGCTTCTCAAACAGCATCGAGTCCGACGAATACTGCTCGAAGATTTTTTCTGTGTTCAATCTATCCAGACTGTTGAACAGAACTTCTCGTTCCTTTGGAAATACAGACGCCGTATTTTCAAAGGATTCTTCAAGAATAACATCCAGTCCATATCGCAGGGAGTTAAGAGGAACAACTGTCGATATCATTCTGAAAAATTCCATCACGTCAAAGCCGAGCAGATACGTCTGAATGCCTGTATCCGGTTCTGGAGCTGAAGGAAATTCCGGGAGCTGTGTTCCGTATGCGGCGTGACTGCCAGCAATAAATGCCTGCCAGCAGGATTCATACGTTGTACGCCATAATTCCAGTGGCTGAACGGCGTCAGGCCAGAGTGCCTGAACAAGCATTTCACCTTCTCTGGCTGTCAGGCCATACGCCTGCCGCACTCTGCCTATGGTCATGTTCTGTCGGTCTGTCATGGAGGAAAGGATACCCTGTCGCCCAAAAATGGACAATAAAAAACAGCGGCAGGGATAGTCATGTACTTCCGTGCCGCTGTTTACTGGAAACAGGTGTTATCAGCTATACCACGCCCGGATTATATCCATGTCGTCATAGCCGCATTGTCTCATACGTTCCTTTTCTTCCTCGCTCCAGCCGGTGTCGTTGCTCGTCACCTGCGTCTCGTCTTCTATTTTCCCGATGGAGATACAAACATCACGGTCGTTCATGGTGTCCTCTTTCATGCTTCCTCCCTGATTCTTTTCTGTTGTGTGTTGCGTAAGCCGTCCAGATAGTCAGCCCATGCCTGCATCATCTTTCGGCGCTCCGGCAGATATTCCGCATAATTGTATGCCGCCCGCACTTCGTCCTGTTCCCCGTGGGCAAGCTGTCGCTCTATCCAGTCCCGGTTATAGCCGAGTTCATTGAGCAATGTGGAAGCGATGGAGCGAAAGCCGTGCACGCTCATTTCATGTTTCTGGTAGCCCATGCGCCGGAGCGCATTGAGCATGGTTGCATCGGAAATGGGCCGTGCCTCCGTGCGGATGGAGGGAAAGAGGAGTTTTCCCTCCCCGGAGTATTTCTGAAGTTCCCGAAGAATGGACATTGCCTGCCGGGACAGGGGCACAAGATGCTGGCGGTGCATTTTCATGCGTTCCGCAGGGATGCGCCATTCCCCGGCCTCAAGGTCAAACTCTTTCCATTGAGCGGCCCGCAATTCCGTGGGACGGGTGAAGACCAGCGGAGCCAGCTTCAAGGCACAGACCAGAGGGAAATAGCCTTCGTAAGTGTCGATGTCTCGCAGAAGCTGTCCGACTTTCTCCGGCTCCAGCACCGCCGCCCTGTGGACGGTTTTTCTCGGCCTCAAGGCTCCCCGGAGGTCGGCCGCGACATTGTGTTTCGCTCTGCCCGTGATGACCGCATAACGGAACACCTGACTGATGATTTGCAACACTCTCCGGGAAGTCTCGTAGTTTCCCCTCTGTTCCAGAGGCTTGACTACATCCATAACGTCCCGTGTCTCCAGTTTGGCGATGTGCGTTTTGCCAATGCGCGGAAAGATGTAGGTCTCCAGCCGGTACATGACGGTTCCCTAATGCTTTTCGGAAAACTCCGCCATACGGGTTTCATGCCATTCTCTGGCGATATTCTGGAAGCTGTCGCGTTCCGCGATGGCTCTGGCCTGTCGTATCTGCCGTTTATGGTCTGAGGGGTCGATTCCCTTGGACAACATACGCTTCGCCTCTTCGCGGCGTTCTCTGGCGTCCTTGAGTGATACGGTGGGATATTCCCCGAAACTGAGCAGCTTGCTCTTGCCGTCAAAACGGTAGGCCATCCTCCAGAGCTTGCTTCCGTTGGTGGGAACGAAAAGAAACAGACCGCCGCCATCGAAATATTTACGAGGCTTCACGTCGGGTTTCAGACTGCGGATGTGGGTATCAGTAAGAGGCATGGGCACTCCCTGGCTGTCGTTGGACGAAGAGATACCCACATGGATAAAAATATTTTGATTCCGCGCGGTTATTCATGTAGGTATCGGAAATGTTGTACCACATTTCTACCTACGGATATACCCATAAAATGTTTGGATGCAAGCGGACGAGGTTGGACTTCGGGAAACCATACTGGAAAGAAAAAATAAAGAATGCCAAGGTCTTTTGGACCTTGGCATTCTTCTTTGTACCTAAATTTGGCGTCCCCAGGCGGATTTGAACCGCCGTTGACGGCGTGAAAGGCCGGTGTCCTGGGCCGACTAGACGATGGGGACGTAATGCGTGGCTGGGCTACAAAGACTCGAACTTTGATTATCGGAGCCAGAATCCGGTGTCCTGCCAATTGAACGATAGCCCAATGCGCGTGGGTTAGTTGTCTACGCTAAGAGGCCCGTCCTGTCAACAGAAAACCGGCTAAAACTCTGAAAACCTTCTTACAGCTCGATGGGCATGGGACCGTAGGCAGCCTCGTAACGCTGCTTAAAGTCCTCCCTGGTGAAGGAGTGCTCCTGCGTGCCCATCTGTTCGATGGCGTAGCTCGCTGACACGGAACCGAGTTTCGCGGCCTCGGGAACGGAAAGTCCCCTGCTCAGACCGAGGAGCAGTCCAGCACGGTGCGAGTCACCCGCGCCGGTGGGATCGGCGACGCGGCTGCAGGGAGCGGCAGGAATCTGCACATCCGTTCCGTCACGGCCGCGCACGCGGGAGCCCTTCTCGCCTTCGGTGGTGATGAGCCACTCGGTGTACCTGAACATGTCGGTATCACTGATGCCGAGCTTCTTGCAGGTCATGCCCAGCTCGTAGTCGTTGCAGACATAGGCCAGGGAACCCTGTACGCCCCGGATGAGCGCCTGATCGGTGAACACGGGCAGCTGCTGCCCGGGGTCAAAGATGAAGCGCACGCCCTTCTCTCTGTAGAGGTCAGGCAGACGGGCCATGTCGTCCATGTTACCTGGAGAGACGATGGCGAGATCACCGGAACAGATAAAGGGGAAGCTGTAGGAACAGGGTTCGGCCAGGGCGCCGGGGAAAAAGCCGGTGATCTGGTTGCCCTTAAGGTCTGTGGTAATGTAGCAGAGGGCCGTGAACTGATCGTTCACGATACGGATACCCTCTGTCGCGACGCCCACTTCCTTCATATGGGCAAGGTAGCCGCCGAAGTCTTTGCCGGCAGCGGCCACGACCACAGGGTGCTCTCCGAGGAGGGCCAGCGTATAGGCAATGTTGCCGGCACAGCCGCCCCTGCGCTCGTTCATGCTGTCCACCATGAAGCTGATATTGAGCATATGCAGCTTGTCCATGAGGACGTGATCCTGGAAGTTCCCATGGAAGGTCATGATGCGGTCAAAAGCCAGGGAACCGGAAACGTAAATGGCCATGCGCTCCCCCGGCTAGTGCTTCTGGACCGCGGTGAGCAGCTCGTTCACGGCGTCCTTCTTTTCCCAGGTGAACTCGGGAAGTTCGCGGCCGAAGTGTCCGTAGCAGGAAGTCTTGGAGTAGATGGGGCGCTTGAGATCGAGACGCTTCGTGATGAAGTACGGGCGCAGATCAAAGACGTCGCGTACGGCCTGAGTCAGAACCTCATCGGGATATTCGCCTGTCCCCTGGGAAGTGACAAGCACGCTCACGGGTTCGGCGACGCCGATGCTGTAAGCGATCTGGACTTCACAGACCTTTGCGAGGCCGGCAGCCACAACGTTCTTGGCAATGTAGCGGCCCATGTACGCTGCCGAGCGGTCAACCTTGGAGGGATCCTTGCCGGAGAAGGCGCCGCCACCGTGATGGCCGGTGCCGCCGTAGGTGTCCTGGATAATCTTGCGTCCGGTGAGGCCGCTGTCGCCCATGGGGCCGCCCACGACAAAACGTCCGGTGGTATTGATGAAGATGTCGCAGTTCTTTTCATCGAAGAAGCCGGAGGGTTCGAGCACGGGGCGGATGACCTGGCTCTTCACGGCCTCGATGATGTCGGCCTGGGACGCGCTCTCGGCATGCTGGGTGGACACGACCACGTTGTTGATGCGCACGGGGCGGCCGTCCTGATACTGGAAGGATACCTGGGTCTTGCCGTCGGGACGGAAGAAATCAACGATGCCTTCTTTGCGCACTTTGGCGAGACGCATGGAGAGCTGATGGGCCCAGTAGATGGGGGCAGGCATCAGCGTGGCGGTCTCGTCGCAGGCGTAGCCGAACATCATGCCCTGGTCGCCGGCACCCTGATCCTCGGGCTTCTCGCGGTTGACGCCCTGGGCGATGTCAGGGGACTGATGGTCGATGGTGGAGATGACAGCGCAGGTGCGCCAGTCAAAGCCCATTTCGGAATTGTCGTAACCAATATTGCGGATGGTGCTGCGGACTACGGTAGGCAGATCAGCGTACCCCTTGGTGGTGATTTCGCCGCAAATGAGCGCCATGCCCGTGGTCACGAGCGTTTCACAGGCCACATGCGCGTCGGGATCCTGCTCAAGAAGAGTGTCGAGGACGGCGTCGGAAATCTGGTCGGCGACTTTATCGGGATGACCTTCGGTGACGGACTCAGAGGTAAAATAATAGGTGCCTTTGGTCTGCATGATGCGTTTCCTCCATGGATACGCGCTGAAGTTTGTCTTCCGGCCGGCGCTCCCGCAGGAGGCCATGCCGCACTGGAAAAATCATTATATCCAGCTATATTGATATAAGTTCTCCGTCTGTATATCGCCGAACGCGCACCTTGTAAAGAAATTCCGACATACAGGCCCACGCTTCGGGAAGATTTGATTTTCATCACATACGCTTTCCCTCCGCGGGCGGAGTATGCGTCTGCCGGAAAGAGACCGGCTTACATTATTCTTGGAGAAGAAGAGTTATGCAAAGCAAACTGGCTGAGAGACTGCACCTGCGCTACGAGCCCGCCGCCATCCTTTTCAGCGACGAGAAACCCTCCGACGCGAGGACGTATCCCGATGGGCAGTGGGTCTGCGCCGCGGCCATGCTGAGCGCGGCCATGCGCGGCAGGACCTTTGCCGTCGGGCACAGTACGGGCGTCTGTCACGGCGGACGTCATGGGCTGTGCCTCAATGATAAGCGTACGGCGCGCGTTGACGGACATATGACCTGCGGTGTCCCCGGCGTGAAGGCCATGCCGGGCCGGGAGCCTCTCGGACTCAAAAAGACCGTGGAATTCGCCGCCGCGGACAGGGAAAATACGCCCTACAGAAATATCCCCGAGGAATACGTGATTTTCCGTCCTCTTTCCCTTATGAAGGAAAACGAGACGCCGCGCATGGTCGTCATGTACGCGGACTGCGATCAGCTCTCCGCTCTGACGGCCATGGCCAACTTTGGCCGCGCGGGATTTGACAACGTCATTGTACCAAGCGCTTCGGCCTGCGTGACCTTCTGCCTTCTGACCGAAGAGGAAAACAGAAGGGAATTCCCCAGAGCCATCATTTCCATGACCGATCTTTTCGCGAGGCGCTTCATCGATAATGATCTGCTCGCCTTCTCCATCCCCTGGAAACTGTACCAGGAGATGGAAGAGAACGTACGCAGCATGTCCGGCAATTTCCTGGACCGGCCGGCCTGGAAACACCTCGAAGGCCGCAAATCGCGCTTTTTTCCGGCGAGGGAGAACCCCGCTCCTTCCAGGAATCTGCTGGCCGGGGCTGAGCAGTAACGTTTTCCTCGGGGAAGTCCGGGGATGATTTCCGTGACACCCGGCAGCCAGAATGCCGGCCCCCTGCCCCTTTACCGGGGCTGAACGCACGGGGAGCGCGGAGTCATCCCCGGAATAAGCGCTGCCCCGGAAGGGCGCGTCACTCCCCTGGGCAGTTCCCCGCACGGTTTCATACTCAGGACGGACTGGGGACGGCCGGCCAGCTTCTTCTTTCACGCGGCAGCCCGTTTCTTCCGCCCGGGCGGGTATCGTTTTTCAGAGGCTTTTTTCCGGCGCCGGTTCCCGGCGCAGTATGGAAAGAGGCCTTTTTTTGATCCCATACAAAAAAATCCCGGGGACAGGGTCCCCGGGAAATAGCCGAGACGCCCTTGCGGGCAGCCTGGCCGTGGGGCTCGTGTGCCACCGCACTGCGCACATACGGTGACACACACAGAGGGAGCCTCCACAAAATTGAAGACTAACCTTTTTGGAAAAATAGGCAATGCTTTTTTTGCGGATTGTTAATTTTTCCCAAAAAATTTTTTCTGTCCGTCCCCGGCTCTCCGGCAGCAACGTTCCTGAAAGTCCTTGCCAAGGCCTTTTCCCCTGACTATAGTTTTCCCCGTGTGGCATATCGGCTGCCCTGAAGAATACATGCGGCCGTTACCTCCGGGGAAATGTCTGACAGCGCGGCTTCACCCGCGGACGGCGTCCCGCATCCGCTGCCGGCATTTTTATTTTTTTTGTCAGCCCTCTCAAAACAACAGGGAGACACGATGGACGATCAGGAGATACAGGACGGCGCTCAGCCGTCTGTCTGTCTGGCGAAAGTCAGGCAGCGGCACGGCGCGGAAAGGCGCAAAAGCACGGCACCCGGCACTCTGGAAAAGATGAAGGAGCGCATTGAGGTCCGACGGGCCGCGGAAGAGAAAAAAAAGGAGAACCTTCTGCGCGATCAGGATGTATCCGTCTACCGCGTGAGAGTCTCCTCCTCTCTCTTCTGCTACGATTCCGGTATCCCTCTCAAGCCTGTGCCGGGAGCGGTGGAAAAAATCTGCGGCACACTCAACGGCATTGGCCGCCGCCTGCCTTCCATGGCCGGCAACGCGCGCTCCCAGAGCCTCTCAAATAACCGCTCCTACAGCACGGGGTTTGCCCGCCACGCGGCCCGCTTCATCATGGACAGCCGCTGCAACGCGTCTCTCCGCTGCCAGTAATCCCCTGCCCCCTCATTTTTCTCTGCCCGGTTCAGCCGGACCTTTCCGCCGTGTCTCTGGCGGAAAGGATTCTGCGCGCCCGGGCTTTTTCTGTTTCCGGGAAATTTTTCCCTCCGGTGAAGTGCTTGACAGGGACTGGGGAAAACTATATTCGGTAATTCGCATATAGTGATTAATAACCAGGCGCGTTACAAGGCGCCGCATTTTTTCAATGGAGGACCCTGTACATGGTCAAGGAACTCGACCTTTCCCTGGATTACAAAGTAAAGGATCTGAATCTCGCAGACTTCGGACGCAAGGAAATGCAGCTTTCCGAGCGTGAAATGCCCGGCCTCATGGAATGCATCAGAAAGTACGGCCCGAGCAAGCCTCTTAAGGGCCTGCGCATCACCGGTTCCCTGCATATGACCATCCAGACGGCCATGCTCATCAGGACGCTTTATGAGCTCGGTGCCGACATCCGCTGGGCTTCCTGCAACATCTTCTCCACCCAGGATCACGCCGCCACGGCCATCGCCGCCGACGGGATGGCCAAAGTCTTCGCGTGGAAGGGTGAAAGCCTCGAGGACTACTGGTGGTGCACCGAAATGGCACAGACCTGGCCGGATGGCAAAGGTCCTGACCTCATCGTGGACGATGGCGGTGACGCCACCCTGCTCATTCACAAGGGCTGCGACTGCGAAGATGATCCCTCCCTGCTCGACAAACCCGCTTCCTGCGAGGAAGAGGCCGTCATCCTGGCCCGCCTGAAGAACCGCTACGCAAAGGATCCCCACCACTGGCACAACGTAGCCGCCCATGTCCGCGGCGTTTCCGAGGAAACCACCACCGGCGTCCACAGGCTGTATCAGCTCGAAGCCGCCAAAAAACTGCTTTTCCCGGCCATCAACGTCAATGACTCCGTGACCAAGTCCAAGTTCGACAACCTTTACGGCTGCCGCGAGTCCCTGGCCGACGGCATCAAGCGCGCCACTGACATCATGATTGCCGGCAAGGTCGTCATGATCTGCGGTTACGGCGATGTGGGCAAGGGCTGCGCCCAGTCCATGCGCGGCTTCGGCGCCCGCGTGCTCGTCTCCGAGGTCGACCCCATCTGCGCCCTGCAGGCCGCCATGGAAGGCTATGAAGTCTGCACCGTGCAGGACGCCCTGCCCATCGCTGATATCTATGTCACCTGCACCGGCGACATCAACGTCATCACCGGCGATGACATGGAACATATGAAGGACGAGGCCATTGTCTGCAACATCGGCCACTTCGACAGCGAAATCGACATGCACTACCTCACTTCCACCCCGGGCTGCGTGAAGACCAACATCAAACCCCAGGTGGACAAGTGGAAGCTCCTCTCCGGCCGTTCCATCATCGTGCTCGCCGAAGGCCGCCTCGTGAACCTCGGCTGCGCCACCGGCCACGCCAGCTTTGTCATGTCCAACAGCTTCACCAACCAGGTGCTCGCCCAGATCCGTCTCGCCAGCGACAACACTCTTGAGAAGAAGGTCTACACCCTTCCCAAGGATCTCGATGAGGAAGTTGCCCGCCTGCACCTCGGCCGCATCGGCGCGAAGCTGACCAAACTGACCAAGCAGCAGGCCGACTACCTCGGCATCAGCGTCGACGGCCCCTTCAAGCCCGATTACTACCGCTACTAGTCCTTCCTTTTTCCCCTGACCCTGAACATCCCGCCCGCCTGCTTCTTCCGGAGCCGGCGGGCTTTTTCGTTTTTACAGGGGAAGCCCGCGGCTGGGAATCACATCCTTCATGACGATGGTCGAATTCAGCCTTAAGACACCCGGAAGACGGCTCAGCGTATCATCATAAAGCTCCTGATATTCCGTGATGCTTCTGGTCACCACGGTCACGATGTAGTCTGGCGTATTGAAGAGCCTCCGGCAGTCTGTAATCTGAGGCACCCTCTGCACGGCCTCCTCAAACCCTTCCACCAGCTGGGCCGTGCATTCCTTCAGCGTGACGAAAACTATCGCGGAAAACCCCAGCCCCACTGCCGCGGCATTGATTTCAGCCCTGTAGCCCGTGATGATACCCGCCTTTTCAAGAGCCTTCAGCCGGCGGTGGCACGGAGAGTCGCTCAGGCCGATCTTTTGGGCAAGATCGGAGACAGAAATTCTCCCGTTGTGCTGTAATTCAGCAAGAATTTTGCGATCTATCTCATCCATTTGCTAAAATCTCCTAAAATGCGTCCCAAAAGAATAAAAATTTGGAAGCACATTGCGGGACATACGGCATATTATGCCTCCCATCAAGCACAAAGCGGATTTTTCCCGCAGAAGCGGAGGCAGATTATGGATTTCACAATAATTGGCGCTTTCTGGGCTCTTTCTATTCTTCTCAGCCTTACGCCCGGCCCTGACTGGGCCTGCTGCATCGCAGCCGGCCTGAAAGGCCATCGGGTGGTGCCGGCTGTTGCCGGCCTCATAACAGGACACGCGGTAATGATGCTTACTGTCGCCTTCGGGGCCGGCCGGATTCTCGCGGGCAGTCCAGTTCTCATGACGGCGCTCACCGCGGCTGGCGCCATTTATCTGCTGTGGTTCGGCGTAGGCATGCTCTGTCATCCCGGCCGCATCGCGCAGGAAAACGGCGCCAGGGCTGATACCAGAAAGAGCTGGTGGCTCAGGGGTGCCTGCGTGAGCGGGCTGAATCCCAAGGTCTTTCTGCTCTTCTTCGCTCTTCTGCCGCAGTTCGTAAGGCATTCTCTGCCGCTTTCACCGGAGCTGCAGATGATCACCCTCGGAGCCATTCATCTCGCCACCTGCACGATGATCTATCTTGGCGTCGGCTTCGGAGCGGAATTTCTGCTCAGGAGCCGCGCCTCGCTCGCTGTGCTGGCCGGACGCGTTTCCGGTGTCGTCATGACCTTTGTGGGCGCTTCCCTGATCTATGAGCAGGCATCTCCCTGGGTACGGGGCTTCCTAGCCTGATTCGATTTTTCAGTGAGAAACAGAAGGCCTCCGGCGAAAGCCCGGGGGCCTTTTGTTTCTTCAGCCCCGGCAGAGGAAAAAGACGCGCAACGCGAATGTCACCTGAGCGAAGCTCTCCTGTCGAAAGGCTCTGTCAGAGTGCAGAACGTCAGAAAGAAAAAGAAATACGGCGATCTCCCCTGACGGGGGAAAAAAAGGAGAACGTCATGCGCGAAAAGACCATCAGGGAGGCTGAGGCATGCGACAGCCGCGGCTGGACCAGAATGACCAGAGCCGCCTTTACGGGAAATATCGGAGAAATGAAGAAACTGCTTGATGGCGGATGTGATGTCAACAGTCAGGACAATATGGGCATGACGCCGCTGCACTGGGCCAGGACGACAGAGATGATGTCATATCTTATCGACAGCGGCGCGAATCCTGAAATACGCGACAACTGCGGCATGTCCGTGCTTACGGCCACAGTCTTTTATGCCTGCGATGAGAGCATCACGGAACGCGTGAAACTTCTCCTGGATGCCGGCGCTGACGTCGACGTCGAAGACGGAGAGGGACGCTCTCCCCTGCAGCTGGCCGTGGATCGCGGCCACCCCGAGGTGGCCGCCCTGCTCGTCCATGCCGGCGCGGATCCCAATGCCAGGGACATCTACGGCTGGACAGCCCTGCACCTTGCAGCCGGACGGGGAAACAAACGCGTGGCCGAAGCTCTCATGCAGGCCGGAGCCGACCCCAGTCTCCGGGATGACGAGGGAAAGACGCCCGCTGACCTCGCCGCAAACGCCCTTGTCAGAAAGGCCATCATGAACGGCAGTTGCCAGGCCTGAACAGATTTCCGTCCTCCTGTACTTGTCAGTGTCTTACCCCCCCCCGGCCGGGAGAACAGATCCTGCCTGCTGTTCTCCCTCCTCTGAATTTCAGGACTCCTCCGTGCAGTGCGGGCCGGCTGCCCGCGCACCTAACCGCCGGTGCTGGCTGCCGGCGGTTTTTACTTTGGTAAGCCAATCTCTCACGTATATCTGCAACGCCTCCTGGGATTGCCTTAGAAAAGTCCAGACCAGTGTGTAAATCACCCGTTGCTGCCCGTTCGCGATTTCGATCAGCGTCTTTATGACTTCCGGTGTCATGCACTCCCTAAAAATTTTGGGACTGAAAAGAGCCCGGCCTGATTGCTTCTGATGGCTTTCTTCAATCAGGACTGCTCACATTGTTCCCATCAATGGACCCCATCAGGCAAACTACCGATCAGGGTGGAACGGCGCTTTTGGCCGGATTATTTTTCGCCTGATTTTCTGTCCGGAGAGATGTCCCCTTCAATCTCACCTTATCTCCTTCATTTTATTGCTATCTCCATCATTTAATGCCAAAATGATTGAGATAGCTTCAGAATGAAGGAAACCCTTATGCACACCTTTGATGACAATAAAATACCTGATGAGCTTTTAACCCCCGAAATTCTTCAATTGCTCGCCTCAATTCACGAGCACAAAGGACGTCAGGATTTATTTTTGGAAGCAAAGACTGACGAATTACGCACGTTACTGGATGCGGCTATGATCCAAAGCACAGGGGCTTCCAACCGCATCGAAGGAATATTTACCAGCGACAAGCGCCTTAAAGAATTAGTCAGTCACAAGGCAGAACCGCGTAATCGTTCTGAACAGGAAATCGCCGGATACCGTGAGGTACTCCAAACTATACATGAAAGTTATGAGTACATTTCCTTTACCCCTAATGTAATTCTGCAGCTGCACAGAAATCTATACTCTTATTCCTCTGGTACTGTTGGCGGAAAATATAAAAATGCGGATAATATCATTGCAGAGACAGATGCATCAGGCCATCAGAGGACCCGGTTTATCCCGGTTCCGGCCTTTCAGACTGCAGAAGCGATGAATTCGCTGTGCTCCACCTTTGCCAGGGCATGGGAGCAGGGGAAATGGGATAAGCTTCTTCTCATCCCTATGTTTATTCTTGATTTTCTTTGTATTCATCCTTTCAATGACGGCAATGGGCGTATGAGCAGACTGCTTACATTACTTCTCCTTTATAAGGCTGGATATATCGTTGTGAAGTACATAAGTATTGAAATATTGATTGAAAAAACGAAAGAAACATACTACGAAACTCTTCAGTTCAGTTCGCATGGGTGGCATAAAAACAAGAATATTTACGGACCTTTCATAAAATATTATCTGGGCATTATCGTAAAAGCATACAATGAATTCGAAACCAGAGTGAACTATTTAGTCACCCAAAAGGTGTCGAAACCAGATCGAATCAAAGCTGTTATAAATCAAAAAATAGGTTCTATAACAAAAAAAGAAATTATGGAAAGCTGTCCTGATATCAGTAAAGTCACCGTAGAGCGGACCCTGACCCAGCTGGTAAAAAACGGGCTCATCATAAAAATCGGCGCAGGACCTTCCACCGCATATATCCGCAGGCAATAAAGCTGGGCAGCCAGATAATCTGTCATTCCCCAGTCACTTGGGCTGCCAGCGGACGTTCCTCAGCTCAGCCTTTGTTTGAGCGCCCCCCTTCACTCCTGCATATCAGAGTGCAGCAAGCGGGATCACAGTACAGCGGCAATTGAAGCCGTTAGGAAGGGATTTTCTGTCCCAGAATGGACTGCCAGAGGGGAAGACTTTCCGGTGCAGGCAGGCATGCGCAGGCCGTGTCCTTTTTTGTCCATAATGTCCAGGTACTGCCAGTACGAACGCGCCTTGCTACGGGAAAAGCCTCCATACAGATCCCGGCATGGCACACCATCTGTCTATCCATACTTCCAATGCGGCCGCTTCTCCCCGGTCACCGATGCCTTCTGTTCTGGCAGCAAGCTCACTGCCGCAGCGCGTACGGGAGTGAGGTCGGGTGGCTTCAGCTCCCGGAGCAGGAAAGATAAAAAACGCAGGCGTCCGAGGTTATCCGGAGCGGCCTTTTTTGCGTCTGTGGACAGGGGAGCTGGTGCTTTCTTCCCTGCTTGACTTGTATCCCAGCTAGCCTAAATTTTTTCAGACGGATGAGACACGGTGTCATTCCCCCAGCCGTAGCCCGAAGGGAGACGTCCCAGGTGCGCGCTATGTGGGGTTCATAGCCGGTTAGCCGGTATTGCGTGAAAGTCGAGAAGGTTGAATCCGGTAAGCCTGTAAACACACGCATTGGGGGGTCCCACCATCCGTCCCTACAATCTGTTCTTTCTTAAACGCCCGACAATTGCAGCTCTCTTTTCATTTTCCCAGCTTATTTTCCGCAGGCCCGTCACGTAAAGCTCATTGCCGTCTCTCGTGGCAGGCTGCCTATTTGTGCGGGAGACAGGCTCTGTCCGGCGGTCGCTCCATCCCTTATATTAAATATGTTCTTATTTATGGACGTTTTAAATCATACGAGCGCCGGCCATTTTCCTGAGGCGTCACTGATGCTTCCGCGAACGAGATCTGCGGGGGCTTTCTGTTTAGACTGCTCACATAGAAAGCTCTTGGCCTCACCGGGACTCTTTTTCGCCCCGGTCCACTGCAGATCGCTCACCTGCTGCCAGAACCGTAGCTCTCTTCCGGAGGAAGGTCTCTCCTGGTGAGCCTGGGGCCGCAGCAGGCTTTTTGCCGGTGAGGCCTGCCATCAGCTGTCTCCTTCCTTTTCCAGGCTGGCTGTCCCCTATCCGGCAACCTCCGTCAGGGGCTTGGGCACAAATCCCCGGCGTTCCCTGTGTCATGAACAGGTCTGGCAGCGCGGTGAGGCGGCTTTCAGAGGCATTCAGGCCTCCGGCGCTGCCAGTCCTGCCCTGACCCGTGAAAGGTCCGAACGCTCTTGAGGGGTTCGGGAAAATGCCTGTGATGGCGTCACTATCCTGCGCCGGAACTTCTTCACAGTGAGCATCTCCTCCCCCAAACCGGCCAGGCCGTAAGTTCAGAAGTCCGCGCTGACCGCATCCCCTGGGCCGCAGGCATTCTGAAAGTGTTCCGCAGTGAATCCGGGAAGCCCCGAAGGGGTTCCTGTCAGAACTTTTCCATCTTGATCCCGGAGAGTCACAGAGCCCGGTACATAGTGCCGGACAGTCCCGCGCGAGATCCCGATCCGCCGGCTGCGGCCGGGGCAGCGTGAGGAGAACTGTGTTTTTTTATGAATTGAAATTGACATTCAATTTCAAAAAAGCTACTAACATTCATGCCCATGCTGGCGGGATCTGCCGCCGCAGCCGTCCTGTTTTGCGCGGCTGGCAGCTATCAGGGCGAAGAAGAGCGAATTTTTTGGGGAGACTTGTTTATGCCAGAACAGTTAGCGGAAAGCGGCGTTTCCAATTCAGAAACCTTTGTCTCGATAGTCGATGTTGTGCAGAAACTGCACGCGGCGCAACCGGATAAACCAGTTCTGCGTTTCCTGCCCGATGGCGATCCGGCTCATGAAATTGTGTGGGATTATACGCGGCTGACCACCCGCGCCAAAGCCGTGGCTGCGGCCATTGGGAGCACAGGCAAAGGCGACGGCTGTCCTGTTCTGCTCATGCTCCCGCCAGGACTGGAATTTATTTCGTCCTTCTTCGGCTGTCTGTACGCCAGGGCCATCGCGGTTCCCATGACGCCCCCCGGCCTCGCGCGCATGGCGCGCACGTTCTCAAGGCTTGCCCGCATCGTGAATGACTCCGGCGCGAAGATTATCATCACGGATATGCGCCTCATGAAGGCCGTTGAGGAACTGCGGGCGCGCATGGACATGCCTGAGGATATGTCCATCATTAATTTTGATGAGGTTGACGACAGGCTGGCAGCTGACTGGAAATATCTGCCGCTTTCTCCGGACACGCCCGGCTGGCTGCAGTACACGTCCGGCTCCACCAGCGATCCCAAGGGCGTCATTGTCACACACGGCAACATCATCGCCAACTGGCAGAGCATCTGCAGCGGCATGAAACTGCCTGACGGCGTGATTTTCATAAGCTGGCTTCCCCCGTTCCATGACATGGGCCTCGTTGGCGGCATCATCACGCCCATACTCTGCGGCGGCGAATGCATCACCATGCCGCCCATGGCCTTCCTGCGCAGTCCTTTTGCCTGGCTCAGGGCCTGTTCGCATTATCACGCCTATCTGACCGGTGCGCCGAATTTTGCCTATGATTCCTGTTGCGAGCGCATTACCGATGCCCAGCTGAAGGAACTTGATCTGAGCTCAGTCAGGGTCTGTTACTGCGGCTCCGAGCCCATACGCCTCAAGACCGTAAAGCGGTTCCTTGAGCGTTTCGCGGGAACGGGACTTTCCAGGGAAGTGTTCTATCCCTGCTACGGCCTTGCCGAGAACACCCTTTTCTCAAGCGGCACATGGATTGGCAGAGGCGAATATGCCGTCTGCCTTGACCGTGAACAGTACGCGGCCGGCAGAATCGTCACTGTCCCGGAGGATAATCCCAACGCGTGGCCTCTGGTCACCTGCGGCCGCGAGGTGAAAAACACCGAAATCCGCATTGTCAATCCGGATACCCGTCTGGCAGAGGGAGAGGACGAGATCGGCGAAATCTGGCTCAGGGGCGCGTGCGTGGCTGCCGGTTACTGGCACAAAAAGAAGGAAACAGAGGAAAGCCTCAAAGCCGTCCTCGCGGATACGGGCGAAGGTGGCTGGCTCCGCACGGGAGACCTTGGCTTCATGCACAGAGGGAACCTCTACGTCTCCGGACGCCGCAAGGAAATGATCATTGTGAACGGGCGCAATTTCTTCCCCCAGGACATGGAGGAAAGCGTCACCCAGAACGTCCCCGGCCTTGAGAAAAACGGCGCCGCAGCCTTCGGCGTGGAAACCGGGAAAGGCGAAGGGCTTGTCGCGGTCTTTGAAACGAAGCTTCCTCCCGAAAAGAGAGAGGCTGCGCTCACGGCCATCCGCACCACGCTGACTGAGGAATTTGATGTGCTGCCCCACGCCATTGTGCTCGTGAAGCGCCACGGCGTGCCCAAGACCACGAGCGGCAAAATCCAGCAGGCCGTGTGCCGGAAAATGTATCTTGCCGGAGAGCTCCCCGTGCTCGCCATATGGCAGGAAAAGGAAAGCGCGGCCGGTGCCGAAAAATGGGGCATGACGCCGCCGCCTGAGGCCGATGCAGGCGAAACGCTCCGGCAGAACTGGGAAGCCTGGCTCATGAGAGGCCTGGTTTCCCGGCTCGGTCTCGGAACGGACGCGGTCACGCCGCACACGCCCTTCAGTTCCATGGGTATGAACTCTTCCACCGCCGTGTCACTGACAGGGGAACTGCAACAGATTCTCGGGCGCCAGCTTTCCCCCACTCTCTTCTATGACTGCGCCGATGTCTCCGAACTGGCCGCGTTCCTCTCCGGGGAATCTGCCGGGAAAAACGGCGCAAAAGCAGCGAAATGCGAACCCATGGCCATCATCGGGCTCGCCTGCCGCCTTCCCGGCGCCGACTCGCCGGAAGCGCTCGCGAAAATGCTTTTCGCCGGAACAGATGCGATCTCCGGGCGCAGAATTGGCGGTAAAACCTGTTTCGGCGGTTTTGTAAAAGATCCCGCGGCGTTTGACGCAGCCCTCTTCGGCATCTCCCCCCGCGAGGCCGGGGAAATCGATCCCCAGCAGCGCATGCTTCTGGAGGTCTCCTGGGAAGCTCTTGAGCGGGCCGGCATCGCGCCGGACTCCCTGCGCAGCAGCATGACTGGCGTGTTTACGGGCATCAGCGGAACCGATTTTGAGAATCTCCGCCTCTCTTCCGCCGTTCCCCTCAACGCCTACGTGGGCACAGGCACGGCGCACAGCATAGCGGCCAACCGGCTCTCCTGGTTTTACGGACTCCGGGGACCGAGCATGGCCGTTAACAGCGCCTGCTCGTCCTCGCTTCTCGCCCTGCACACAGCCTGCCGCAGCCTCCAGAACGGCGAATGCGATCTGGCTCTTGTCTGCGGCGTAAATCTTCTCGCCTCCCCTGTAGGAAACGATGTCCTTGATGACGCGCATCTCATGGCGCCGGATGGCCGGTGCAAGACCTTTTCCGCTGACGCCAACGGCTACGTGCGCTCGGAAGGATGCGTGGTGCTGGTTCTCAAAAAGCTCGCTGACGCGGAACGGAACGGGGACAGGATCCTGGGAGTCGTGAGGGGATCCGCCGTCAACCAGGACGGCAGAACGAGCGGTCTTACGGCGCCGAGCCGTCACGCCCAGGCAGCCCTCCTGAAGAGCGCCCTCGACGCAGCCGGACTTTCTCCTTCGGACATTGACGCCATAGAGGCGCACGGCACGGGCACGGCTCTCGGCGATCCCATCGAGTTCGGAGCCATCAACGACGTGTACGCAGGAAGCCACACGGCAGGAAGCCCCCTGATCGTTTCCTCGGTCAAGACCAGTATCGGCCACCTTGAGGCCTGCGCCGGTCTCGCCGGCGTATGCCGCGCACTTGTTTCGTTCGCCGCGGAATCCATTCCGCCCACGCTTCATTTCACGAAACTCAACCCGGCCATCGACGTAACCGCTGTTCCGTCCGCCATTCCGGTGAAAGCCGCGCCCTGGCCGCGGAAGGAAGGACATCCCCGTCTGGCCGGTGTCAGCTCTTTCGGATTCGGCGGCACCAATGTGCACGTGATTCTCGGCGAGCCGCCCATGCCGGCTGAACGTTCCGTGGACGCTTCAAAAGAGCTTTCCGTGTTCACGCTCTCCGCGGCGTCGGCTGATCAGCTCCAGAAGCTGGCCCTTTCCTGCGCTGGCAGGCTCAGGGACGCGGACGGGGAGCTTTTCACCGATCTCTGCATGACCTCCTGTCTCGGACGGGCGGCCATGCCGTACCGCCTTGCCGTCTTTGACCGCCTGGCCATGGCTTCCGCCCGGGGCTGCGCGCCTGACGGCTATTTCACAGGCCGCGTTCCGGAAGGGACTCCCGCCCGCAGGGTGGTTCTCGTGCTCACGGACGGCGTCCCCGCCGTCCCGGAAGCGGCCGTTTTCGCCTCGCGCGCCGGAGAGATCGCGGCGGGCGTTCCCGGACGCTTCCGTGATGTTCCCGCCGCGCACCGTCTCTGTATGATGGCGGCCCAGATGCTCGCCTGGAAGGATTTTACCGGTCAGCCTGCCGGCATTCTGTATACGCCCGTTATGGCTCCCGCGGCCGCGCTTGCCACAGGACTTATCGGTTTCGATGATGCACTTGCCCTCGTGGCAGGCGAAAAAGTGACCCTTAAAATACACCATCCCGAAACGGCGGCCTACAGTATAGCGGATGGCGAAGCCCTCACGGACACAGCCCTTCTCAGGGGAGCGGCTGCAAAGACGCCCACGCCTGACAATAACGCGCTCTCTGCCCTCGCGAAGGAAAAATTCAGAGACGCGGAAGTCCTGGTTCTCGCCGCCGGCGGGAACGGGGGAAAGCCCGGCATCCTCTATACCCATGACGCTTCGGGGCGCTCCATGGCCGGAAAGGTTCTCGCGGCGCTCTGGACCCGCGGCGCGGCCGTCTCCTGGCCGGCCGTGTACAGGCTGAGCCGGGGCAGGCGCGTTCTGCTTCCGACCTACCCCTTCAGGCGCACCCTCTACTGGTTCGCGGACAGGAGCGATGAGCCCGTACAGACCACGGTGCTTGCCGCGAGACGAGCGCCGAGCCCGGACATGACTGTGTCCGCGGCCGAAGTCATGAGGCCGGAAGGGAAAGATTCCTCCCCGTCCTTCAGCGGTGAAGAACTCCTTGATTTTCTGGAAAACGCAGCAGGAGAGATCCTGCGTCTGCCTGAGGGGCGCCTCGATCCGAAAACACCGCTCGTGCGGGCCGGATTCGATTCCCTCATGCTCATGGAGCTCGCCCAGCGCACGCGCCGGCGTCTCGGCCGCAGCCTGGCCCCGGCTCTCTTCCTTGAGGCGAAGGATCTTGCCGATCTGGCGGACCACATCGCCGTGGCTCCCGCGGACAGAACAAAAGAGGCTGTCATCGTCCCCGCGCCGCAGGACAGGTTTAAGCCCTTCCCGCTGACTGACGTACAGCACGCCTACTGGCTCGGCCGGGGAGAGGAAATGCCCCTTGGCGGCGTGAGCTGCTGCGCATACGCCGAACTTGATTTCAGAAATCCCGATCTGACGAGACTTGAAAAAGCCCTGAACAAAACCATCGCGCGCCATGACATGCTGCGCTGCGTCTTTACCGATGACGGACGCCAGCGTGTTCTGGAAGAAGTGCCACCCTGTCATATCGTTGTGGAGGATGTGTCCGGCCTCGGGGCTGAGGAAAAGAAGAAAGCACTGGAGGCAAAGACCAATGGGCTGTCGCACGAGGTCCTGCCTCTCGACAGAGCCCCCGTTCTTGCCATCAGGGCCACTCGCCTTGATGCTGAAACGGTGCGCCTGCACATCAAGATGGACATGCTCATCGCGGACGCCTTCAGTTTCGGCATACTGCTGAAAGACATCGCCGGATGGTACGCTTTCCCTGAAATGGAGAAGCCCGCCCTGACGCTGTCCTTCCGCGACTGCGTGCTGGCAGAGGAAGCCGCCAGAAAGAGCCCGCGCTTCGAGGCGGACAGGGCCTACTGGATGGCCAGAATACCCTCTCTTCCCGGAGGTCCCGAGCTGCCCCTCGCCGCCGATCCGCAGACCATGCACAGGCCCCGCTTCACGCGGCGCATGGCCGAGATGCCGGCTGAAAAATGGAGCAGGCTCAAGGATTTCGCCCGCGCCCGCAGCCTTACCCCGTCGGCCATGCTGCTTTCCGCATTCAGCCTGGTTCTTTCCCGCTGGTGCGCGAAGCCCCGCTTCTGCCTTATGCTGACCACGTTCGACAGGGGACAGGGACACCCCGAGATCAGCGAAATCGTGGGCGATTTCACGAAACTTCTCCTCCTTGAGGTGAACCGCGAAAAGGGCGCGAGCTTCGCTGACCACGCGGAAGCGGTGAGTTCGCGGCTCAGGAGTGATCTCGGACACGGCCTCTTCTCCGCCATGGACGTCCTGCGGGAACTCAGCGGCGGCAGATCCACCTCCCATTCCGCCGTTGTCTTTACGAGCGCCCTGCCCCTTGGCAGAGAGGATCTCTTCAGCCCCTCCTATGACATGGACGTCCGCGCGGGCTATTCCGTCTCGCAGACGCCCCAGGTCTGGCTCGATCATCAGGTCTGCGAATACAGGGGAAAGCTCATCTACACCTGGGACTGCGTGGAAGCGCTTTTCCCGGATGGCATGATGGACGCCATGTTTGAAACCTACGGTGCGTTCCTTGAAAAGCTTTCGGATCCTTCCTTCTGGGACCGGGCCGTGCCGCTCGCGGATCTTCCCGCGGGACAGGAAACAGCGCGCAGGGCCGCCAATGACACGGCCGTGGAACGCGTTCCTGAGACCATTCAGGCAGCCTTCCTGAGACAGGCCGGAGCGGACGCCTCCCTCCCCGCCGTCATGGCAGGGGATCGTGTTTTCTCCCGTTCGGAAATCGTGAATATCGCGAAAGGCATCGCTTCCGGTCTCGTGAAAGCCGGTTTCCGCAAAGGCGAAATCGCCGCTGTCATGATGGAAAAGAGCTGGGAGCAGATCGCCGCGGCCATGGCCATCCTTCTCGCGGGCGGAACGTACCTGCCCGCGGATCCGTCTCTGCCTGACAAACGCCTCATCTTCATGATGAAGGAGGCGGAAGTCCGTTTCTGCCTCGTCCGTCCCGGAGAAGAATCCCGCGCTGAACGGGTCGGCTGTTCCGCCGTTCCCGTCACGGAAGGCGCAGCGCGGAACGCGGACTCCGCCGTGCTTCCCGGACCCGTGGATCCCGATATGCCGGCTTATGTCATCTACACTTCCGGCTCCACAGGGACACCCAAGGGCGTGGTGATTCAGCACGCTGCCTGCGACAACACCCTCGCCGATCTGAGGGAACGCTTCTCCCTCAGAGCCAGTGACCGCGTCCTCGCTCTGGCGAGCCTCTCCTTCGACCTTTCCGTCTTTGACGCCTTCGGCGTCACAGGCGCGGGCGGCGCCATTGTCATGCCCGCGCCTGACGAACTGCAGGATCCCGCGGCCTGGTGCCGTCTCATGAAAAAGCGCGGCGTAACAGTCTGGAACACGACGCCCGCGCTTATGCAGCTCCTTCTCGATTACCTCGATGAGCACGGGGAAGACATTCCGGAACAGCTGCGCCTCGCCATTCTGAGCGGCGACCGCATCCCGCTCTCCATGCCCGGGCGCATGCGCGCGGCCTGGCCCGGCATCACCGTCGCAGCCATGGGCGGCGCCACGGAAGCCTCCATCTGGTCCAACCTGCAGAAGGTCACGTCCGTCCCGGAAAGCTGGCACAGCATTCCCTACGGCAGGCCCCTCAGCAACCAGGGATACCTCGTGCTTGACGAAGACATGAGTCCCTGTCCGGACTGGGTCACAGGCGACCTCTATATCACGGGCCGCGGCCTCGCGCGGGGCTATCTCAATAATCCCGGCCTGACGGAGAAGTCCTTCTTCAGGCATCCGGTCACGGGAGAGCGCCTCTACCGCACGGGCGACCTCGGCCGCTACTGGCCGGACGGAACGCTTGAGTTCATGGGACGCAGCGACAGTCAGGTCAAGGTGAACGGCTTCCGCGTGGAGCTTGAGGAAATCGAAAGCGCCATGCGCCGCTGTCCCGGCGTGAAGAACGCCGCGGCCGCAGTCGTGAGCGGCCGCGAGGGCAGCAGGCTGGTTGGTTTCGCAGCCATGGAAGGCGCGAATGAGACGCCGGCCGAGACGCCGGAAGAATACGCGGCCCGCAGCAGGGCCATGCGGGAGGCTGGAATTACCCTCATCGACGAAACCGATCGCCTCACCTTCAAACAGGCGGGGCATAACCTGCGGCAGGATCTCTCCAGCCTGCCACGGGTGAGCATGGGCTCAGACGGGGACAGGACAGGGGAACTCTTTTCGCGGCGCATCTCCTCCCGCCGCTTCCTGTCCGTCCCCGTCCCGGGGACTGCTTTCCCGGCGCTCATCCGCTCCCTCATGGGGTTAAGCGTGCCGGAATGGCCTACTGTCCGGCACCGTTACGGTTCCGCGGGCTGGACGTACGCTGTCCAGGCCTATGTCATCATCCGTCCCGGACGCGTGGAAGGTTTCCCGGACGGGGGCGCCTTCTACTATCATCCTCTTGAAAACGCGCTGGTCCGCCTTGGCCCGTGCCCTGAGAACGCGGCTGACGCGTTTCCCTCCCACAACAGGGAAATCTTTGAAAGCGGCGCCTTCGCCATCATCCTGGCCGCGGACATGGACGCCATCCGCCCGGTCTACGGAAACAGATCCGATGATTTCGTCCTCATCGAGGCCGGCCTCATGAGCCAGCTTCTGGAGGAGACGGCCATGCCCAATTCTCTCGGGCTCTGCCAGATCGGCGCTGTGGACTACGGGCGCTTCGCTGATGTCTTCCGCCTCGGGCCCTCTCACCGCTGCCTGCACTGCCTCATCGGCGGCGCCGTTGAGCGCGGGAAAAACTGGAAATACACGGACGCCATGTACGAGTCCCTCGGAGAAAACGCGCCCGGATCCGGAACCTCGGATCCCGAAAAAATCCGCGGGCTCCTCTCACAGTGGCTTCCCGGATATATGGTGCCGCACACCATCCTGACCCTGCCGTCCATTCCGCTCACGTCCAACGGCAAGGTGGATCGCAGAAAACTAGAGTCCCTGGCCGAAGCCGGCGTTAAGGCTGCCGTCTTCACGCCGCCCGAGGGTGAGGGAGAGACGAAGCTCGCCGCTCTGGCTGAGAAGGTGCTCGGACGCGAAAACATCGGCGCCCTGGACAACTTCTTTGACCTCGGAGCGACATCCATGCAGCTCGTGCTTTTCCAGCGCCGCGTCAGCGAAATGCTCGCAAAACCCGTGGCCATCACGGACATCTTCGCGCATCCCAACATCAGGGACCTCGCTGCCTTCCTCTTTGGGAAGACCGATTCCACGGATGAGGCCCTGACCGACGCGGGAGCAAGGGGCGCGCGCCGCAGGATGAAGCGCCGTGCCGCGCGCCGCACAGCCGGATCTGATTCTACAGGACAGAATGTCGACAAACAGTAAATGGCAGCAGGCGCTGCCGGGTGGACTCATGATTGATAAAAACGACGTACTTGAAAATGGCATCGCCATTGTCGGCATAAGCTGCCGCTTCCCCGGTGCCCGGAGCCTCAGGGAATACTGGGACAACCTCTGCAGGGGAAAGGTCAGCGTGACCTTTCCGGACAGGGAAACCCTCGCTGAAGCCGGCGTCAGCCGGGAGCTTCTGGAGGATCCCTCCTACGTGCGGGCCTTTTACGGCCTCAGCGATACGGAAATGTTTGACGCCGCATTCTTTGGCTACGCCGGGAGCGAGGCGGAAAAGATAGATCCACAGCAGCGTATGTTTCTTGAATGCTGCTGGGAAGCTCTGGAAGACGCCGGTTATTCTCCCCTGCCCGGATCCGGTCTTGACAGAAAGAGCGTGGGCATGTTCGGCGGCTGCCGCATCAGCACCTATCTGAACCAGGTGTACCATGGCATGCGCCCGGGCGGCGGAGCGGAAGCCTTCCAGTGCCTCGTGGGCAATGACAAGGACTATCTGTGCACGCGCGTGTCCTACAAGCTCAACCTGCACGGACCCAGCATCAGCGTGCAGTCCGCCTGCTCGAGCTCGCTCGCGGCCCTGCATCTCGCCTGCGACAGCCTGCGTCAGGGAGCCTGCGACATGGCTCTCGCCGGCGGCGCGGCAGTGGACGTGCCCCAGGGACGCGGCTATCTCTGGCAGAAAGGCATGATATTCTCCCCGGACGGATACTGCCGTCCCTTTGACAAAAACGCCTCGGGCACGGTCTTTTCCGGCGGCGTCGGCGTTGTGGTTCTGAAACGTCTTGAGGACGCCCTGGCTGACCGCGACGACATCTACGCCGTTGTCATGGCCTCGGCCATCAACAACGACGGCGCGCGCCGCGTAGGCTACACAGCTCCCGGCGAATATGGCCAGACCGCAGTCATCGCAGAGGCCATTTCCCTCGCGGGCATTTCGCCGCGCGACATCGGCTACGTGGAAACGCACGGCACGGGCACGGCCATCGGCGATCCCATAGAGTTCGCAGCCCTGAAAAAGGTATTCGGCAGGTCCACGTCAGACAGGAATTTCTGCGCCCTCGGCGCGGTCAAGGCCAATATCGGCCACGCCGACGCAGCCGCGGGCATAGCCAGCCTCATCAAGGCGGCCATGGCCGTGAAGACGGGCGTCATCCCCCCGAACCCGCTTTTCACGGAGGCCAATCCCGCCATCAGCCTGGAGGACAGCCCCTTCTATATCAATACCGGGCTGACCGGCTGGAAGGACAGCTCCGCTCCCAGGGCGGCCGGCGTCAGCTCGTTCGGCATCGGCGGCTCAAACGCCCACGTTCTTCTTGTGGAGCCTCCGGCGCGCACGTCTTCCCGGATGCCGGTTTCCCAGCCGGATCTTTTTGTCCTGTCCTCGCGCAACGAGTCCATGCTGCGCGCCATGGCCGGACGCATGGCCGTCCGGCTGAAGGAAGGCGTTTCGCTCGCCGATTTCTGCTACACGGCTCGCGCCGGCCGGAGTTCTGACCGCTGCCGCATGGCTCTCATGCGCGGAAAGGAAGACGTTCTCGCGAAAGATCTCGAACGCTTCTCCAGGGGAGAAACGCCGGAAGGACTCCTCCTCGCCGACAACGTGAAGAGCGCGGGACTGGAATCCTCATCAGCTCCGAAAACACCTGACAACGCGGCCCTCGCCTGGATAGCCGGCGAGCCGGGCGCGCTCAGCCTGGTGCAGAAGGAGGCCTTTGACAGGGGGGCTTTCCTGGTTCATCTGCCGGGAACGCCCTTCCAGAGAAAACGCTGCTGGCCCCGCAGGGAAGCCAGCGTGGAGAATATGAGGGAAAAACTGCGGCATCCCGTGCTGAAGAGCCGTTTCGCCGCACCCGGCGGTCCCGTCTTCTATGAAGGCGTTCTGACGGGCGAGGCCCTCGTGTCACTGCTCGATCACAAAGTACGCGGCACGGCCATCGCTCCGGCCAGCTTCTTTATCGAGCTCATGACCACGGCCGGCCGCAGGGAATTTGGCCGCGGGGCGGTCCTGACCGGGTTCCGCATCCTTTTGCCCCTTATGCTTGAAGACGGGAAAGACGTCTTCTTTGAACTCACGGCCTCGCCCGTCTCCGGACGGGATGATCTCAGGCTGGAACTTTTCGCTTCTGAGGAATCTGGAAGCGCCGGATCCTGGAAGCGTATCGCCCAGGCCACAGCCGCGGCGGGAAACGGGATCCCCGCTTTTGACGCACCAGGGGCGGAAGCGTTCCCTGAAAGCGCTGACACGGAGTCCTATTATGCCGCCATGCACGGACTGGGCGTTGACTACGGTCCGTCTTTCAGGCTCATCAGAAAAATTACCAGGAATCAGGGCGGGACCTGCCTCGAAGTGCAGGGAACGGGAAACGGCTGGAACTGGCAGCCCGCCCTCCTGGACGCCTGCCTGCAGGGCGTCCTGGCCTGTGTCCCGGAGGAGAAGCGCGGAAAAGGACGCGTTTTCGTACCCTCCGGGGCGCAGGAAATCATTCTCGCTGAGAAACAGCGCGCGGACATGCGCGCGTATCTCGAAATCGCCGATCCGGACGCTCTTAAAAAAAGTGATGTTCGCCGGTTCGGCGTGAATGTCTCCATTACGGACAGCGCCGGCGCCCCGCTCGGAATCATCCGGGGTCTCGCCGTCAGCGAACTGTCCGCGGAAGCCGGTGAGCAGGCGCGGCAGGATGCCCTCTCCAGCCGGCTTGAGTACCGTATCGGCTGGGCGGATGCGGACGTCCACAGGGCCGTGCCTGCCGGGTCATGGCTCCTTCTCGGCGACAAAGGCACGGCCGCCGATACGGTTGAAAAAATTCTCCTGGCAGCCGGATGCGCGGTGGCACGCGTCGGCTTTGAAGAGCGGGCAGGTCTTCCTTCCCTCCTGTCCGCCCTTCCGGCCGGGAAAGGAGGCCGTCATGTTGTCCTCGCCTGGCCGCTCGGCGGAGGCGCTGAGCTCGGCGAAATTATGGAGCGCGGCGTTCTGGCCGTTCTCGATATCGTCCAGTCCGAAATGAAAGGAGGCGGCCAGCTCGACATCGTCTGCCTTACCTCCGGTGCCTTCGGTCCGGCTGGTTCCGAAAGTGCGGGGGGTGAGCGTCATCCCGGGCAGGGCATGCTCTGGGGCATGGCTCCTGTCGTGAATATGGAGATGCAGGACATGAAGGCTCGCGTCATCGACGTGGACGCCGGCGCGGACGGAGAGATACTCGCCTCTGTCCTTGCGCAGGGAATGTCCGGAAATCTTCTCTCCATCAGGGGCGGGCATGTCTGGGAACCCCGTCTCTCCGGCGCCAGAGAGAGGAGAGAAGAAAAACCCAGGGTTCTCGTCATGGAGGGGAAGGGGCTTGACGCCCTCGCCTGGGAGGAACTGACGCGCAGAGCCCCAGGCGAAGGAGAGGTGGAAGTGGCCATAGAGGCCTCAAGCCTCAATTTCCGCGACGTCATGATGGCCATGGGCATCTATCCCGGCGCTGTGACGGCCATCGGAAGCGACGGCGCCGGCCGCGTCACGGCAGTCGGCAGCGGTGTCACGGGACTGCATCCCGGCGACAGGGTCGCTCTTGCCGCGTTCGGCTGCCTCAGATCGCACGTCACGCTGCCCGCTCCCATGGTCTGCCGCATTCCCGACTCCCTCGGCATCGAGCAGGCGGCCGGACTCCCTGTGGCCTACATCACGGCCTGGTACGGACTCATGGAGCTCGCTCACGTGAAAGCGGGCCAGACCGTGCTCATCCATGCCGCCTCTGGCGGCGTGGGACTCGCGGCCATGTCCATCTGCCGCAGGGCCGGGGCGCGGATTTTTGCCACGGCCGGCAATGACAGAAAGCGCGCCCTTGTCAGGGAACAGGGCGCGGAACTGGTCATGGACTCGCGGAGCGCGGGCTTCGCGGAAGAGGTAATGGAGGCGACGCAGGGCCGCGGAGCTGACGTGGTGCTGAACTCCCTGGCCGGAGAGCTCCAGGAACTTTCCCTGAATCTCGTCCGCGACGGCGGCACATTTATCGAACTTGGCAAGAGCGGCGTGCGCCCGCTTGGGAATCTTGACAACAGCCTCGGCACCATGCGCTACTTCCCCGTGGATCTGGTTGTCCTCGGCGATACAGAGCCTGAGCTTATGGCCGGGATCTTCAGCCGTGTCATCAGGGACTGTGCGGAAGGGCGTCTTGACCTCCTCCCCGTGCGCTCCTTCGATATTGACGACTACAAAGCCGCCTTCCGCTTCATGCTCGCCACGCGGCACACCGGCAAAATCGTCCTCCGCTGGCCCGGAATCAGGGAACCCCTTACCGCGGACGGCTGCGAGCTCATCACGGGCGGCCTCGGCGATCTCGGTCTGAGTCTCGCGCGGGCCCGCGTCAGCGAAGGCTGCCGCGGACTGATTCTCGTCTCGCGCAGGGAACCCGGCGAAAGGGAAAAGAAGGCCATGCGGGAGCTCGAAGCCGCGGGCTGCTCCGTCCGCCATGTGAAAGCTGACGTCACGGACTGTTCCGCCCTTCTCTCCTCCGTGAAAACGGCCCTGGACAAAACCGGCCCGCTTACCCGTATCTGGCATCTCGCTGGTGTCCTTGATGACGGCCCCCTCGCGGGACAGAACGCGGAGCGCTTCAGAAAGGTCATCGCCCCCAAGGCCCTTGGCGCGTGGAATCTGCACAGGCTTGACCAGGAGCTTAAGCTGAATCTGAAAAGCTTTGTTCTTTTTTCATCGAGCGCTTCCCTCATGGGACCGCGGACACAGGCATCCTACGCTGCCGCCAACGCCTTCCTTGATGAGCTGGCCCTCTGCCGCAGGCGCCTCGGGCTTCCTGCCCTCAGTGTCAATTTCGGAGCCTTCCGCGGAACGGGTATGGCCTGGAGGTCCGTAAAACCCGAAATCCTCAGCCGTATCGGCATCGGCTCGTTCACGCCCAAAGACGGTTTTGCCGTCATGGAAGACCTCCTCTCCCGCGGGGAATCCCGGGGAGCCGTGCTCGATATGGACTGGGAGAAATACGGCGCTGTTCTCGGAGAAGACCGCCTCCCCGGCATTATCCGCCATCTCTGCTCAGGAAGCCCGGAGGCGTCCTTCGCGGCGCCGTCTGCCGGTGAGGAGCGCCGGGATGAAGTCCACGCCGCTTCCGGATCCGCTCTGCCCGCTTCGGCCGGCTCCGTAAAGGAGGCCGTCCTTTTAAAGGCCGCTTCCATCCTGAGAGTGGAACCCGGCTCTCTTGATCCTGACGCCAGCCTCATCGAAATGGGCATCGACAGCCTGCTGGCCCTCGACCTCTTCAACTTCCTCGAAGGGAAGTTCCAGGTCCGGCTCGACAGAAGCCTGCTTTTTGAGAGTCCCACGGTGAACGGCCTGGCCGCTCGGGTGAGCGAATGCCTCGGCGGAGCCGGAAAGGAGGAAGCCAGAGAGGACGCCTTCCCCGCCATTGTGCCCGATCCCGCCTCCATGAACGAGCCCTTCCCGCTCATGGGCATGCAGCAGGCCTACTGGGTGGGCCGCACCGGCGCGCTGGTGCTCGGCAATGTGTCCTGCCACGTTTATCTTGAAATGGCGTCTCCGGATCTCGACCCCGGGCGTATGGAAGAAGCCTGGAACCGTATTATCCGGCGGCACGGCATGCTCCGCTGCGTTATCCTCAATGACGGCAGACAGCGCATCCTGCCGGAGGTGCCCCGCTTCCGTGTCCCCGTCAACGATCTCAGCGGCATGACCGGAGCGCAGGCGGAATCCGCCATAAACGAAATCCGCGGCAGAATGGGCAGCGAGGTTCTGAGCGCCGGGGAATGGCCGCTCTACCGCTGTGAAATCTCAAAAATGCCAGACGGGAGCCGGCGCATGCATGTGAGCCTCGACCTGCTCGTGGCTGATCTCCACAGCATGAATCTGATGATGAGCGGTCTTGCCACAGCCTACCGCCACCCCGAACGCTCGGATCCCGAGCCCACGGCTCTCTCTTTCAGGGATTACGTGCTGGCCCAGGAAAAAATCAGGGAGCTTCCCGCGTACAGAAAAGACATGGAGTACTGGCTCGCCAGGATCGGTGACTTCGCCCCGGCGCCGGATCTTCCCCTGGCCGTCTCTCCCTCTGAGGTAAAGCAGCCGCACTTCGTGCGTCACGCCGCCCGTCTCGGTAAGGATACCTGGGCCGCGCTCAGGAAGCTCGCCCAGGAAAGAGGGATTACGCCTTCCGGCCTACTCCTCGCCTGCTACGTGGAAGTGCTCGCCCGCTGGAGCAGCCGCAGCCGCTTTACTGTCGACGTGACCATGTTTAACCGGCTTCCGATGCATCCAGATGTATCGAAGATTATCGGCGACTTTACGTCCGTCATCCTGCTCGACTGCGGATTCGACGGCGATCTGCCCTTCGTGAAGCGCGCCGAAGCCCTGCAGAAGCGGCTCTGGGCGGACATGGATCACGGCCTCTACTCCGGCGTTGACGCGGCCCGCGAATGGAGCCGCCTTACCGGGCTTCCCGGATCCGACATCATCCCCGTCGTCTTCACGAGCACGCTTGGCTTCGGCGATGAGCACGGCACCCATCCCGCTCTCTCCGCCCTCGGCACCATGGTGTACACCATCACGCAGACGCCCCAGGTCTGGATTGACCATCAGGTCCGCGAGGTGGATGACTGCCTTGACTTCAACTGGGACAGCGTGGATGAGCTCTTCCCCGCCGGACTCGTGGATGACATGTTCGGCGCCTACTGCCGCCTCCTGAAAATGCTGGCCGCGGGCGGACGCCTCTGGAACCACACGCGGCTGCCGCTCCTCCCCGAGAAACAGCAGGAACGCAGGATACTCGCCAACGCCACGGCGGTTCCTTCCGGAGTTCCCGCTGCGGCCACCCTGGACAGGCTCTTCGCCGAAACACTGGAACGCACCCCTGACGCCCCGGCCATCTTCCAGGAAAACCGCGTCCTTACCTACCGTGAGCTCGGCAGCGCGGCAGAGGGACTCACACAGAAGCTCCTAAAGGCCGGCGTCCGTGAGGGGAGCCTCTGCGCCGTCATCAGCTCCGGCGGCTGGCAGGAAGCCTGCGCGGCCATCGCCGTAACCAGCGCCGGCGCGGCCTACATGCCTCTCGACGCCGCCCTCCCCGAAAAGCGGCTGAAGCACCTCTTTGAATACTCGGGAGCGCGCCATGTGCTTCTGAAACCCGCCGACGCAGGCCTGCCCCTGCCGGAAAACGTCACAAAAATAATTATTGATGACGGATTATTGAAATTGAATTTCAATTTCGATATAAAGAGAAACGCGTCCCGCCCGGATGGCCTGGCTTACGTGATCCACACGTCCGGATCCACCGGTGAACCCAAAGGCGTCATGATACGCCATGAACGGGCCGTGAACACCATTCTTGCCGTCAACCGCATGCTTAATCTGACCTCTGCTGACAGGGTGCTGTCGGTTTCCCGATTCACCTTTGACCTCTCTGTCTGGGACATCTTCGGGATGTTCGCGGCCGGCGGGGCCATCGTGCTGCCCGATCAGAGGCGCCGCCTGGACGCCGCCCACTGGCTCGAACTCATGTGCGCCCACAAGGTCACGGTCTGGAACTCCGTCCCGCCGCTCCTGCAGATTTTCGCGGACTGGCTCGGACACCACGAAGGCGCGGACCTGCCTCCCCTGCGCTGCGCCATGCTGAGCGGCGACTGGATCCCCCTGAATCTTCCCGGCGCCGTGCGGCGTTTCTGGCCGGACCTCAGGCTGTTCAGCCTGGGCGGTGCCACAGAAGCCTCCATCTGGTCCATTTCCTGTGAAGTCGGGGAAGTCGATCCCGGCTGGAAGAGCATTCCCTACGGAAAACCGCTTCCCAACCAGCGCTTCCACATTCTCAACAAATGGGGCACCGACTGTCCGGACTGGGTTCCCGGCGAGCTCTTCATCGCGGGCAGGGGCCTCGCGGACGGCTATCTTAACGACCCCGGACGGACGGCAGAGCGGTTCATCAGGCATTCCGGCACGGGCGAAAAGCTCTACGCAACAGGCGACCTCGGCTGCTACATGCCTGACGGCAGCATCGAGTTCCTCGGACGCAGCGACAGCCAGGTCAAGATCAACGGATACCGTGTGGAACTCGGCGAGGTCGAGAACAACCTTCTCGCATGCCCGGGTGTCGGCCAGGCCGCTGCCATGGCCGTCAGGGGTGCCGGAGCGGGCCAGATGCTCGTCGCCTTCGCCTCACCCGCCCATGGTGCTCCGAAGCCGGAACCCGCGGAACTGAGAAAGTGGCTCGAATCGAGGCTCCCTTCCTTCCTCGTGCCGGGCATGATCATCGTGAAGGACAGCCTGCCCCTCACCGCCAACGGCAAAGTCGACCGGCGCCATCTTTCCGTTGAGCCGGCGGCCCGGAACAGCCAGCCGGCGGGCGCCGCGGCCGGGACTGAGACCGAACGGATCATGGCCGACGCCATCGGCACCGTGCTCCGCGGCGGAAAACCCGGCATCGACCAGCGCTTCTTCGAAATGGGACTGAGCTCACTCGACCTCGTCACCGTCCAGAACCTGCTTGAGGGACGGCTTCACACAACCATTCCTCTTATGACGCTTCTCGAGCACACCACCATCCGCTCTCTCGCGGCCTGGGTGGACTCGCAGAAGGCCAGTGCGGGATCCGGCGCTTCCAGGGCTCCTGAAAAGACTCACGGAACCGTCTCCTTCAGCCGCGGCATGGGCCGCGCGGAGCAGCGCATGCGCCGGAGGATGAAAGGCCGGGACGACACCAGAATTTCAAGCAACAATTAATGCCACGCGCTCATGAGGCCCAACCACATGCAAGCAAACACGACTGAAATCCCCGAAAACGCCATCGCCGTCATCGGCATGGACTGCCGTTTTCCCAAAGCCAACAGTACGGAACAGTACTGGGACAACCTGGTGAAGGGAAAGGAGTGCATCACCTTCCTTTCCGATGACGAACTGCGCCGGGCAGGCGTCAGCGAAGAAACGATTCACAACCCGGATTACGTCAAGGCTGCCGGACTCATAGACGGCGCCGATCTCTTTGACGCCGGATTTTTCGGATACACGCCCACGGAAGCCATGCATATGGATCCCCAGCAGTGTCTCTTCCTCGAGACCTGCTGGCACGCCCTAGAGGACGCCGGATATAATCCCTACACCTACCCGGGTGCCGTGGCTGTTTTCGGCGGGACACGCCTGAGCACCTACTACGTCAACTTCATGGCCGCCGACCTCGCCGAATACGGCACGGCCCGCTTCATGCAGAGCCATATCGGCACGGACAGGGATCACCTCTGCACGCGCATCTCCTACAAGCTCAACCTCAGAGGCCCTGCCTTCACGGTGCAGTGCGCCTGCTCGACTTCCCTGGTGGCCCTGCATCTCGGCTGCCAGGGCCTCCTGAACGGCGAGTGCGACATGGCCATCGCGGGCGCGAGCGGCATCGATATTCCCCAGGAGCACGGGCATTTCTACCAGGAAGGCATGATCTTTGCCCCGGACGGCCACTGCCGCCCCTATGACGCTGCCGCCGAAGGCATCGTCTCCGGCAACGGCGTGGGCGCGGTTCTCCTGAAACGCCTCGAGGACGCCATAGAGGACCGCGACTCCATTCACGCGGTCATTCTCGGCACGGCCATCAATAATGACGGCAGTTCCAAGGTCGCCTACTCCGCCCCCAGTTTCGAGGGGCAGAGCGAGGTCATAGCCGAGGCCCTCGGCGTGAGCGGCGTGGATCCGGCCAGCATCGCCTATGTGGAAGGCCATGGCACGGGTACCTATCTGGGCGATCCCCTCGAAGTGGAGGCCCTGAACCGCATCTACTCCCATAACAACCCGAAGAAACAGTACTGCGCCCTCGGGTCCGTCAAGAGCAACGTCGGCCATCTCGAAGTGGTCGCCGGCGTGGCGAGCTTCATCAAGGCGGTCATGACCCTCAAGAAGGGCCGCATCGCGCCCACATGCCATTACAAAACCCCGAACCCGCGCATCCATTTCGAGGAAACTCCCTTCTTCGTGAACAACACGGCCATTGACTGGCCGGCTGACATGACGCCCCGCCGCGCGGCGGTAAGTTCCTTCGGCGTCGGCGGCACCAACGCCCACGTCATCCTGCAGGAAGCTCCCGCCCGCGGGGATTCCGTTAAGGCCGGCGCGGCCGCAAACCGTCTGCTCGTTCTCTCAGCCAGAGGTGAAAAGCCCCTTCGCGAGCTCGCTGAAAGCTACTGCGCTTTTCTTGACAGCGCCGGTGACAGCCTTGACCTCACGGATATGTGCAATACCACGCAGGAGGGCCGCGCGCACCACGCGACGCGTCTCGCCGTCACGGCCGAAAACCGCGCCGGATTCCGCGTGAAGCTCGGAGAAGTTCTCGAAAAGAAGGCCTGGCGCACATCCCAGCCCGGCGACGGCGACAAAACCGTCTTCCTCTTCACCGGCCAGGGTGCCCAGCGCACGGGCATGGGAAAGGAGCTCTACGCCGTCCAGCCTGTCTTCCGCCGCGAGCTTGACCGCTGCGCCGCCCTCTTTGATCCCCTGCTTGAAAAGCCCCTCCTCGATGTCATGTGGAAGAAGGAGTACGGAGAGCTTCTGGACAACACGGCCTATACGCAGCCGGCCCTCTTCAGTATCGAGTACGCACTGGCGAAAATGTGGGAGGCTTTGGGCGTGAAGCCCATGGCCGCCTGCGGACACAGCATCGGCGAGTACGTGGCCGCCTGCATCGGAGGCGTCTTCAGCCTTGAGGATGCCGTGAAACTCGTCGCGGCGAGGGGCAGGCTCATCGCCACCCTGCCCGCCGGCGGCGGCATGAGCGCCCTCCTCGCCGGTGAGGAAGGAGCCATGAAGCTTCTTGAAGCCGCCGGGTGTCCTGACCGCGTCGGCATAGCCGCCTTCAACGGCTCATTCCAGACCGTTTTCACGGGTCCTCTCGAAGGCCTTGCCCGCGTCGAAGCCAAAGCAGGGGAAATGGGGCTTACCATAAAAAGCCTGCACGTTTCCCACGCGTTCCACTCCGATCTCATGGAGCCCATCCTGGACGAATTCGCGAAGGCGGCTAACGCCGTCACCTACCAGGATCCTTCCATTGTCATTGTGAGCAACGTCACCGGCCGCGCTGCCCAGCCCGGAGAAATTTCCAATGCGGGCTACTGGGTCAGGCATCTCAGGAGCACGGTGCGTTTCCTGGACGGCATCCACACCCTTGACGCCCTTGATCCGAAAGCATGGCTTGAAGTGGGGCCGAGCGGCATTCTGACCGCCCTGTGCCGCCGCGAACAAAACGCGGCCAGCACAGCCTCCTCCGCCGTTCATACGGCAAGCCTCCACGCGAGGGAACCCGAATGGCAGCAGGTGCAGGCCGCGCTGGGAGACCTTTACATGGCCGGATGCCAGATCGACTGGGACGCCTTCGCCGAAGATCAGCGCTGGGGCCGCATCCATCTTCCTCTGTATCCCTTCCAGGGAACAAAGCATTTCGTGGACGACTCTTTCAGCGGCGTGGCCACGAAGAAGGCCCCCGTGGCTGCCTCTCCTGACTCGCTCTGGGAAGGTCTCTGCGGAAGCGCGGCCGCCGAATCCGGGGAAAGCCCGGATCGTCCTGACAGCGCGTCCTACGCCGGGCAGGCCGAAATGGTCGAAAAACTCTGCGCCGGTTACTCGTCCGAGGCTCTCACGAAGCTCGGCGCCTTCGCCGGCGGAAAATTCCGTACGCCGGAGGAAATCGCCGCGGCCATTCACCTCCCCGCGGGACTCGATCAGCTCCTTACCCGCCTTCTCGGCGACCTTGTTGAGAACGGTCTGCTCAAAAGGGACGGGAAAGGCCGTTACGGCTCTCCCGCGAGCCCGGATCTGACCATCCGTTCCGTAGTTGACACTCTGGTTGCCAGACAGAACGCGACAAATCAAAGCAAATAACAAAGCGGAGATATATAATGCCCAACCAGTCAGAAACAGCAGACAATAAGGATTTCATCGCGGCCAACCTGCCACTGCTTTCTTTTATGAAGCACTGCGGGGAGAGCCTCGGCGGCATCCTCGGAGGAACGCAGGACCCGAGGGAAGTGATGTTTCCCGGAGGCAGCTTCGACGCCGTTGAAAAGGTTTATCAGGACACCCCCCAGAGCCGCTACTACAACGGCATCATGGCGAAAGCCCTGAAGTCCGTAGTGGACGCCCTTCCCTTTGACCGGAAGATTTCCATCCTTGAAATAGGCGCGGGCACGGGCGGCACCACCTCCGCCCTCCTGCCCGTCCTTCCGCCCGAGCGCACCCGTTACGTCTACACGGACATTTCCCCCATTTTCACGGCCAAAGGGCAGGAGCGTTTCTCCGGATTTCCCTTCGTCGAATACCGCACCCTGGACGTGAGCCGCGATCCCCTGCAGCAGGGAGTCGGGGAAGGAGAATTCGATATTGTCGTATGCTCCAACATCCTGCACGCGACCCCCGATATCACCCAGTCCGTGAAGAACATCCGCACGCTGCTCGCCTCGCGCGGCCTGCTTCTTCTCCGTGAAATCACCCTTCCGCGTCCCGCCCTTGGCTTCGAAATCTCGTTCGGATGCCTCCTCGGGCAGATAAACGATCATGATTTCCGCGGCATCAATCCCTTCCTTACCCCGGAACGCTGGCATGATCTGCTCACGAAAACCGGCTTTGACAGGACCGCGTGCTACCCCGATCCTAAGGATAAGGCCCTTGATGAGCACATCATCATCGCCCGCAGCTCCGGTGAGGGACGCGAAGCCTTCAGCACAGAAATGATTACCGCTTCCGAAGCCTACGAAGGAGAACCTTCCGGCACGGACACGGGACATATCCTGCTCGGACGCCGCCTTGCCTCCCCTCTCGCGACGGCCCAGTACAGCTCCCTCGTGAGCGGCGAACGCCAGCCATTCCTCGCGCAGCACCAGGTATTCAAAAATATCGTCGTCCCCGGCACCGCGCATTTTGATCTCGCCGCCGCGGCCGGCATGAATTACTTTGGCTGCGATGAAGTGAGCCTTGAAAACGTGGTTCTCCGCGAAGCCCTCATGCTCGATGACGGCGCCCGCAGGGTTCAGGTTCTCGTGAACCCGTCTGACGGCGGCGCGGATTTCGAAATCTACAGCAGAAACGCGGCTGACACGGAGGGCGGCTGGCATATGCACGTGTCCGGCCAGGTTGCTCCCCTGCAGAGCGCCGCGGGCGCGCACGTTAATCTGAAGAATCTCATCCGGGGCGGCCGGGAGATTGATATCGACGCCTTCTATACGAAGTTCGATTCCTACGGAACCGTTCATTACGGCCCCATCTTCCGCGGCCTGCGTCATCTCTGGCGCACTGATGACGGCGCCATAGCCGAGGTAAGCCTGGACTCCCAGGAAGCGCGCCGGGGCGGCGGTTTTATTGTCCATCCCGCCGTGCTCGACAGCTGCCTGCAGAGCATGGTCGCCGCCATGGGCGCCGATGACAGCGATCCCAACGGCGAGGGATTCATGCCCTTCAGCGTTGAGCGCATCAACTTTTACGGCAAAGCTCCGGACACGGTCTGGTGCCGCGCTGTCATGAAGGAAGGCGATTCCTTCAAAAAGGAAATGTTCCAGGCGAGCTTCAGCATCTACACTCCTGACGGCACGCCGGTCTGCGACATCATCAACCTGACCATGCGCCGCACCAACAGGAACACGCTTGACCAGATCCGGGCCGGACAGCAGAGCGCCGATATCTGCTACGACATCGTCTGGCGCCAGATCGCCGCGCCCGAAAAGCACGACATGAAAGGGCACTGGCTCATCCTCGCCGGCCGCGATATGAACTTTGCCAGAGCCATTTCTGACGAAATCACCCGTGACGGCGGCACCTGTGAGATGGCTGTCTGCGCGGGTAAAGACGCCCCTGACGGCATTCAGGCCATAGCTCCCGACAGCCCGGAGGCTTTCAGAGACCTCGTCTCTGCCTTCAGCGCGAAGGAAGGCGCCAGGGGTATCCTCTACCTCTGGGCCCCTGACTGCACGGTGCCCGACTTCACCGGAAAGAACGGCGAAGCCCCCTTCAAGACCCATACGGCCGAAGCCTTCCTCTTCCTCGCCCAGGCTCTCGCGGCCTGCGGCGCGTCTTCAAAAATCCGCCTCGCCGCTGTCACCTGCCAGGCGCAGGCCGTGCGCGCCGCGGATCAGCCCGTTCCCACGCAGAGCCTTGTCTGGGGCCTCGAGAAATCAGTGGCCATGGAACTCGGACAGATTTCCCCCGTCATCATCGACCTCGATCCCGTGGCAGAACTCTCTTCCCAGGCCGCTACGCTGTGCGCCGCGGCCGGCGCCCTCGGCTGGCATGAGGATAAGGCTGCCGTGAGAAACGGCGTCTTCTACTCCCCGCGCCTCGTGCGCGCCGCTCACGAAACCCCGGCCAGAACGCCGAAGCTTCTTGAAAAGCCCGAAGGCAGCTACGAAGTGGAAATCCTCGGCGGCGGTCTTGAAAACATCGCCGTTAAGCCCCTCACCCGCCACGCGCCTAGGCCCGGCGAAATCGAAATCGCGGTTGAAGCCTACGGCCTCAATTTCCAGAACGTCATGTCAGCCATGGGCGTCACCAGCCAGATGAAGAGCATGGTGCTTGACTGCGCCGGCACTGTCACCGCCATCGGCGAGGGCGTTACCCGCTTCGCTCCCGGCGACAGGATCTTCACCACGACCTACGGTCAGTTCGCTTCCCACCTCTACGCCCGCGAGCTCTTCACTGCTCCCATTCCGAAGGGCTTCAGCGCCGTCGAGGCATCCTGCATCCCCACGGTCTTCATGACCTCCTGGCATTCCCTCATCGAAGTGGCCGGCCTGAAGAAGGGCGAGCGCGTCCTCCTGCATTCCGCCACCGGCGGCATCGGACAGTCTGCCATTCAGATCGCCCGGGCCGTGGGCGCCGAAATCTATGCCACTGCCGGCACGGAACGCAAACGCGGCCTGCTCCGCTCCTGGGGCATAAAACACGTCTATTCCTCCCGCACCGCGGATTTTGAGAAGGAGATTCTCAGAGATACCGGCGGTGAGGGCGTGCACGTGGTCCTGAACTTCCTCGTGAGGGATCTCTGCGACGCTGGCATGCGCTGCCTCGTTAAGGGCGGCCGCTTCGTGGAAATCGGCAAGACCGACGTGCGCACCCCCGAAGAAGTGAAGGCCGTGCGCGATGACATCGCCTACACGGCGGTCGACCTCGTGAAGATCGGCCAGAAGGACGAAAACAGGCTGCGCGAAATCTTCACGGGCTGCATGGAAGGCTTCAGAAAGGGCTTCTACCATCCTCTCACGCACCGCGTCTTCACTATGGATTCCGTCGCTGAAGCTTTCAGGTACATGCTTGAAGGCCGCCATACCGGCAAGGTTGTCGTGAGGAACGTGTTCGTTCCGGGTGACACTGGCATCCGCCATGACGCGTCCTACGTCATCACGGGCGGCATGAGCGATGTCGGTCTCGCCCTTGCCCAGCATCTCGCCGAACGCGGCGCGGGCAGGATCTGGCTCCTTGGTCGCCATCTGCCTGAAGCCGGTTCCCATCAGGAGGAACAGGTTGAAAAAATCCGGGCTGCAGGCTGTGACGCCAGGCCGCTCACCTGCGACGTAACCGACTTTGGCGCCATGAAGGCCGCCTTCGGCGAAATGACAGCCCAGGAGGACATGCCCATCCGCGGCGTCTTCCACCTCGCCGGCTTCCTTGACGACGATGCCATCGAAAAGCTTACCTGGGATCGCTTCAATGCCGTTCTTTCCCCGAAGGTTGACGGCAGCTGGTTCCTGAACGAGCTGACCCGTGACATGCCCCTCGACCACTTCGTGGTCTTCTCATCCATCGCCTCCGTCTTCGGCACGCACGGTCAGGCCAACCACGTGGCCGCCAACACGTTCCTCGACGCGCTCATCGCCTCCCGCAGGGCGGACTTCCTGCCCGGCCTCTCAGTCAACTGGGGCGCCTGGGGCGAAATCGGCACGGTCGTGAGGCTCGGCATACTTGACCGTATCCGCCGCCAGGGCGTTGAAGGCTTCGATACAGCCACAGGTCTCGCTCTTCTCGACGCCTTCATGAGCAGCGGCGCCACGTGCATGGTCGTGACGCGCATGGACTGGAATAAAATGCTCCCGCTCCTCAGGGCCACGTCCGGCGCCGCCATGTTCGATGAGATCAGGGGCAGGGTCAAAGCCGGTGAAAAGAAGGCTGAAAAAGCTTCCACCAGCAGGCTCGCCGAAGAAATGCGCGCCCTGCCCATGGATGAGCGCCTCACGAGGATGCGCGCTTATCTGAGAAAGGAAATATCCGGATTCCTGCGCATCAGCGAGGATACCATCCCCGATGACGTCAACCTGACGAGCCTCGGCATGGATTCCCTGATCAGCCTCGACCTCTTCCAGCGCATCAGCCGCGACCTCAAAATCCGCATTGCGCCTCATGAGGTTTCCGCGCGTCCCACAGTCCAGGCCATGGCCGAAAAATTTGCCCATGACCTCGGTCCGGACACGGCCGGAGAAACCAAAAAGCCTGAAAAGGAAAATGAAGCGGATTCGCCCCTTTCCGGTCTCCTTGTCCCGGATCCGGAGCACGCCTGCGATCCCTTCCCCCTCTCCGATATGCAGCAGGCTTACTGGATCGGCCGCGGCAGCGACGGCCTCGCCCTGGGCGGCGTCAGCTGTCACTTCTACTTCGAGGCTGAAGCCCAGAATATCGACTACGACCGCTACGAGAAGGCCTGGAACGAGCTCATCGCCCGCCAGTCCATCCTGCGCACGGTCATCCTTGACAGTGAGCACCAGCAGGTTCTTGCCGAGGTTCCGCCTTACGTCATTCCCCGCCACGATCTGCGGGGGCTTTCCGGCAGGGAGGTGGAAGAAAAAATCCAGGCCATGCGCGCGGAAATGTCCCACGAAGTCGTGGCTGTGGACAAATGGCCGAACTTCCGTATCGAAATCACCGAACTTTCCGATACGGTCTGCCGCCTGCACTTCAGCTTTGACCTCATGCTCTGCGACTTCCACGGCATCAGCCTCCTTCTGCACGAACTCGGCGAGATTTACGCCGGACGCGGGGCAAAACTGCCAAAGATGGAAATCACCTTCCGCGACTACCGCCTGGCCGAAGAGCGTTACCGCAAAACGAAGACTTTCGAACGCGACCGCAGATACTGGCTGGACCGCATCGACAGCCTGCCCGAAGCTCCCAGGCTTCCCCTGGCCGTCAACCCCTCGGCCCTCACGCATACCGAGTTCAGACGCCTCATGAAGACGATCGACAAAGGCGTGTGGCAGTCCCTCAGGAAGAAAGGTGAGGCGAGAGGACTCACGCCCACGGCCATCACGCTTGCCGCCTTCGCCGAAGTGCTCGGCCTGTGGAGCGCCGACCGGAAGTTTACCCTCAACCTCACGCTGTTCAACCGCCTGCCCATGCACAGGCAGGTCAACGAGCTCGTGGGCGAGTTTACCTCCAACACGCTTCTCGCCGTGGATCTCGACGAGGGAACAGGTTTCGAAAATATGGCCGGACGCCTCTGGAGCAGGCTCTGGGACGATATGGGGCACCGCTCCTTCAGCGGTATCCGCGTTCTGCGTGAAATGAGCCGGCGCCGCGGCAGCGCAACCGGTATTATGCCTATCATTTTCACGAGCATCCTCTCCATGGAATCCAAAGGCGACGCTTTCGCCCTCGGCGGGCTTGGCCGCGAGGTCTGCAGCATCTCCCAGACGCCGCAGGTCTGGCTTGACCATCAGCTCTTCGAAGTTGACGGCGCTCTCAGGCTTGTTTTCGACTATGTGCCCGGGCTCTTCCCCAAGGGCATGATTGAAGACATGTTCAATGCCTATGCAGACTTCCTGACCCGCCTCGCCGGCGACGAAAGCCTCTGGGACAGCATCGCCCCTGTCAGGGCCCCTGAAGCCCAGCTCGCCCTCCGCGCGAAAGTCAACGATACGGCCAGGGATCTCGGCGCGGGCCTCATGTACGCGCTCTTCCTGAAACAGGCCGCTGACCATCCCGGAGCCTGTGCCGTCATCGCTAAAAACAGGGTTCTCTCCTACGGCGGGCTGGAAGAAATAAGCCGCGCCCTGGCCCTTCAGCTCAGGGAGAAGGGCGTCGGCCGCGGTGATCGCTGCGCCATCCTGCTTCCTCATGGCTGGCAGCAGATCGCAGCCTGTCTCGGCATTCAGCGCGCCGGAGCGGCCTACCTGCCCCTCGATCCGGCCCAGCCCGAAAACCGCATCGGAGAAATTCTCGCCGATGCCGGCGTGAAGGCGGTCATTGGCAGAAAGTGCGCCGCTCCCGAAGGGACGGTCTTCCTCTCCGCCGATGACACCCTGAAGGCGTCTGACGGCGCTGTCTGTCCTGAAAACACGGCCAGGCCGGAAGATCCCGCCTACATCATCTACACCTCAGGTTCCACCGGAAAGCCCAAGGGCGTCGTGATTTCCCACAAAGCCGCCATGAACACGATTCTTGACGTCAACCGCCGTTACGGCGTGACCAGCCAGGATCGCGTTCTCAGCGTGTCACGGCTCTCCTTCGACCTTTCGGTGTACGACATCTTCGGCCTTCTCTCGGCGGGCGGCACCGTTGTCGTTCCCGATGAGGACGAACGTCTTGAGCCCCAGTCCTGGCTTACCCTCATCCGCGCGCATGGCGTGACCCTCTGGAACACGGTTCCCGCTCTCGGTCAGATTCTCTGTGACGCAGTGGAGGAGGAAAACGGAGCGCCCCTCCCGCTTAAGCTCGCCATCTTCAGCGGCGACTGGATCCCCAGGGATCTGCCGGCGAAACTGAAGAAGAACATCCCCGGCCTGAAGGTCATGGCCATGGGCGGCGCCACGGAAGCCTCCATCTGGTCAAACTTCCATGAGACCTGCCCCGCCGATGAGGCATGGACCTCGGTTCCCTACGGAACGCCTCTCGCGAACCAGGCCTTCGCCATCCTTGACGGACACCTCACGGACCGTCCCGACTGGGTGCCCGGCGACCTCTACATCCTTGGCGCGGGACTCGCCACAGGCTACTGGAACGATCCTGAAAAGACCGCCGCTGCCTTCCTTCCCGCCACGGAAAAACACCCGCGCATGTACAAAACCGGCGACACCGCCCGCTACCACCCCGACGGCACCATTGAATTCCTAGGCCGTCTGGACACGCAGGTAAAGGTGCACGGCTACCGTATCGAACTTGGCGAAGTCGAATCCGTGCTCAGGGATCACCCGGCCGTGAAGCGCGCTGCCGTCATCGTTGAAAACGGACAGGGCGGCGAAAAGCAGCTTACCGCCTTCCTGGAAGCCGAACCGGAAAAGGCCGGCATGATCATGCGGACTGAGGAAGCCCCCAGCCAGCTGACTGACGACCTTATGAAGGCCGCAGGGAACACGGAGTCAGTGACTGACTTCGACCCTGAAATCTTCAAAAAAATGTGGAACGGTCTCTCTGACCTTTATCTTGCTGCGGCCGAGCGGGCTCTGCGGACCCTCGGTCTCTACGACAGGAAATGGACGGGCCTTGAAGACTTCATCGCCGAATCCGGCGCGGCGAAACGCTACACGAAGTGGCTCCACCGCGCGCTGACCGCCCTCTCTTCCCGCGGCATCATCGCCGTTGACGACAAAGGGATGTACGCGCCCTGCGGCACGCCGCCTTCCTTTGACGGCTGCCTCAGAAACGCGCTCGGCTGCCTTGAGGAGATGAAGTTCGCGCCGAGGTTCGGGACCATCCTGGAGAAGACCGTCACGGATCTGCCCGCCCTCCTCAGGGAAGACAAGCACTCCGGTGAGCTCTATACGGACGAAATCGTCCCGGTCCTCTATCAGAAGGTTCCTGCCGCGTGCAACCGCCTCACTGCCGACATCGCCGTCAGGGCTGTCGGGAACGCGGGCGGCAGACCGTACCGCATCCTTGAGGTCGGCGCCGGGTATGGCTCAGTAACACGCCATATTCTCCCCGCCCTCGCGGGAAAGAACGTCACCTATGACTTCACCGATATCTCCCGTTTCTTCCTCACCGCGGCTGAGAAGGCCTTTTCCGAATATAACTTCGTGAATTACGGCCTCTTCGACCTCGATGTTGAGCCGGAACTGCAGGGCCGCGAAGCCCACAGTTATGACATGATCCTCGCTGTCGGCGTCCTGCATGACGTGAAAGACATGCGCAAATCGCTGACCGCCCTGAAACGCATGCTTGCCCCCTCCGGCATCCTCCTCATTGAGGATCAGTCCTCCTTCCAGCTGCCTCTTGATCTGTCGCAGGGTCTGCAACAGGGCTACGAGAACGCGAACGACGCGGATCTGCGCCTGGAGAATCCCATCCCCTCGCGTGAAGAGTGGACGAAGGTCTTCACCGAACAGGGACTTACCGCCCCGGTCTGGTTCGTGGAGAAGGATTCTCTTGAAGGCTTCCTCGGACTCGAGGTCTTCGTGAGCTCCGGACCGGAATCCGTGTCGCGCTTTACTCCCGAAGTTCTGGAAACCTGGACCCGGGAACGCGTTCCCGGCTACATGGTGCCTTCAGCCTGGCATCTCCTCGAAAGCATGCCGCTTTCCGCCAATGGCAAGACTGACCGCAAAGCCCTTGCTACCGCTTCCGGCCGCGGGCCTTCCAGGCCGGCCGTGACCGTGGCGCCCCGTACGGAAACGGAAAAGACTATCGCCGCCATCTGGGAAGAGGTCCTTTCCCTCGACAGTGTCAGCGTGGAGGAAAGCTTCTTCCACTGCGGCGGTGACTCCCTGTCAGCCTTCCAGCTTCTGAAAGGACTCCAGAAAACCTTCGGACGCAGGTTCACGCTCAGGGATCTGATGCAGCAGCCGACCATTGCCGGAGAAGCCGCTCTTATCGAGTCCAGAAAGAACGACAGGGACGGTTCCCTTGTCATTCTGAACGAGGCGGGGAGCAGCAGGACGCTTCTCTTCGGGCATCCCTGCGAAGGCATCGTGACATCCTACGCCAGACTCTCCGCCGCTCTGCCGGAGTGGAACTTCTGCGCCCTGCAGAGCCGGGGCCTTGGCGGCGAATGTCAGCCTGTCACGGACTTCAGTGTCATGACGGAAAATTACCTGAGTGACCTCACGCAGAAGGTTGCTCCTGACAGCGCTGTGTTCGGAGGCTGGTCCATGGGCGCCTTTATCGCCTGGGAGCTTGCCGCCAGGACTGGCAGCGGCAACAGACAGCTCCTCGTGCTCATTGACCCGCCGTCCAAGAAGCTCTGGGATGAGCAGTACGGCAGGAGACGCACGAGTTTCATGTCTCTCATGGAACAGGTCTTCCCGGACGCAGTGGGCGTCGTGAAGTCCTTGGGCTTCGAACCTTCCGCTTTTGACAGTCTCGACAGGGAAAGCCAGCTCCGCGTCTTCACAAAGGCCATGGAAATGGACGGCCTCGTTCCCGAGGGAAGCCAGGCCGTTCAGGAACAGGTCAGCCGCATCATTAAGGTGGGTCTCGCCAACGTTGAGGCCCTCTGGCACTACCATCCGAAACCTCTCTCCGGTCATGCCGTGCTCTACATCAGGGGCGAAGGCCAGAAGGACGAAAGCGTTGAATACTGGCGCTCTCTCACTGACGGTCCCTTCACCGTGGTGCCTGTCAGCCATGACCACTGGCATCTTCTGAAATCAGAGGAAGACGTCAGCCGTATCGCAGCCGGCATCCGCCAGATCACCGAATCCGGCTCTGAAAACGGGAGGAACAGCTAAAATGACACTCAGGTCCGATTGGCTCGTCCATAATCAGGAAGAGACCGGCGGCAGGGTCAGGCCGCGCATGTTCTGCTTCCCCTTCGCCGGGGGCGGAGCGTCCATTTACCGCAACTGGGGACGCGCGCTTGGCTCTGCCGTGGACCTGTATGCCGTTCAGCTCCCGGGCCGCGAGGAGCGGATCCGGGAGCCGAGGTACTACAGCGTGAAGAGCCTCTGCGATGCCATGTTCGAAGCCGGGGAAGACGGGGGATGGTTTGACGCCCCGTGCATTATCTACGGCCACAGCATGGGTGCCAAAATCGCTTTCGAGACGGCCCGCCGCCTGGAGGAACAGGGGCGCCCACCCCTGCTCCTCATTGTTTCCGGCAGCCGTGCCCCTTCCACCCCGCCGGCTCGCCTCGTAAGCACATATCCGGACAGGGACTTCGACAACGAACTCAGGCACCTTTCCGGCACTCCCGAGGCCATTCTGCGTGATCCCGACTTCATGCGGCTCTTACGGCCCCTTCTGCGCGCCGACTTCGCCGTTGATGAAAGTTATGTGACCACCCAGCGCCTGTCCGTTCCCATGCGTGCTTTCTCCGGCATGGAGGACAGTGAAGTGACCGCCCCAGAACTCGAAAAATGGCGGGAGCACACAAGCGCCGGTTTCGACGCGCGCATGCTCCCCGGCGATCACTTCTTCCTCAAAAAGAATGAAAGCCTCTATCTTCCCATCCTGAAGGAACTTGTTGAAAAAGCTGTGGAGAAAACCCTATGAACCTTGAAGAAGGAGAGCAGGCGGCCATGGCCAGGGCCCGCTGGTTCACTGAATTTCTCAGCGCGTGGCGCTGGCTCATCCTGGCCGTCATTCTCGTCCTTGCCGCGGGTTCCGTGTATCTCATGAAGGATATCCGTTCGGATAATTCCGATGAATCCTTCTTCCTCGAAGACGACCCCGCCGTTGTTGCCATACACCGCTTCCGCGAACTCTTCGGTAACGAGGATTATGTCTACGTGGCGGTCCGGCCCGGCGGAGACGTCTTTGAGCGCAGCAATATGCTGATGCTCAAATCCCTCGCTGACGCCCTCGAGAAGGATGTCCCCTTCCTCCGCGAGGTAAAATGGCTCGGTTCAGCCGAGTACATTCGTCCCGAAGGCGATCATATCGCGGCCGGTCCGGGCCTTGAGAAAATTCCGGACGACCAGGCCCCCATAGACGAGTTCAAAGCCGAGGTTCTGAAACTCAACGATTTCGTCAATGTTCTTGTTTCCCCGGACAGCCGAATCGCCACCATAGTTCTGGAATGCGAACGCTATCCGGACAACGTAAAGGATCCGAGAAAGCTGATCGCGCCGGCCGTCGAAAAAGTCCTGCAGCGGCCCGAGTTCGCGAAGTATGAGACGCACCTCGCCGGTACGCCAGTGCAGGACTATGAAAGCGACCGCATTACGGCCAAGGAGACGCTCAAGCTCGTGGCAGTGTGCCTCATCATCCAGAGCGTGCTCCTCTTTATGCTCGGGAATGGGATCAGGGCGGTCCTGGCCCCCGTTCTGGTTATACTCCTGAGCATTATTATGACCATGGGCATCATCAGCCTGGCTGGCTGGAAAGTCTCCATGATGGACATCATGCTGCCCACCATGCTCTTTTCGGTCTGTCTCGGTGACACGGTGCACATCGTCGCGAGCTATCACCTGAACAGAATAAACGGCATGCCTCACGGCGATGCCCTGACCCACACCATACGCAGCGTGTTCATTCCGTGCCTCTTCACCTCCCTGACCACCATGATGGGCTTCATGTCCTTCCTCGCGACAGACATCGCGCCAATCCGGATGGCCGGTGTGTATTCCGCGATCGGCGTCGGGCTGGCCTTTATCCTGAGCATCACGCTGACCCCCATCATCTACTCAATCCATCCTGAAACGGGAAACGTCCTTAAAAAGAAACGCCACAGCCGTTTTCTCAACGGTATGGGCCGCGCTCTTGAAAAACTCACCACGTGGTCCATCGATCACGCGTATTTTGTCATTTTTTTCTTTGTCGGCACCGGCGCTCTCGGCGTCTGGCTTTATCAGAGCGTTGTCATCGAGACGAACACGATCAAGGACATCAGCACGTCCGAAAAACTGCGTCAGGACTACGATTTCTTTGACAGCGATTTCGGCGGCTCCATGTCTCTCGACATCATGGTCGACAGCGGAAAGGAAAACGGAGCCCGGAAACTGACATTCCTGCAGGACGTGGAGCGCCTGCAGCGCTACACGGAAACCCTGCCAGGCTGCGTCAAGACGCACAGCCTGGTGGACATCATCCGCCGCATTAACTTTGTCCTGCATGAAGGCCGCCCGGAGAACGATGTCCTTCCCTCAGAGCAGAAAAACTGTGACGAGTACCTCTTCTTCTACGAAACGTCAGGCGGCAAAAACCTCGATCGTGAACTGAGTTTCCTGAGCGACGTGGCGAGAATTCACGTGCAGACCCGCAATATGGGCACGCAGGAAGTGAAGGCCTTTATCCGGAACATGGACAACTTCGCCGCGAACGAGCTCCAGGGGCGTCTGAAGGTGGAGTACACAGGCCAGATGGCCTTTGTGTCGGACATCTCCGACTACGTCAGCGCGGGGCAGGCGGACAGTTTCCTCTGCGCCCTCATCTCTATCTGCGTCATGATGATGATCTGCCTCAGATCCGTGAAGCTCGGCCTCCTCAGCATGCTCCCGAACATCGTGCCCATCCTTATTCCCATGGGACTCATGGGCGTGCTCGGTTTCAACATGAGTATCGTGCTGATGATTTTTTCCTCTGTCATCATCGGCGTCACCGTCGACGACACGACGCACTTCTACGTCACCTTCAAACGGTTCTTCAGGGAAAAGCACGACTATCACTCTACCCTTCTGAAAACAGTGGACAGCGTCGGACACCCCGTTGTCTTCACGTCGGTCTCTCTCGTTCTGGGCTTTCTGCTTTTTGAACTTTCCGTCGTGCGGACCACAGGGCAGTTCGGGCTCCTCGGCGCAGCCGCCTTCTTCTGGGGATGTCTCGCCGACCTGACCTTCTCTCCAACGCTGCTTTTTGTGTTCAGGGCCATGGGTAAAGCGAAAAAATAAAGGATAGCAGCTTAGATGAAAGTATTACGTGACAGGGAGACAGGAACTTCCCGCGGAGCCGGCCGCCGGCCCCGCAGGAAGAGTGAGGCAAAAAAAACCACCCTAAAAAAGTTCAGGAGGCGCATCCCCCTGTACCTTTCCCTCACAGCCATGGGATCTGTCCTGGCCGGTCTTATCTTCACAGGAGCCCTCTCCGTACAGGGCGCGTCCCTGACAGACGCCATTAAAGACAGGTTCGCCTTCTCGGGCTACCTCCAGTCGACGTACAGACAGTCCGTGCACAAGGAAAATCCCCTGGCCGCCATCCAGAGGGTTGAGCTTGAGACCCGTTTCAACCAGGGCTCCTGGATCAGAGGCTTTGCGAGCGGGTACGTGGATACCGATCTTTCCGTCACCGGGCGCTGGCACTCACGGGAACCTGTTGTCACGCCTGAAGTGGGCGAAGCCTACCTCACCATCGATACCCATTACGCGGATCTCATCGTCGGCATGCAGCAGATACGCTGGGGTGAGGCCGACGCGTTAAGCACCTTCGATCTTATCAACCCCATCGACTACCGCAATCCCATAGCCACGGGCCGCTCCACGCAGCGGCTCTCCGTTGGTGCCGCGGATCTGCGCGTGAGCCTCAAAGGACTCGGCCTTCTCGACCTCATCTGCGTCCCCTTTCCCCGCTTTTCCCGCCTCGCCGAATACGGATCCCCCTGGGAAGACAAAGGGCTCAGGGAACTCAGGCATTACGTTGGGGAGGGACTCGTAGGCCGCAAATATGACAACGGTCCTTTCGAGCCCGAATTCGCCGGCCGCCTGAAATTCTTTCAGTCCGGCTACGATCTCGCCTTCATGTTCTTCAAAGGCTATGAGCACAAGCCTCTTTACACGGCGGACATCGATTATCAGAACATGTCGGCGACCATTCACGAAACGTACAAAACCTTCGAGACTTTTGGCCTGAGCTCGGCCGTCTCCATACTGAAATCCACCCTGCGCACCGAATTCACGCTCCGTCACAACTATCCCTTCCAGTCCGACGATATCGACATAGAGCGCCGCAACGACTACGAAGCCATCATCGGCTGGGACAGAATGTTCCTCACAAACCTCAACGTGAACCTGCAGACCTTCTTCTCCTCCTACGACGGGAAGAAGGTACGCGGCAAGGACAGGGAACGCTACGGGGCAACCTGGTCCGTCTCGGACAAATATCTGGATGACGCGCTCACGGCAGGCGTACGCGGCGAGTACTTCGCCAACAACGATGACGCCTGCGTGGAAGTCTTCGGTGAGTACGAATACGATGATCATCTGCGTTTCACGGCAGGCTACATGCTCTTCAGCGGCGGCAAAAGCAATGACCTCGGTCAGTATGACAAGAACGATCATTTTTATTTCGGCGTAAAATATTCCTTCTGATGAGTACGTTTCGCGGGCGATGCGCCTCTCACGCAAAGCGCGCAGGGAAAGACTGCCGGAAAGAATACGGAAACAGGCCCTGCCTGCGTACCGGGGGGAACATGGTGTTTCCAGGGAGCAGAAACGTGAGTGAATCAGCCAGACCGGCATCCCTCGAACTCTGGCTCTTTGATCTGGACGCCGGGGAAGAGGCGGAACGCCTTTCCATGGATCTTCTGAATGAGGAAGAGCGGCTCCGGGCCGCGCGCTTCGTCCGGGCATCTGACAGGCGTCATTTCGCTGTGTGCCGGGCCTGCGTTAAATCCGTCATCGCTTCACGGATTCCGGGTCTGAACGCTCAAAGCATCACCTTTGCCTATGGCCCGTGGGGCAAACCACGGTGGGGAGATATCTCCTTCAGCATTTCCCACAGCCAGTCCCTGGGGCTGCTCGCCCTTTCCCCTTCGGGTCCCCTGGGGTGCGATATCGAATGGCATGGCAGGCAGACCGATCCCGTTGGCGTGGCTTCCTATTTTACGCTGCAGGAACGCCTCGCGCTTGCTGAACTCTCCGCATCTGCCCGGCGCGACGCGTTTTTTACGCTCTGGGTGCGCAAGGAATCCGTGGGGAAGGCCTGCGGCCAGGGACTCGGCGTGGGCCTCGGAAACATAGCCGCCTCCTGCCGCCCAGATGAACCTGTTGTGCGGGTTCTTCCCGGCGCTCCGGTGCCTCCGGAAACCTGGTGGGTCCCGGCCTTCAGCCTGCCCGGCGGGTACAGCGCGGCCGCCGCCCTCCCCATGTCCCTCGCAGGGCTGCCCTTTGTCTGGCACGGGCCATTCTCTCCGCTGGATATTTTTTCCGGAAAAGCCTTCAGACAGCAGCCTCTCCCTTTCGGGCTGAGCTCTGCTGCTCCGGCCGGAACGAAAAAATAAGGAAAATACATATTTTTGTTATTTGAAATTGACATTCAATTTCAAATAATATAAAAAAGCCCTGTACGAAGAAAAACACAACGGTGCCGGAAACAACCGCGGGAGGAAAAAAAGCGGCGGAATCTGGATTTCCACGGCATTTGCTCCCCGGGACCCCTCCCCGGGGAGCATCATACGACGCGGAGACATTTTGCCCGGGCACTGCCCTTCCTCTGAAAATGAGGGCTTGCGGAACGTCCTCCCCTGAGGGGACGGCGGAAAAAGTTTTTACCATTCTGGAGGCTGTATGAATTTTTTGAAACCCGGGGTTCTGGCTCTGCTTGGCCTGTTTGCCTTTTCTCCCGCTCAGGCGGCAGAAACAAAAGCCGTGACAGGCTATGATCTGGCCGTACTTATGGATGGTGTGGATACCAGTAAGGACTCCGTGAGCCTGGGCCATATGGAAATCAAACGGGGCAGTCAGACTCTCGTGCGCGACTTTGAAACCTATACTGATGAAAGCAACAAGGATGTTGAGGAACGCAACCTCTTTGTCTTCAACAGCCCCGCAGAAGTCAAAGGAACCAAATATCTGGAATGGACGTACAGAGGCACGGACAAGGACGATGATCTCTGGGTGTACCTGCCTTCTGAAAGCCTCGTCCGCCGCATCAGCGGTTCCAGCAAATTCGCCTCGTTCATGCGCAGCGACTACACCAACGAAGACATTGAGAACATGGACGACGTTGAGGATTACACGTACAGCCTCAAGGGAAGCGAAGTCGTCGACGGCATAGACTGCTATATCCTCGAGCGTTACCCCAAACCCGAAAAAAAGACCCAGTATTCCAAGCATAAGCAGTGGGTACGCAAGGACAACTATCTGCGTCTTAAGATGGAATACTACGACAAGCATGAGAAGCTCGTAAAAACCATGTATTTCAGCGACTGCCGCAAAATCGATGGAATCTGGACAAATATGCATGTCCGTCTCGAGCGCGCTGACGGCGGTTCCGTCACCACAGTCCTCTGGAAAGAGGTAAAATACAACGTGGGTCTTGATCCCGAACTCTTCACGCAGAGCCAGCTGCAGCGCTGATATTTTCCCAACCAAAAAAGCCCCGGCCTGTTCCCCCCGGGGCGTAAAAAACCGGAAACTGAACTGAAGCCACGGTTTCCGGTTTTTTTTTGCGTCTCACGCAGAGGCTCTCCTCTCCGGCGGCGCCCTGGCGCTGACGACAAAAGACGGACCGCCATCGGGATAACTGACGAAGAAAGGGCGCCAGAAACTTCCCGCCTTGGGCGGACAAAACGATACGCTGCCCCGCTTACAAAGGACAGAATCTGTCATGCCCCGGGAGGTAAAGTCTTCCGTGACGTCCACCTCAGCATTCCGACACAATTCTGCACAAAAGAGAGAGGATCAGACATTCCTTCCCAGGAACGGGACGGCGTATTTCTCTCTGCGGTGACAGAACAGGTCAGAGCAGACCTTTGGACAGGAGGAAAACTTCATGAACAACGCGAATTTCGAATACCACGTTCCGACTCACATTTATTTCGGAGACAACCAGATTCAGAAACTGGGTGCTGAGCTCGCGAAGCACGGCAGCCGCGTTCTGCTCATCTACGGGAGCGAGAGGATGAAATCGACGCCGCTCTATGTCTCCATCCTGGAACAGGTCAAATCCGCCGGTCTGACACTTTTTGAAATGGGCGGCGTGGAACCCAACCCGCGGCATACGACAGTAGACCGCGCGGCCGGAATCTGCCGGGACAAAAACATAGACGTGCTCCTCGCCGTAGGCGGCGGCAGCGTCACAGACTGCGCGAAGCTGACAAGTCCCACTGTTTTTCACAATGGCACCTGCTGGGATTTCCTCTCCGGCAGGGCGCAGATGAAAAAATTTCTGCCCATCGTGACCATCTCAACCATATCCGGCACGGGAACGGATATGGACTGCCTTGGCATAGTCAACAATATCGAAACCAGGGAGAAGACCTTCTTCGGCAATCCCGCGCTCTATCCCGCGGCCTCGTTCCTCGATCCCACAGAGACCTTTACCGTGAGTCCCTACCAGACCGCATGCGGCGCCATCGATGCCTTCATCCATTACCTTGAAGTCTATTTCATGCGCCCCAACCTTTATGTTCTCGACAGGGTCATGGAAGGGTTCATGAAGACCATCCTCCATTTCATCCCCGTGGTCATGAAGGAGCCCGACAACTACGAAGCTAGGGGAAACATCATGTGGGCTTCTTCCTGGGCCCTCAACCGTTTCACCTTCGGGCCCACGAACGGCACGCCCTTCATGTGTCACTGGATTGAGGACGAAGTCTCCGCGAAATACGACATTACCCACGGACTCGGTCTCGCCATCATTCTCCCCTACTACCTCGAGTACTGCCTCAATGAAAAATCCGCGCATCTTTACCATGAGCTCGCGGTAAACGTCTTCGGGCTCTCCCCGGAGCTCGACCCCATGGAAGCGGGACACCAGGTCATTGCCAGACTGAGGAAACTCTTCTTCGAAACCTGCGGCCTCAAATCGCGTCTCAGCGAATGCGGCGTCACGGGCACGGACAAATTTCCGGAAATGGCCCGCGTCGCCTGCCGCGGCGGCGTGATCCATGGCTTCGTCGACCTCACGCAGCAGGACGCCATCAACATCCTCACCGCCAGTTTCTGATGCGCTCCCGAAATGTGGAATCAAAGGAGAGCCGCGTACCCTGTGTAAGCGGCCCTCCTTCCTTCATCGTTCTTTCCCAAACGGGCCCCATTACCCGGTTGTACGGCTATACGGTGTGAGTTTTCATTTCACGTGCAGGGGTAACACCCCGATACGAATCAGTAATATCGCGTATCCTTCTGCGGTCCGTGAATCTCCGGAGGCCGGTATACCGGAAATCCCAGCGTATTCCCTGTCTCCGGAAGTACAGATCATCATGTTTCTGCCGTCCTCACCGCACGTCTAAAAAAATAAACACCTGAGCCAGTGTAGTTGAAGCAGTTCCTGTCTGTCCCATACCCGATGGCTGTTTCCCCTCTCCGGGAAGAAGCCGCCCGCAGAAAAAAGGGGGCGTCCCGCAACAGTATCACAGGACGGGAGGAAACACGCAGCCATCGTAAGGAACTATCCTGATCTCCGATTTCCGCTTCAGTCCTGCTTGTCAAGCCGGGGAAGAGAGTTTAGATCTTCACAGGTTCCATCCGAACCGCACAGGTTTCACAGGGGTGGACGCTGCGGCCGCTTTGCTTCCCCGGCTGGCCGCCCTGTCTCCACGGCATATTTGCCGCACACGCAGCGGGAAGCGAAATTCAAAGGACAGTCGCGGCGGACATGAGCGCAGATCGTTTACAGCAGGCAGAAGATTCTCTCAAACACAGATATGACGGCTATGTCGGTGTCTTCGACTCCGGAGTGGGAGGCATCAGCGTTCTGAAGGAACTCGTGAAAGAAGTTCCTGACGAGAATTATCTCTTTTTCGGAGATTCCCTTCACGCTCCCTACGGGGAAAAGACGCCCGGTGAAATCCGGAAACTGACCATGAAGGGCATAGACCGCCTCGCGGAAGCCGGCGTCAAGGCAATTGTCATTGCCTGCAATACGGCGACCAGCGCTGCGGCTGCCGAGGTACGCCAGAAGTACCAGCCTCATCTGCCCGTCATAGGCATAGAGCCGGCTATCAAACCGGCAGCTGAAGCCTGTCCGCACGGCAAAATTCTTGTCATGGCCACGCCGGCCACACTGAAACTGGAAAACTACGCCAGGCTTTCCGGACGTCTCGCTGGCGAGGCGGAGTTCATCCCGGTCATGTGCTGCGGCCTGGCCGGCAGGATCGAAAAAGGCAATCTGGATGCTCCCGACCTGACCGACATGCTTGAAGGCTTCATCGGCAAATACCGCGGCAAAGTCGACGCCGTCGTCCTTGGCTGCACCCACTACCCCTTCATTAAAAATCAGATCCGCAGAGTGCTGGGCGACGTGCGCTTTTTTGACGGCGGAGCCGGTACGGCCCGCCAGTTCCATCACTGTCTGGCAGCTCGCGGCCTGCTCCGCGCCCAGCAGCTCACGGCCGCAGGAAAGAACGCCCAGGAGAAGCCCCGGACGGAAAAGACGGAAACGCCGCCCGTTCCGCCGGCCGGAGATACGGGACACGTTGTCTTCAGATCGAGCCTCGCAACACCAGAAGAAGAACGCCTCTACGAACGCATGTATCACGCCACTATCTGAGCGCCGGAAATGGATTATTTTTCTGTGCGCACATAGCCGTTGTAAGGCACAAACGGAACAGAAGCCTGCAAAAGACGATAACAGACTGATAAAACGCAAGTTTTTTTAAAATCGTTTTCTGAGGCCCTGATTTTAATTTTCCGATACGGAATACGTCTGAAGGCCTTTCAGGGGCTCTGAACGGATATTTTAAAATTGATAAATATTTTCAGCATGTTACACAGGAAAGAGGCTACCAGGGCCTGGGAAACACACTGATATCTCCGGGGACGCGGACGGCGGATAGAAAACTCCGTGCCTCCCTGCTTCAGGGCAAAAAAAAGACTCCGGAGCATTGTCTGCTCGACGGAGTCTTCGAAAAATCCTTGGCGGCGGCCTACTTTCCCACATGAAGATATGC
>ERZ773138.350-NODE-350-length-57396-cov-10.675503_pt1 | contig 57396 bp, 56 predicted proteins | sample MGYA00511114_ERZ773138 | MGnify/ENA primary metagenome ERZ773138 (study PRJEB29015, sample SAMEA2737805) | human gut metagenome | biome: human gut; feature: human-associated habitat; material: faeces | place: China | collected 2012 ...
TTGTCTCTCTTCTTTTTGCAGTGTTGCACTTCAAATTATAATCTGCCCACCTCCCTTTACACAAGGGAGGCTTTACTTTTTGCGAAACCATCAAAAACGGTTTTATCGACACGCTTTCCACGGTTTATTTATCCTCCGGCTGAGGAGCGGAGAAGTGCTCAGCCGCATATTTGAAGCCGTTACGGATGAATTTGTTCGCCTCCTTGGCGATGTTTGCAAAATAATATATATCGAAGCTGTGGAATCCGCCCTCGAATATCCTGAACTCAACGGGAACACCCGCCGCGCGCAGCGCCTCGACATAGCTCTTTGTCTCCGCAAGAAACGGGTCTATGCTGCCAATGAACGTGAGCGTCGGCGGCAGACCGGAAAAGTCCGTCTCGCGCGCGGGCGCGGCGTATTTCGAGACTCTGTCCGTGCCGTAGTCGCCGCCCAAATAGAGCTCCCACGCGGCTATGTTCGACTTCGTGTTCCAGACGGGCGCGTCGTTGTTTTTTGAGGTCTCGGTCGGGCGGTCGTCGAGCATCGGGTAGAGCGGCATCTGGAACGCTATATTCACCTCGCCCCTGTCGCGGGCGTAGAGCGTGAGCGCCGCGGTCATCCCGCCGCCTGCGCTGTTGCCGCCGACGAATATCTTGTCCCGTCTCATGCCGTATTTTTCGCCGTTCTCCTTGAGCCAGAGCAGAGCGAGATAGCAGTCCTCGAGTGCGGCGGGAAAGGGGGCATAGAGCGATTTTTTGTAGTCCGGCACGACCATGACGCAGCCTGTTGCGCCGACAAACGAGCGCACGAAGCCGTGATCCTGCTCGGGTATGCCCATGGCGTAGCCGCCGCCGTGAATCCACAGCAGCCCGGGCATTTCGCCCTCGCGCTTTCTCGGTGAATATACGCATAGCCGAAGCTCACTCCCGTCCGCGCGGGGAATCTTTATCTGCTCGCACTTTATTTTCCACGGCGTAACGTCCGCGCCGCGCCCGAAGTTTTTCAGAATGAAGTTGCAAAATTTGAACTTCCGCTCGCTGAAGCTCGGCCAGACGAAGCGGATAGCCTCGCCGATCGGGCGCAGCTGGCGGTCAATCATGTTTGATTTTATAACCATATCTTTTCACCGTAAAAAAACGAGGACCGACGGTGTGCCGTCGCTTCGGCGGTCACTGCGGTCCTCCGCTTGAATTTTTGTTACTTGCCTATGGTCTCTCTGTAAAGACGCATATATTCTCTCGCCGAGCGTCCCCAGCTGTTGTCGCATTCGAGCGCGCGCTCAACGAGCGAATCCCAGTAGTCTCTGTTCCCGTATGCGCCCAACGCTCTGCGTATCGCGCCGAGCATATCGTGGGCGTTGTAGCTCTTGAAAGTGAAGCCGTTGCCCTCGCCGTCGCCGGAGTCGGTGATGCTGTCCTTGAGTCCGCCGGTTTCGCGGACTATCGGGAGAGTGCCGTATCTGAGCGCGAGCATCTGCGAAAGGCCGCACGGCTCGCTCTTCGACGGCATGAGGAACATGTCGCATCCGGCATATATCTTGCGCGCGAGGTCGGGGATGAATGCTATGCGCAGCCCGACTTTTCCCGGGTAACGCGCTTCGATCTCGCGGAAGAAGTTCTCATATTCCCAGTCGCCTGTGCCGAGCACAACAAGCTGAACATCGGTAGTGCTCAGCAGCTCGTCGAGGACGGCTTTGACGAGGTCGAGACCCTTGTGCGACACAAGGCGCGATACCATGCCGATTATCGGCACATCGTCGCGCACGGGCAGGGAGAACTCGCGCTGGAGATCCGCCTTGTCCTCTTTCTTGCCTGCGGGGTCTTTTGCGGAGAAGTTCTTTGCAATCGCCTTATCGGTCTCGGGGTTATATATATCCGTATCTATGCCGTTGAGGATGCCGTGGAGCTTATACTGGCGCTCGCGCAGAATCGGATCGAGTCCGTGGCTGAACCAGGGGTCGAGTATCTCTTCTGCGTAGGTCGGGCTGACCGTGGTCACGACATCGGCGCATTCGATAGCGCCTTTCATCAGGTTGAGCGTGCCGCCGAAATCGAGCAGCTGCTCATGCTGTTCGCCGAGACCGAACACGTCGCTGAGTATCTCTTTGCCGTAAACGCCCTGATACTGGATATTGTGGATGGTGAATATGTTCTTTATGCCCTCGTAGCCCTCGCGGTTTGCGTACATCGTCGAGTAGTAGACCGGGACGAGAGCCGTCTGCCAGTCATTCGTATGGATGATGTCGGGCTTGAAGTCGATGTGCGGGATTATCTCAAGTACCGCGCGTGAGAAGAAGGCAAAACGCTCTGCGTCATCATAGTGACCGTAGATGCCGTCGCGCTTGAAATAATACTCGTTGTCGATAAAATAGAATATAACGCCGTCTATCTTCGCCTCGAAGATGCCGCAGTACTGCCTGCGCCACGAGACTGGGACGGTGATATGTGTGATGAACTGCATCCGGTCGCGCAGTTCCTGCTTTATTCCGCTGTAGAGCGGCATGACAACACGGCAGCCGACAAGGCGCTTGCGCAGTGCCTTGGGCAGAGAGCCGGCAACGTCGCCGAGCCCACCGCTCGCCATGAAGGGAAGAGCTTCGCTTGCAGCATATAAGATTTTCATTTTTTCAGTCCCCTTTCGATCAGACCACTATGCCCTTGCCGACATATACCGGGAAGGTGTCGGTGCCGCAGAGTGATTTGTCGGGTTTGATTATAGATATCTTATCCATTATCACGCTATTGAGCGTCGCGCCGGAGCCGACATACGCGCCCTGCATGACGATGGAGTTTTTGACGACTGCGTCCTTGCCGATGGTAACGCCGCGGAAGAGGATACTGTTTTCAACCTTGCCCTCTATCTTGCAGCCGTCTGCAATGAGGCTGTTTTTGACACCTGCGCCGAGTCCGTAAATCGCAGGAACCTCGTCGCGTACTTTTGTATAGACCGGGCGCTCTCTGCAGAACAGCTCGGAGCGGTTGCCGAGGTCGAGCAGAGCCATGTTCGCGTCGTAGAAGCTCTTGAGGGAGTCGAGAGTTACGACAAAGCCCTCGGTTTTATAGCCGCAAATTTTCAGCGCGCCGACATTCGCCTGAATAAGGTCGCGCTCAAAGTCTGTGTAGTGCATACTTGCCGCCTGAGAGATAAGTCTCTCGAGCAGTGACTTCTTGAGCAGGAATACGTTGAGCGAATAGTCGCCCTCCGCGCCGCCTGTCGAAGAAATTGCGATTTCTTTTATGCGTCCGTCGGAGTCGAGGTCAAAGGTCATGGTGTTGTTAAGCGCCGGGACGGTGCCGTGGCAGTAGGCGGCGGTGATGTCCGCGCCGCTCTGCTCGTGCGCGTCGAAGAGCAGGTTGATATCTATATTGCAGATGGTGTTGCAGTCGCAGAGCAGAACATATTCGTTGGTCGAGCTCGATATGAACGACGTACAGCCGATAAGCGCGTCAATTCTGTTTGCAAACAGTCCGCCGGAGTCCTCTGCGGAGTTGAACGGCGGCAGAATGAACATACCCTCGCGCTTGCGGGAAAGATCCCACGGCTTGCCTGTGCCGAGGTGATCCATCAGCGAGCGGTAGTTGCTCTTGGTTATAACGCCGACCTTGGAGATGCCGGAGTTGACCATATTTGAAAGCGGGAAATCTATGAGCCTGTATCTTCCGCCGAACGGGACAGAGCCCATCGTGCGCATATTTGTAAGCTCGGGAAGCGACTGGTCATAGGTGCTGGCATATATTATGCCGAGAACATTGTTGGCTCTCATTTGCGTCCGTCCTCCTTTTCTCCGTCATACATGGCCTTGGGCTCTATCTTCGTGCCCTTTTTGACCGTAACGCCCTTGCCGATAACGGCGACGCCCCATTTGTCGAGGTCATCCATGGCCTCGGGCCGCTCGCCGACAACGGCGTTTTCTTCGATAACCGCGTTCTCCGCGACAATGGCATATTGAACCACCGCGCCGGACTTTATAACCGTGCCGGGCATGATTATCGAGTCTCTTATTACCGCGCCCTTTTCTATCGTGACATCCGCGAAGATAACGGAGAAGTCAACATCGCCGGAAATCTCGCAACCCTCGGTCACCATGGAGTTCTGAACCGTTGCGTCGGGCGAGACATAGTGCGGCGGGGCGGTGGGGGTGCGGGAATATATCTTCCACGACGGGTCGCTCAGGTCGAGATCGACCTTGGGGTTGAGCAGGTCGAGGTTTGCCTCCCAGAGGCTGTCTATCGTGCCGACATCCTTCCAGTAGCCGTCGAACTGATAGGCAAAAAGACGCTCGCCCGCTTCGTGCATCGCGGGGATAAGATCATGACCGAAGTCGTTGCCAGAGGCGGGGTTCGCCTCGTCCTCGAGCAGATAGCGGCGAAGCTTGCTCCAGGTGAATATGTATACGCCCATGGAAGCCTTGTTGCTGCGCGGATGCTTCGGCTTCTCTTCAAACTCGGATATCGAGCCGTCGTCGTTGACGAACATCAGACCGAAGCGCGAAGCCTCCTCCCACGGAACTTCGAGGGAAGCTATAGTGCAGTCGGCGTTCTTCTCTTTGTGATAGGCGAGCATCTTGGAGTAGTCCATTTTATAGATGTGGTCGCCGGAGAGAATAAGAACATATTCGGGCGAATAGCGGTCGATGAAGTTGATGTTCTGATATATGGCGTTTGCGGTGTTCTTGTACCACTCGGTGCCCTCTATCTGCTGATAGGGGGAGAGGATATGCACGCCGCCGTTCTCTCTGTCGAGATCCCACGGCTGACCGTTGCCGATATAGTCGTTGAGCTCAAGCGGCTGATACTGCGTGAGCACGCCGACGGTGTATATGCCGGAGTTGACGCAGTTCGACAGCGGGAAATCGATTATCCTGTACTTGCCGCCGTAGGGAACGGCGGGTTTTGCCATGTTCTTGGTCAGAATACCGAGCCTGCTGCCCTGACCGCCTGCGAGCAGCATAGCGATACATTCTGTTTTTCTGGCCATGTTTATTCCTCCTTGTTATCAGCTTTCTTGCCTTGTTTTTTCAGATAAACGACCGACAGACCCGGAAGCGTGAGCGAAATGCTCTGCCCGAACGAGTGCATCGGGATCGGTTTTGACGTGTAGGTTTTCTGCATCTTTGTTCCGCTGCCGCCGAACTCGACGCTGTCCGTGTTGAGGACTATGCGGTAAGTGCCCTTGTCCGGCACTCCGATGCGGTAGTTTTCGCGTGTGACGGGGGTGAAGTTGCAGACGGCTATCAGCTCGTCGCCCTTTTTGTCCATGCGGCGGAAGGCGATGACGGAATTTGCGCTGTCGTCGCTGGATATCCAGCTGAAGCCCTCCCAGCTGTAGTCGATCTCCCACATCGCGGGGTTGCGCTTATAGAAGCGGTTGAGCGTGCGCGAAAACTCCTTGAGCTTTCTGTGCATATCGTAGTCGAGCAGCAGCCAGTCGAGCTCCTGCTTGTAGTTCCACTCGATGAACTGACCGAACTCCTGACCCATGAAGAGCAGCTTCTTGCCCGGGTGCGCCATCATATACGCAAGGAACGAGCGGACTCCCGCAAACTTCTCTTCGTATGTACCGGGCATCTTGCTTATCAGCGAGCATTTGCCGTGAACCACCTCGTCGTGCGAGATAGGCAGCACGAAATTCTCGGAAAAAGCATAGAAGAACGAGAAGGTCAGGCAGTCGTGATTGAACTTCCTGAACAGACCGTCGAGCGAGAAATAGCGCAGGCAGTCGTTCATCCAGCCCATGTTCCATTTGAAGTTGAAGCCGAGACCGCCGAGATAGACGGGCTTCGACACCATCGGCCAGGAGGTGCTCTCCTCGGCTATCATCATAATGTCGCCGTGCTCTCCGAATATAGTCTCGTTGAGCTTTTTTATAAATGCCACGGCTTCGAGATTCTCTCGTCCGCCGTAGGTGTTCGGACTCCATTCGCCGTCCTCGCGCCCGTAGTCGAGATAGAGCATGGACGCAACGGCGTCGACTCTCAGTCCGTCAACATGGTAGACCTCGAGCCAGAACAGCGCGCTCGACATCAGAAAACTCTGCACTTCCGTCCTGCCGTAGTCAAAGACGCGCGTGCCCCACTGCTTGTGCTCACCCTTGTTGGGGTCGGCGTATTCGTAGCATGCCTCGCCGTCAAATTCGTAGAGACCGAATTCGTCTTTCGGAAAATGCGCCGGGACCCAGTCCAATATAACTCCTATGCCGTTTTCGTGGCATTTATTAACAAAATACATGAAGTCGTCCGGCGTGCCGTAGCGTGAGGTCGGCGCAAAGTATCCGGTGACCTGATATCCCCACGAGCCGTCGAACGGGTGCTCCATTATCGGCAGCAGCTCCACGTGCGTGTAGCCCATGTCGACAACATAGGGCACGAGCCTGTCCGCGAGCTCGCGGTAGGAGAGCGTGTTCCCGTCGGGATATCGCTGCCACGAACCGACGTGCAGCTCATATATATTCATCGGGGAGGCATATATATTCTTCCTGCGGCGTTTTTTCATCCATGCGCCGTCCGTCCACTCGAATGAGCCGAGCTCATATATCTTCGAGGCGGTTCCGGGGCGCGTCTCGGCGTGGAATGCGTAGGGGTCGCATTTCATCAGCTTGCGGCCGTCCTGCGCGATGATGAGATACTTGTAGGCGTCAAATTCCTTGAAGCCCTCGAAGTGTCCCTCCCAGAGACCCTGTTCGTTTATGCGGCTGAGCTCAAAGCCCTCTCCCGTCCAGTTGTTTCTGTCGCAGGCGACAAAAACGGCGACGGCGTGCGGAGCCCATACGCGAAAATAGGTAAAATTCTCATCCTCTTCGTCGCGGTGTGAGCCGAGATACTCATATGCTTTTGCGTTTGTACCCTGATGGAAAAGGTACATCGGGATATTCTCATTAAGCATTTAAGATTCTCACTTTCCTCAAAAGATGTATTATTAAATAAATTATACACTCGATTATAGATTTTTTCAAGCGGTTTTTGACTACTTTATTCAAGCAGCCATAGTATTTGATCTAAATTTTTTGTAAAAAATAACCAAATAAAGCCTATAATTTTTGTATTATTAATTTCGACCGCTCTGAACGGACAAAAAATAAAAAACTCTGCCCGTTTGATAACGGACAGAGCTTCGCTGAACTATCAATAATTTGTCTTCTTGATTTCAAAATACGACTGCGGGTGGGCGCAGGTGGGGCATACTTTCGGCGCAGATTTGCCGACATGGATGTGTCCGCAGTTGCGGCAGACCCATACGACCTCTTCGCTGCGTTCAAAGACGATGCCCTCTTCGAGATTTTTGAGCAGTGTATTATAGCGCTCCTCGTGCTCTTTCTCGATCTTGCCGACCATCTCAAAGAGCGAAGCTATGCGGTCGAATCCCTCTTCGCGGGCGACCTCGGCGAACTCTTTGTACATCTCGGTCCACTCGTAGTTTTCGCCTGCCGCCGCATCGCGCAGATTGTCTATAGTCGAGGGCACTGCGCCGTCGTGCAGCTCCTTGAACCAGATCTTCGCGTGCTCCTTTTCGTTGTCCGCAGTCTCGGTGAAAATCGCGGCTATCTGCTCGTAGCCGTCTTTCTTCGCCTTTGATGCATAGTATGTGTATTTGTTCCGTGCCTGTGATTCTCCGGCGAAAGCCGCCATGAGATTTGCCTGAGTTCTGCTGCCTTTGAATTCCATGCTGTTTCCTCCTGTGTTTATAATATAATTATTATCCGCGTCGCGGACATCACAAAACTATTATACTTTACATGAGGGTAAAAATAAGTCGTAAATCAGCAAAAGTCTTTAAGATTTTCGATTATCATTTCGACCGCCGTTTTATAAAAATCAAAATCCTGCATCGCCTCAGCATATTCGGCGTCGTTCTTCTCTATCTCTGCGGGGATGAGCGAAGTGTCCTCGTCGTCGGGGTCATATGCGCGGTACTCGCTGTCAAAAGCCTTTGCGGCGTCTGCGGGGAACAGCGAATCGACCGCCTCGCGCGCCGCCGGGGTCAGGGGAGCGGAGTTGCATTTGAAAAACTCGCTGAGTCCTTTCTTAGAATCGTCTATGAGATAATAGAGCGCGTATATCTGCTTCTGACTGTCGGAGAGTGCCGAGAACGTCGCGTTCATGTTGCTCTGCTTTTCGAGATATCGCTGTATGTTCATCGCCACGCCGTCGAAAGCGCGCTTGCTGTCGGCATTGCGGAGCTTCTCTTCGCTGAGCTCGGAGAATTCTTTGAGCACGCCCGATTCGTATTCGAGCTTTTTCATCTGCGCCTCGCGTTCTGCGTGCGCCCGACTCGATGCCTGCGCCGCCTTTTTGATTACCCAGAGAGTTAAAATAACAGTCGCTATGAGCGCGATTCCAAGATACCAGTATTGTCTGAGTGCTTCAGCCATTGTTTTTCTCTCCCTGCAAAAGTTTATATATGTCGCCCTTCTTGTGCCCGCTGAGCTTCGCCGCCTTCTTCGCGGCCTCCGAGGCAGAGTCGCCTGATGCTATGAATTTTTTCGCTTCTTCGACTGCCTGCTCGACGGCCATCTGCTCTTTTTCCTCGGGCTTTGCGCCCGCGATGATGAGCACTATCTCGCCCTTGAGTCCGCCGTCCGCATATTTCTCGGCGGCGGCGCAGAGCGTCGTGCGGATAACCTCTTCGTGAATTTTGGTTATCTCGCGGACGATTGCAATTTCCCTGTCGCCGAGTGCGGCGGCGAGGTCGCGGAGCGTTGCGCCTATCTTGTGCGGAGCTTCATAGAATATCATCGTGCGCGGCTCTTTAACTATGCTCTGTATGTGCTCGGTGCGGCTCGCCTTGTTGACGCTCAGGAAACCCTCAAAAGTGAATCTTCCGGAGGGCATGCCGGATATTGCCATCGCCGTTGCAAATGCGGTCGGTCCTGGCACGGATTCGACTTTTATCCCGTGCTCGTGGCACATGCGCACCAAATCCTCGCCGGGGTCGGATATCGCGGGCATACCGGCGTCCGTGACGAGCACGCAGCTCTCGCCGTTCATCAGCCGCGCGACTATTCTCGGGCTCATCTCGAATCTGTTGTGCTCGTGATAGCTTATCATCGGCTTCTTTATCCCGAACGAGTTGAGAAGCTTCAGCGTCACTCTGGTGTCCTCCGCGGCGATGAAATCGCAGTTTTCAAACGCATCTATCGCGCGGGGAGAGAGGTCGCCCAGATTGCCTATCGGCGTGCCGACAACATAAAGTACAGCGCTCATTTATCAGTCTTGTTCCTTTCAGGGTCGTTATTTTCACGCTCGCGCTCGTAGTCCGAGTAGAGCTTTTTCATGTATTCCGAATATTCGTCCCCGTCATATATATTGAGCTGGGGCTCGACCGTCATGCCCGGCTTCCCGCCGCGCTTTCCCTCGACGAGAACGAGCCACGGGGCGCATCCGTCGCGCTTTGAAACGGTTCTGAGTCTTTTAGGCTCAATGCCTGCGGCGCTCATTTTGCACATCAGCTCGCAGAGGCGCTCCGGGCGCAGACACACGCAGAGCCTGCCGCCGAATTTTAAAAGCCACGCGGCGGCTTCGCACATATCGTCGAGCGAACAGCACAGCCCGTGCCGCGCCCGCGCCGCCGTTTCATCCGCGCTGACTATTCCCGCGCCCTCGGCTTTGTAGGGCGGATTCATTGTCACAACATCAAATTCACCCGCGGGAAGAAATTCGCGCACATTTCGTAAATCTTTGTTATATACCTCAAGATGGCCGCCGAGAGAATTTATCCCGGCAGCCTTGTTCATCTGTTCGCATCCCTGCTCGCTTATTTCAATGGCGGCAACGGGTCTGCTCATATTCTTTTTGAGCCACAGCAATGGGATTATCCCGCAGCCGCTGCCCATGTCGCAGCAGCGGTTGGATTCTTTCACTGCCGCGAAGTCGGCGAGCAGAAGAGCGTCGGTCCCGAATCCGTGTTCCTTCGAAATGACTGCGGTTATTCCGCCGCCGAGGTTTTCGAGCTTGAGTTTGTCCATCAAATGTCCTTATTTGGATTTTCTTTCGATATACTGATTGACCTTGTCAAAAATTTTCTGCCTCTCCACAGGGGAGCAAAGGCGAAGGTTGAGTATCAGCTGTTTTTCATCGGGTCTTAAAAAGATGCTCTCAACGTGGAGCTCGCGGCTTGCGTTTTTGATAACATCAAGCGCGCCGTCATCGCGTTCGCCGATAAGCTCGGCGACGGATACGTTGAAAATTTTCGAGAGCTTGTTGAGCGTGTCGAGATTCGGCACGCGGCCTTTTTCGTAGTAGGTGTAGGTCGAACGGTCGAGGTTGAGCACCTCGGCGACTTCCCCCTGAGTCAAACCGTTGAGCGTTCTGAATGTCTTGAGCCTGTTTCCAAATTCGAGATTCTGGTTTGGCATATCTTTATCCTCCGTCCCCATCGGCTTTGAGCCGACGCATTATACAATATAATTTTAAAATATCTGAAGAAAAAAGTCTATAGTAAATATAAAACTTTTACTGAAATTTTAAAGAAAAGTCAAATTTTTATAAAGTAATAAGCCACACTTTTTTATGTTATGTCGGAAAACGGCTTGTGACAGCCGAAAAAGACATATTGTAAAACATGGGTGTACTATGATATAATTATAAATATTATGTCCCGAAAACAGGACTTTGAGAGAAAGTGTGTGGAAACCTTGGCAGAAAAAAGCATCTTTGAAAAGACAAAATATTTCATTGTCGACATGGACGGAACGTTCTATCTCGACGGAAACATCATTCCCGGCGCAGACGGATTTTTGAAAAAAGTCCGCGAGAGCGGGAGAGACTTCTATTTCTTCACGAACAACTCGTCGAACAATGTCGCCTCGTGCAGGGATAAGCTCGCTAAGATGGGCTTTCCCGTTGACGAAAAGCGCGTCATAATCTCGTCCCATGTCACTATAGACTTCCTCAAGCGGCACCGCCCCGGCAAGAGCGTCTATCTTCTCGGCAACGAGCGACTGACCGGCGATTTCAAAGCTGCGGGCATCAATCTTGTTGAAAAAGACCCCGATATAGTCGTGCTCGGCTTTGATACTACGCTGACCTATCAGAAGCTTTGGGACGCTGCGAAGTATATCGCAAACGGCGCGGAGTATATAGCGACCCACCCCGATCTCAACTGCCCGACTGCGGACGGCTTCATGCCCGATACGGGCTCGATGATCGAGCTTTTCGCCGCATCGACAGGCAAACGCCCGCTTGTTATGGGCAAGCCCATGACCGCAACCGTAGATTATATAACCCATATGCTCTCCTGCTCGCGCGATGAGATTGCTTTTATCGGCGACCGCCTGGCGACGGATATCGCGATAGGCGCCAGCCACGGCATACCGAGCGTGCTTGTGCTCAGCGGCGTGACTACGAGAGAGGAATACGAAAATTCGGATATTAAAGCGAGCGTCGTGGTCGACAGCATGAAAGACCTCGCCAAATATCTTTGATATAAATTAATCGTCGGTTCGAGACCTTCCCGACAGGCATTGTGCCCGATGCTGAACAAAACTAAAGGCGCTGCATGGCAGCAAAAAGGAGCAGAAAAATGAAAAACAAAAAACTTTCCGTCCGATTCCTGACGGAGAGCGCGGTCATTGCTGCGCTCTATGCGGCGGCGACATATCTCAGCGCCGCATTCTCACTCGCTTACGGCCCGGTGCAGTTCAGGCTCTCCGAAGCCCTGACCGTGCTCTCGACTCTCACCCCCGCTGCGATACCGGGGCTGACGATAGGCTGTATTATAGGCAATATTTCGAGCCCGATGGGCATATGGGATGTGCTCTTCGGCTCGGCGGCGACTCTTCTCGGCGCAGTGACCGGGCGTATGCTCAGAAATGTGCAGATAAAAAAACTCCCGGTGCTCTCGTCGCTTATGCCGGTTATATTCAACGCCGTCATAGTCGGACTTGAGATAGTGATGCTGACCCCGGTCGAGGGCGGCAAGCTCACAGCATTCGCCATATCCGCTCTGGAAGTCGGAGCGGGCGAACTCGCAGTCTGCCTCGTGCTCGGACTGCCGCTCTATTCGGCACTCAGGCATACGAAGCTTTTCAAGTAACTTTCAGCTGCGGCTGTTGTTATATCGCGATTCCCTTATATGGCCGAAAGGGGAGACAACAATGAAAAAAGAAAGAAGAACTTTTTCCGAATGGTTCAAAGACATTGCGGGAATCGAGGGCGATTTGAAAGATACCCTCAAGCCTGCCGTGGGCTATACCTCGGGAAACATCATGCTCGGCGGAGCGGGCTATCCGATCAGCATGTATCATCAGCAGTATCTGACCTATGTCGAGGGGCTGAGCACCAAGCAGGCGGGTTTCATTTCGCTCATCGGCGGAATGTGGGACGCAATAACCGACCCGATAATGGGTATTATCAGCGACCACACCCGCGCAAAGTCAGGACGCCACAGGAGATATCTGCTAATAGCGGTCATCCCGTTCATGATAGCTTATATCATGAAGTGGACCTCATTCGGAATATCGGACACCGGCAACACGCGCAATATTATGCTCTGGTACATCGCGGGAACGCTGCTCTACAGCACTGCGTTTACCATAGCGAGCGTGCCGCATACTTCAATGCTGCCGATGGTCGCGCCGAATTATTTCCAGCGAACACAGTTCTTATTTATTGAATATCTGATGAACTCCGTCGGCCAGGTGACTTCGTTCATACTCACCGCGCTCATATTGAGCGAGTTCGATGTCGGAACGGCGCTCGGCAGTCTGCCGAATCCCTCGCACGCGGATACGAACAAATATATGCTCATCGGCTTTATCCTCGCCGTGTTCTTCGCGTGGCCGCTCGTCTATTGCTATTTCCATACGAGTGAGCCGTCCTCGAAGGATATGCCGAAGATGCCGATAAACATAAAGTTCATCGTCAGCCAGTATGTAAAAGTTTTCAAAAACCGCGCGTTCAGGCAGTATTTTCTTATAAGCCTCTGCTTTATGATGTGCCGCGGATTCTACAGCATCACCGACCAGTATTTCATGGTCAGCGTCGCCGATAAATACAGCCTGTTCATATCCATGACTATAGTCTCGGGTATCTCTGAATTCATGGGCACGCCAATAAACTATATGCTCATCAAGAAGTTCGGCAAGCAGTCGTGCGGAAAAATTCTCGGTCCGCTTATGGTCGTCGGTCTGTTCATCACTTCATTTATAACGCCGAACACGCCGTCGATTATTTCAACGATAATTATCGTCATATCTTCGATATGCTACAACTTCGGCTTCTCCGGCCCCGATTTCTTCATTGTCAATATCCAGCCCGACGTCACCGATGTTGACGAGATGATAACGGGCGAGCGCCGCGAGGGTACGATATCGACATTCTATACGCTGTTCCGCAAGATGATAAACAGCTTCATGGCGTATATCGTCGGCGCGTCGATAGATGCGTTCGGTTATAACCCGAAGATAACCGCGCCGTCAATGCAGTCCGCGCGCACTATCTGGGGACTGCGCCTGAACTTCTCTATTCTGCCGACAATATTCGCGATAATAACCCTCATCACCGTCTGGCGCTACACCATGACAAAGCGCGACCACGAGCAGATAAAAGCTCTCATCAAGCAAAAGCACGAGCAGGGCGAAATTGATATCGACGATGAAGAAAAGAAACGTCTCGAAGTCATCGCCGGGCAGAAGTGGGAGGATATGTGGATATCCAAGCCCGACGTGTCGCGTCTTATGACGGAGGTCTGATTATGCTTGAAAAGCCGAACTATAAATTCAATAAAAATATGCCGATGCCCGACAGATTCATAAACGGTCAGGCTCTCGGCATGGTCAGCCGGCTTCGTTACGGGCTTTTTCCGATGTCGTATAACGGCTGTGAGATAATCGCGGTCTATAACTATATGCGCCTGCACGGCGTGAAAACGAACATGGCGGATCTTGCGCTCGAGATATACCCCAAAGGCTCGGTGCTTATGGGACTGTTCGGCTCGAATCCGTATATGCTCAGGCACTATTTCCAAAAGCGCGGTATGTCCGAGCACGGCATAACGGACTATGAGCGATTCAAGCGCGAGTTCCCGAAAGCCGGCTCGGCGATAATCTCGTTTTGGACGAAGCGCCCGCTTCTGTCGTCGCTGCACACTGTGGCGGTCGAGAGCATGGAAAACGGCGGCGTCAGAGTGTATAACTACAGTAACAGCCGCCCCGATCCGCGCGAGCTGTCCGGATTCGACGACTTCGTCAAGAAGAGTTCGCATTTTATTATCGGGTATATAAAATAAGCGGACTGCCGCAAGATAAAAATTAAATAAAAATCGGACGCAGTATTTTTGCTGCGTCCGGTTGCCTTTTATGCAGATTTTTTGCTGTATTTCTTGCCTCTGAGCCATATCGAGGAAAGCTCGACGAATCTCGCGAGCGGGTATGCACGCATGAGCATGACACGCGCCTGCATCTGCTTTGATATTCCGCAGTAGCCGTGCTTTGATACCAGCTCACGCATCATATGAGCGATGCACGCGGCGTTGCGCCTGTCTCCTGCGCGCATATATTTTACATACAGCGTATGCAGAGCCGCTATCTTCTTTTTGTGCGCAAGCCTTGAAAGCTCCGGGTCACCCGCCACTATCGGGTCGGATTCTATCTTTGACATGACATTTATAGGCGCTTCGGAAACATACGAGCCTGACAGTACCATCCCGTTGAAATTCTGGAAATAGTGATATTTCGCATCGGCTATGCGGACATAGCCTTTTGCCTTCCTCGCCATACGAAAACTGAACTCATCGTCCTCGCAGAAATCGCAGCTCTCGTCAAATCTCAAATTTTCAAAAAGACTTTTTTTGAACAGCTTGCCACACGCGGCGTTGGCATCGATGCCGCCCTCAAGCATCCATTTTATCAGAGAGCGCGTGTCGCAGATATCAATCTGCGCAGAAGCTCTGCTTTTTTCCGTGCCGTTCGGATAGTTAAAATAGGTGCAGCAGCCTGTGACATCCGTATCTTTTCGCAGAGCGGTTTTCAACAGCACTTCCAAAGTATCGCTGTCTATCCAATCATCACTGTCAACAAAAAACAAATACTCGCCGTGACTTCCGTCTATTCCGGCATTGCGTGCCGAGGAAAGGCCTCCGTTTGCCTTGCTGATGACGGAGACCCTTGAATCGGCTTGCTCATAGCTGCGGCAGATATCCTCCGAACGGTCGGTAGAGCCGTCATTGACAAGGATGACCTCAATATTTTCGTATGTCTGTGCAAGAATGCTGTCAACGCATTTGCGCAGTGTCGTCTCTCTGTTATAAACAGGTATCACAACACTGATAAGCTTATCCATTCTCGATCATTCCCCTCTTACAGATAATCCCACGAGCTCACTTCATTATATAATGCCTCAGCACAATTTTCAAGAGGATAATAAAAGTTCTTCATGCGCTCGGCATATATTGGTTCCGGATCAAAGCCGTTTTCCGCGGCTTTTTTTATTTTCTCCACCGCGCCGTCCGGGTCGAGGACGAGCGGACCGAATGCCTTTTCAAACGGTAAATCCAGCTCGCGGTAGTGGTTCATGCCCGCCTTGAACTGTCCGTAGTCCGGCACAAAATAGAGCACCGGGCGGCAGAGATAAGCGAAGTCGAACACGAAAGACGAGAAGTCCGTTATGAACATCTTGTAGTCCTCAATGTCAACATGCGCGCCCGCCATGACGACGCGCGGACTCTTGATATCAAACAGTCCTTCGGCGTCCGCGATTATCGGGTGGAGCTTGACATCGAGATAGGTGTCCGTCTTTTCGAGCAGCTCATGCAGTTCCTCGCTCTCAAGAAAACGTGAGAAATTCCTGAAATAGTCGGAGCTTTTGAGCTTCGAGTCTATCAGCTCCCACTTCGAGGAGTTTATCTCCTGAGTCAGGTACTTGCGCCACGACGGGGCGAAGAGAATCCTGTTCTTTGCCTTTTTGTTTCTGTCGATATGGTCATATCGCGCCATGCCGGTCGGGATGAGATTGTCCTCCGGGTAGTGATAGTTCGTCATGTAATTCTGCTTTTCAAACGGAGCGGAAATGACGATTTTATCCGCACGGCAGCGTTCGACCGAGTTCTGCGAACGCAGGGAGGCGTGGAGCACTCCATGCTGGAGATAGATAGTTTTGAAATCGAGCAGGTCGGCATAGGGCACCTCGCCCGCCGCCGAGCCGAACGGCGAAACGGGGGTCACGCCGTAGAACGCCGTGAATATCACGCGCGCCGAGAGATAGAGCAGTTTGTGCTTCTCCGAGCCGAATTTCACGAGATGCTCCTGTTCATCTTTTGTGAACAGCTCGTCGATATTCTTGTATTCGCGGCTGTAGATATAGTAGCGTTCAACGCCGTCGCTGTGCTTTATGTCATTCTTGAACTGGTAATAGCCGTTGTCGAAATCTACCGTGTGAAGGTCATAGTAGAGCTCGACTGTGTGCGCTCTGCGGTATTCAATGGCGGCATTGCGCAGCTTTTTGACATTGCCCTTGAAATTCTTGCTCTGTTCGCGCTCGGCACGGTACTTCTCATTTTCGTCAACGCTTCTGCTGACGAGTGTCCTGCCATTCAGAGTGAACATCACGCCGTTTCGGACATACATGCGTATTTTACGGCTGAACACGGCGGTCGGCTCGGCGAGGAGATTCGTCGGATATTCTTTGCCGCGTATGCTTATAAAGAACTTTATCTCGTGCCTGCCGTCTGCCGGAAATTCGCAGAAGAACGCCGGAAAATCGACAACATTGACTGCGGAATCCTGCGCGCTGAAAACGGAGGTGAAAGTTTCAAGCTCGCGTTTTTCGCCGTCTACAGAAGCTATTACTTTCCACTCGCCGCGTCCGAGATGCGAGAACACGGGGGATTTTACAAACGAGAGCAGTCTCGCCTTTCCATTTTCGACGAATATTTTTCTCATCATCAGCGGGAACGAGGACGCCGAAAAAATCTTTCTTCCGTCCGCCGCAATGCTGAGCTTGCCGTCATCTGCTATTACCGTCGGATGGCAATTCGGCTTGCGCGAGAGCCAGTAGTGGATATGATATTCATTGACGGACGGGTGCAATATTATAGTGTCCTCGTCCATTTGTTTGAGCAGCGCATCGATGCGCCTGTTCGCGCGCGCGAACTCCTCGGGCGAATAGTGATAGGGCAGGAGCTTGTCCTCCTTGAGCTTCCAGCGCAGGTCGTTGAAAACTATGCCCTGGAAATACGGCGGAACCCTGCCGCCGAACGAGTTGAACAATTCCTCGTAGAAAGCCATGGAAGTTTCAAATATATAATAGGGCGAGAAAACGGTTGAAACAATGCTGTTCTCGTTGCCGCGATTATATCTGTATTCGCCCTTTTGACAAAAGCCTATTTTCATCTTGCGGCGCAGGATATCGCAGCAGTATTTCTCGTCCTCGTGCCTGAAATTCGGCGACTCGTCGAAGAAAATGCCGTTATTTTTATTATTCTTGACGCAGATATTGACGTTCGTCTGCGTGATGAATCTGTTTTTGGGGTCGTCTAAATCGTACACGCCCGTGTGGGTCAGCGTGCGGTATCTGAAATGATAGACCGGCGGCGCATTTTTGAAATACTGCGTGATGCGATATGTGACTAAATCCACTTCATTATAGACCGTGTCGAAATAGTCGACAACGCTCTTGACCGTATCGGGCGCTAAAGTGTCATCGGAGTCGAGAAAGAAGATATACTTGCCCTGCGCATGGCGCAGACCGAAGTTTCTTGTCTTTGAAAGTCCCTCGTTCTCTTTTGAGTAGAAATGGATATTCTCATATTCGTCAGCCCAGCGACGGCAGATATCCGCGCTGCCGTCCCGGCTTCCGTCGTTTATCAGGAGTATCTCCATATTCCCGAACGGCTCAGTCTGCTCTTTGAGCGAGTTTATGCAGCCGTCGAGATATTTTTCGACATTGTAGACGGGAATGAGTATCGTGGCTCTGAATGGAAAATCAGACATTCAGGTCACCCCCGGCGAGTTTTGAGCAGACTTTGCAGCCGAGCTTCTTCGCCGCTCCGCCCATTCGGTAGAGCTTGAAATAGAGCCACGCGGCGATGCAGCGGCGCAGCGTGCCGAAGCTGAGCTTGCCGCCGTAAAAATCGCGCACAACGTCGTCGGCGAGGATAGGCAGAGTCACTTCTTTGTACATGGCGTTCGTGCCCGCCGAGACGAACTCTCCGGCGCGGCAGCCTTCTTTTAACATAGCGGAATCAATGCCGAAAGCCGCGAGGGCATATGCGCTGTAAGCCTCGTTTTCAAAGAACGGCTTTGCCGCCGTGGAAAATGCATCGAATTCGGTTTCTTTTCCTGTCTTGTCAAGCCCACAGTAAGCCGAGAGCAGAAGCGTCAGAGCGGAGAGCCCGCCTCTGATTGAAACACTCTTTGCAATGATATCAAAGCTTTCGGCGTTCCAATCTATCGGCTTCGTGCCGTAGAGAAGCACTTCGTGTATGGGCTCGAAACTATCATATGCGGCATACTGCGCGGCAAACGCGGCGAAGCCCGCCGGGCTTGCAGATGAAAGCTTTATTCCGTGCTCACTTACAACTTCCGAGCGCATGACAAAATTCACGCCGACTGCAGGCGAGAACGCCTCGTGGACTGAGAATCCGTCGCGATAGAGCTTGCGCGGCGAATTTTTCTCTTCGGCAGCAGCGTTAAAAACGACCGCCTTATCTTCGAGCAGCTCGACAAATCCGGGCGCAAAAGTGGTCCCGGCATCGGCGAACATGACGAGCGGGGCATCGGACGAAGCGAGGACGGAATTGACTGACTCAACGGAGCAGGGTGCAAAATCTATCCTGCTGTTATCCGCCGTCGGGATTTTTTTAATATCCGCATTTTCTGCGCAGATTACAAGGCGCACGCCGCCGCGGGTTATGAGCGAGTAGGCGAGATTTTCCGCCGCGCCCGAATCGCCCGTGCAAATGACGCAAAGTTTGAAATTATATTCCATAAAAGTTTCTCCGATTGCAAAGCGCCCCCGCAGAGAGTGACCTGTGCGGAGGCAGCTTATTTATTTTGTTATGCTGTCAGTGCGGCGAAGGCAACAGTGCCTGCCATGAGAAGAATATTCAATGCATATCTCTCGAGGAACGCGCCCGCTATAATAAGAACGGTCGGGATGAAGAGAACGATCTTCACGAACAGGTTCGCTCCGTCCTTGCCGTAGAGCGCGTGCCACAGACCGATTGCATCCTCCATAAGCGGATACTGGTTCGCGCACAGCGAGAAGCCGAGATAGAACAGGATACAGTAAACAATGAACATGAGCATCGTGCTCGAATCGGCGGGGATCTTGAAGAAGAACAGACCCGCAAAGCCCATATAGAGCATGGGCGTGCCGATTATCGCGGTGAACAGACCGGGCAGGAGGCAATAGAAGAATATCTTCGCCTTGCTGCCGATCGCGTCATGCTCGACATGGCCGCAGCCGTCGGTGAATCTGAGATACTTTGTATCCTCAACGGGGATACTGAACGCTCTTGCGATAAGATGCTCAAAGAAAGCCTTTATATATGCGCCGGGAAAGGTGAGCACCTTGCCGATGAAATAGATAACAGTTGAAATCATGAGATGACACCTCCGTCAGTGATGAAGACCTGCTCGACGGTCTTTTTGCCTGCAAGGCAGTCCGTGACGACCGTGCTTATCTCGTAGTTGTAGGTCTTGAGATAATCCTGAAGCGTCTTGTAGGTATCATCGTCCTTTGCAAGTCCCGCTGCAAGAGCCGCGGTGTTGATTATATCGAGCGTCAGGTCGCCGTAGTTCATGGAGAACTGATATGCGTTCTTTCCGCACTCGTTAGCCTTCTTGTAGTCGCCCTTGAGCATATAGGCGATAGCCTCGTTGCGGTAGATATCCGAATCGCCGCCGGATGCCTCGATGCCCTCTTCGCATATCTTTATCGCCGCGTCGTATTTGCCGGTGTACCAATAGAGGTTGGCGCGCAGGCTGTACGAAGTGTAATCGCCGCTTGCGACTCCTGCCGCATTTTCGGCAGTGTCGAGCAGGTCGCAGACCTTCTCGGCGCCGTCGGCGTCGCCCTGTGCGAGCAGAGCCATGACCTTCTGCTCATAGGCGGAGGAGTAGTTGCGGTTCTTTGCAATCATCTTGTCGGCGTATTCAACGGACTTCGCATAGTCGCCCGAGCGATAGTAGTAATCCGCAATTGTCGGACCGTAGATCATGAGACCCGCGGGATATTCCTTTTCCATCTTCAGGAGGAACTCGAGCTGGGTGTCGATGCTCTTGTCCGCCATCATCGCGATATAGCACTTGTAGTATTCGATATACTGATCCTCAATTCCGTCCTGACCCTTGAGAGCGTCAAGCTTCTTGATAAGATCGTCGTAGGGGATATCCTTCGCTTCGGCGTTGGCATAGTTCTGGAGAATCGAATATGCCTTCTCCTGCGTGGTGTTGTAGCCGTTGTATGCCTTGACGAACTTGCGCATACCGAGCAGCCTCAGGTCGGATTTCACTGCGTCCTCGCCGAGAGTGTTCACAACATATCCGCCCGCGTCTATCTCGGTGTAGCCTTTTGCATAGATCTTCGCGGTCATCGCGGTCTCGCCGTAGCCGAGGGTGAATATCGTCTGATTGCCGAGGGTCTTTGACAGATTCGAGATAAAGTCGCTGCCGTTGAGAGAGGCGTTTGCCTCGCTCGCCTGGGACACCTTGTTGAGCGCGGCGTTGACATAGCCCTGGTTCAAGAGGGAGTCCGCCTCAAGCAGACCGACCATCTGCGTGGCGTTTGCGCCCAGGAGCATCAGCGCGAACAGCGAAACTATCACGCAGAGCACCGCGGCAACTACGGAACCGCCCTTTATCTTCGTCTTCATCATCTTGGTACGGCAGTCCTCGCAGTAATAGCTGCCCTCTTCGCGCGCCTTCTTCTGGCAAAGGCTGCAAAGCGTTCTGTCATACTCAAAGTTTTTTTCTTCCTTTTCGGCAGCCTCGTTCTCTTCGAGCGGCTGCAGGTTTTCTTTATCTGACAAACCGATACCTCCTTGTCCGGTAGCATTACTTCTTCATTCTATCAGCTTTCTTATAAAAATTCAAATAAAATCAGACTTTGTTTACAAAAAACTCATAAAATAACGCCAAAGCTTAAATTACCGGCGCATCATATGCAAATATCGGCGCAAAATATCTTGTCATATCAATAAAAAGTCTGTATAATCAACCTGCATATAAATAAGCGAAAGGAAGCAGAATATGCTTGAACTGAAAAATGTCTCCTTCTCGGTCGGCAGTGCGGACGACGAGCTTGAGATAATCGACGATATCAGCCTCACATTTGACGACGGCAAGTTCGTTGTCATAACAGGACCGAACGGCGGCGGAAAATCCACGCTCGCAAAGCTCATTATGGGCATCGAGCAGCCGACCGCAGGACAGATAATCTATAACGGAACGGATATAACTCATATGAGCATCACCGAGCGCGCGAAGCTCGGCATCGGCTACGCTTTTCAGCAGCCGCCGCGTTTCAAAGGGCTCACGGTGCGCAGGCTTCTGAGCCTCGCCCACGGCAGCGAGCTGCCCGAGGACGCCTGCTGCGCATATCTGACGAGCGTAGGGCTCTGCTCGCGTGAATATCTCAACCGCGAGGTTGACGCGTCGCTCTCGGGCGGTGAAGTCAAGCGTGTTGAAATTGCCACGCTCATGGCGAGAAATGTAGACCTTGCGATATTCGACGAGCCGGAGGCGGGAATTGACCTGTGGAGCTTCGCAATGCTTGTCGAGAGCTTCCGCTCGATGTGCAAGAACAGATATGAAACAGTGATAGTAATTTCGCATCAGGAGCGCATAATGCAGCTCGCCGACGAGATGATAGTCGTCGAAAAGGGCAAGATTCACACGCGCGGCACAAAGGAAGAGATTCTTCCGCAGCTGCTCGGTGAGCTTGATGAGAGCTGCGACTTCAACAGAAAGGACGGTGAATGATATGCCGGATCTGCTCAAAAAAGTTGATATGTCGCTGCTGCACACGATAGCGGACATGGATTCAATGCCGACGGGCGCGTTCAACATCAGAAAGAACGGTCAGGGCATCGCGAGACAGTCGAGCGAAAATATAACAATAGAGCCCAAAAAAGGAAACCCGGGCATAGACATATATATAAAGCCGTTCACAAAGGGCGAAGAGGTGCATATCCCGGTTATCATCACCGAGACCGGAATAAACGACAAGGTATATAACGATTTTTATGTCGGCGAGGGCGCGGATGTGTTGATAGTCGCGGGCTGCGGCATACACAACTGCGGCGGTGAAAAGACCGAGCACGACGGCATCCACCGCTTCTTTATCGGCAAGAACGCAAAAGTAAAATATGTCGAGAAGCACTACGGCGAAGGCGAGGGCACAGGCGAGAGAATACTCAACCCCGTGACCGAAGTCACCATGGAGGAGGGCTCTTACTGCGAGATGGAGATGATTCAGCTCGCGGGCGTCGACTCGACTCTGCGCGAGACTGAAGCCGCCCTCGACGCGAACGCCAAGATAGTCATCACCGAGCGCCTGCTCACCCATGGCAACCAGAAAGCCCGTTCGAACATGACCGTGAACTTAAACGGCAAAAATTCGAGCGCGCAGATAGTCTCCCGCTCCGTCGCGAGGGATCACTCCGAGCAGGTGTTCTATCCCAGAGCGGTCGGCAACACGGAGTGCCGCGCCCATGTCCAGTGCGACTCGATAATCATGGACAAGGCGAAGATACGCTCCATCCCGGAGATAACCGCCAACGACGCCGACGCGCAGATAGTCCACGAGGCGGCTATCGGGCGCATAAACAACGACCAGCTCCTGAAGCTCATGACTTTTGGACTGACAGAAGAGGAAGCTGAAGAGGTCATAGTCAGCGGCTTCCTGAAATAAATAGATAAAAATATATTTTTATGCAATAAGTTTAAAAAACTATTTGCAAATCAGAACAGATATGTTACAATTACACTGTTTAAGATCGCGCATATGACGAACCGGCCGCGCGGCATTTAAGGAGGTTATAACCAAACATGGAAAAAGCGAAGCAGTATTTCTGTGCTAAGCCCAACGGCAAGCTGCACTATCCGCACACGATACTCACGGGATTCGGTTTCCTTGCGTCGTCTATCGCATGGGCAATCTACGATCCCTACATAACCAAGATACTCAACCACCTGCTCAATAACAGCGCCACGATAACCTCGTGGTCGGCAAAGCTCAACGCCGCGTTCCCGGCTCTCGCCGAGTTCGCCGCGGCAAACGGCGAGAATGTTACAACCGCCGCAGGCGGCATAACGCTTGTCCCGCTGTTCATCGGTATCATCATGACGTTTGATAATATTTTCGGCGTCATCTTCCAGCCGACCTTCGGTAAGCTTTCCGATAACACCCATTCCCGTTTCGGCAAGCGCCGTCCGTATGTTATCTTCGGCGCGCCTATCTCGGCTATCCTCTTTGCGATAATCCCGATAGTCGCGATAAAAGTCGGTTCGCTTCCGCTGACGATGTTCTTCATCATTCTCTTCGTCTTCGTCATGTCGCTTTGGAGAGCTCCCGTCGTCGCGCTCATGCCCGACCTGACCCCCAGTGACATCCGCTCCGAAGGCAACGCCGTCATCAACCTCATGGGCGGCATCGGCGGCGCGCTCGGCCTGTTCGCCGGCACTATCGTCACCGCTATCTACTGCGCATCCACGGGAATCTCCTCGAAGTCTCCTGAGTTCAACGAGCTCAACACCTTCCCCTACGTTTTCCTGCTCGGCGCCGCCGTTATGGTAATCGGTATGCTCATCATCCTCTTCTTCGTCAAGGAGCCCGACAGCCGCATTAAGATAAAGGGCGAGATGAATCAGGCAGCCGACGCAGAGGCAAGACGCAAGGCTGAAAAGGAAGCTGCAAAGGCAGAAAAAGAAGCAAGAAAGAAAGAGAAGCTCACCTCCGGCGAGAGAAGAAGCCTCATCTTCATGCTCATGGGTCTGTTCTTCCTCTTCTGCGGCACGAACGCCATCTCCACCTTCTTCGCTCTGTTTGCGGATGAGATTCTTCATAAGACCGCCGCTCAGGCAACCATCATGACTACCGCCTTTGCCGCCGCTTCCGCAGTCGCCGCCATCCCCGCGGGCTGGCTCGGCAAGAAGTTCGGCCGCAAAAAGACCATACTCGGCGGACTTGCCATATTCATCGTCGCATTCGGCGCATATCTGCTCACCGAGATACTTCACATCAACGCACTCAGCGGAGCGCTCATCTGGGTAGCTCTTGTCGTGGGCGGCGCGGCGAATATGTTCATCACCGTCAACACCCTGCCTCTCGTGCTTGAAATAGGTGGTATCGACAAGGTCGGCACATTCACCGGCTATTACTACACCGCAACCTTCTCCGCACAGATAGCTACCCCGATAATCTACGGTATCGTCCGTATGCTTACCGGCACATATATGTCCCTGTTCTACTATTGCCCGATAGCCTTTATCCTCTCGACCCTCTGCATTCTCGTCGTCCGCCACGGCGAAGCGATCCCCGACGAGATAGTCGAAAAGATCAAGGAAGAGAACGAGGACTGATAAAAAGTCCTGTACAAAGCCCCGCCATAATCGGCGGGGCTTTTTTGACGCAAAAATTTTAAAAAGTTCTTTATTCTCCGGGGTTTCTATTGTATAATAAAATTAGAAGTATGCAAAGCGACGAAGAAAGGACCATGGTTATGGAGAAAAACAAAGTCAAACTGACCATTTGCGGGGCGGAATATATCATCGGTTCGGATGAGGACAGCAAGTATATGATCGAGCTCGGCGACGAGGTCGACGAAAAAATATCCACGATTCTCAAGCAGAATCCGAGAATTTCCGTAACTCAGGCGGCTGTTCTCGCGGCGCTTGAATTTGCTGATTCGGAGAAAAAAGCCGTTGTTTCCGCAGAGAATCTGCGTTCAAAGATACAGGAGTATCTCGAGGACTCTGCGCGCGCCAAGACCGACCGCGAGATAGCCGTACGCGAGGCGGACAGGCTCACAAAAGAGCTCGCCGAATATAAAAAGAAGCACGGGTCAAAAGATGAATAAGCCGGAGATACTTGCGCCTGCTGGCTCGTTTGATTCGCTGACCGCGGCTGTGCGCTGCGGAGCCGACGCCGTATACCTCGGCGGACGGGAGCTGAACGCACGCCGCAACGCCGCAAATTTCAGCGATGAAGAACTCGCGCAGGCGGTCGAATACTGCCACGCGCGCGGGGTCAAGGTATATATCACGCTCAACACCCTTGTGCGTGACGATGAGATGGAAACGGCGATGAACGCCGTCAGGTGCGCCTGCGATATCAAAGCAGACGCACTTATTTTACAGGATATCGGGCTCACTTCGCTTATTCGCAAAGCGGCTCCCGATATGCCTCTGCACGCCTCGACACAGACTTCCGTGCAGACCCTCGACGGAATAAAAATGCTCGCGGACATGGGCTTTTGCCGCGCGGTGCTGCCGAGGGAGCTCTCTAAAAAAGAGATAGAAAAAATAGCCGCGCAGTCGCCGATAGAGCTCGAGATATTCGTCCACGGCGCGCTGTGCATGTGCCTTTCGGGTCAGTGCCAACTCAGCGCGGTGCTCGGCTCGCGCTCGGGCAACAGGGGCTTATGCGCCCAGCCGTGCAGGCTTCCGTTTGCCGCCGCCGGCGGCACGGGACACGACCTGAGCCTTAAAGATATGTCTTTGATAGAATACCTGCCGGAGCTCGCGCAGATGGGCGTTCTCTCGTTCAAAATAGAGGGACGCATGAAGCGGCCGGAATATGTTGCCGCCGCAGTGACTGCCTGCAAAAAGAGTCTCGCGGGCGAAAGCGCCGCCGAATACGAGCACACGCTCGGCGCGATATTCTCCCGCTCCGGATTCACCTCCGGCTACTATAACGGGGCTCTCGGGCGCGATATGTTCGGCGTGCGCCGCAAAGAGGATGTCACCGCCGCAAAGGATGTTCTCTCTCCGCTTGCCGCACTCTACGATGGCGAACAGCCGCTGATAAGAGCCGATATGCACCTGTCGGCGCAGGTCGGCGAAAAGGCATACCTCGCGGTCAAAGCCGCAGGCAAGAGCGTCTTTGCGGAGTCTGAAAACGCCGTGCAGAAGGCGCAGAACAGAGCGGTCGGAAGCGAAGAAATAGAAACTAGACTGCGCAAATGCGGCTCGACTCAGTTTTATGCCGGAGAAGTCGGAACAGATATAGGAGACGACATATTTTTGAGCGCGTCCGAGATAAACTCGCTTCGCAGAAAGGCTCTCGCGATGCTCGAAGAAAGGATTGCCGAGCGCTCTGAAATTCCGTTTTATCCGCAGGAAATTTCAATCAGACGCCGCCGTTCTCAAAACCGCGGCTATGTAATCAGAGTCAGAAGTATTTCGCAGATACCGTCCGATCTCTCATATGTGCGCCGCGTGATACTGCCGATGGGCGTCGGCGAAGAGACCGTGAAGTATCTCAAAGACAAAAAGATACAGCCCGCAGTCGAAGTTTCCGCCGCGATATTCGGCGGCGACGATGCGGTTTACAATTCGCTTATCAAAGCGCGCAAAAACGGAATATCCCTTGCCGCAGTCTGCTCTCTCGACGGCGCGGCGATAGCCAAAAAAGCGGGCATGAAGCTCTGCGCTCTGCCCGGCACAAATATATTCAACACATTCTCGCTCGACGAGTTCGCGCACCTCGGCTTCACGGACGCCATACTCAGCACCGAGCTGAAAATTGTCCAGTGCGCCTCGCTCGGCGGAAAACTGCCGCGCGGCGTGTTCGCTTACGGGCGTCTGCCGCTGATGCAGACGAGAAACTGCCCGGTCAAGAACGGCACGACCTGCGACAAATGCCGCAAGCACGGGTCTTTGACCGACAGGATGGGCGTGACATTCCCCGTCGAGTGCACACCGTTTGCCTCGACCTTGCTCAACAGCGTGCCGATAGTCGAGAGCGACAAGCGCGAGCAGTTTGAGTTTGCCGACTTCTCGCTGCTGTGGTTCACGACCGAGACAAAAGACGAATGTGAAAAAATACTCGAAAGCTACCGCAGGGGAGACGCCCCGCAGGGCGAATTTACGCGCGGACTTCTCTATCGCGGAGTTGAATAAAGGAGATAAAATATGTTCACTCTCAAGATGAAAAAAGTGCGCCCCGGCGCAATAATACCGAAGCGTGCGACCTCCGGCAGCGCAGGACTGGATCTTTGCGCCTGCACGGAAAACGAAGTTGTTCTCAAAGCCGGCAAGCGCACGGTTATACCGACCGGAATAGCGATCGCCATAGAAAACAACGAGACCGCTGCATTCGTCTATGCGCGCAGCGGTCTCGGGATAAAGCACGGTATTTCGCTCTCGAACGGAGTCGGAGTCATCGACAGCGACTACCGCGGCGAGATATGCGTGGGACTCATTAACACTTCGAGTGAGGATTATACTATACAGCCCGGCGAGAGAATAGCTCAGCTTGTGCTCGCGCCTGTCATTCCGGCTCAGCCCGTCGAAGTCGACAGCCTTGACGAGACGGAGCGCGGCGAGGGAGGATTCGGCTCAACCGGCAGATGAGTTTTTCTTTTTGTTGCGGAAGAATTTTATCACCCACCAGATTATCACGGCGGGGATGCAGCAGACGATGACAAGCACTATCTTATCCATCGGGATATAGTCATATATGCCGTCGCCGAGGATAGTGAAAAGTATGACGCGCGGCATTATTCCGCCGAGCGATATCAGCGCGTATTTCCAATACGGCAGCTTCGTTGCGCCGAGGAAAAGGCTGACAAAATCGATCGGGAACACAGGCAGAAAGCGCACGAGAAAGAGCGCCGAGAGCTTCTTTCCGTCGCCGAGGGCGAGGACCTTGTCGCCCGCCTTGCTGCCCTTGAGCCGCTTTTCGACATATTCGCCGCCGAGAAACCAACCGAGCAGATATGTGACGGTTATCTCGAGCGCGATGCCCGCGAGATTTATCGCAATTGCCGAGGCGGTCGGGAACGCCATGCCGACGTAAATATATATCATCGACGCGGGTATTATAAACAGCACGGATTTGACGGCAAACACACCGATTATAACAGCCACCGCCGCGGCGGTGCTGCCCGCGCCGGCAACGAGGGCGCGCATATCGATTTTGGTCAGCTTGTCGTAGTTGACAACGGCGATAATTAAAAGCGCCGCCGCAACGGCACAGCGCAGAATAAGCATGAGCACATCGCGGTGCTCGTTAAAAAACTTCTTCAAATCGGTTCCCCTAACAAAAATTTCTATCCTATAGTATATCCGCAAATTTTGGTTTTTGCAACCTCAATAAAAATTCCGAAACACTTTTATGAACAAACCGAAAACTTTATTACCTTTTTCGGCTTTTTTCTTTTAGATGTGGATTTTATTTTGAACCTGTGATAAACTATTTACTTAGATTTAAGATATTTTCGAAACGAAAGGAGCCGCGCAAATGACGGTCAAAGATAAGGTTCAGCGAGCAGCAGCCGCAGCGGTTCTGTCCCGCCTGATAAAATATGTCAGAAAGGACCCCGACACAAATCTTGTTAAGCTTGTTGACAGATCCGAGCGATTTGTCGGCAACATCTTCCCCGCGAAAAACTTCGACAGCTTCCGCGAGGGCGCAAAAGACCCCGAGAACGTCTGGCGTCAGCTGGCGCTCAGGCTTATAGACGAGATCGACGACAATGTTCTGATGAATATGATGCTCGCTCTCGGACTGGGCGCGGGAGTCAACGGCACAAAGACCGTTCGCGCAAACCGCGAAAAATATCACTGCAATATTCCGTGGGTCATTTTGCTCGACCCGACAAGCGCGTGCAACCGCAAGTGCAAGGGCTGCTGGAGCGCGGAATACGGCCACAAGCAGAGCCTCACTTTTGATGAGCTCAACAGCATTGTCAACCAGGGCGTCGCAATGGGCACCCATTTCTATATGTTCACCGGCGGCGAGCCGCTTCTGAGGAAGAAAGACCTCATCAAGCTCTGCGAGCTTCATCCGGACTGCGCGTTCCTCTCCTATACGAACGCCGACCTCGTCGACGAGGAGTTCTGCGAAGAGATGAAGCGAGTCGGAAATATCTCGCTCGCCATCAGCATCGAGGGCACGAAAGACAGCAACGACGCAAGACGCGGCGAGGGCAGCTATGACCATGTCATGAAGGCGATGGATCTGCTTAAGAGCAAGGGCTGCCTGTTCGGCATCTCCGTGTGCTACACCCGCGCGAATGTCGACGCAGTCACCTCCGATGAATTCGTCGATCTGATGATTTCCAAGGGCGTTCGCTTCGCTTGGTATTTCAACTATATGCCCGTCGGTTCTGCCGCGGTTGAGGAGCTTATCCCCACGCCCGAGCAGCGCACGCATATGTACCGCTGGCTGCGCAAAATGCGCAACAGCAAGACCGGAAAGCCCATGTTCGTCATCGACTTCCAGAACGACGCGGAATATGTCGGCGGATGCATCGCGGGCGGCAGGAACTATTTCCATATCAACTCCGCAGGCGATATCGAGCCCTGCGTGTTCATACACTACTCGGACTCCAACATCCGCGAACAGACACTCATTGAGGCGCTCAAGCGTCCTCTCTTCCAGGCATATTGGCACGGTCAGCCGTTCAACAACAACCATCTGCGCCCGTGCCCGATGCTTGAAAATCCGCAGTGCCTGAGAAAGATGGTCAAGGAGACGGGAGCCAAGTCCACCGACCTGCTCGCGCCGGAGGATGTCGATACCCTCTGCTCGCGCTGCGACAAGTTCGCTGCTGAGTGGGCGCCCGTAGCTCAGGAGCTCTGGGATTCCACAAAGCATCCGCATCCCAAGACCCAGTACTACAGAGACACTCCCGAGGGAAAAGCGGAGCAGCACGAAGAGAAATAATTAAAATCAAATAGCCAGGGGTGCCGTTCTTATTTTTCGAACGGCTGAGATGATACCCTCTGACCTGATCCGGATAATGCCGGCGTAGGAAGGATAATAGACAGCCTCGTTGCTGTATATTATATAAACTGACAGCGTCTGTGCATACCGCATGGACGCTGAATTTATTTTTGGAGGAAAACTTATGTCAACAACCAAGAAAAGCAACACAAAAGTTCTTGTTGAGTGCGCGCTGCTTATCGCTATCGCAACCGTGCTCAATGTCGTGTGCAGCTTCATACCGTTCCTGAATCTCCCGTTCGGCGGCGGATTCACCATCTGCAGCATGCTGCCTATCGTTCTCGCCGCTTACCGCAACGGCACGAAGTGGGGTCTGCTCACCGGTTTTGTCTATGCCGTCGTTCAGATGCTCCTCGGCTTCAAGACCGTCTCGGCGTTCTTCATGCCCAGCTCCGACAGCTACATGGTGCTCTGGAAAGCCATTTGCGTCTGCCTCATCGACTACATAATCGCCTATACCGTCCTCGGCTTCGGCGGCATCTTCAGAAACAAGATTAAGAATCCGTCCGCATCTCTGTGCGTCGGCTCGATAGTTGCGCTCTCGCTTCGCTATCTCGCCCACATCATCTCCGGCTACATCTTCTTCGGCACATGGGCTGAGTGGTTCTTCTCGCAGGATGGCTTCGCCCTCGGCGCAAAGATTCTTGAGAAGTTCAGCGGTCAGGGTCTGGCACTCCTCTATTCCGTTATCTACAACGGCCTCTACATGATCCCCGAGATCATCATCACCGCGATAGTCGCGCTGATAATCGGCCGCGTTCCGCAGATCACCGGCAAGAAGAGCGCGGAATAAAATATATTTATAAAACAGCGAACAGCCGCAGCAGTTTTTACTGTTGCGGCTGATTTTTATTCAGATAATAAGTCTGTTTACTCCGTCTCCCTGAACGGCAGATATTCGATAAATTTTTGAACTGCGGGAGTCGGGTTTTTTCTGTTTTTCATTGCGAGCCCGATTGAGCGGTAATACGGCTCTTCCAGCGGGCGTATTTCGATTTTGTACGGGACGCGTTTTAATATCAAATCGGGCAGTATGCTTATTCCCATTCCCTTTTCCACCATCGCCATGATGTCGAAATCCTCCCAGGTCGTGAATCGGATATCGGGGCGAACATGATAGGAACTCAGCAAGTCGGAAACTTCCGTCTTGCCCCCGTGTTCGAGCAGCAAAAACGGCTTGCCCTCTGCGATACAGGGTGCGGTGTTTTGCCTGGCAAATATTTTTGTGCAGGCATCGGTCAACGGCTTCGACGAGACGGCGATTGCCGGCAGCACGCTCCCCATGCTTTATCATGCGTTCCCGCTCTCCTGGGTCGCGACAATTTTGCTTGTCAACGCTTGGTTTTTGGCGGCAAAATGTGCCGAAAAGTCTAAGCCCCGCTCTGCTAAAACAGCGGGGAAATAAATCTTGATGTTTCTCGATGCCGGGAAAAAGGCGAGGACTTTGTGAATTGAGAGCCGCAATAGCCTAATTCCGGTATTTGCGACCGCACGCCCCAAAATACAAAAACAACCGCAACGAAACTGTTGCGGCTGTTTTTTCTATGCAATATTTTACTGGCCGAGCAGGCGGTCGAGTATCGAACCGCCGCCGGAGCTCTGATTCGAGTTCGTCACGTCGTTCTCGTTCGAGGTCGAGAATGTAAGTTCGATGCGCGTGCCCTTCGGGGCTTTTGAGCCGGGTTCAACGGACATCGAAACGACAACGCCCTCGGTGTAGTCGCCCGCGACAGTGCAGACAAAACCGCTGTCCGTCAGCATCTGCTTTGCTTCGGCGTAGCTCTTGCCGAACACGTCGGGGACATCAACGCTCTCTTTGCCGCTGCTGATGACGAGCTCTATCTCGCTGCCTATCGCGACAGTGGTCTGCTCGGGCAGGCTCTGCGAAATGACATAGCCCTCCTTGACGGTGTCGCTGTATTCGTACTTCGTCTTGAAAGTGAACTTGCCGTCCCAGACGGGGTTCTTGGATATTGCCTCGTAGCTGAGGTTCTTGAAGTCGGGAACAACTATCGTCTCGGTGCTCGTGCTCTCCGTGACCGATGCGTTGAGGCTCGACTGGTCGGTGTCGTCCTTTTTCGAGAAGCTGCCTCTGAATACCGTCGCCATGAGAATGGCGAAAATTATGATTCCGATTCCGAGCGTTATGCCGACTGCGATAAGAAACGGCTGAGCCTCGCTCTTCTTCTTTTTCGGCGCTGCCGGAGCAGCTTCACCCTGCGCGGGTTCGACCGAGCGGTCGCCGCTCATTGCCTGAATCTCGCCCGCATATGCCGCGGTCGGGGAGGCGGAGAGCTCTGCTCTGAACTGTTCGACCGAGCGGGTTCTGTCCTCGGGCAGGATCTGAAGCGCGTTTATCAGCGCGTTTATGACATATGCCGGGAGCTGCTCGGCGAATTTGCTCGGTATCATCAGACGGTCGTTCGTAACGCGGGTCGTGGCGACTATCGGATCGGTGCCTATGAGCGCGCGGTAGAGCACCGCCGCAAAGGCATATATATCCGTCCATGCGCCCTGCTGACCCTCGAAGCCGTACTGCTCTATCGCGGCGTAGCCGGGGAAGAGCTCGGGGTTCAGATCGCCGCGCGCCGTGCGTGCCTGCCAGATGCTGAAGCCGGATATCTTGAGCTTGCCGTCAGGCGTTACAAGAATGGTCTGCGGCGAAAGTCCGCGGTGGATTATTCCCGCCGAGTGCAGAGTGCCGAGCGCCGAAAGCGCGGGCATGAACATCTGCCTCGCGCGCTCCCACGGAATATATCCCGTGCTCGTCGAGAGTAGGTATTTTCTCAGCGGAACGGCGTCCGTGTATTCATAGATAGCGTATGCGGTGCCGTTGTCCTCAACGACATCCGTCACGCTTATGAGCGCAGAAAGTCCCATAAGGCGCATGAGCTTGCGCCACAGCTCAAGAAAGCTCTGGTAGCAGTCGGTGTAAGCGCGCTCGCAGCCCTGCATGACCCGAACCTGAGTCTCGCCGTTTTCGCGCGAGCAAATGGCGTCGGGCAGAAATTCCCTGACCTTGACGGCTATGCGCTCGGTCATGTCCCATCCTGCATAGGTGACTCCGTCGCCGTTGAACTCCAGCACCTTGCCGACGAGATAGCGGTTTGCAACAACGCTTCTTATCGGGAGATAGGGGGAGAGCTGGGGCGAGTCGGCATGGTATCCGCAGTAGGGGCACTGCTTCGCGTCGCCGATGGGTTTCATGCAGCTCATGCATAAATTATCGGTGTTAGGCATTGAAGACCTTCCTTTACGAAATATGGGATAACACAGTTGTATCAATGATAAAATTAATCAAATATATGATACCAAAACATACGGCGATTGTCAACTTCGTATAGTATTCTGACGAAAACAGAGCGTTTTTTGCCTGAATATTTAAACGCTTTAACTCTTGAAATTGCACTTGACGGTGATATAATAATGGTATTGTACTTCTAAAGTGCAACACCTGTATTCAAGATAAAGGAGATGCTATTATGCAGAAGATAACTATCGAGCGTACTACCGCTCCTAAAGCAAAGCCCACAGACGAGACAAAGCTCGGCTTCGGCAAGATATTTACCGACCATATGTTTATTATGAACTATGACGAGGGCGAAGGCTGGCACAACCCGAGAATCGTGCCCTATGCTCCTATAGCTCTTGATCCCGCGGCGATGTGCCTGCACTATGGCCAGGCTGACTTCGAGGGACTCAAGGCATACAGAAGAGCCGACGGCAGCATCGGCCTTTTCCGCCCCGATCAGAATATGGCGAGACTCAATGTCTCCAACGAGCGTCTCTGCATCCCGAAGATAGACGAGGCATTCGGCGTTGAGGCTATCAAGACACTTGTCGAGGTCGATAAGGACTGGGTACCGCACAGCGAGGGCACTTCGCTCTATATCCGTCCGTATATCTTCGCTATTGATCCCATGGTCGGTGTTCATCCGGCGAAGCATCTGCTTTTCGTTATAATCCTTTCGCCCGTCGGCGCATATTACGACAACGGACTCGCTCCCGTTAAAATCTACGTCGAGGAGCACTATGTCCGCGCCGTTACCGGCGGCACCGGCTTTACAAAGGCTGCTGCAAACTATGCTATATCCATGAAGGCGCAGGAAGTCGCCGAGGAGCAGGGCTATGCTCAGGTCCTCTGGCTTGACGGCGTTCACAGAAAGTATATCGACGAGGTCGGCGCAATGAACGTGTTCTTTGTCGTTGACGGCGAGGTCATCACCCCGAGCCTTGACAGAGGCTGCATCCTCGGCGGTATCACAAGAAAGTCCTGCATCGAGCTTCTTCGCCACATGGGCTACAAAGTCACCGAGAGAGATATCGAAATCGGCGAGCTCGTCAAGGCATATGACGAGGGCAAGTTCGACGAGGCGTTCGGCTCGGGCACAGCAGCTGTTATTTCGCCCATCGGCGAGCTCAAGTACGGCGACAAGCACATGGTAATCAACGACGGCAAGATCGGCCCGATCTCGCAGAAGCTCTATGATACCCTCACCGGTATCCAGTGGGGCAGACTGCCCGACGAGTTTGGCTGGACCGTCAAGGTCGACTGATGGCGAAGCTCTATTTCAAATACGGCGCAATGGGCTCGTCAAAATCGGCTCAGGCGCTCATGACCAAGTTCAACTACGAAGAGAAGGATCGCAAGGTCTGGCTGATAAAACCGAGCATCGACACGCGCGACGGCTCCGACACGGTGTATTCCCGTATAGGACTCAGCGCAAAGGCGCAGGTGATATCCCCGCAGGACGATATATATGAAATGTTCGGCGAGAAATGCCGCGACGCGGATGTCGTTATTTCGGATGAGAGCCAGTTTTTTACAGAAGACCAGATAGATCAGCTTCGCAGAATAGTTGACGAGTGCGATATTCCGGTGCTCTGCTTCGGGCTGCGTACCGATTTCCTGACGCATGTTTTCCCGGGAAGCCGCAGGCTGTTCGAGGTCGCGGACTCCATAACCGAGATAAAGACCATCTGCCGCTGCGGCAGAAAGGCGACCGTCAACGCGAGAATAGGCGAGGACGGACAGGTTGTGACCAGCGGCTCGCAGGTGCTCCTCGGCGGCAACGACCGCTATGAGGCGATGTGCCACCGCTGCTGGAAGGAACGCATAGCGCGGGAGAGCGCGGAAAAATAAAAAGATCCGGCGGGGCGGCGTTTGCCGCCCCGTTTTGCGGATAAAAAGAAGAAAATCATGTCCGACTGGAATGCGGCTCAATATGCAAAATTCAAAGCGCAGAGAACTCTGCCGCAGCGGAACTCGCCAATGCTCTGCCGGCTCAGGGAGTCGAAAGCATAATTGATCTCGGCTGCGGAATAGGCAACAGCACCGCCGTGCTCAAAAATAGGTTTCCGCAGGCTGATATTGTCGGCGCAGACAGCTCCGACGATATGCTCGATTTCGCGCGGAAAAACGAGCCGGAACTCGAGTTTATAAAACTGAATGTCCCCGACGATATCGAAACGCTCGGCAGACTCATGGAGCTTGTGAATCCCGGCGGCACGCTCGCGGTTCAGATTCCCCAGCAGGCGAAGCACCCGATGCACAAGCTGATGCCGATGGTCGCGCAGTCCGGCGAGTGGGCGGAAAAGATAAAATACCGCCGCAAATATAATTGCCTTACGGAGGAGGAATATTTTGATATTCTCTCCGATATTTCATCCGATTTCAGGCTCTGGGAGACGACATATTTCTTTAAAATGCCCTCGCACCGCAGTATAGTCGAGTGGTACAAGGGTACGGGTATGCGCCCGTATCTCGACGGGCTCAGCGACGAGGATAAAATAAAATTCGAAAACGATGTCCTCGCCGAGGTAGAAAAGCTCTATCCCGTTCAGAAAAACGGCGAGATAATTTTCAGATTCCCGCGCCTGTTCTTTACGGCGGTAAAATAATTTTTCGGAGGTCGCGCTTGAACAGAAAACTTGAATTCACCGTGCCCGAGGAGTACGAGGGTAAAAAAGCGTTTTATTTCCTGCGCGGCTGCGCGGGAATTTCGGCGCGCGCGTTAAGCTCGCTCAAGCGCGTCGACGGCGGCATAACCCGCGGCGGCGAGACGCTGCGTACAATAGACCGCCTGCACGCGGGCGATATTGTTACGGTGACTCTGCCCGTCGAGACCGAAACGGTCGAGCCTATGGATATAAATATAGATGTAATATATGAGGACGCCGATCTGCTCGCCGTCAACAAATCGCCATTTCTCGCGATGCACCCGACCCATAACCATCAGGGCGACACGCTCGCAAACGCAGTCGCCGGGCATCTGCAAAGCGAGGGGAAGAGCGCAGTGTTCCGCTGCGTCGGCAGGCTCGACAAAGGCACATCGGGCGTTGTTGTCTGCGCCCTGAACCGCTATGCGGCGGCACGCCTTTCAGGCAATATAAATAAAAGATATATGGCCGTCGTCCGCGGACACTTCGAGGGGAGCGGCACAATAAACAAGCCTATCTACCGCCCCGACCCGATGAAAACTCTGCGCGCGTGCGGCGATATGCCCGGGAGCGAGAGCGCGGTAACGCATTGGGAGAGCCTGTATTCAAGCGACGAATACAGCCTGCTGAGTCTCACTCTCGAGACCGGCAGAACGCATCAGATAAGGGTGCATTTCGCGTCCATGGGCGCACCCCTCGCGGGCGACACAATGTACGGCGCGCCGGAAAATGAGATAGGGCATCATCTGCTCCACTGCGCCGAGTGCGGATTCATTCATCCGGCTTCGGGCGAAGAAATTTGCCTGTCCGCTCCGCCTCCGCAGGACTTTCTCGATTTCTGCCGCAGCTTCATTCCGGCGGATGTATTGGCTAAAATATTCAACTATGCATGAATAAGATGCATATTTACCGTCAAAATGCAGAAAAACGCCGAAAACATGAAAAAATATTCAATAAAGTCTTGCATTTTGAAAATATGGTGCTATAATACAGTCATCAAATCAAACAGGAGGAAAACATCATGAAAAAGTTTACGAAGATAATTGCTCTCGTGCTTGCGCTTGTCTGCATCTGCACTGCGTTCGCAGCCTGCGGCGGCAACAAGGACGACGGCAATACAACAAAGGCACCCGCAGTCAAGGTCATTGACTACGATCTGACCAACGAGCAGTACGCTTTCGGCGTTGACAAGAACCAGCCCGAGCTGCTCACCCAGGTCAACGACATAATCAAAGAGATGAAGAGCGACGGAACATTCACCGCTATCTGCGACAAGTACTTCGGCGGCGGCACTCCCGAGGCTGTCAAGTCTGCGGCTCTCGATGAGAGCAAGGATCAGCTCGTCGTTGCGACCAACGCCGCTTTCGAGCCCTTTGAGTACATGAAGGGCGATGACTACTACGGCATCGACATGGAGATTGCCGCTTATGTCGCCAAGAAGCTCGGCAAAGAGCTCGTTATCCAGAACATGGACTTCGACGCTGTCTGCCTTTCCGTCGGCCAGCACAAGTGCGATATCGCAATGGCAGGCCTTACTATCAGCGAAGACCGTAAAGAGTATGTCAACTTCTCCGATGCTTACTATGAGGCATCTCAGAGACTCATAGTCAAGGGCACCGACACCACCTTCGACGCCTGCAAGAGCGCTGACGATGTCAAGGCTATCCTCGACAGCCTCACCGAGGACAAGAAGATCGGCTGCCAGCAGGGCACTACCGGCAACTCCTTCATCGAGGGCAGTGAAGATCTCGGATTCCCGGGGCTCAAGGCAAAGGCTGTCGCTTATAAGAGCGGTTCTCTCGCAGTCCAGGATCTCATCAACGGCGGCGTTGACTATGTCATCATCGACTCTGCTCCCGCTGCGAGCATCGCAAAGGCTATCAATGATGTTGCCTGAGCTTAAATGTAAATAACAAAAGAAGGCTGTTTCGGTCGAAACGGCCTTCCTTTTAGTCTGCGGCGCTTTTTGCCGCGCAAGTATTTGGACAAAGGAAAAGAACTATGAACGATTTTATAGCAAGCTTACCGAAGAAAATCGATAAGTTTATCGAGATACTCATAGACTACAACGGCTATGTAAAAGTCCTGCAGGGCTTGCAGAATACGCTCAAGATAGCCGTTCTCGGTCTTATAATCGGTATTGTCATCGGTACGCTGATAGCGACCGTGCGCGTTATACCGAAATACAAAGTCCTCCCGAGAATACTCAACGCCATCTGCGCATTCTATGTCGCGCTCTTCAGAGGAACCCCCATGGTCGTGCAGCTGCTTATATTCTACTATGTCGTGCTGCCGATAATGGGCGTCAATCTCCCGTCGGTCAGCGTGGCAATAGCGGTTTTCGGCCTCAACAGCGGCGCGTACATATCGGAGATAATGCGAAGCGGTATCCAGAGCGTTGACGACGGTCAGATGGAGGGCGGCAGAAGCGTGGGATTGAGCTTCTCGACCACGATGATGCGCATAGTCATCCCGCAGGCGATAAAGAACATTCTCCCGACCCTCGGCAACGAGTTCATCGCTCTTATCAAGGAGACATCGGTCGTCTCGTTCGTCGGCGCGCTCGACCTCTATGTCGCGTTCAGCTACATCGGCTCGAACAGCTATGAGTTCATGGTGCCGTATATCGCCATGGCGCTCATCTATATCGTCATAGTCTGCCTGATAACCCTGCTTGTAAAAATCATGGAAAGGAGCCTGAAGAAGAGTGATAGACGTAATTGACCTGAAAAAGAACTTCGGGGACAATGAAGTCCTCAAGGGCATCAACATGACTATCAACAAGGGAGACATCGTTGTTGTCATCGGTCCGTCCGGCTCCGGAAAGAGCACATTCCTGCGCTGCCTCAACTGCATGGAGGATCCGACCTCCGGCAAGATTATATTCGAGGGCGTGGATATCGCCGACCCCAAGGTCGATATCAATATCCACCGCAGAAAGATGGGAATGGTGTTCCAGCATTTCAATCTTTTCAACAACAAGACTGTTATCGAGAACATAATGCTCTCGCCCGTGCTCTGCGCCAAGAAGGACAGACGCAAGGCTGTGATGCACAATATGTTCCACAAGGATAAGCTGCCCGTGCGCCCCGTCAAGGAGATAAAGAAAGATGCGGAGGAGAACGCACACAAGCTGCTCGAGCGCATAGGACTCGAGGACAAAGCCGATGTCTATCCCTCGACCCTCTCCGGCGGCCAGAAGCAGCGAGTCGCAATAGTCCGCTCGCTCGCGATGAACCCCGAGGTTATCCTCTTCGACGAGCCGACGAGCGCCCTCGACCCCGAGATCGTGGGCGAGGTGCTCGATGTGATGAAGCGCCTCGCGCAGGAGGGCATGACCATGGTCGTCGTAACGCACGAGATGGCCTTTGCCAAGGAGGTCAGCGACCGCGTGGTATTCATGGACCGGGGCGTCATTCTCGAGCAGGGCTCGCCGCGTGAGGTCTTCGGAAACCCGAAGGAGAGCCGTACCCGCGAATTTCTCAGCCGCTATCTGGAGGACAAAATGGCATGACGAAGAAGATCACCGATTTCTTTGCCCTCGAGGGCAATTATCCCGACTTAGACGCCGAGGGCGCGGTCGCGCGTCTTTCGCAGGCGATCCAATGCAGAACCATCAACTATGCCGACCACAGTCTGACCGACTATAGCGAGTTTGACAAGCTCCACGCGCACATGAAGGCAAGCTATCCCCATGTCATGCGCACGGGTGTCTTTGAGCGGCTCGGCCACCATGCCGTGCTCATCACCCTCCCCGGCAGCGACGAAACGCTGCGCCCCTGCCTTTACATGTCCCATCAGGACGTGGTGCCGGTGGTCGAGGGCACGGAGCAGGACTGGACCTATCCCGCCTTCTCCGGCGCGGTGGCGGACGGCTACATCTGGGGCCGCGGCACGCTGGATATCAAGGAGCAGGTCTTCGGCGTGCTCGAGGCTGCGGAGTATCTGCTCGCCCGCGGCAGGACCTTCCGGCGCACGGCCTACCTCGCCTTCGGCGACGATGAGGAAACGCTCAACACCGGCGCGCTGGCGATCTCCGACCACCTCAAGGCACAGGGCGTGACGCTGGAATTCGTTTTAGACGAGGGCGGCGGCAAGATTGAATCCGGCGCGGCCTTCGGCGCGCCCGACCTTTCCATCGCGCAGGTCGATCTGATGGAGAAGGGCTATGCCGATCTGGAGCTGACGGTCCGCTCCATCGGCGGACACTCGAGCCGCCCCTACGGCGGCACCTCGCTCGCCCATCTCGCCTGTGCCATCGCGGACATCGTCCGCAGCCCGTTCCCCGTGCGGCTCAATCCCGCCATGATGGGCACGTTTGAAACGCTCGCGCCCCACATCACCGCCGACCCGCTCAGAACGCTGACGCGTGACGTCCGCGCGAACGCGGACGCCATTGCGGCCTACTGCTATCAGTCCCCCGCGCTCTTTCCCTTTGTCACCACGACCATCGCCCCCACCGTCATTCAGGGCAGCAGCAGGGCCTGCAACGTGATGCCGCAGGATATGCAGCCGGTCGTCAATTTCCGTCTTGCCGACGGCGACACGGCCGAGAGCGTGATGGAGCACTGCCGCGCGGCGGTGCAGGACCCGACCGTGGAGCTGCGCTACCAGCAGGCCAACGATCCCTCCGCCACGGCCCGGCGCGACGGCTACGGCTACCGCACGGTGGTGGACAGTATGCAGCGCTACTACCCCGACGTGGTGTTCGTTCCGTCCATGACCGTCGGCGCGAACGACGCGCACCAATACGAGCAGATCTGCGACACCTGCCTGCGCTGCTCGCCCTTCATGGCGGAGCCAGAGGAGGCCGCCTCAGGCGTCCACGGGATGAACGAGCGCATTCTGGTCCGCGCCTATCTGCAGGGCATCCGCGTGCTCATCGACCTGATGGAGCACGCCAATCTCTGAGACACGGCCTCAGCCCGCGTTTCAAGCCGCAAGCACGCAAAAAGAGCCGCGTTCCTTGCACCGGGAACGCGGCTCTTTCCATATTCTCATATAATCATATGACAGCTTTCTTTACCACGCGGCGACCGCGCCGTCGCAGCGCGGCTCGGTGCCGGCCGTGTAAACGCCGTCCTCTCCGCGCCAGATGATCTGACCGCGGCCCATCGAAATGCGGTCGTCCACGACCGTGACCTCGTGGCCCATCGCGCGCAGCTCGTCGGCAATGGCCTCGCCCGCCTCACGCTCCAGTTCGAGCCTCCTGCCGCCGATCCATTGGATGCGCGGCGCATCAAGCGCCTCCTGCGGGTTCATGTGATAATCGAGCGTGTTGACGAGGATCTCGGTCTGACCCTGCGGCTGCATGAACGCGCCCATCACGCCGAACGGACCGACGGCGGCGCGTCCCTGAGCAGGAAGCCGGGAATGATGGTGTGGTAGGACCTCTTGCCGCCGGCAAGGCAGTTGTCGCTTGCGGGGTCGAGCGAGAAGTTCGCGCCGCGGTTTTGGAGCGAGATGCCCGTCCCCGGCACGGCGACGCCCGCGCCGAAGGTGGTGTAATTGCTCTGGATGAACGAGACCATGTTGCCCTCGCGGTCGGCGGTGCAGAGATAGATGGTGCCGCCGCAGTGCGGGTCGCTCGCCCTCGGCTCCAGCGCGCGGTCGGTGATGAGCGCGCGGCGGGCGGCGAGATAGGCGGGATCCAGCAGCTCGCTGACCTTAGTTTTCATATAGCGCGGGTCGGCGACGTAGGTCCTCGTGTCGGCAAAGGCCAGCTTGATGGCCTCCATCACCTTGTGATAGTGCTCGGCGCTCTCGCGCTTTTCCGGCATGGTCATGCCGTTCAGGATGCCGAGCGCCATGAGCACCGTAATGCCGTGGCCGTTCGGCGGGATCTCACAGGCCGTATAGCCGCGGTAGTCCTGCGTGATGGGCTCGACCCATTCGGGGCGATAATTGCGGAAGTCGTCCTCGCAGAAGTACCCGCCGGTCGCGCGGGAGAACGCGACGATCCGCTCCATCAGCGCGCCGCGGTAATAGCTCTCGCAGTCCGTCGCGGCGAGAGAGCGCAGCGTCGCGGCATAGTCCGGAAAGCGGAACAGCTCGCCCGCACGGTAGGGCGTACCGTCCGGCTTTATAAAGCTCTTCCACCAGTATTCATGCGGTACGGCGTTCTCCGCCATCGCCTTGGCAATGCGGCGGCTGTCGCGCTCCCACTGCCGCGCGACGTTCACTGGCACGGGATAGCCCTCCTCGGCATAGGAAATGGCAGGCGCAAACAGCTCGGCGAGCGGCTTCGTGCCGAAGCGGCGGTTCAGCTCCGCCCAACCTGCGGGTGCGCCGGGCACCATCGTCGGCAGCCATCCGGCCTTCGGCATCTCTGTATAGCCCATCGCGCGAACCTTCTCTGCGCTCAGCGCCATCGGCGCGACACCGCTGGCGTTGAGGCCGTAGAGCCGTTTGTCCCGCTCGATCCACACGAGCGCAAAGCAGTCCGAGCCGAGGCCGTTGCCGGTCGGCTCGAGCAGCGGCATGGCCGCGGCCATCGCCACGGCGGCGTCCACGGCGTTGCCGCCGGACTTCATCACATCCAGTCCGATCTGTGCGCCGAGCGGCACAGACGTGCAGGCGACGGCATTTTTGGCGTAGACGACATTGCGCCGCGAGGCATAGCGGTAGGTCAGCGGATCGAAGGCAGGCATGGGAAGCGTTCTCCTTTTCTCTTTTATAACAGGCTTAGTATAGCACACCGACATGGGAAGAGCAAGGCAGCGGTTAGGCTCCCGCACGGCGGTTAGGCTCCCGCACGGACGGTTATAATATTTTCCGCATTATTACCCGGTTTTTAGGCATTATTGAAAAAATGATTCATTCTATTTCTTTGCATTTTCTTGATTTCTTTGGTGTTGTGCGCTATATTCTAGTTTGATTACGAAATTTTACTCACATAAACACAGAAAGGCGGATTTTATGGAGCTTCAAATTCAGGATCTGGTATCCTCCATCAAAAAGGACGGCATCGAGAGCGCGAACCGCGAGGCCGCGCAGATCCTTGCCGACGCCAAGGCCCAGGCGGAAAAGATCGTCGCCGACGCGAGGAGCGAGGCGGACAAGCTGCGTGCAGACGCGCAGGCGGAGATCGGCGTGTTCAAGGCCAGCGCTCAGCTCAGCGCAGAGCAGGCGAAGCGCGACGCGGTGCTCGCCTTCCGGCAGGAGATCGGCGCGGAGCTGACGAAGCTGCTCACGCAGGATACCCATAAGGCGCTCGACGACAAGGCGCTCGCGTCTCTCATCACCGCCGCGCTGCAGGGCGAGGACGCCTCCGCCTACGCCGCAGAGGTCGCCTCCGTCACGGACGCGCTCAAAAGTGAACTCGTCGGCGAACTCAAGGCGGGGCTGGAGCTGCGGCTCTCCAAAAAGGTCCGCACGGGCTTCCGCCTGTGCGCCAAGGACGGCTCGGGCTACATCGACTGCTCCGACGAGGAGCTGGCGGAACAGCTCGCTCCCTTCTTCCGCGAGCTGCGCATTTAAGGAGGGACGCTTTTGGCTTCCTATTATTATTTGATCTCGAGCCTGCCGATGCTCCGCGCGGGCGACGCCCCGCCGCTGGATTACGCCGCGTTTCTCGACCAATGCCGGGGCACGGTGAGCGACAGGGTCTACCGCTCGCTCGAGGAGCTGACGGTACGCTCGGAGGACGGCGGCTTCGTGAGCCGGTGGGCGGCCTTCTACCGCGTGCTGCAGGGCGAGCTGACCTATCAGCGGCGTGTGAAGCGCGGCGAGAGCTGCGCTTCACCGAACGAGCACGACGCCGCCGTGACGCAGACCGTCACCGCGGCAGTGAACGCAAAGGACCCGCTCGAAGGCGAGCGGCTGCTGCTCGTGCTGGAATTTGACCGGCTGGATGAGCTGGTGGGACTGCACAGCTTCGACGACTGCGCGCTCTACGGCTACGCGCTGAAGCTGCGGCTGCTCGAACGGCAGCGCATCTTCCGCCATGACGAGGGCAAGGCCGCCTTCGACACCCTGCTCGGACAGGTCCGCCAGCAGATATTCAGCCTATAAGAAAACGGGAGAAACGAAATGGAGAAAGTGACAGGCTATGTGACCGGAGTCAACGGCAACCTTGTCTCGGCAAGATTCTCGGGCTCCGTTCGGAAAAACGAAGTCGGCTTCGTCAAGATCGGCAATGACCGCCTCAAGGGCGAGGTCATCCGCATCAGCGGCGACGCCGTGAGTATGCAGATCTATGAAATGACCAACGGCATTCAGGTCGGCGACGAGGTCGAGCTGACCGGCGATCTGCTGAGCGTCGAGCTCGGCCCCGGCCTTCTGACGCAGGTGTACGACGGCTTGCAGAATCCTCTGCCGAAGCTTGCCGAGCAATGCGGCTTCTTCCTCGAGCGCGGCGTATACCTTGACCCCATCCCCGATAAAGAATGGGAGTTCACCCCCTGCGTCAAGCCCGGCGACGCCGTGCTCGCGGGCGACGCGGTCGGCAGCGTGCCGGAGGGGCAGTTCACGCACCTCATCATGGCGCCCTTCGACCTCAAGGACGAGGGCTGGCGCGTAAAGAGCGTGAAGGAAAAGGGCGTCTATCACGTCCGCTCCACCGTTGCGGTGCTGGAAAACGGCGCGGGCGAGGAGAAGGCGCTGAGCATGGTCTTTTCCTGGCCGGTCAAGCAGCCCATCCGCTGCTATGAGGAGCGTCTGCGTCCCGACGAGACGCTGGTCACCAAGATTCGCTGCATCGACACCTTCCTGCCGGTCGCCAAGGGCGGCACCTTCTGCGTGCCCGGTCCCTTCGGCGCGGGCAAGACCGTGCTGCAGCACATGGAGGCGAAGAACGCTGACGTCGACATCGTCATCGTCGCCGCCTGCGGCGAGCGCGCCGGCGAGGTCGTGGAGGTGCTCAAGGAGTTCCCCGAGCTGACCGACCCGCGCACGGGCCGCTCGCTGATGGAGCGTACCATCATCATCTGCAACACCTCGTCCATGCCGGTCGCGGCGCGTGAAGCGTCCGTGTACACGGCAGTGACGATGGCCGAATATTACCGCCAGATGGGACTCAACGTCCTGCTGCTGGCGGACTCCACGAGCCGCTGGGCGCAGGCCATGCGCGAGATGAGCGGCCGACTGGAGGAGATCCCCGGCGAGGAAGCCTTCCCTGCCTACCTCGAATCCGTCATCGCCGCGTTCTATGAGCGCGCGGGCAAGGTCCGGCTGAGAAACGGCAAAATCGCCTCTGTCACCATCGGCGGCACGGTCTCCCCCGCGGGCGGCAACTTTGAAGAGCCGGTCACGCAGGCGACGCTCAAGGTCGTCGGCGCGTTCCACGGCCTCTCCCGCGAGCGCTCCGACGCGCGCAAGTATCCCTCCATCCACCCCATCGACTCGTGGTCAAAGTATCAGGGCGTGGTGGACATGGCGCGTGTGGAGGAGGCCCGCGGCATCCTCCGCCGCAGCAGCGAGATCAATCAGATGATGAAGGTCATCGGCGAAGAGGGCACCTCGGCCGAGGATTACATCCTCTACCAGAAGGGCGAGCTGCTCGACGCCGTGTACCTGCAGCAGAACTCCTTCGATCCCATCGACGCGGCCTGCGAGCCGGAGCGTCAGGCGCATGAGTTCAACGTGCTCTACGATGTGCTCACGCGCGATTACGCACTCAGCGACAAAAAGGAGATCCGCGCCTTCTTCAATCAGGTGCGTCAGGAATTCCTCGACTGGCACGGCACGGTCTACGGCACGCCGGAATTTGCGGCGCAGGAAACGAAGCTCACGGACCTCTACCGGAGCAAGGTAACGGGTTAAGGAGGGTTTCAGAATGCAGAAGGTTTATACCAAGATCGAATCCATCGTCGGCAACGTCGTGACCGTGCGCGCCTCGGGCGTGCGCAGCGGCGACCTTGCCCTCGTCGGCGAGAGCTACGCGAGCGTCATCAAGCTCAGCGGCGACCTCGTCTCCCTGCAGGTCTTTGCCGGCACGCAGGGCGTCAGCACGACCGACACCGTGCGCTTCCTCGGGCGGCCCATGATGGTCTCGTTTTCCGACGACCTGCTCGGCCGCGTGTTCGACGGCGCGGGCGTGCCGCGCGACAACGGCCCCGCGCTGACCGAAAATATGATCCCCATCGGCGGGCCCTCCGTCAACCCCGCCAAGCGCATCGTGCCCAAGCGCATGATCCGCACCGGCATCCCGATGATCGACGTGTTCAACACGCTCGTCGAGAGCCAGAAGCTGCCCATCTTCTCCGTCTCCGGCGAGCCCTACAACCAGCTGCTCGCCCGCATCGCCATGCAGGCGGAGGTCGACGTCATCGTCCTCGGCGGCATGGGTCTGAAATACGACGACTACCTCTTCTTCCGCGACACGCTCGAAAAGAGCGGCGCGATGGGCCGCACAGTCATGTTCGTCCACACGGCGTCTGATCCGACGGTGGAATGTACGCTCGTGCCCGACCTGTCGCTCGCCGTGGCGGAGCAGTTCGCCCTTGCCGGCAAGCGCGTGCTTGTGCTGCTGACCGACATGACCAACTTCGCCGACGCGCAGAAGGAAATGGCGATCACGATGGAGCAGGTGCCGTCCAACCGCGGCTACCCCGGCGACCTCTACAGCTGCCTTGCCTCGCGCTATGAGAAAGCGGTCGACTTTGAGGGCGCGGGCTCCATCACCATCCTCGGCGTCACCACGATGCCCGGCGACGACGTCACCCACCCCGTGCCGGACAACACGGGCTATATCACCGAGGGCCAGTATTACCTCAAAAACGGCCACATCGAGCCGTTCGGCTCGCTCTCGCGTCTCAAGCAGAACGTCAACGGCACGACGCGCAGCGACCACCGCGCCCTGATGGACGGCATGATCCGTCTCTACAGCGCCTACAAGGAAAGCCTTGAGAAGAAGTCCATGGGCTTCATGATGTCCGAATGGGACGAGAAGCTGCTCAAGTACGGCCACCTCTTTGAAACGAAGCTGATGGACCTGAGCGTGAACATTCCTCTGGAGGAGGCGCTGGACCTTGGCTGGGGGATCCTCGCCGAGTGCTTCGAGCCGAACGAAACGGGTCTGAAGACCAGTCTTCTGCAGGAAAGATGGCCGAAAAAGGACGCCTTGAACTGAGGGAGCGCGTATGGCTGTCAAACTAACAAAAAATGAACTGAAGGTCCAGAAGGACCGGCTCAAGCAGTTTCAACGCTATCTGCCGACGCTGCAGCTGAAAAAGCAGCAGCTCCAGTCGGTCGTGATGCAGGTGACGGCGCAGCTTGAGAAGGTCGAAGCCGAGCGGCTGAAGATCGTCGACGGTCTGGACGGCTGGATCGCGGTGTTCGCCGAAAACGGCAGCTTCCCCGAGGGGATGCGGCTCGATTCGCTCATCCGTCCGAAGGACGTCGTCTGCCGCGACCACAACATCGCCGGCGTGATCGTGCCGGTCTTTGAGGAGCTGACCTTCGAGGAGATCTCCTACGACGTCGCGGACTATCCGCTCTGGGTGGACACCGCCGTGGTCACGCTGCGCGAGATCGCGCGGCTGGACGCGCTGGTCAAGACGCTGCGCACGCAGGTCGAGCTGCTCGAGCGGGAGCTGCGCTCCACCGCGCAGCGCGTGAACCTGTTTGAAAAGGTCAAGATCCCCGAGGCGCGAGAAAACATCCGCGTCATCGGCATTTACCTCGGCGACCAGCAGACCTCCGCGGTCGTGCGCGGCAAGATCGCCAAGAAAAAGCTACAGGAGGCGGCGCGATGATCGAGAAAATGAAGGTCGTTCACATCGTCGCTGCGCAAACGCAGAAAACGGAGCTGCTCGACGCGCTGCGTGCGCTCGGCATCGTCCATTTCGCGGAAAAGGCGGATGCCGACCAGACCTATCTGGAGCGCTTCGCCGCGCTCTCGCGGCTCATCACCGTGCTCGAGGAGCAGGGGGTGAGCGAGGTCGAAGCGGAAACGCTCGACGACGATCAATTTAAAGTGCTCTTCGACGAGCTCAACGCATGTCTGGAGCGCAAAAAGGCATTGGAAGCCGAGCGCGCCGCCGCGGTCAGCGCGTGCGACACGCTCGCCGGCTGGGGCAGCTTCTCCCCCGCCGAGATCAAGGAATTGAAGGTGCAGGGCTTCGAGCTGCACTTCTGCCGCGTGGACAAAAAGCTCCTCGCTTCGCTCGAAGCGGACGAGGAGGTGCGCTTCCTCCGGCTCGCGCCGGTCGGGAAGCAGCAGGCCGTCGCCATCCTCGGTGCGCTGCCCGCCTCCTGCGCCGCCGGCGAGTTCATCCCGCCGGAAAAGAGCCTTGACGAATACCAGCAGGAGATTGCCGACTGCGAGCACGGTCTTTCTGAGTGCGGCGCGCAGCTCAAGGCCGCCGCGAAGCACCTGCCCAGCTTCCGCGAGCAGCTGCTCAAAACGCAGAACGACGCGGACTATTCCTCCGTGCGCAATACCTCGGAGAGCGGGGACGGACTCGTGTGGCTGACCGGCTACCTCCCCGTCGACGAGGCGGAGCGCTTCAAGGCCACCGCCGCGAAGGAGCATTGGGCGTGGGCGATGGACGATCCGGCGGCGGATGACGACAAGGTGCCGACCAAGATCAAGTACACCAGGGTCACGCGGCTCATCGCGCCGGTGTTCGACATTCTCGGCACCGTGCCGGGCTACCGCGAGTACGATATTTCGTTCTGGTTCCTCGGCTTCTTCACGCTCTTTTTCGCCATGATCATCGGCGACGCAGGCTACGGCTGCCTGTTCCTGCTGACCGCCGCGGCCCTGACGGTGAAGAGCAAGAAGCCCTCCGATGCCGTGCAGCTTTTGTGGGTGCTCTCCATCGCCACCATCGTCTGGGGCGCGATGACCGGCACCTGGTTCGGGCTTGAGGGCGCGATGGACGTGCCACTGCTCCGCTCGCTGGTCGTTCCGACCTTTGCGAACTACCCCGAGTATTTCAACGTCACCACCACCCAGCAGCAGAACAGCGTCATGAAATTCTGCTTCATCCTCGGCACCGTCCAGCTCTCGCTGGCGTGCGTGATGAACATCCGCCGCAAGACGCGGGAGAAGGACCTCAGCTGGGTCGCCGACCTCGGCTGGCTGTGCGCGATCTGCGCGCTGTACTTCGTGGTGCTCTACCTCGTCATCGGCGAGCAGGTGAACCTCACGCCCATTGCCGCGGTGGTCCTTCTCGGCTTCGTGCTGGTCGTGTGCTTCGGCGGTATGTCGCCGGACAAGACCTTCGCGCAGGGTCTCAAGGCGGGCCTTGGCAACGCCTTCACAGTGTTCCTCAACACCATCAGCGCCTTCGGCAACATCATGAGCTACATCCGACTGTTTGCCGTCGGCATGGCGTCGCTCGCTATCGCGCAGAGCTTTAACAACATGGCGCTCGGCTTCAAGGGGCCGCTGGTCGTCGTCGGCATCCTCATCATGCTCGTCGGTCACGGGCTGAACATCGTGATGGGCCTGCTGTCCGTGGTGGTCCATGGCGTGCGATTGAATCTGCTGGAATTCTCCGGTCAGCTTGGCATGGAGTGGACCGGCACCGCCTACGCACCGTTCAAAAAACTGGATAAAATCAGAAAATAATCAAAAAGAGGAGAAACGTATTATGAGCATTGAATTTATTGGTATGGCGTGTGCGCTGGGCCTGTCCGCCATGGGCAGCGCGTTCGGCGCGGGCTTCGCGGCGCAGGCGAGTGTCGGCGCGTGGAAGAAGTGCTACGCGAACGGCAAGCCCGCTCCCTTCATCATGGTCGCCTTCTCCGGCGCGCCCCTGACGCAGACCATCTACGGCTTCCTGCTGATGAACTTTATCCGCAGCGCCGTGGCCTCCGGCGCCGATCCCGCGCTCGCCATGTTTACGGGCATCTTCGCGGGTCTCGCCATCGGCCTGTCCGCGTTCTTCCAGGGCAAGGTCGCCGCGGCGAGCGCCGACGCGCTCGGCGAGACCGGCAAGGGCACGGCGAACTTCTTCATCGTCATCGGCATCATCGAAACGGTCGCGCTCTTCACGCTCGTCTTCAGTCTCCTGCTGTTACAGTAAGCGCAAGGAGAAATTTCATAGCGGTACAGCAAGGGAGCCGGTGTCTGTTCTATATTTGCAAACACCGAGAAGGCCACAGGCAAGTGCCATTTGTACGCCAAAAATCCGAGTCTGCTTTGCCGCAAGCAAGCAGATATTCTCGGTCTGCACACCGGCAGACAGGATTTCGACGATTTGCCAAACTCCACTTGTCCTATCCGTCTTCGCATACTTTTTGTAGGCGTTGAGAGCTGTGTAGCTCATCTGCTCGGTTCTCATCTCTTCTGGGATAAAAGAGATGGATAGTGGCGACATCTCCAGAACAGCTTCGCAGATTTCTTCGCTCAGCTTTTCTTTTGGTAGGAACGCGACGCAGTCTTGATTCGCCATGAGCACTTGTGTTGCCACAGCCGCCGTCAGAGGCTTATCTTTTGCCAACTTGCTCCACGTTACTCTCGCGGCAGAGAGTCTGTCCCTGCGTTTTTCCGCGATAAAAGACATGGTTTCAGTCAGTTTCCTTTCAGCGTACTGCTGCATCAAGCTTTTGCTTTCCAATTTGAAATCCTCCTTTCTTCATGTGCGCAAGAGGACATGATTTTCCAGATCACCACTCTATTCGTCACGGATATTGGCTTTGACTATATTGCGCCTAATCCCACGGGAGATGACCTGACCAGCTTCTTTGAGACGGTTGTCCTTCTTTCCAAGGGAGAAATCGACTCGAAAAAGGTGCGTGTGGAGTTCTCATTGGAGAATATGGATATGTCCGGATTCCAAAAAGGCGCAACGTATCCGCAGATCAAAGAGTATGTGCAGGAGCATAGCGGGCTAACCTCTATTTGCGAGACTGTGCAGAGACCCGCAGGCAGATACCAGTGCCCCGTCAGTAATAGGCAGAGCGACATCCAGAAACGGATGTCGCTCTTTTTCTTTGTCTGCTGCAAGCTGGTATCCCCCGCGCAGCGCCTTTCCGGATACCCTGTGATATACTTTTGGGGTTCTCTTTGACGATTTTGCTTCCGATTTTTGCGTTGCTGCAGTTTCGTATCCCCTCTCTTGTGACTTTTGGAAGGAGATGTGTTATGCGTCGGGCACGCACCAGAAGAGCCGTTTTCTCCTGTCGCAGTTTCGTATCCCCGACGATGCCGATTTTCTATCAGGCAGTGATATGATATTTAGTTTCTCCGCACGGACCGCCCAAAGCATTCGTGTCGAATTATGTAATTTCCAATAAGTCTTTCGCGTTATTTTATGCGATATTTCAATTAAATTCGATTGATTTTTGCGCGAATATCTGTTAAACTACGCTCAGAACCTTTAAGGAGGTTGCATTATGTATAGAAAAATCATTAGCTTCCTGGAAGTGTGGAAAGAGGACGAGCACCGCAAGCCCCTTATTTTGCAGGGTGCAAGACAGGTCGGTAAGACGTACTCCATCTTGGAGTTCGGGCGCACACACTACGAAAACGTCGCCTATTTCAATTTTGAGACCAATCCCAAGCTGAACGAAACTTTTGAGGAAGACATCAGCCCCGATTATCTGATTCCAATTTTGTCCCACATCGCAGGTCAGACCATCGTCAAGGAGAAGACCCTGATAGTCTTCGATGAGGTGCAGCTCTGCGAAAGAGCTCTGACCTCTCTCAAATACTTCTGTGAGGACGCGCCAGAGTATCACATCATCGTTGCAGGCAGCCTGCTGGGTGTCGCGGTCAACAGGGCGAAGTTCTCCTTCCCCGTCGGCAAAGTCGACATGAAGACGCTCTACCCTATGGACATGGAGGAGTTCATGCTGGCGCTCGGAGAGGATGACTTAGTCGCGCAGATAAAAGAGAGCTTCAATACCAATGCGCCGCTGCCGTCTGCACTGCACGATGCAGCGATGCAGCTCTATCGCCAGTATCTCGTGGTCGGCGGCATGCCGGAGTGTGTGATGCAGTTCGTGGAGACCAGGGACTATATCCTTGTCCGTCATACGCAGGATACGATTCTTGCGAGTTACCTCAACGACATGAGCAAGTACAACAACCTGAACGAAATCAAGAAAACCAGGCTTGCCTACGACAACATCACTGTTCAGCTCTCGAAGAAGAACACGCGTTTCCAGTACAAACTGATTAAGAAAGGCGGGCGTGCTTCCGAGTTCGAGAATGCGATTGAGTGGCTGTGCCTGTCTGGTATCGTCTCTCAGGTCTACAAGGTCGAGCAGGTCAAAAAGCCGCTCGAAAACTACCGCGATATAGATGCGTTCAAAATCTACGTGTCTGACCTTGGCCTTCTGTGCGCCAAGAAGGATTTAGCCGCCAATGATGTCCTCTATATGGTCGACGAGCTCGACGACTTCAAGGGTGGCATGGCTGAGAACTATGTCAACATGCAGCTCTCCATCAACGGCTACCGTACCTACTACTGGGAGTCGGAGCGCGGGGCTGAGATAGACTTCGTCATCCAGCGCGATGGGCAGCTCATTCCCGTTGAGGTTAAATCCGCCGATAATACCAAGGCAAAGAGCTTAAAGGTCTACATGGATACCTACAAGCCGGCCTATGCTATCAAGCTCTCTGCCAAAAACTTTGGCTGTGATGGCAATAAGAAAATCGTGCCTCTTTATGCCGCATTCTGCATCTGAAAAACACATAGTGAAAAGGAGCTGGATGCCAGCTCCTTTTTTCCTGTTTCCGCTGCAATCTCGTATCCCCTGTTGCGAGACATTTTGGCTAAGATGTGGTATGTGGCATGCTGTATCCCACCGAAGAGCAGCTTTTTTGTCTCCTGTTTTCTATAACTGACGAATCTCTCGGTTTTACTTGCGTCAGTTTTACGCATGGCTTTCTTTCATTATATTCTCTCATTTTCGCGGGTAACCTTCAATCCGCCGCTACACTTGACGCTTACAACGCTCCTGGCTATAAGCCTTGCGAAGCTCCGCTTCTTCCTCGGCATCGAGCTCAAGGCGCTCTAAGTAGATGGGCTGCACGTAGCTGTGCTCAAAGTGACCGGTCGATTTCGAGTAGAACTGAACGCAGATAGACGCATCTGCGAAGTCCAGAACAGAGGCGGGAGCTTCCGCCTCGGCGACCAGGGAGGCCCATTCCTTCTGCGACGTCGATACGATTCCGGGAAGGGTGCCGCCGACAAAGCTGACGATAAAATAATAAGCCTGAATCAGAAGATGCCAAAAAGGTAAAATCAATAGTATGCCACAGAATTGCCTCAACTATACACGAGAGGGGATACGAAAATGCGATAGAAACAGAAAAGCGTCAGAAGAGCGCAATCCGGCCGCTGAGCAGCGCATCTGTGGCCGCTCACGCGCGCAATATGCAAAGAGCGGGAAACAGACACCCGAGACAGCCTGAAGAGGTGTTTTGCTTTCGACAACGGGAGTGTAAAGCATGCCTTAAATGATTTGCGCCCGTGCCAGCATAAATGCTGATACGGGCGCTCCTCTGTTTTACATATCTTTTGCCGAAGCCGAAGCTGAATACTTCCAGCCCTGCAATGCTTTGGCACAACTGAATCCATCGGCTAACAGCAATAAGTTTGAATTAGTTCCTTAAGAGAGATGTTCTTCGTTCTCCTCCGCGCAGATCGTTATGCCAGCATCCTCGAAGCGGATGGCGGTTTTGAGCTTTTCCCAATCAACGGCCCGCCGCAGCTCAGCGCTTTCCGCGCCTCCTTTTTGCAGGATGCCGGTATGCGCGGCGGCGTTCTTCCGCGAGCAAGGGCAAACTCCAGCAGGCCTGCAATAATCACGGCTCCGCCCACAATGATCACATCGGTGGTTCTTGGCGGCATCAAGCCGAGAATCAGCGTCAAAAGGCCCAACGCCAGCAGGAACACGCCATAAATGCGGCAGCGCACCGTCCGCCTTTCGCGCGCCGGGCCTTTCGCGGCGTGAGTTCTGATGCGGTCTATCGCATTCCACATAGCGGGGCAGTGCCGCCGACTCTCAGCTTCCAAATGCCGGTGCAGCAGTTCTGCGGTTTCTCTGTCCACGGCGGGGTCATCGTAGTTGCTTATTTGAAAAAGATACATGTGCTTCTCCGTTTTGAAATCGGCTCATTGAGAGTGCCAGAAAATTCCATTCACAGCATATCGGACTGCCACCGGGCAGTCCGATATGCTGTGATGTGCTGATAGTTCCTTGCATGAGAACTGCCGACCGCTTGCGTCCTATTTTTCAAACAGGTACAGCAGGTATCCGTAGCCCTCGGCCTCCATTTTTTCATAGGGGACGAAGCGCAGGGCCGCGCTGTTGATGCAGTAGCGCACGCCGTTGGGCGACTCCGGGTCGCCGGTGAACACATGGCCGAGATGGGAGTCTCCGGCGCGGCTTCTGACCTCCGTGCGGCGCATCCCGTGGCTCAGGTCCTCCAGTTCCACCACGGCAGGCTCTTCAATGGGCTTTGTGAAAGCCGGCCAGCCGCAGCCGCTCTCGTACTTATCCGTGGAGGAAAAGAGCGGCTCACCGGTGACGACATCCACATAGATGCCCTTTTCAAACTTGTCCCAGAACTCGCCCGTGAAGGCGCGCTCCGTGCCGCTCTCCTGCGTAACACGGTACTGCTCCGCCGTCAGCTTGTCCCGGATGGATTCCGCCGCGGGCTTCTGATAGTCGCCCGGATCGATGCGCAGCCGGGAAAACAGCTCCATCTCCGCGCGCGGGATGTGGCAGTAGCCGTTCGGGTTCTTTTCGAGGTAGTTCTGGTGGTATTCCTCGGCGGGATAGTAATTCTTGAGCGGGCCGATCTCCACGAAGAATTTCTCGCTGCGGCCGCGCTCGATCTCCGCGATGCGCTTCACCGTTTCTCTCGCACTTTCGTTGGTGTAGTAAACGCCGGTCTGGTACTGGCTGCCCCGGTCGTTGCCCTGCCGGTTTTGCACCGTGGGGTCGATGACATAGAAGTAGGCCAGCAGCAGCGCGTCGAGGCTCACCTGCTCGGGGTCGTACTCCACGCGCACGGTCTCCCGAAAGCCGGTCTCTCCCTTGCAGATGGTCTTGTAATCGGCATCCGCCTCGCAGGTGCCGTTGGCATAGCCGCTCTCGGCGTCGATAACGCCGGGGATGGACTGCATCAGCTGTTCCATGCCCCAGAAGCAGCCGCCCGCCAGATAGATGACATTTTCCGTGGTATCCATATAGGTGATCTCCTCGTCGGACCGGTCAAAAGCCGCTCCGTCCATGTTTGTTTCCTGTCCGCTCTTTTCCTTCGGCACAGTCTGCTGCCCGACAGCGCAGCCGCTGAGCAGCACCGAGGCGAAAAGCAGTGCCAATACGCTTCGATACATCGCGTTTCCTCCTTTCAGGGGAAGCGGGGCTCACTCCGACCCTTCCTTCTCCTGTTCTTCGCTGCGGTCGGGCCGCAGGACAGTATACAGCAGCGACCCAAGGACGCAGCCGAAGCCGGTGGAGAGCCACGGGCTGGACGTAACGGCACAGGTGCCGGTGGTGCAGCCCACATAGCGGTAATACAGCCACACTCCGACACTGCCCACCAGGGGCAGGGCAATGGTGCACAGAATGCTCGTCAGCCTACAGCTCTTTTACCATAATAAAGAGAATGGGTTAAAATCTTTGTTAAGAATGGGAATTTAATGGAAATATATCTTGAATTCGCCGAGAATAAAGCGATTGGGGCAAAAAGGCAGGGGCAGCAAGAAGAGAGTACCCTCGAATGGATCCAAACCCAAAAGCTGCACGGCTGCGGAGAGCGTTCCTCCGCAGCTGCGCAGCCGTTTGTAAAGGTCTCTGCTTTTAATGCAAGACCTGCATCTCCGGGTTCTTCTCTCCGAATTTCTCGCGCAGCGCACTGCAGATATCCTCCCGGGACTTGCCCTGCTTCTCACCGTTTTTAATGAGCTTGTACGCCTGAAACAGCGCCGAGGGGCCGATCTCGCTGCTGAAAAAGCCGATGCCCTGATTCCATGCCAGCAGCTCGAACACGTCGTCCAGCGCGGCGCTTTCCACGCCGTGGATATATGCCTTTACCAGCTCCCGCGCCGCCTGCCGCATCCGGCCTGCACCGACAGCGTTGGTCAGGGACAGCAGCAGCCGCGTTTCGTAGGGCAGTACGCGCTTCTCGCTCTGCCATGTGGTCTCCCAAAAATCCACGGCGATCTGCCCCAGCTTTTCATCGATCATGGGATAGTTCAAAAGAGCCAGCGGCTTGAAGGGAGCGGAGCTGTCGCCTTCCTTCTTCTCTGTGCGGCAGAACCAGACATGGAACTCCGCCTCACTCCGCTGCTCGGTGTGGTGCTCGTAGCCCAAGCCCTCCATGACAGCGTACAGTGGATGCGGCTCAAAGGTCTGGATGATGTGTAATCCTTCGCCCACCTCCAACGCCTCGGCTCTTTTCTTCAGCCCTTCAAAGAAGCTGCCCTGTATATGGCGCACATCCACGGTCTGAAACCCCTGCGCCTTATTCTTCCAGTTTTCGTAGCTCATGCGGTTATTCTCCTTTCTTCACTCGATAAAACCAGATGTGATATTCGCTGCCGCTCACCTTCTCCGTGTGATGTTCAAAGCCCATAAGGGCCAGCACCGGGTACAGGGGGACAGGCTCGAAGGTCTGGATGATATGCAGTCCTTCGCCGTTTTTCAGCGCGGCAGCCTTTGCCTTCAATGCGGGGAAGAAGTCCATCTTTTTGCCCCGCACGTCCATCACTTCGAATGTGCCGATTTTGTCCTTCCAGTTTTCATAACTCATCGTCTTTACTCCTTTTGCAGAAAGCTCACGCCTCTTCGAAGGAATCCTTACCCACGCCGCACAGGGGGCACTCAAAATCCTCCGGCACCTCGCTCCAGGGCGTACCGGGGGCGATGCCGCCCTCCGGGTAACCTGCGCTCTCGTCGTACTCCCAACCGCAAACGGTGCATACATACTTCATCGTGCTTCTTCCTTTCTTTTTCTAATGATTTTGTTATTCTTCCACCAGCCGGCCGTCCACCGTGACGGTGACCACCTGCCACGGGATGAACTTCCCGCTCTGCTGGAGTGCCTTTTTCGCCGCCAGCTCCAGCCCGCCGCAGCAGGGCACCTCCATGCGGACGACGGTGACGCTCTTGATGTCGTTATTCCGGATGATCTCCGTCAGCTTTTCGGAATAGTCCACGCCGTCCAGCTTGGGGCAGCCCACCAGCGTGATGTGTCCCTTGATGAACCGCTCGTGAAAGGCGGCGTAGGCGTAGGCGGTGCAGTCGGCGGCAATCAGCAGCCGCGCCCCGTCGAAATAGGGCGCATTCACCGGCACTAACTTGATCTGCACCGGCCACTGGGAAAGGCAGCTCGTCTGCTGGGCTTGCGGCGTTTCCACGGTGGGCGCCTCCTGACGCTGAATATTCCGGGACTGGCTGCCGGGGCAGCCGCAGGGCAGGGTCACGCCCTCTTTTTGCATTTTCCGCTGCTTATTTTCCATGACGGCCTGCTCGTCATAGGCCGCCGCCTCCCGCTCCACAAAGGTGATGGCCCCGGTGGGGCAGGTGGGCAGGCAGTCGCCCAAGCCGTCGCAGTAATCGTCCCGCATGAGCCGCGCCTTGCCGTCCACCATGGCGATGGCGCCCTCGTGACAGGCGGCGGCGCAGGCGCCGCAGCCGTTGCACTTATTTTCGTCGATCTCGATGATCCGTCG
>ERZ773138.353-NODE-353-length-57104-cov-4.839857_pt1 | contig 57104 bp, 49 predicted proteins | sample MGYA00511114_ERZ773138 | MGnify/ENA primary metagenome ERZ773138 (study PRJEB29015, sample SAMEA2737805) | human gut metagenome | biome: human gut; feature: human-associated habitat; material: faeces | place: China | collected 2012 ...
AATACTAATATAGTTTATCAGAAGATATTCCAGGAACCAGAATTTGAGGAGATGAATGGGAAAGATGGGTTAGTAGCTGTTTTTTCAGATAAAACGGTCATTGGATTTACTTCCGTAACGGCTTCACAAGATTATATTTTTGCCATGTTTAATGGTAAATCATATTCCGAAGTTTTAAGGAATCCCAAGAAAGATAATCTATTATGTAATGATATGTGTGTGTATGATTGGGATGGGAATTTGTTAGGCAATATAAAATTGAATATTGAAAAGATAAATTTGAATGAATTGATAAATCAAACAGTAGGTGAGTTTGAAGATAAATTTAAGGTGAAGAACTTAATAATAGAAACAAGAATGCCAGAAAAACTGGTGACTTTGCAAGCTGATAGTAGATATATGTATAGGATAATAGAAAATTTATTTAGTAATATTAGTAAATATGCGATGAATGGCACAAGAGTGTATATAGCATTGGAAAAGCAAGATGAGGAAATAACAATAATTATGAAGAATATATCTAATCAAAAACTTGATATTTCAGTAGATGAGTTAAAACAAAGATTTGTTAGGGGTGATAAGTCAAGATATACTGATGGAAGCGGATTGGGACTTTCAATTGCAGAAAGTTTAACAGAGTTACAAGGAGGAAAATTTGATATTTCTATAGATGGAGATTTGTTTAAAGTCACATTAAAATGGATTGACAAATTATAATGAACTTGATAATATGTATAAGGAAAAAATATAAACAAGATAGTAATACTATCTTGTTTAATGCAGTACAGAAAAGTTAAATATATAAAAAACTAAAGAAAGAGTGATAGGATTGAAAAAATTAGTAGTGATTATATGTATATTATTAGCAATATTTATAGGAATGTATATTAATCAAAGAAACCAAATATCAAGTGCAAAAATAACGGCAGAAGAAGTGGATAATATAGAGGTATATATAACCAATATATATATGTGGAAAGAAGTGACAGGAGAAGCTTTGCCCAAATTTCAAGATATAAATGACGCACCTGATAAATGGATATGGGAAGTAGTAAAGAAAAATATAGAAAAATATGAAGGTATATCTTCACAATATATACAAGAAACTGCCAAAAAAATATTTGGACCAAGTTTTGCAAAACAAATTTCTCAAAGTGGAAATACATCGTTTGAATATCAACCAGAGGAGAGTAAATATATTGCAACAAATGTTGAATTAGATACAGAAAATGATAAATTTTTAATAAATAATATACAAAAAACAAAGCAAGGATATGAAGTAGAAATATTAGAATATTTGGAAGATTATTCAAATGAACCAGAAGATGTGATAGCCCAAGAAGAGGATAATCAAGGACAACAAGTGGAATTTGATATACCAATAAAAAATATAAGTGGAGAACAAATTTTTAAAGTAAAAAGCACCGAAGGACCAACAAAGATATTAGAAGAAGTGAAATCAAATATAGATAAGTTTACAACAAAGAAATTGATAATAGAAAAGAATGATGATGGAAACTTGTATGTAAAAAAAGTAGAATAAATAAAATAATAGTAAGTAAAAGTAGGAGAAAGTAAATGCAAAAAATTTTGGAAAATTGTTGTTTGTGTCCAAGAAAATGTAATATAAATAGAAAAAATGGAAGAATAGGAAAATGTAAAGCAACTAATAAAATAAAAATAGCATTATATTCAATACATAGATTTGAAGAACCATGCATAAGTGGAGAAAAAGGCTCAGGAACGGTCTTTTTTTCTAATTGCAATTTAAATTGTGTATTTTGTCAGAATTATGAAATAAGTCAATTAGGAAATGGCAAGGAAATAACAGTAGAAAGATTGGCAGAGATATTTTTGGAACAGCAACAAAGAAATGTTGAAAATATTAATTTGGTGACACCAACAAGTTATGTACCACAAATAATAGAAGCACTAAAGATTGCAAAAGAGAGAGGATTAAAATTACCAATAGTATATAATACTAATGGCTATGAAAATGTGGAAACAATAAAGATGCTTAATGGATATATAGATATATATTTGCCTGATTTAAAATATTCAGATAATGAATTAGCAGTAAGGCTGTCAAATGCACCAAAGTATTTTGAAATAGCTACAGATGCAATAAAAGAGATGTATAACCAAGTGGGTGTTCCTATTTTCAATGAAGATGGCATAATGCAAAAAGGTATAATGATAAGACATTTGGTTTTACCAAATAATATAGAAAATAGTAAAAAAGTATTAAAATGGATTAGTGAAGAGTTACCAAAAGAAGTTTATGTTAGTGTTATGGCACAGTATTTTCCAACATATAAGGCCAAAGATAATGTTTATGGAATAAATAGAAAATTGTATAATGAAGAGTGGGAAGAAATACAAAATGAAATTAGTAATTTAGGAATAGAAAATGGCTTTATTCAAGAACTTGGTGAGCATGAGGAAGAATATGTTCCTAAATGGGATTACTAAAATTAATGGTATTATAAATTTTTATGGAGAATACTTAATAGATATAGGAAAAATCTGTATTGAAAATAATATACTTAGTAGACGTCAAATGGCAAATGTAAAAGAGATGCTAGAACAAACAGAGAGAATGATGAAAAATGTAAAATGAGGAAAAAGGGCTTATAATAAAGCCCTTTTATCTTCTGTAAAAGAAGAGGTGTTTTGGGGGACGGATTCAAAAAATACCTTAAAAAATAAAGAGATATAAAAAGTACCTAATCGAGAAAACAAATAACAAAAAAGTTTTCAGTTAGGTATTTTTTATACACTACTAACAAAACTTTTTATTAATCTTTGCTAAAAAATATAAGTAAAAAACAATTAAAATTAAAAAAACACATTTACAGAAAAGAGCCTGCAAACGTGCATTTTTAGTTTGTTCTTTTAACCCATATTATATGATAAAATATGAACATTAAAAGGTATAAAAAAGAAAATAAAAAATAAAAACACCTTAAAATTCACGCAAAAAAATATTTATTTAAGTAATAAACTTAAATAAAATAATATACTTCAATATATAGCATATACCAACAAAAAATGCAATAGTAATGTCGAAAAAATTCAAATAAAAAAGCAAAAGAAAAACACAAAAAACATTGAAACTTTAGGAAAAACTCCATTTATACTTTTTTATTAAGTTTATTACTTAATAAAAAAATAAAACAAAAATGGGGGAAAAGAAAAATGAATCAAATAAAAAATGTAGAAACAAAGCACACATTTACAAAAAGAGGTAAAAAAGAAACAGGAATCACAATAGTAACCCTAGTAATAACAATAATAGTATTACTAATACTATCAGGAATAACCATAACAGCACTAAGTGGAGATAATGGAATATTAAAAAGAGCAGCAGAAGCAAAGCAAGAAACAGAAAAAAATCAAGTAATAGAAATGGTACAACTAGAAGTATTAGGAACGTATGCAGAAGCAGATGGAGAATTTGATTCAGAAAAATTTAAAGACAATGTAAAAGACCATTTAAAAAATTATAATCCAGTAATAAGTGAAGACGAAAAAACAATAACAGTAGAAGTAAAAAAATATGAAGTAGTAGTAGACAAAGAAACAGGAGAAGTAGTAAAAAAAGGAGAAGTAAAAGGAGTAACACCAATATTTGAAACAAAGCTATACAATGAAGACGGAACAGAGCTAAAAGGAGAAGGAAAAGGAACAGTAATAGTAGGAGTAAAACTAACAAACAAAGAAAAATTAGACAAATATAGTATAGAAATAAAAAATAGCAAAGGAGAAAAAATAGAAGCAGACACAACAACAATAGGAGAAGGAGAAGTAAGTTTCACAATAGAAGAAAACGGAAAATACACAATAATAGTAAAAGGAACAAAAGACGGAACAGAAAGAACAAACCAAAGAACAATAGAAATAGATGTAGGAGAAAAAATAATAACGAACATAGAAATAAGACCAAATGGAGGAGCAAAATATATAGTACCAACAGAAGGAAAAGCAAAAATAAAAGTAGGAATAGAAGAAAAAGCAGGAGAGAACAAATATAAATACAGTTATGGATGGAGTACAGACGAAACAGAAAAGCCAACAACATGGACAGAAACAGCAAGCAAAGCAGAAATAGAAAAAACAGACTGTGAAGAAGGAAAATACTATTTATGGATAAAAGTAGTAAGTGAAAAAGGAAACGAAAAATATATAGAATCAAACAAATTTGAAGTAATACCAAACAGAAAAATAACAATAGAAGCAAACACAAAAGAAATAACAAATAAAGATGTAAAACTAAAAATAAATTATGACGAATTACTAACAGAAAACAGAAACATAGAAGTAACAGGAAAAAGAGGAACAGACTACGAAATAAATGGAGAAAATGAAGTAATAATAAAAACAAATAACCAAACAATAACAGTAAGTGCAACAGACATAGCAGGAAACAAAATAACAGAAAAAACAATAATAAGCAATATAGACAAAGCCCAACCAGTAGTAACATTTGGAACAAATGGAAGCACAAGCTACAAAAAATCACAAAGCACAACAGTAACAGTAAAAAGTATAGGAGTAAGCACAATTGTAGCAAACAGCCTAAAATATCAATGGACACAAAGCACAACAGCACCAGCAGAAAATACATTTAGCACAACATTCACCTCAGGAGGAACAATAACAAAATCAGATGGAACAGGAAACAACTGGTATTTATGGATATTAGCAAAAAATACAGCAGGAAACACAACAATAGTAAAATCAAATGTATTCTATTTAGACAACACAGCACCAAACACAACAGCGCCAACAGCAACAAGCACAACAAACTCAATAGTAGTAACATCAGCCCAAACAGACTCACACAGTGGAATAAATGCAAGTACAAGACAATACTCAATAAAGAAAACATCAGACAGTAGTTGGGGTTCATGGGTAACAGATAGTAGCAATACACATACATTTACAAACTTAACATTAAACACAGAATATCAAGTAAGAACCCAAGTAAAAGACGCATTAGGAAATGGATATGCAATATCAGCAATAAAAACAATAACAACAGTAAATATAACAAAACCAACAATAACACTATCAACAACATCACCAACAAACAAAAGCATAACAGCAACAATAACATATCCAAACATTACAGGAATAACAAAACAATATAGTTATGATAATAAAACTTGGACAACTTACACAGCACCACTAACAATAGACACAAACAAAACAATATATGCAAGAAGTATAGACAGTACAAACCAAGGATCAGACTCAACAAGAGTAGCAAGTTTATCTGTAACAAATATAGACAAAACACCACCAACAGTAACACATACAATAAAGAACAAAAAAGCAAAATCAGTAGATATAGTAATAACAGCAACAGATAAAAATGGAATAAAAAGTATAGCAAATGTAACAACAACAGGAATAACCAAAACAGACACAAATACCTATACAGTAACAAAAAACCAAGATTATGAATTTAAAGTAACAGACAATGCAGGAAATGTAACGAATTATACAGTAACAGTAACAGGAATAACAAAAGTAACACTAGATGCAGAAACAATAGCAAAAAATCCAGAAGCCTACTATGGAAAGAAAGTAAATAACTATACAGCAGGAGGAAAGACGTACAGAATATTCTATGTAGATACAGAAGGAAAATTCGGAGATAAAAATACAGTATATCTAAAAGCGGATTGGACAGATAATAATACAAGTTTAACAACATATACACCAAGTGGAACAGATTTAGAAATATATAAGAAATTAAATCCAAGTTGGGCAGCACAAAGAGGAAGTAGTACATCTAATTGGTATAATAGTGAAAAAGCAGCAGCATGGCTATGCTCACCAAGCCAATGGACAAATTATTTAGATAGCACAAAAGCCAATTATGCAGTTGGTTCACCACCAGTAGAAATGTATGTAGCATCATATAATCAAGTATCACATACAATAGGAAATTACACATTAGGAGCAACATATAGAGCAACAGATGCACCTGGATATATATATACATTAAATGGAAAGCAATCAACTATATCAGGAGATGACTATTATACAGGACTTAACTCATTAGATTATATAGGATATAACAGTATGTATTGTGGATTAAACGGAACAAAAGGAAATTATCATTGGGAACTAGCTTCACCATCAGCTGAAGGAAGTAATGAAATATGCTATGTAGATGGTTATAATATTTTTTTAAATCATCACACTTATAATATAAATTGTGGCGTCTGCCCGCTAGTTTCTCTAAAATCTGACTTTGAAATAGAAATAACAGCACCAACAGATGCAGAAACAATAGCAGAAAACCCAGGTGCATATTACGGACAAAAAGTAACAAATTACACAGCAGGAGGAAAAACATACAGAATATTCTATGTAGACACAGAAGGAAAATTTGGAGACAAAAATACAATATATCTAAAAGCAGACTGGACATCAAATGATACTACATTATCAAGTTATACAAGCTACACACCAAGTGGAACAGATTTAACAACATATAAGAAATTAAATCCAAGTTGGGCAGCCAAAAGAGGAAGTAGCACATCTAGCTGGAATTATAATGAACATGCAGCAGCATGGTTATGTTCACCAAGTAAATGGACAACATATTGTGATACATCAAAAGCAAATTATGCAATAGGATCACCAACAGCAGAGATGTATGTGGCATCATATAACCAAGTATCACACTCAATAGGAAACTATAAATTGGGAGTAGCATATAGAGAAAAAGATGATCCAGGATATATATATACATTAAATGGAAAGCAATCAGCTATATCAGGAAGTGATTATTGGACAGGGGATAATACATTAGATTATACAGGATATAATAGTATGTATTGTGGAAGAAATGGTTCTAAAGGAGATTACAGGTGGTGGCTCGCTTCTCCGTCAGCTGGCAACTCTTACTATGTGTGCGGTGTGAGCGGTAGCAGCGCTGCCTTGAGCAACGGCAACTATAGAAACGCGGATGGAGTTTGCCCGCTAGTTGCACTAAAACCAGGAATAGGAGTAGAAATAGAAATAGAAATAACAGACACAGAAACCATAGCAGAAAACCCACAAAACTATTATGGAAAGAAAATATCAAACTACACAGCAGGAGGGCAAACATACAGAATATTCTATGTAGACAAGCAAAATGACTTTGGAGACGGAGCAAACACAGTATATCTAAAAGCAGATTATAATGATAACTTACAAAAATCATTAAACACAAATATAAGTTCACTAACAGCAAATGACTTGGCAGTGTATAAAAGAATGAACAAAAGCTGGGCAGCAGCAAGAGGAAACAGTCAATCAAGTTGGAATCGTAGTGAACAAGCAGCAGCATGGTTATGTTCACCAAGTCAATGGACAACTTATGTAGATAGTTCAAAAGCAAATTATGCAATAGGAGGACCAAGTGCAGAGATGTATGTAGAGTCATATAATCAAGTACCACATACAATAGGAAATTATACACTAGGAGCAGCTTACAGAGAAACAAATGTACCTGGATATATATATACAGTAAATGGAGTACAATCAACTATATCGAGAGATGATTATAGTACTGGAGATGATACTTTGGATTACAAAGGATATAATAGTATGTATGCGGTACAAAACGGCAGTAAATCAGGAGATTGGTGGCTGGCTTCTCCTTCGTCTAATTACTCCGGCTATGTGTGCTATGTGAACAGTGGCAACGCGGGCTTGTACGCCAGCTACTATAGCAATTCGATTGGCGTAGCGCCCCTAGTTTCTCTAAAATCTGGAATCCAAGTTGAAATAGAAGAATAGAAATAATAGAAACTACGAAATTAGTAGATAGACAGAAACAAAAGATGGTGCAATCAGGCCACCGCGTCTGAAGGCACCTTCAATATATGTGAACTTAATAAAAAGTAAATGACAAAGTTTGTTAGTAAAGAAATTGAAAGGGAGCTTATGTCTGGTACTATTTTTAGAGCATTGTTAACCCCAGTGCTCTTTTTCAATTCACAATTCACACATACACAACCAAAAAGTATGCACAATATAAATGTTGATATTTAGAACAGTAACTCTATTTTATAAAAATAAGCAAAAATTATTGAAAAAAAAGGTAAAATAATGTATTATAAAAGAGCAAAAAGCACAGGAAAAAATAAAGAGGTAAGAGAAAATTACCAGAAGGAGGAACAAAATGTCAAACATAAAATTAAATTACAAACAAACAAATATTTCAAAAAAGATGATACAAGATTATGCCAAAAAGGTAGAGAAAAATCATAAAGAATTACATAAAAGAGCTGGAGATGATAATGATTTTGTTGGGTGGTTAGAATTACCTACAAATTATGATAAAGAAGAATTTAAAAGAATAAAAAAGGCTGCTAAGAAAATTGCAAAAGAATCAGATATATTAGTTGTTATTGGAATAGGTGGTTCTTATTTAGGGGCAAGAGCTGTAATAGAGAGTTTAACAAGTACATTTTATAATTTATTACCTGAAAAACAAAGAAAATTTCCTCAAATATTATATGTTGGTAATAATTTAAGTCCAAATTATATAAATGAGTTGATAGAATACATAGGGGATAAGGATTTTTCTGTAAATGTAATATCAAAATCAGGAACAACTACAGAGCCTGCTATAGCTTTTAGAATTTTTAGAGAAATATTAGAGAATAAATATGGAATTGATGAAGCTCGCAGTAGAATTTATGCAACTACAGATAAAGAAAAAGGAGCTTTGAAAACTTTATCAGAGAATGAAGGTTATGAGCAGTTTGTTGTTCCTGATAATGTTGGTGGAAGATATTCTGTTTTGACAGCAGTAGGATTGTTGCCTATTGCAGTTGCTGGAATTGATATTGATAAATTAATGGAAGGTGCTAGAAATGCACAAGAGAGATTTGATGATCCAGATTTGAAATATAATGAATGTTATCAATATGCAGTTATACGAAATATACTGTATAATAAAATGAATAAAACAACAGAAATATTAGTAAATTATGAACCTAAAATGCATTATTTTACAGAGTGGTGGAAACAGTTATATGGTGAAAGTGAAGGTAAAGAAAATAAAGGTATTTTTCCTGCTGGAGTAGATTTTACAACAGATTTACATTCTATGGGGCAATATATACAAGAGGGCAGAAGAGATTTATTTGAAACTGTTATAAATGTTAAAACACCTAAAAATGATATTGTTATAAACCCTGATGATGATAATTTAGATGGATTAAATTATTTGGCTGGAAAAACAATGGACTATGTAAATAAAAAGGCTATGGAAGGAACAATTAAGGCTCATGTTGATGGAGATGTACCTAATGTTATGATTGAGATGAATAAATTAGATGAAAAGAATTTAGGGGAATTAATTTATTTCTTTGAAAAAGCGTGTGCAATGTCTGGAATGATATTAGGTGTAAATCCTTTTAATCAACCAGGTGTAGAAAAATATAAGAAAAATATGTTTCATTTATTAGAAAAGCCAGGATATTAATTGCTTTTGATAGAAGTAGGAAAGGGATGTAATTTAAAGTGATATTTGAACATGATTTCTGTATGGGAATAAAAGATATAGGAAAAGATAATTTTATAAAAAATAGAGCTATTTTGGAGATGTTAGAAGATATAGGTGCATATCATTCAGATTTAGCTGGATATGGTGCTAGTGATATAGAAAAGACGAATGTTGTGTGGATTTTAGCTGGTTGGAAATTAGATGTTATAAAAAGACCTAAATATGGGCAAAAAATACATATTAAAACATGGGGAAGAGATATGTCAAAGGCTGTAACATATCGTGATTTCGAGTTATATAGTAATAATAATGAATTATGTGCAATAGCAACTTCTAAATGGGTATTAGTTAGTACAAAAACAGGTAGAATTACAAAAATAACAGAAGAAATAGCACATAAATATATGCCGGAAGATAAAAGTGTATATGATAAAAAAGAGATAGAAAAAATAGATTTGCCAGAAGAGAGTGAGTATACAAAAAAAATTAAATATGCTGTAAATAGAAGAGATATAGACATAAATGGGCATATGCATAATTTATACTATTTAGATTTGGCGTATGAGGCTTTACCTGATGAAGTATATAATCAAAGACCTTATGATAGTGTACAAATTCAATATAAAAAAGAAATAAAATATGGTGAAAATGTTATATGTAAATATGCATATTATAATGATTATCATGTTGTTGCAATATATACTGAAGATGAAAAAAATTTACATGCTATAGTAAAATTAAAATAATTTATTATGATAACTTGATAAGGAAAACGGGAATTTTGTAGTTTTTGAGATAAAAATGTAATAAAGTGTTGAAAAAATGTATTTATGTGTGATATAATAAAGGTCGATAAAAAAGGGGCAAGTATAAAATCTAATGATATTGTGTATCATAGAATAAAATGATTGTCTAAAAAGAAAGGAATTGATTAAAAAATGAAAACATTAAGAAAAACAAAAATCGTAGGAACAATAGGGCCTGCAAGTGAAAACAGATTAGAAGAATTAATAAATGCAGGACTAAATGTAACAAGAATCAACTATTCACATGGAAGCTGGGATGAACAATCAGAAAAAACTGAAGAAATAATCAGATTAAGAAAAGAATTAAATGTTCCAGTAGCATTATTATTAGATATGCAAGGACCAGAAATAAGAACAGGAATGTTAGTTACAGGAAAAAATGAAAAAATCAAACTAGAAGATGGTCAAAAATTTACATTAGTAAATGAAGATATAGTAGGAGATAAAGACAAAGTATCAGTAAGTTACAAAGGTTTATATAATGATGTAAAACCAGGTTCAAAAGTATTAATTGATGATGGTGCTATTGAATTAGTTGTAGATGAAATAGTAGGAAAAGATATTGTTTGTACAGTAGTACATGGAAACGGATTAGGAAGCAGAAAAACAATAAATTTACCAGGAACAGCAGTACGTTTACCAGCTTTAAAAGAAAAAGATATTCAAGATTTAAAAACAGCTTGTGAACATGATTATGATTATGTTGCAATGTCATTTACAAGAAATAAAGATGATATTGATCAAGTAAGAAAAGTATTAGATGAAAATGGTGGAAAAGATATTAAAATAATAACAAAAGTTGAAAATGTTGAAGGTTTGGAACACATGGAAGAAATCGTGGAAAATGCAGATGTTCAAATGATTGCTCGTGGAGATATGGCAACAGAAACAGACTTTACAGAACCACCAGTAGCTCAAAAGAAATTTATAAAATTATCAAATAGAGCAAATAAACCAGCTATAACAGCAACACAAATGTTAGAATCAATGACATTTAACCCATTACCAACAAGAGCAGAAGCAAGTGATGTGGCAAATGCTATATTTGATAGAACAAGTGCTGTGATGCTTTCAGGAGAATGTGCTATGGGTAAATATCCTGTAGAATGTGTTAAAACTATGGTTAAAATTGCTGGAAGAGTAGAACCTGAAATAGATTACTGGAAAAGATTTAAAAACAATGATAATATTAATTTATCAGATTTTGAAACAAAAATTGCATATTCAACATGTGTAACAGCTATGAATATGGAAGCAGATGCTATTGTATGTTATACACATTCAGGTGATTCAGCAAGAAAATTAGCTGGATTAGGAGCTGGATGCCCAATATTGGCTATTACAGATAATAGAAGAACATTTAATCAATTAGCTATTGCTTGGAATGTAACACCTATTTTTGTTGAAGCACAAGAAAATATTGATAAAACAGTAGAAGTAGGAATTGAAAAACTAAAAGAAAAAGAAATATTAGAAAAAGGAGATTTAATTGTAATCTCTGGAGGAGCTAAATTATTAGAAAATGCAGAGTACAGCAAAATCGTTGGTGGAGTTGCAAAAATCTAATTTTATATTATGAAAGTTTTTTGAACTTTCTATAATATAAAATTAACGATGCACAGAAAATTTATGAAATAAATTTTCGCGCACGAACAAAGACGCGGACTTAAAATATTCTAAATAGTGTAAATGTTATTAGTGTCCGCTTTTGTTCTATTATAATAGTTAATTTATAAAAAAGACTTAGGAATGGTAAAATCATTTATTGTTAATGATATTACTACTTTTAGGTCTTTTATTATATTATAGAAAATAGGAAATAAGTGCAAATGTTATGAATGTTTGCTTTTGTTCTTAAAAAAATAAAATATTAAAAGCTATTTACAAATATTGGAAATTATATTATAATATTTCCATAAATTGTAAATAGAAGGGGGAATTATTATGAGCAAAAAAATCATTGGCGTGGCAGCAATAGTAATGTTTCTAATATTTACGCCAATAGCTGTTCTTGCAACAGATACAAAAGAAGATGCAATACAGATAATAAAAACAGAGGAGGAAAAATACATAGTATATGTAAAAGATTTACAAAAGGAGGAATTTAATTATGCAATATCAAATACACCAACAGTAAAGGAAATGGATTTAAAGTATATACATTCGGCAAAAGATGATGAACAAAATCAAGTAATTGTTATAGATAAAAGTGTATATAATGTTAAGCAAAATCCGGTTGCATATTTATGGATAAAACAAGGAAAAAATTCTATTATTTCTGGAAAAGAAATTGATTTTAGTCAAAGTTTTGAAAAAAGTAAGATAGAAGAAGTTGAAAATACTGGTAAAAGAATAAAAACAGAGATTATTTCAGATCTTGTACAGGAAGATAGAACAGATGAAAATGGAGTAAAAATCACTGTTAAAGTTGGTGGAATAAAGATAAAAGATAATCAAAATGCTAGATATTTTTATGAGATTATGCCAGCAACAGATGAATATGGAACTTTAATGGAACTTGCAGAAAAAATTAAAAATGAATATAGTAAAATGGATATGTATGAAAAAATAAATGTAGCAAAAGAATTTTATAATAAATATAGTAGTTTAATATCAAAATCAAATTGGAATTTAGTCGAAGATATGCAAATAAAGCAACCAAAAGAAGCAAAAAATGATTCAAAATATGTAGTTTTTATCAAAAAAGTAGAAGAAAATCAAGTAACATTAGATTCAAAATTTTTAATATCCAAAGAAACAGAAACACCAACTTATGAAAGAGAACAAAAAGTTGTAGAAGAAACAACAAAATTACCTATTACAGGTGATAGTTTTTTATTAATAATAGCATTAGGAATTATTATAGTAATGATGATTTTTGTATTTATTAAGATGAAAAAGGCTAAAAAAGAAGCTGATAAATGAAACAAAATGTTTATGAAATAATAAAGCATAACATATATAAAATAATGAAACAAGAAATTTCTAGGAAAAAGAAACAAAAAAAGTATAAATTAATGTTTATATTATTAAGTATTATGGCAATTATTTTATTATGTTGCATAGTTTATAAATATGGAGGAAGACAAATAAATGAAGTAAAAAATAAAGAAATAGTAGAAGTATTTTCAAAAATAACTCCAAAAGATAGTGAGCAAGGCGAAAGTAATTTATCAAAGACTAGTTTTGAAACAAAAGAACAAGAAAATACAAAAATCAAAATTGATGGGTATGAAGTTATAGGAATAATAAAAATTCCAAAAATACAATTAGAATATCCAATAATAACTATAAATAAGACAGATACAAATGGAGATGTAACAGTAAACATATCACCAGAAGAGATGAAAGTACCAATGAAAATATCGATTGTGAAATATTGGGGACAAAATGTGAATGATTTTGGAAATTTGTCAATAGCTGGACATAATAATTATGATGGAACAATGTTTGGCAAGACAAAGAAGTTAGAGATAGGGGATAATATATATTTAACAGATTTGAAAAAGCTGACAATAAATTATCAAATTTATAACAAATTTGTAACAAATCCAAATGATGTGAACATATTGAAAACAGATGATAAATCAGTAAGGGAAGTTACATTAATAACATGTACAAATGGTAATAAGGAAAGGCTTATTTTAAAAGCACGAGAAAACAAATAAATAAGATAGGGGGAACAATAGATGTCAGGAAAACTGAACATGAAGAGCATAATAGCAATAGCGGCTGTAACAGTATTGACTGCAATTGCTATAATTGGTACGGTTGTGTTCTTAAAAGATAAGGGAACATCAGAAGCAACAGAAATAGCTTCAGAAAATGGAGTAAATGGTTCAGGAACTGAAACAATAAATGTACAAGAAAATGGAGTAAAAGAAACACAGGAACAAAATGGAGAAAATAATGGAGTTTTGACAACAGAGGGAATAACAAATAATAATGAAAATAATGAAGAATCTCAACAAGGTACTAATCAACAAAATGCAAATTCACAAATTAATAGTAATGCAAATGGTCAAAATAGAAATTTACAGGCAAATAATTATATGAATGGTCAAAATTTGTCAAATACAAATAGTAATATACAAAATGATGGTCAAGGTAATAATTCACAAGGAACTGATAATATAGAAGGTTCAACAATAAGGAGAGTAACAGAAGGTGACCTCGTAAAAGTAACTGATGATAGAATAGTAAGATGGACTCCAATTAGTATGGATGTGGAAAATGTTTCTGCAAAAATAAGAGGAGAGAATAATAAAGATATAGAAATAAATAAAATGGCAATTAGTAAAACAGGTACTAATTTAATAAGAGCAGGAGAAGAAATAATATATAGATTGGAAGTGAAAAATACAGGAAAAGAAGATTATAAAAATATTGAGGTTGCTGATAATATACCAGAAAATACAACTTATGTTGAAACAGATGATAATTCGATAAAGATAAAAGAAAATGATAAAGTTATAGGTTTAAAATGGTATGTAGATATAAAATCAGGAGAAACAGTTGGAATACAGTTTACAGTAAGGGTGAATGAAAATATAACAGGTACTATTTCAAATATGGCAATAGCAAATGGAACTCCTTCAGAAGAAATAAAAACAGCAATTATAGAACAAGAAAAAACAAGTGCAGTATCAAGAGAGTTTAATGAAATATGGAAGACAATACAAGAACCTGCAAAGATTAATGATAGAATTACATATACAATAACAGTTAGAAATACAGGTGATATAGATGGTAAAACAACAGTAAAAGATGAAGATTTAAAAGGGATATTAGCAGATGGTAAGGCAGAAATGGTTGGAGAAGTATCTATATTAAAAGATGAAGAAATAGTTTCTAAAAATAAAACTGCGGAAGATCTAATAAATGGTATTAAAGAAATAGAGGTACCTGCTCATGGTGTTGCAAAAGTAGTGTTTACAGTAAAAATAAATAAGATTAAAGGAGAAATAACAAATGTCGCTTTTATAGGTGATGATGAAGAAGTACCGACAGATCCAGATGTTACAGATACAGTAAATATTACAGCTGTGAAGGCAAATACTCCAAAAGATAAAGTTAAAGAAAAGGAATTTATAACATATACAATAATACTATCAAATTCAGGAAATAAAGAAGGAAATACAATAGTAAAAGACAAGATATCTGAGTATACAACATTTGTAGAAAAATCAATAAAAATTAATGATAAAGAAACACAATATACACAAAATAATTTAGAAGATGGAATAAGTGTGAGTGTACCAGCAGGTGAAAATACAGCTACATTAAGTTTTGTAGTAAAAGTAAAACCCTTAGAAAGGGAAAATGTTGAGGTTAAAAATATAGCAATAATAGATGGTAATGAAACAAATGAAGTTACAAATGAGGCAGAAAAAGAAAAAATATCACTAACAGTAAATAAGATATGGTCAGATAATTTGATACAGGCTCAAAAAAGACCAAAAAAGATTAAATTTATACTAACTAAAAATGGAGAGGTAACAGAAACTGAGAAAGAAGTAAAAACAGCAGATATAGCTAATAAATCTCAGATAATAGTTTTTGATAATTTGAATAAATATGATGCAAAAGGTAATCCTTTGAAATATGGAATAGAGGAAGTAGGACTTAATGAGTTTTATAAGTCAAGTATAATTAGCCAAGTAGCAGATGAACAAGGTAATGAGAGTGTAGAAGTGGAAAACAAATTTACAGTTCCTGAAGATAATGAAACTCAAATAACAGTTACAAAAATATGGGATGATAATGATAATAAAGCTCAAAAGCGTTCAGAAAAAGTAAAGTTAAAGGTAACAGGGGAAAATACTGTTGCAGAAGCGGAATTATCAACAGAAAATTCTAAAACAGATGATGAAAATACATGGACTAAAGTTATGAAAATGCCTAAATATAATCAAGATGGTCAAGAAATAAAATATGTAGCAACAGAAGAAGATGTGCCAAGATTTTATGAAAAGACAGAAAAAGACTTAACAGTAATAAATAAATTTGTTGGTTCATCAGAAACAGTTTCAATAAAAATTAATAAAAAATGGAAAGATAATGAAATTCAAAAAGCACATAGACCAGAGCAGATTATTTTTGAAATTAGTGATGGCAAAGATTTTAGTCAAGAAGTGACATTGGAAAATGAAGATAATGCAACAAAAGTAATTAATGATTTACCAAAATATGATAAAAATGCAGATGAAATTAAATATATAGTTACAGAAAAAAGAACGGGATTGAAATTTTATACAACAGAATCTTCAAAAAATGTAGATGGAAATAATATAGTATTTAATTTTGAAAATACATTTGAGATTCCAGAAGATGAAAAAGAAACAGAAATAACATTAATAAAAAGATGGGAAGATAACAATAATAAAGCGGGTAAAAGGCCAGAAAATGTAGTATTTGAAATAAATGGAACACCAAATCTAAAAAATTCAATTCCTGATCAAACAATAACAGGAGATAAAAAGGAAGAAAAGTGGAAGAAAACAATTAAAGTTGAAAAATATAATGAAGATGGTGTATTAATAAATTATTCTGCTACAGAACCAGAAATAAATTCAGAGTTTTATAAAAATGTAGATACAAATCCACAAGATTTGATAATAACAAATAAATTTGAAGTGCCAGAAACGACAATAGATTTAATTGTAAATAAAACATGGGAAGACAATAAAATTCAAGCACAGAGAAGACCTGAGACTCTTACATTTCAATTGATTGCAAATAAAAAAGAAGTGAAAGATGCTGTGCAAATAGTCAAAGTTGAAAGAGAAGAAAGTGTACAGAAAATAGAATTTAAGGGCTTGAAGAAATATGATGAAAATGGAGATTTAATAAATTATGACATTAAAGAGTTAGAAAATACAGAATTTTATAAATCATATAAAAATGAACCTATTAGAAAAGATGATGGGAACATAAAAGTTGATATAACAAATAAATTTGAATTACCAAGTAATAATAAAACTAAAATAATTGCAACGAAAATTTGGGATGATACAGAAGCACAAGAAAAAAATCGTCAAGATGTAGAATTTAAAATAAAGGGTGCAAGAACTGATGGAAAAAGTGCAATAACTAAGAATATTACAATAAAAAAACCAGCAATAGTTGGAAATATAAAAAATGAATGGACAAAAGAATTAGAAGTACAAAAATATGATGATAATGGTCAGGAAATCAAGTATTCTGCAAAAGAATTAACAGTACCGAAATTTTATCAAGTAATATATGATGAAAATACACCATTAACAATAACAAACAAATTTATAGGTTCACAAGAAACAATAACATTAAAGATTAAAAAGAATTGGGATGATAATAAAAATAAGGCAGCAAAAAGACCTACAAGAATAACATTGCAATTAAATAGAAATAATGAAAAATTAAGTGATGTAGTATTAACACCAGACAAATGGGAAACAGAAATAACAAACTTATTGAAATATGATGAAAATGGAGATGAAATAACTTATACAATAAATGAAGTGGCTTCTACAGAAGAAAATTGGAAATTTTATAAACAAGATGAAACAAAAACAATTCAACCAACAGAAGAAAATGGATATACAGCAGAGATAACAAATAAATTTGTAAAACCAACAGATACTAAAGAAATAGAAATAAGTAAAAAATGGAATGATAATAAAGAAAATCATCAAGATGTTGAAGCAAAAATAATAGGAAAAGTTGGTGAAGAAATTGTAGAGACCAATGTTCCAAATCAAATATTAAATCAAGATAATAGCTTTAAGAAAAAAGTTAATGTACCAGTATATGATGATAATGCAGATAGAATTACTTATTCTGTGCAAGAAGTAACTATTCCGGATGGCTATATAGTAACTTATAATGGACTAGAAATAATAAATACATTGCCATCTATTAATTTAACAAAAACAGTAATAAGTGTAAATGGAAATGCAGTTACAAATGGATCAGTTCCAGAAGTGAAAAAAGGAGATGTAGTAGGATATAAAATAATAGTAACTAATACGTCTAGCATACCATTGACAAATGTGCAAGTTACTGACAATAGGAAAATTAGTTTTGCTAATGATGGAGTAACTAATGTCACAAATGCTGTTGGAACTATAAGTGTTTTAGGAGAAAAGGGCACAGAAACATCAACTAAAGAATTTATAGTGTATTATAAAGTATTAGCAGAAGATACTAATGTTGGTGGTAAAGAAATTATAAATACTGCTACAGCAGTAGGTCATTATATAGATAGTAATAATAATGAAAAAACATCGGAAGCTAAAGATGATGCAAAAGTTATTGCAAAATCAAAAGTTGAATTTACAGCTACAAAATCAAGTAAAATAACAAAGGCATCAGGAAACAAACATAATGATGTAGCAGAATATGGAGATACAATTAAATATGTTATAACAGTAACTAATATTGGTAATGCCACAGGTACTACTATTGTAAAAGATAAAGTACCAGAAAATACAACATTATTAACAACAGGAACAAATTTGACAACCGCAGAATTAAATGATTTGAAGTCAAATAATGGATTGGCTAAAGTATTAGAGATTTCAGCAGGAAATAGTAAAACAGTTGAGTTTACTGTAAAAGTAACAGGAAAACCTGGGGCTAAAATAGCAAATTCTGCAACATATAGGACGCCTGAAGGTGAGGATAAAACAGTTAAGGATCCTAAAGAATATCAAATTGAAAAACAAGTAACATTAACTATAAATTCAGAAAAAATAAAGACAACTAATAGTAATATAGTTTTGGTAATAGATATATCAGGAAGTATGAAAAAGAATGGTCGTTTGACAAATGCTAAAACAGCAGCAAGTAAATTAATAGATGGTGTGGACTTTACTTCTGGAGGTCAGGTAGGAATAGTAACATTTAGTAGTGGAGGAAAGGATCAAAATGAAGATAATGCTCGAAAAATCGGAACTGCTAAAAATACAGGAGAGGCTACAACATTAAAAAATAAAGTTGATAATTTAACAGCAAATGGTGGAACACGTATTGGAGATGGATTAGTTAAGGCTAAAGAAATGATTGAAGCAATGGCTAAAGATAAGCCTGCTAATAAAAATATAGTTATAGTTCTAAGTGATGGGGCCTATAATGTAAATGTTACTTATGATAAACATGGAAATAAAGTTTATGGTAATGAATTATTAAAAACTGGTGGAGAAAAGGTAAGTAATGTTACGTCAAAGGCTAATGAATTAAAGAGTAGTACATCAAAACCAATTGTATATTCTATTGCAATAGTTGGGCAAAATGAAAGTTCAGGCAATACAAAAATTATGACAGAAATAATACCATCATCAACTAAAAATTATATTAAGGCTACAGATGGATATGATAGCATAATAGCAGCATTTAAAAAGGTTGAAACAGAGATATCTGGAAATACAACTGTTCTGGTGCTTTCTACAAATGGAAAAGTTGAATTAGATAACATTAAATCAGGTTCTGATATTATTATAAAAGTAAATGGTACAGCTATTACAGATGTTAATTCACATATTATTGTTTCTGGAGGTAAGACTTTTGTTGATTTAGCTTCTTTTGAGGCTGATGCTAAGATTCAGATTGAATATATTGAAAAATAAAGAGAAAATAATAGCATCTGAAGAAATAATTTTGTGAAAAAGATATATGTAAATTAATATATAAAAAGAGAAGATTTGTAATAAATCTTCTCTGTTCCTGTTGAGTCAGGCTATAATTCAATAATATGTATTAAATAACTATATTTACAATAGTTAAAAATAAAGCATATAATAAAGTTTTGATAGACATTCTGATAGTAGTTTCTTTTACTTTATTTATAACTATTAATCTATGTTCTTTTCTAATAGTTAAAGCTAAACAATCATTTTTTGGGTTTTCGTTCATAATAATCAACTCCTTAGTCTTGTGTAATTTAAAAAATCTTAAGTAAAACTATCTATAGTTTAATTTTACGACAAAAAAATGGAGTTGTCAACACTTTTGTAACAAAAAAGTAATGATTTTGTAATAAAAATGTAACATTTATGACAAAAGTGTAATAATTATGATAAAAGTGTGATAATTTGATGATTGTAATAAACTTTATAAATATTTAGAGTTTTATCAGTTTTTCCCAACTTAAAAAATCTTTACCAAAGTGACCATAATTAGTAGTAGATTTATAAATAGGTTTTCTTAAATCTAAATAATTTATAATTCCTAGAGGTGTTAAGTCAAATTTATTTTTTATTTTAGTTAAGATTGTATCTTCTGAGATTTTGCTAGTACCAAATGTATCAATAAAAATGGATAATGGTTCTTTTATACCTATAGCATAAGAAACTTGTAGTTCACATTTGTCGGCATATCCATTTGCAACAATGTTTTTTGCAATATGGCGCATCATATATGCTGCAGATCTGTCAACTTTGGTACAGTCTTTTCCAGAAAAAGCGCCGCCTCCATGTCTGGCATATCCACCGTAAGTATCAACAATGATTTTTCTACCTGTTAAACCAGTGTCACCTAATGGACCTCCTATTGTAAATTTTCCAGTGGGATTGATATGAATTTTAGTGTTTTGGTCAATGTATTTTTCTGGAATAATATTGTGGATGACATTTTCAATAATGTCTGTTCTCATTTGTTGTATATTAGTTCCTTCTTCATATTGATTAGAAATTAATATGTTTTCAATTCTAGCAGGGATTCCATCAACATATTGAACAGTTACTTGTGTTTTTCCGTCAGGTCTTAAGTATGGTAAAACATTGTTTTTGCGTAATTCGGTTAGTTTTTTTGAAAGTTTGTGTGCCATGTTTATAGCAAATGGCATATAATTTTCGGTTTCATTAGTAGCGTAACCAAACATTATTCCTTGATCACCTGCTCCGTCCAGTGTCAACTCCGAGTGCTATATCAGGACTTTGTTTTGTTATATAAATTTCAATATTACATGTGTTTGGATTTATATCTAAATGTTCATTTCCATATCCAATTTCTTTTATTGCGTTTCTTGTAACTTCTTCGATATTAATGTTTGCTGTGCTTGTTACTTCTCCAGATATTATTATTTTATTTTTGGTTGCAAATGTTTCTACTGCTACTCTTGAGTTTTTGTCTTGTTTTAAATATTCATCTAATATTGAGTCAGAGATGTAATCACATAGTTTGTCTGGGTGTCCTTCTGTTACACTTTCAGATGTGAAAAAATAGTTATTATTCATAATAAATTACTTCCTTTCGTCTAGTATTAATTACATGATAAAGAATATATTTAATTTTTATGTAATTTTATAAATAATATCATAATGAAAAAAATATATCAATAAAAACTTTTAAATTAAAATGTCATATGATATAATCCAAAATATATAAGTATTGTTTTATTTGTGACATTTAATATTGAGTAAAGAGAATAAAACAAATGAGGAAAGGAAGAATTAATATGAAACAAGATTTGATTGAGAAAATAAAAGTGTTACTTTTATTTGGAAAAAGAAATGTTGATGGAGAAGAAAGGGATGGGCAAGTAGAAAAAATATTAGTAGAAGAGGATGATACAGCTCATTATTTTTATATGAAAGATTATTTAAAAGATCATTTTAAAGATGAAGATGAATTGCAAGTAACTGCAAGAGAAAAACATGATGTGAATAGTATTTTTTATGAAATACAAAAATTAGGACATATTGCTTTTGCAGAAAATACATCAACACCAACTTATAAAACAGGAATATTTTATATGCCAAATGAAATTTCTGATAAACAAAGAGAATCATTAAAAAAATTACAAAAACAATTGGAATTAGAAGATTATAATATAACAGAATTTTTGAATTTGCATAGAGATGAAAATGGGATTTTATTAGGAAATCAAAAAAACGGAAAGGCATCAATACTGGAAGAATTTACAGAAGAACAAGAGAGACAATAAATTTATATAAAATGGGGGAGGCTTATGGAAAAAGTAATAGAAGTTAGTAGTTTAACTAAAGAATATAAAGGTAAAAAGGCTATAGATAATTTAACATTTGATGTATATAAAGGAGAAATATTAGGATTGTTAGGACCCAATGGTTCTGGTAAGAGTACAACTATAAATTCAATATTAGCATTATTAAAATATCAAAAAGGAAGTATAAAGATTTTTGGAAAAGAAATGAGACCAGATTCTTATGATATAAAGCAAAAAATAGGAGTGATTTTTCAAGAAGTTGCAGTGCTAGATGAATTAAATGTGTATGATAATATAAATTATTTTTGTGGATTGTATATACAAGATAAAAAAACTAGAGAAAGATATGTAGAAGAGGCAATTGAATTAGTTGGGTTAGAAGAGTTTAAAAAGTATTTACCAAAGCAATTATCAGGAGGCTTATTGCGACGTTTAAATATAGCTTGTGGAATAGCACATAAACCGGAAATAATATTTTTAGATGAACCGACAGTTGCAGTAGATCCACAAAGTAGAAACAATATATTAGAAGGAATAAAAAAATTAAGAGATAATGGTGCGACTATAGTATATACAACTCATTACATGGAAGAAGTTGAAATTCTTTGTGATAGAATTATAATTTTGGATAAAGGTAAAATAATAGCAGAAGGAACAAGTGAAGAATTGAAGAAACAAGCAAATATAGAAGAAAAGATTGAAAGAGTAGGGCCAACATTAAATGATGTCTTTTTAAAGTTAACTGGAAAGGAGCTAAGAGATTAATGTTTATCCATAATTTAAAATATACAATACAATCATTATTAAAAAACAAAACATTGATATTTTGGACATTTGCATTTTCGATTATATTAAGTACATTTTTTTATATGGCATTTTCAAATATTGAAAATGATGAAAAGTTACAAGTGTTCGATATAGCTGTTGTTGACAATGCTGAATTTAGAAATCAAGAGATTTATAAAGAAACATTAAAAACATTATCAGAAGAAAGTAAAGAGAAATTATTTAATATAGAATATATAAATATTGATGATGCAGAAAAAGCATTGGAGAATTCAGAAATTGAAGGATATATATTGTTTGAAGGTGAAATTCCTAAAATAGTAGTAAAGACTACAGGAACATATCAAACAATAATGAAGTTTGTAGTAGATGAAATAGAACAAACAAAAAAAGTAGTAGAAGATTTGTCAGAAAAAGAAATTCAAAAAGAATTGTTAAAAGGAAATGTTAATTTTAATACAGAAAAAATAGTAAATAATATTTTAGATAAAATGAATAATGAAAAAATAGAATTAAAAGATATATCAAATTCTAATTTAAGTTATATGATGGTTGAATATTATACTGTAATAGCAATGGCGTGTATGTATGGTGGAATGATAGGAATAACAGCAATAAATAGATGTTTGGCAAATATGAGTAATAAGGGAAAAAGGATAGCTGTGTCACCAACTAGAAAGAGTGTTATAGTGTTAAGTTCAGCATTAGGAGCATATTTAGTGAGTTTAATAGGAATAATGCTGTTAATAATATTTTTGGTATTTGTTTTAAAAGTTGATTTTGGAACAAATTTTGGATTAGTAATATTGCTATCATTAGTGGGAAATCTTGCGGGAAATTCGTTAGGAGTATTAATAGCTTCATGTTTTAAAGTTAGTGAAGGGACAAAGGTAGGTATAACTATTTCAATATCAATGATTTTGTCGGTTTTATCTGGGATGATGGGTGTTACGTTAAAATATTTTATAGATAAAAATATTCCAATAATAAATAGAATTAATCCAAATAATTTAATTACAGATGGATTTTATTCATTATATTATTATGATACTTTAGATAGATATTGGAGTGATGTAGTGAGTTTATTGATATTTTCAGTAATTTGTTTGATTATTTCTTTTGCTAGTTTAAGGAGGGAAAAGTATGACAGTATTTAAAACTATTTTGAAAATATTAAATAGATTAAAAGGTATGCTAATATTGTATACTATAGTACTTCTTTTAATAACAGTGCTTAATCAGACTACAGAAAATAATGTAACAAATTTTGAAGAGACAAAACCAATTATACTTGTTATAAATAATGATAAAGAAAATGGCATTTCGGAGGGGCTAGAAGAATATATTAAAAGTCATTCAAAAAGTGTTGATGTGGATACAAGTGATCAAGATGCAGTAAATGATGCTATTTTTTATAGAGATGTAAATTATGTGATATATATTCCAAAAAATTTTGGGGAAGATATATTGGAAGGGAAGAGTCCAAGAGTAGAATATAAATCAAGTGGGGATCAGTATTCATCTTATAGTGAAATGCTTGTTGAAAAATATATAAAATTGGCTCTTATATATAAAGATTATTATAAAAATGATGAATTAATTAGTAAAATTAATGAAACAATTAACATTGATTCACAAATAGAATTGAAAACAAATTTGGATACATCTAAATTGAGTTCAGCTACTAGATATTTTAATTTTTTAAATTATGCTTTTTTAGCTGGTTGTGTTTATTGTATTAGTATGATTTTGGCAAGTTTAAAAGAAAGGAATGTTAGTAAAAGGACAATAATTAGTAGTTATGATTTGAAAAAATATAATAGAGTTGTATTACTTGCACTTTCTGTTGTTATATTTGCAATGTGGCTGTTATATATGATTTTGAGCTTTATTATATTTGGAGATTTGATGTTAACTTTTAATGGTGTTACTTTTATGATAAATTCTTTTATATATGCAATTTGTACTTTGACAATAGGATTTTTTATAGGTAATATTACTCAAAATAAAAATGCAATAGGTGGAATTGTAAATGTTGTGGCATTGGGTTCTTCATTTTTGTGTGGTTGTTTTGTTCCTTTTGAATATATGCCAGATTATGTTGTTAAATTAGCACATATATTTCCTACATATTATTTTGTTTCTAATAATGAGTTAATTAGGAATATGGAAATTTTTGATTTTATTAATGTTAAACAGTTAGGTATTAATATTTTTATTATTATAGTTTATAGTTTGATTTTTGTTGTTTTGACTAATTTTATTAGTAAGAAAAAACGAGTTTTATTGTAATTTTTTGTGTTTATATTTTGAAAGTTACAAAACACCCATTCATTTGATATAAAATCTAATGAATGGGTGTTTTAGAAAGGATTAGATATCAAAAGCTGATTCTGGTTTGTTAATACCTATCCAGGCATAATACCAGTTATCAATGCATGTTTCCTTTGCACCAATTTCTACTATTGTAGTGCTGCCGTTAGGAAAGCATAACTGAGTGCCAACATATAACTTCATGCGATGACACCGAGCTTCTTCAAGGGTCTTATAGCCTTTTACAGGGTGTCCGTATCCTGTATAGGCCAGTGCAGCTTTTTCTTCTTTCATATAAGCTGCTTCTTCCTTGACACAATCTACTACTTCTGCAGCAGATTCCTGGATGCTATTAACAACTGTAGAAAGAATTTTGAAAATCATAAAGTTTCTCCTTTCATTTTGCCATCTTACTTTAGATGGGTGGATTTGTCTAAATAGACAAACTATTATTGTAACATATTAAGTATACTAGATTTTGCTGTAAAAGTCAAGAAAAATTGGTGTTTTCTAGTTACAATTGTTCATATAAAATTTTTTTTCTGCTAGTTTGTCTTGAACTCCACGTAGTGCTTCTCCGAATCTTTGGAAGTGTACAACTTCTCTTTCTCTTAAATATCTTAAAGGATCTATTACATCTGGATTATCACGGCATAAATCTATTAATTTTTCATAAGTGGCACGTGCTTTTTGTTCTCATAAGGAAAGCAAAGTGCAACTAAAAAAATAATAGTCTAAATTGTGAGAAATGTTACTAGAATAGGCATTATCAAGAAATTGATAGTGTTTATTTTTTTTAATCACAAAACTAAAAAATTGATAAAAAAAGTACATTTTTAATACAGGTTATAAAAATAAGACCTGTTTTAAAAAATGGTAAAAAAAGAGCAAAAAATTAAAAAAGAGGTGAGTAAAAATGTGGCAATTTATATTAGGATTATTTATAGGTGCAAATGTATCATTATTTTTATATGCAATAATTCTTGTTGGCAAAAGGGGTGATCCATATAATGAATGAAGAAAACAAAATTGGATATTATGCAATCATTCCTGCAACAGTTCTATTCAATGAAAAAATCAAAGCAAATGAAAAATTATTATATGCAATAATAACAGTTCTATCTAATAAAGAAGGATATTGCTATGCTTCTAATAATTATCTAGGAAGATTATTAAATGCTCAACCTCATACTATCTCAAAATGGGTATCTCATTTAAAAGCATTAGGTTTTGTATGTTTAGATATAATCAAAAATGATAAGGGAGAAATTATACAACGAAGAATTTATCCAAATGATACCCCCTATACGATAAATAAGACATACCCCTATGCGATAAATAGGACAGAGGGTATGTCCCAAAAAGGACAATATAATAATATAATAGATAATAATATACATAATAAGATAGATAGATTATTTAATTATATAATAGATAAAGAAAATGAAATTCCAAATGAATTTATAGATGTCGAATATGATGAAATAATTACAGCTTTAAAAAGATATGATATGTACTATACTAAAGAAAGTATAGAGTATATGAGCAAAGAAAATCTGAATAAAATTAAAGAAATAACATATACGATTGCTTTAATTGTAAAAAATAAATTATTCTATTTAACTAAAAAAGTAAGTAGAGATAAATTGATACAAGTATATAATGATTGTAAAAATAGACAAGCCAGTTATAAAGACACAGACAATCAAATTGAAAATTTTGCTAACTATTATTATAAAAGCATAGAAAATGAATTAACGAAGGATTTATCACCTTCTTTTTTTATGCCAAATAATAGTGAAATAGAAGTAGAAATGTAAAGCAAAGGAGGTGTTTTTTATGCCGTATCCATAAAAAAAGTAACAGGTATAAGAAAATTTTGAAAGAAAGGAGTTTTTCTAATGAAGATTTATAGAGTGATTTATAAAAGTATTCTAATGGATGAAGGAGAAGATTTGGTGGAAGTAAAAACATTTTTAGACAGAAATCTAGCTCTAGATTACATTAAAAGACAAATTATGAAAATAAAGAAAGAAGTGGAAGATTTAGAAGATTATCATGTTGAAGAAGATGAAAGTTCTTATGAAAGATATTTAAATGGTCGTTCTATGGAAGATTCTGTTTCAATATGGTTAGAAGATGATGAAACCTATGATAAAAAGATGCTGCAAGAAAAACAACAAGCACAAAAAGAAGAGGAAAAAGATTATGAAATGTAAAAATGTTTCTATAATTTTATTGATATTTATACTGACTATAGTATTTTGCATATCTTGTTACATATTACTAAAAGATTTTAAGGAGTATAAAGAAAGCGATAAATCAACAGAAAAATTGATAGAAGAAACCATTGAAATTAAAGAAGAAACACAAGAAAGAAGTATTGACTGGGAGTATCTAAAATCAATTAACAAAGATATAATTGCTTGGATAGAGATTGAGAATACAAAAATTGATTATCCGATTTTAAAGGACAAAGATGTGTATTACCTAAAACATACTTTTGACAAAAAGTATAATAGCAATGGTTCAATATTTACGACTAATTCATATCCATTTGAAGATAAAGAAACTATTGTATATGGTCATAATATGAAAAATGGAAGTATGTTTTCAGATTTAGAGAAGTATTTAAATAAAGATTTTCTAAACTCTCATTTTAATTTTAAGATTTATACACCAACTTGTAACTATGAAGCAAGAATTTTTAGTGTATATTCAATAGGCGTTGAAACTGAAAGTAATAATATAAAATCCTTGAATTTTGAAGATAGAATAGAGTATTATAAAAAGGCAAGTGAATATAATATAGAAACTGATAGTAACATTAAAAAAATAGTGAAATTATCTACTTGTTCCTATTTAAATGCAACGACTACTCCAACAGATCAGAGATATTATATTGTGGCTAATCTTATACAATTATAGAAAAAATGTGGAAAAAGGGCTGACAAATTTTAAAAAACACGTTATTATTATATTAAGAGGTGGTATATATGAGAAAAAGAGTCCTTTTTATAGTAATAATTTTAATATTAATTGTTGGAGGAATTATAGGAATATGGTATTTTAGTTCTAATGATAGAAAGTCATCACAGAATGAAAATAACAATTCTAGTAATTCTATACCAGAAAATTTAGATAATTCTATTCAAAATGACACAAATACAGTACCTATTGAAGAGAGTAATGTTTCAAACGAAATAATAAGTGGCAAAGAGGAAGAAAGTGAAAGCACTAAAAATGAAGAAATCAATAATACTAAATCAGAGGTAAATAAAATTACGCAAGAAAATAAACAAAATACAAATACAAAAGTATCTACTCAATCAAAAAGTAATTCATTAAGCAACAATAGTGTAAAAACACAAGAAAATATTGAAAAAACTACTTCTACAAGTACAATAAATTCTAGTTCAACAACTATACCAACATCTGGCAACTCTGAAAAAGATACAACACAAAGTAATAAAGTAGAAAGATGCACAAATAAAAATAATCATGGTATGGACGTTGGAAAATGTGGTAAATGGTTTAATACTAAAAATGAAGCAATAGCATACTACGAAGAAAAAATAAAATATTGGGGAAATTTATGGGAAACTTATCAAATTGAAGATGATGAATATTATAAAAATTGTCCAACAGGTTATGAAATTTGGAGCTGTATGTATTGCTCTAAATGGACAATAAATCTTTACTACAGATGAAATAATAATAAATATTGAAGTCAAGATTAAAGCTCTTGGCTCTTTTTTTATGGGAGGTAGATATGATAAAAAGAATATTAAGAGAGCTTGCAAAACTCGAAAACAATAAATTAAAATTAGTAGAGGAACAAGCAAAAACTCAAAAGCAAATTGATGATGTTGATGTGAAGATAAAAGAGTGGAATATTCTAAAAAAAGAATATGAAAAGATTGAGAAGAAGTTTAATAATTATATAAATCCAAAAGGAACAAATAATGAATGAGCAAGATAAAAAACTATTAGAGCTATATGAAAAAGATATTAAAAAAAAGAAAATCTTTTTCTGTTTTGTAGCAATTATGTTTATAATAGTTATTTCATTTTATGGATTTTACACAAATTATAAACAGTCTTTTCAGAATAATGCAGAAAATGTTATTCAAGAAGAAACACAAAACAATATCATTAATGAAAATAATACAAATGACGATACTACTTTAAATATTTTAAATTCTACAAATGAAATAAAAGAAATAAATAATAAAGAAGTAGAGAAAACCTCAAAAGAAAAAAATATCACACAAGATAAAAGAGAAGCAACGAAAGAAAACAATAAAACAGATACAACAAACAAAGAAAAGGAAAAAGAAAAGAAAACAAGTGAGAAACCTGCGAATAAAGATTTTTTATTTACAGAAGGATATACAATGGATAATGTAACACAAGCAGCACAAGATTATTTAAAATCTTATAATTCTGCTGGCGAGTGTATTCCAATTAAAGATAATGATGGTGTTTATCTAGGAATGAGAGTAATTTTTTATTAAAGTCTTATGAATTATGCCTTAAAAGGTAAAATTCGTAGGACTTCTTTTTTTAAAAATTTTAAACGTAAAGGAGATTTTTAAAGTGAAAAATATTAAGAAAATATGTTTAAACAAAAGATTATTAGCAATAATGCTTTTAATTATTACATTGATTAGTACAGTTCAACCAGTATTTGCAATATCTGGTTCAGGAAGTGCAACTTGGACTGGAGGACAATATGATTCTGGAATAAGAACTACAGAAAGTAGTTCAAATTGTCGGTATTTTAATAAGAAGATTAATTAATTTAGATACTAAAGAAAAATTAACAGTATTTTGTGCTGAACACAAAGTTGACTTTGTAACAGGTTCAATAAATAAGGGAGATTATTATGTTCCAACAGATTCAACAATTAAAAAAGCATGTAAAGTTGCATATTTAGGATGGTATTCTAAATATGGTGATTATGTTGTTGATGGTGGGATTTTGGCAGCTGATATGAAATGGGTAAAACAAGACTATGTTTTCACACAACAAATGATATGGGAAGTTTTAGGACAAAGTAGTGCATCATTTGTAAATTCATCAGTACAGAATGAATATAATTCATTTAAAGCTAACATTAATAATCAAATTGCAAATATGGAAAAAAGACCATCGTTTGATGCAAGTTCAATTACTGTAGATGCAGGAAAATCAAAAACAATTACAGATACTAATGGAGTATTAAGAGATTATAATAGTGTTGATAAAACAGTTGATGGAATTAGGATTCAGCATACAAAAGGAGAAAATACACTTACAATCACAGTAGATGCAAATTGCTCAATAGAAAATTATAGAATATCAGATGCTACAATGAAAAGTTGGGGATTTATAAAAGAAGAATCAAGAGAAACTGATACAAATGTATATTTTTCGTTTAAATCTGGTGTTCAAGATCAATTATTGGCTATGTCCTATAATGATCCAGTAACAATGGCATTTTCATTAAAAATAAATATATATGGGGATATAGAACTTGCAAAAAAAGATAATAAAGGAAACTATGTACCAAATACATCCTTTAAAGTAAGCTATAATTCTGATATGTCAAATCCTATTGGAACTTATACAACAGGTTCTAATGGAAAAGTAACAGTAGAAAAGATAAGACCGGGTACAGTATATATTCAAGAAACTTCTGTACCAGTACATTTAATTTTAGATAGTAATATAAAAAGTGTTACTGTGCAACCTGCAAAGACCACATCTTACGAAGCTACAAACAAATGGAAACAAGGTAAAATTAAAGTTGTTAAGAAAGATACAGAAAGTGGTAAAGTAGTTTTAAAAGCAGGAACTATTTTTGATATTTACAATTCAAATAACACAAAAGTTGCAAGTATAACTACAAATGAAAGTGGTATTGCCACTTCTGAATTATTAGATTATGGCACTTACTATGTAAAAGAATCAACTGCACCTGACAAATATACTGTAAAAGTTGAAGTAAGTGATAATATTGGTGTTGTTGAAGATGGTAAAGTATATGAAATTTCTGTAGTAAATACTAGAGTAAAAGGTAGTGTTACAATTTCAAAAGAAGATACAAAAACAGGTAAACAACCACAAGGTGAAGCAACTCTTGAAGGTGCTGTTTATGGATTATATGCAAGAACTCCTATTCTTGATCCGGCAGATGGAAGTATGATTTATAATACTGATGTAAAAGTTGGAGAATTAGTAACAAATAAAGAGGCAAATGCAACTTTAGAGAATCTATATTTAGGTCAATATTATATTAAAGAAATTAAGCCTAGCAAGGGTTATAACCTAGATACTACAAAATATAATTTTGACTTAGTATATGAAGGTCAAAATGTAAAAGTAGTTACTAAAAAACTAACTGTTAAAGAGAGAGTAATTTCTCAACCTTTTCAAATTATAAAAATATCTAGTGATGAAGCTGGTGAGGCAGAATTATTACAAGGTGCTGAATTTACAATAAAGGCACAAAAAGATATTGATGAATATGGTTCTTGGGAAACTGCTCCTATAGCTAAAAATGCAGATGGAAAGACTACATCTGTATTAGTAACAGATGAAAAAGGTTTTGCAGTAAGTGATAGATTACCTTATGGGACATATATCATAAGAGAAACAAAACCAATAGATGACAAATACAAAGTGGATGACTTTAAAGTTGTTATTTCAGAGGATAAAGTAGAACCACAAACTTGGAGAGTATTTAACGATACTTCTTTTAATGCTATTTTATCAATTGTTAAGAAAGATGCTGAAACTGAAAAGACTGTTAAAATTGCAGGTGCAAAATTTAAAATCAAGAACTTAGATACTGGTAAATATTTCGGTTACTGGGAATGGAATCCTCTACCTCACTATGTAGATTCTTGGACTACTGATGATACAGGAACAGTTATGACTGGTGATAAACTAGAAGTTGCAAATTACCAATTAGAAGAATTGGCAAGTCCAAAAGGATATTTAATTAGTTCAACACCTATTAAATTTAGAGTAACATCTAAAACTGCTTATGAAACATTGCCAGATGGAAAAACACCTGTAATAACAGTTAAACAAAAAGATGTATCTGTTAAAGGAAAAGTAAATGTTGAAAAACGTGGTGAAGTTTTAACTGACTTCAGAGATGGAAAATTCATTTATGAAGAAAAAGGATTGCCAAATGCAAAATATGAAATATTTGCAAGAGAAAATATAAAGGACCCTTCTAATGATGGTACTATCCTTTATAAAAAAGGAACTGTAGTTGATACTATTACTACAAATTCAGAAGGAAAAGCAACATCAAAGGAATTGCCTTTGGGTGAATATTCTGTAAGAGAAATCAAAGCACCAGATGGAATGGTAATAAACAATGAAGTTAAAAATGTGTCTTTAGTTTATAAAGATCAGAATACTCCTATTGTTTATGATAATGCTTCTTTTGTAAATGAAAGACAAAAAGTTGACATTAATGTAACTAAGAAAGATGCAGATGAAGATATTGGACTTCTAGGAGCTGAATTTGGTATATATGCACAAGCAGATATACTAAATTATAAAGGTGAAATAGTTGTAAGAAAAGGTGATTTAATTGAAACTGCAACAAGTAATACGGAAGGAAAATTGCATTTCAATTCAGATTTTCCATTAACGAAATTTGAAATTAGAGAAATCAAAGCACCTGTTGGCTATTCATCTAGTGATGAAATAATTAATGTTGATGCAACATATAAAGGTCAAGATATACCAACAATTCATTTGGAATATGAATTTAAAAATAAAATTATAAAAGTAGAAGTTTCTAAACAAGATATTACTAATTCAGAAGAAATTGAAGGAGCTCACTTAACTGTTTATGAAAAAGACAATCCAGCAGCAATATTTGATACTTGGGTTTCAGGGCAAGATGGAAAAAATGATGATGGAACAATTAAACCTCATTTAATTAAAGGTATGGAAGTTGGAAAAACTTATGTACTAAAAGAAACATCAAGTCCTTATGGATTCGCACTTGCACAAGATGTTGAATTTACGATTAAAGATACTGGCGATATACAATCTGTTGTAATGAAAGATGAACTTGTATATGGTGAGTTAGAATTTAATAAATTAGGAGAAATCTTTAATCAAACTATAACAGGTCAAACAGAGTTTGGTGCAACACAAAGTCCAGTTTGGAATGAATCAAACTTATTAGGTGCTGAAATTACAATCTATGCAAATGAAGATATAAAAATAGGCAATACAACATATTACAAAAAAGATGAAAAAATTCAAACTTTAGAAAGTGATTGGGAAAATGTTAAAAGTGAAAAATTGCCTGTAGGTTCTTACTACTATGTAGAATCTAAAGTTCCTCATGGATATATAGCTGATACGAACAAACATTATTTTCAAGTTGAAGATACACAAAAGAATGAATTACAAGTTATATCATCTACCTTAGTAAATAATCGCCCTAAATTCAATATAGATATGACAAAAGTATTAGAAAAACAAAAAATATTTGTAAATAAAGATGCTTATAAAGATATAGTTTTTGGAATCTATGCTAGAGAAGATATTTACGATTATATGGGTAATGTAACAATAGAAAATGGTACAATGATTGCTACTACTGGAATTACAGAAGATGGTAAATTAGAAAGTGTACCAGACTTGCCAAATGGAGTTTACTATATTAAAGAGTTACAAACAAATTCTCAATATGTATTAAATGATAAGGAATATGATTTTGAAGTTGCTTATCACGGTAAAGACATTGCAGAATATACTATTAAAATTGGATTAGAAGGAATTGTTGACAATGAGTTAGCAAGAGGCTCTATTCAAATTAAGAAAATTGATATTTTAAATGATGAAGTTAAATTAGAAAATGTAGAATTCAATATTTCAGCAAATAAAGATATGAAAGATGTTATTGCAACTAGCAAAACAAATGCTGATGGTATTGCTGTTTTTGAAAATTTAGAACTTGGAACTTACTATATTCAAGAGGCAAAACAAGTAGAAGGTTATACATTAAATGACTACATTTATGAAGTTGAAGTTAAAGAAGATGGTGATGGAGAAGTAATTTATTGTGTAAATACTCCCACAGAAATGATTTTTTCTAAATTTGATGAAACAGGAACTAATGAATTACCTGGTGCTACTATTCAAGTAATAGAAAAAGAAACTGGAAAAATAGTTGAAGAATGGGTGTCAACAGATGAATCTCATATAATTCATTATCTTGTTGAAGGTAAAGAATATGTTATGAAAGAGATAACTGCCCCATACGGATATACGATGGCAGAAGAAATCACATTTGTAGCAGGAGATGGAGAAAAAGTAACAATGAAAGATATGCCAATTCTTCGTACAGTTAGAGTTGAAAAACTAGACAAAACAACTAAAGAACACATTAAGTCAAATAAATTTGTATTTGGAATTTACGAAGATAAAGAATGTACTAAATTAATTAAACAAGCAGGTGCTAATGAATATGAAGGAACTGCATTATTTGAAGATTTACACTTTGGTACTTACTATATCAAGGAAATTCAAGCACCACAAGGATATAAACTATCTAAACAAGTTGTAAAAATCGAAATAAATGACAAAGGTGTCTTTGCTGATAATAAGTCATTAGAAGAAAAAGACAATGTTTATAGTTTTGAATATTATAATTCACTATTACCATCTATTCAAACAGGTAATGAAACTAACTATATCCTATTAGGAGGGTTAGCAACATTATCTCTAGTTGGAATAATAGTAGGAATTATAGCGTTAAAGAGAAGAAACAATAGAAAATAAGATTAGGGTGGGTGAAATTCCCGCTCTTTTTTCATTTCTAGAAAGAGGTGATTAAAATAGAAGGTAATATTATTTACAATTTTGAAGATTTTAGGGCATTAGTGTCCAATAAAGCAAAAGAAGGAGCTTACTATTTATTATATGATGATTTATATTTTGAGCAAATAGATAAAAATACTATGATAACAAGAGAGGTTTTTACTGTTGCAGGTAGATATACAAAATCATTCAATATAATAAAATATGTAGATTTTAAACTTAAAGATAACCATACGACCAAAGAACTCGCTGAATTTGTCGAGTTATTAAGAAAACACACTAAAATACTTCTTACAATATACAATCCAAAGAAAAAGGATTGTTTTTTATTGTTTATAAGTAGTAGAGATGATTCACAAATAGAAAAGCAAATTAGAAATTTATTAGAAATGGAGAAATAAGTTATGCAACAACAAGTCAGAATTATAACAACTAAAAAAGGATATGAAGAAATTATGAGTTTTTTACGATCTCATAACAATAAAAAATTAACAAAAAATATAGTAAATGATACTACTTGCAAATACATCAATGATATATATTTTTTTAAGTGGGATAATCCTAAATATTTTAGACTTCTAAAAAATCTTTTGACCGTTATTATAAATAAAAATATAACGCAAAGGATATGTATTATAGACAGAAACTACATTAAGTTATATGACAATACTCTTTTAGAAGATGAATATAAGGATATTCCAATGCCTTCAATGACTTGTGAATTTAATGATAAAGAAACAATAAGATTATTAAAACAAATTGATAATGGAGGTAATGAAAATGGGATATAGATCAGATATTAGAATTGTTACAACTAAAGATGGATTTGAAAAGTTAAAAGAGTTTGTAAAAAAATATTTAGAAGAAAAAAAGTTAGATATTAAAGAATATAATTTATTAGAAGAATTAGACACAAAGGCAGATGGTAAAGAACAATGTTATTTTGGATGGAATGGGCTAAAATGGTATGAAGGAGATTATCCAGAAGTTGATGCAATTATGAATGGTATAAATTATCTTGGAGAAAATGAATATTCATATAGATATATGCGAATTGGAGAAAGCTATGATGATATTGAAGAACAATCTTATGATGGAGAAAAAGATAATGAAATCTGTTTGGAATATCCTAATATGATAAGAGAATTTGATGATGAATACCTAAAAGACTTAATAGAAGATAAAAAACTTGAAAATCTAGAAGAAAATAAGGAAGAAATTGATATATGAGTGCTTATGATGAAATACTATCAAGTTCTAATATAGTAAATATTCTTGAATATTATGGACTAAAAGTTAATAGAAATAAATGTACTTGTCCTTTTCATAATGATACACATCCATCTATGATGGTGAACACTAGCAAAGGTATTGCAAAATGTTTTGCTTGTGGCTCTGGAGGAAATGTTGTATCATTTATCCAAAAATACGAAACTGAAATAAATCATAATGCAATAAGTACAGTAGAAGCTATGCAAAAAGCTATAGATATACAACATTTGAATATCGTACTTTCACAAAACAATAATATTCCTCTAACCGAAGAACAAAAGAAACAAAAAACATTATCTAACATTCTAAAAGATGCAATTATTATTTGCGAGAATAATTTAAAAACCCAAAATATAGATGGAGAGAAAATTCTTGACTATCTTAAAAGCAGAAACCTATCGGAGCAAATAATCAATAATTTTCATATTGGCTTCAATCCTACTTATAATAATATAACAAATAATTTATTATCAAAATACAATATGAAAGATTTGATAGAAGTAGGTATTACAAAAGAATCTAAAAATGATTATATTGATATATTTAGCCACAGAATAATGATTCCTATTTTCGACCAATATGGAAATCCTGTTGGATTTGGGGCAAGAGTATTAGGAGATGCAAAACCTAAATATATTAACACTATGGCAACTCCGTTATTCAATAAAAGTGAATTACTATTTAATTATCATAAAGCAAAATCTTTTGCTAGAGATTATGAAATGATAGTAGTTGAAGGATATATGGATGTTATAAGTAGCAATGCAATGGGATTTGCAAATACTGTAGGAATAATGGGAACTGCATTAACAAAAGAACAAATTGAATTACTAAAGAAACTAAAGTGTGAAATTACTCTTTCGCTTGATAATGATGATGCTGGTAAAAATGCTATGATTAGAGTTATACCAGAATTATTAAATGAAGGATTAGAAGTAAATGTATTAGATATATCAAAATTAGAAGGTAAATACAAAGATTTTGGAGATTTACAAGTTGCAAATATAAAGAAGGAAGATGTTTATAAAACAAAAATATCTGCCTTTATTTTTTTACTTGAAAATCAGTATTTACAAAATAAAGAGTTAAATGTAGATAACATCTATACTATTTACAAAAAAATGCAAAGAGATGGCTTAATTAAAAACACAAAAGATATTCTTCGATTCAAAGAATATGTAACTAATAAAACGAATTTTAAACTAAAGGAGGTTGAAGATATTATTATGCCAAAAGAAGTAAAACAAGAATCTAGGGTTGAAAGATATAAGGGCTTATTCTTTTATTACTATATAATGGACCATTTGAAAAAGTATGCTATCAATCATCAAGATAGAATATTGCAAAAATATCTTGAAGCCAATAGTATTAGTCAAGAAGTAATTGAAGAAACTTTAAATAATGAAAATTATTTAAAAGATGGAGAAAATACAATAGATATTTCAAGATATGTAAATGAATATATCTATACTTCTGATGATTATATTAAATTTAAAAATGATAAAATTTTTATACTAGAAAATCTACTAAATAATGTAAAAAGTTTTGATCAAGAAGGTAAAGTTGTAAATATAAAATTATCTGTAGAACAAAAAGATATTGTTTTAAAGCAATATGCAGAAAGTTTTGAAACGAGCATAAAAGAATATATTGAAAATAATCCAGATGAGTTTGAAGATTTGTTTATTGCAAATAATACTTCACAATTTGAAAAGTTATTTCCTAAAACTTATGTAGAAACACTAAAAGAACAAGCAGTTAGTAGATTTAAAAATGAAAATGTTATGGAAGCAGTAAGATATGGTTTAGCATATCCAGATAATATGAAATCTGCAATGACTAGACAATTTGTAAATAATGATAAATATAAGACTTTACTTGTTTTCAATAATAACAAAAACATTTTAGGATTAACACCAGAAAATATTATAAAAGAAACAAAAGAAGAATTAGAAAGAAAGCCAGAGAAAGTACAAGATGATATACAAAAGACAGAAGTTGAAACTGCAAAAAATAATAAGGATATGTCTATATTTATTAAATTATCTGGAAAAGAAAAAGAATCATATAAAGGTATTTATTTGCCTATTGATAGTGGAACACAAGTATTTATTCCTAAACAATTATATAGAATTGATGATGGAAGATTACAAATATTAAATTCACAATCAAAATCAGCAAATATGAGTGAATATGCAGTAGATGAAAATACTAGAACTAAAAAATTTATGAATAGATTAACATTAGATAATTTCTATCATAAATATTTTAATTTATATGAAATTTCAATGGAGAAAGAGGTGATTCCAAGTGCAAGCTACTAATAAAAGTGATGCCACACAAGTTTATGAAGGAGCGGAAAGAGCTACAAGAGTTGGTATAAAAGACTTATTTAAGTATATTTTAAAGCCATTCTCAATTTTTAGTTATCATTATTTTGTTGAAGGTATAAAAGCAGTGCAAAGAGATGGACCAACAAAGGAATTAGAAAAAATAACTAATCTTTCTTATGATGAAACTATAAGAATAATGGAAAAATGTCAAAAAGATGGAATTAGAGTTGTTGCAAGTGAAAGAAAACTATCAACTGAAAATACAGAGTTCGGTAAGAAAAAATCATTATTCCAACAAAAAAGAATAACAAGATATGCAAGAAGAATAAAAAGTTTAAGTGATTTTAAAGCACATTTTCCTAGAATTGCAAATTTGTTGCATATAAATAGACTTATGGCTAAATATGAAAAGAAACAAGCAGAACAAGTGAAATCACATCAGAACAAAAGGTATAATATCTACTTCAATAAATCTAAACAGGGATATATGGGAGATAGAATTGCAGACTTAATAGAATATAGGACTAAAATTTCAAAAGACTTATTTGATGATAATATACAAGCTGCAATAGAAGAATCAAAAGAAAAAGGAAGAGGCTTAAATGCACAGGAAATGAAAGATTTATCAGAAAGTCTAAATTTACACGAAATGGGTGAAGTTGGAGTTGAAGAATTTAAGCAAGATTATTGTATTCATTCTATGCCTTTTTCTGCTTTTATGGGTATAAAAGATGATTTGGAAGTTGCAGATATCCCCTATGGAATGAAAGTAGTTACAGATGATGAAGATAAAAAGGTTGCTAGTATATATTTTGAAAATAAGCATTTAGAAAGATATTCGGAGCTTGGATTCAATAATGTAGGTCAGATTCGTGTTTATGGTTCAGATAATAAAAATATGCAATGGAATATCAATTCGCAAGATGAAATTATATCTTTTAGGACAAAACTTGGAGAGCAAGAAAGACAGACTTATGAAACGTTAAGTGGTAAGAATTATATTATGAAAAGAACTGAAAACGACTGTATTTGGACTGTTTTCAAAAATGATATAAAAGAACTTGCAGAAAAGGAAAAAAAAAGAAACGTAGTGAATGAGGATTTAGAAAAGCATAATATTTTTGAAGAACTTGAAAAAGAAGTTGCTAATTCTCCTACTATCACAGAAGATAAGAATATTGAAATAAATATAGCAGATGAAAAAGAAATAGATAAATAAAGAAGGTAGGTGAGATAAATATGCTAGTGAAAAGAAATAAAAAAAGTTCAAAAGTATTATTTGTAATAGTCTTTGCAATTATGTTTTACTATATGTTAAGAGTAACAACTCTGGTGTCTAGCAATGGTGAAAATTGGTCTTTTGATTATTTCACCATTGCTCTAAATGAATTATATAAAATTAACACTCCAATAGACTTTTCAAGAAATAACTTTCTTGTTTCGGCGGGGGTGTCTTTTTTTTCTTTAATGGTTTATGAAACATATAAAATGCAAAATAAAAAGAATATACAAGAAAATACCTATGGTTCTGCTGAATGGAGAACTCCAAATGATATAAAAGATAAGAGAGATAAGAATTTTGAAAATAATATGATTTTAACACAAACAGAACTAATTTCTAAAAATATGAAAATTAGCAAAATGAATAGACATGTTATATTGATAGGTAGGCCTGGAAGTGGTAAATCAAGATATTATTTTAAGCCTAATATCCTAAATGCAAATGGCACAATAATTGTAACTGATCCAAAAGGAGAATTATTGCGAGATTGTGGTTATTCATTGAAGAAAAAAGGTTATACAATAAAAGTTCTTAATCTTGATGATAAGTCTTGTTCAGATTGCTATAATCCACTAATGTATATTAAAGAAAATCATAATAATATTGGATATTATGATGAAGAACATCCTATACAAGAGGATGACGTAATGAGCTTAATAAATACAATAATGGCAAATACTAAAAGTGAAAATATACAAAATACTTCTGGAGATCCATTCTGGGAAAAAGCAGAAATGATATATCTTCAAGCCTTATTCTACTATACATTAAGACACTATGATAAGGCACATCAGAATTTTACAACAGTCTTGAATTTAATTCGTTTATCGAATCCAGATTCTACAGGTGTTTCAAATTTAGATAGATTATTCGATAGCTGGGCAAAAGATGAACCAGAAGCAATAGGTGTAAAACAATATAAGCATTTTAAGGTTGCAGCATCTGCACCAAAAATGATGAGTACAATAATTATGGTTGCAACTGCAAGACTAGCTTCATTTAACATTAAAGAAATTGCAAATATGACTGATACAGATACTATGGAACTTAATAGAATTGGTATGCCTATGGATGACAAATCTCCTTTACTAAAAGAGATAAATAGTCAATCTAATAAGCCTATTGGAAATGGTAAAGTTGCATACTTCGTAATAACAAAACCTAGCAATAATACCTTTAACTATTTAGCGAGCATTTTTTATACGCAAATATTTGAGATTATTGATGAAAATGCAAAATTGTGTGGTGGAAGTTTAGCAACTCCACTTGAAATTTATATGGATGAGTGGTCGCAGTTAGGTGAAATACCACGATTTGTTGAGGAACTTGCATATTTAAGAGGATTAAATGTTGGAATTACTGTAGGTTTGCAATCATTAAGCCAATTAAAACAAAAGTATAAGGATAGTTGGGAATCGGTTTTAGACTGTTGTGATAGCACATTATTTCTTGGAGGTATGAGTAAAGAAACATTAGAATATCTGGTAGCATTACTTGGTAAGAAAACTTGGTATAAAAAGTCATCTGGAAGGACCTATGCAAGACAAGGTTCATCTTCAACCAATTGGGATGTTGTTGGTAGAGAACTAGCAACTCTGGATGAATTATCAAAAATGCCTAGTGGAAATTGTGTTTTATTTATAGCAGGGATAGGAGCTTTTTATTCTAAACTGTATAACTTAAAGGAACATCCTAATTATTCTGAATTATACGAGCCACGAGAAAACAACTCTCAAAAACTCTATAATCATAAAAAAGAATTGCAATATGGTGAAAATGCAGACTATAAGATGCTATGCGATTATGGCTTATCATTTGCAATTCCTATTGAAAAGCCAGAAATAAGAGAGGTCGATAAAGATGACTTAAAAGATCTTAAACGAACTGGAGTAATCCAATTTGAGGATTTAGTAATAAAAAAATAATTTAATAAGAAAAGAGATAAATCTTGAAATTGGATTATTAGCCAATTAAGGGGGATTTATCTCTTTTTAATTGGAGGTAAAAAACTATGAAAAAGATTAAAAATTTATTTAGAAAATTAAAAGAAAAAGTAACTGTTATTGGAACAACGCTAATTGGAACTTTAATACTTGCTGATTCAAGAGTTTTGGCAGCTTCAAATACAGAATCCATTGATTCATTTATAAATTTTGCGTGTGATTGGCTAACTAAAATTGGTGGCGTTATCGCATTAGTTGGTGGTGTAATGTTTGCTCTTGGTTGGCAAAGAGAAGATGCAGAAGGTAAATCAAGAGGTTTAATGACACTTATGGCAGGATTTATGCTTGTTGCAATCGCACAATCAAAAAATCTATTTGGATTATAAGAGAAGGAGGACAAATAATTGGATGGAATTATAAGACTTCTTTATAGTTTCAAATTTACAGTTTTCGGTATTGAAATAGATAGTGGTAATTTAATTGGTACGATAGAAAAATTAACTAATTTTTCTAGTGTAAAAGGTATCAATATTTGGTCTATTGGAAAAACAGTAAATGATGTAATAATTCCAATAGCATTAAGCCTTTTAATCCTTTTCTTTATGATTAACTTGATAAAGAAATCAATGGAAGTAGAGAGAATAAGTTGGGAACGAGTGGTAATGGCTTTCGTTTCTTTCTTATTGCTTAAATATTTTATTCAACACGGATATGATTTCTTGTCTAGTATTATGAATATAACAAATGACATTTTTGTTAGTATTACACACGCCATAGGAAATAGTAATTCTTCGATTAATATTGCAGACACTTTAATTGATGCAGTACCAGATGGATTTGTAGATAGTATAATGACATATCGGATTATATTTAATTCTATTTATACCATTTATGACTACAATCGTGCAGATTCTAACACAGATATTTTTAAGAGTTGTAAAACTAATATTATGTTTTGCATTTGCTCCAATTCCTATTGCTTTGGCTGCTGATGATGAGGGGAGAGGAAAAGCAATTCAATACTTTCTTTTTGCAGCAAGTGTTGGATTAGAGGCAGTAATAATATATTTAGCAACTAATATCTATTCTGTTGGACTTGCAGGATTGAGTAGTACAGTAGGCTCAACAAATGCAATATCAACAATAGTTGCAATGTTATTCCTTAATGGAATGTATTTGGCAGTAATACAGTACGCAAGTCAATTTGCAGAAAAACTTACAGGAGGTCATTAATAATGGATAATATAGAAATTACAGTATTTGATGAGATAAAGGATTATAAAGAAAAAATATACTTTTTTAATTTTAGACAATGGATATTTGCAATTCTAATTATAATTGCAGTTGTTCCGACTTATTTAATATTAAAAGAAAAGATTGGTGAAGAAACAACGAGTTATATAGTAATTGCAATAGCAGGAGTTTTAGGATTTATAGGATTTGTAAAAATACACGAATTACCAGCAGAGAAGATAATGCCTTTTTGGTTTAGGCATTATCTTCTTTTTGCAAAGCCAATACATTATATGACAGATAGTGAATATGAACTTGCACATCAAAAGAAAAATAAAAGCAAGACAAAATCAACAAAAACGAATAAATCTAAAACTACAAAAGCTGAAATTAGAGAAATGAAGAAAAAACAAAAACAAGCCAAGATGCTTGAAAAGGCTAGAAAAAAATATGGAATAAATCCAGAAAAATCTGAAATAGAAACTATAAAAGAAGAAAAAGAAACTAGAGCAAATGAAATTAACGAATCTAATAATTCAAGTAAAGATGAACTATCAGAGAAGTTATCAAAACTATCAAAGGAGCAACAAGAGGCTCTTTTAAAACTGTTAGAGAGGTAATATAAGATGAATTTAAGTCAATGGGAAAAATCATTATTAGAATATTATCTATACAATCATAAAGCTAAATGGATGCGTGTTTATAACAATAAGCATCCTATTTTAGAAACAAGAGTTGTGTTTTATACAATATTCAAAAGAAAGATAAAAAAGCAGCCATATTGTGGTGAATTAACCTATACAGGAATGTTTAAAAAATTAGTTGAAGGAGATTGGTATTTTATTCCCAATCTTCTTGACAGTTATAAGGAGGAACAACATTGAAAAAAGTAAAAGAAAATAAGAAAAATAAGGAAAAGAAAGAATTTTTTTTATTTACTCTATTTAATAAACTTGCAAAAAAAATAAAAGCACATAAAGTCGCAAAACCTAAAACTACATCACAAATTATTCATACATTCTTTAAAGACTTTAATGAAAAAAATTCAATTATACAATTAGATGATACACATTATTCTGTTTGCTTTGAATATCAAGACATTTCTTTTGCAAAAGCAAATTATGAGGAACAAGAAAATATTTTTCTTAAATGGGTTGAATTTTTACATTCCTTTAACTATAACGATCATATTCAAGTAGTTTGTTTTGGTACACCAGTAAAGACTAATGATTATAAGCAGAAATTTATTTATAACGAAAACAATCTAAATGAAAATGAATCTAAAGTTGCAAATGAGTTTAATACTCTTATAGAACTAGCAATCGGTGATAAAGAAGAAATATTATGCGAGAAAAGACAAGTAGTTATTACTACAAAGGCTGAAAGTATGAAAGAAGCACAAGATATATTCCTTCAATATCAGTTGAGGACAGAAGAAAAGTTTAAGGAATTAAAATCTAAAATAAAAAGAGTAAATATAGTAGAAAGGTTAGGCTCTTTATATAATATATTTCATAATGAACTTGCAGAAGAAAACGGAATTGATAATTTTATTAAATATGCAATAGATAATAAATTAAGTATTTATGATGTTTTAGCACCAAAGCAAGATGTATCTTTTAGAGAAAAGAATTATATAAAGGTTGGCGAAGATAAATATATTCGTGTGCTATATGTTAGTAAATTGCCAAAATCTATAACTCCAAGATTCTACAATAGAATAACAACAATAACTAACTATAATATTATTACTACTTTAAATATTACACCTACAGATCCAGCTAAAGTTATTAAAATGGTAAATAAGAAAATATCTGGAATGAAAACAGAAAGATTAGAAAAAATCAAAAAAGCAAATAAAAATAATTACAGTTATGAAGCTGTACTTGATGAAAAATTGGAAGATGCTATAAGTGATGCACAAGAATTAAGAGATGCACTCCAAAAGAAAAAGCAAAAGTTATTTACTAACAATGTTTTAATATGTATTCAAGCAAGTTCGCTTGATGAACTAAATAAAGCAACAAAATTAGTAAAGAGTATAGGAAATGAATATTTAATTTCTTTATACAATTTAGATTGGCAACAACTAGAAGGAGTACAAAATTGCCTTCCATTTGGTTGGAATACTTTACAAATACAAAGATCATTAACTTCGGAATCTACTGCTACCAATGTTCCTTTCAATACAAAGGACTTGATGCACGAGGATTCTATTTTTTATGGAATAAATCTTGTTTCAAAGAATCCAGTATTTTGCGACAGAAAGAAATTACTAAATGGAAATGGTTGTGTTTTAGCAACATCTGGAGCAGGAAAATCATTTTCTATAAAATTACTTATAGAGCAAGTATTATTGCGTTATCCAGAGGATGAAATTTGCGTAATTGATCCTCAACGGAGAATATTATCCTTTAATAAAAGCATTTGGAGGACAGGCATTAAATATAAGTACAAATACTGATACACATATAAATCCATTCGATAGTTCTCTACAATATGCGAAGAATGATAAAGAAGCAATAAAAGAAAAATCTGAATTTATACTTGCTTTTATAGAATCAATAGTAAATGGCTTATCTGGAGAACAAAAAACTCTTACAGACCGTTGTACTAATAATATTTATGAGGATTATAAACTTCATAATTATAATAAAGAATATGAGCCAGATTTCAAAAAATTCTATGATGAATTATTAAGGCAACCAGAAAGTGAAGCGAAAAATCTTGCACTTATTATTGAAAGATATGTAAAAGGAAATATGGATATATTTGCAAAGAAAACAAATATAGAAATAAAAAATCGTTTTATTACTTTTGATATATCAGAACTACCACCAAGCATACAAACCACAGGATATTTAGTTGTACTAGACCATATTATGAATAGACTCCACAGAAATAAAACATTAGGGAAACATACTTGGATATTTATTGATGAGTTTCATATATTACTTGCAAATAAGTTCTCTAGTGAATATATTGCAAAAATATATAAGACTGGAAGAAAAGAAAACGCAATACCTACTATTATTACGCAAAACATTGCAGATGTAATTAAAAATGAGGATGGATGCAAAATATTATCTAACTCTGAATTTGCTATGATTTTAAAACAAAAGCCTTTGGATTTACCACCTATTTGTAAGATTTTTGATATAAGTGATGAGGAATCAAGATATGTAACAGATTCGCCATCTGGGCAGGGCATTATTGTTTATGGAGATGACAAAGTTATATTTAGAAATCAAGTGTCAAAAGATTCCTATATTTATGAACTAAATCAAACTTCAAATATGCAAGTAAGTAGAGGATAGACTATGGCTAATGATAATAGCAAAGATGTAGCAAATTCACTTAATAAATATACAGATTATGCACATAAAGGTACAAATCTTGTATTAGATAGTGTAGAAAATATAAATAAGTGGTATGCAGAACAATTAAATAAAATAACTGAAAGTGATGTTGATACTTCCAGAATCGAAACTGGAGTAGATAATTCAACAGAAACAAATGATATTGCTAACAAAAATGAAAAAGAAATATCTACAAAAGTAAAACAATACAATGAAATTCAAACTAATAAAGGAAATGATAAGAGTAATATAATAAAATCAAATAAGATACAAACAACATCAGAAAATGATAATAATGCAGAATTAACAGAAGGCAATGAAAATGGAACAATACTAGGGAAGAATAACAGTAAGTTAAAAACATCTAAAAGAATATCTACAGGAATAAAAGGAGCAAAACTTGTAAATAATTCTGCTCAAAAAATAATTAGAACTGGAAAAGACATAAGTACAGGCTTAAATGAAAATGGTACTACTGCTTTCAAAAGTTCTTCAACTAGAATAATGACTAAACCTATAAAGAAAGTAGCTAATAAAGCATCTAATAAAGTTGCAAAAGAAACAGTTAAACATACAAAGAAATTTACAAAGAAAATTGGAACAAAAATAGGTAAAAAGATTAGTGAAAAACTAGGACAGAAAGTAATATCTAAAACAACTAATGTAATGATTAAACTTATGAGATTACTTGTAAAATTGATGGCTAAAGTAATAGATATGATTATATCAATGCTTCCACAAATTGCACCAGTTATCATTATTATAGTTGTTATAGCTGCATTTTGTAGTTTTTTTGGTATTGGAATGAGTGAAGATACGAAGAAAAATTATGAAACATATATGATAAATATGCAAAATGAATATAACGAAACTACTGTAGAATATTACAATTCTGGTAAAGTAGTTGAAGGTACAATCGAAGGTAAAGGTATGATAAATTGGAGAGCACCACTTTCAATACTTCAAATGTTAAATGGAGATCTGACTTATGATTTTGCAGAATTAACAATTTTAGAGCAATTTAGAAAAGCAGAATTATATGAAAAAATAAGTGATGTTACTTATACTTATGAGAAAGAAACAGATGTAGTAGATGGAAATGGTAATAAGATAAAAGAAACTGTTACTGATACAAAGAAAGTAGTTAAAAATCCTTCTTTAGATGACTATATATCTTGGTGTAATAATAATTTTAGTGTTATAAATCAATATAAAGCTGCAAAAGGATTAAATGTGGATTGGAATCAAAAAGCATTTACAGATGATGAAGTAGAACAAATAAAATTATTATATAACTCTAATTCATTTTTTGAATTATTTAGTTCTGATTTTAAATCAACTTATGCTTACTTAAATGTAAACATTGGAGATGAACAATTAAGGGCTATATATGATGAGTTTTTGAAAAATGTTGGTACGAGATATTTAATGGATCACAGTAATCTAAAATATGATGAATGTATGGATTATTATGATTGTTCTTCTTGGGTTATACATTGTCTTGCACATACTGGAATTATAACAATACCAAATACTGGAGCACAGGGAATATACAATGGATATTGCTATCCAGTAAATGTAAATGATAGAAAGGCAGGAGATTTAATATTCTTGAAAGACACTTATGATACTGGAGAGCCTGGAAGTATATCTCATATAGGAATTTATATGGGAACTCTTACAATAGATGGAGATACTGATGAATATGTTATAGATACTGGAGGAAATCCATCTGGAGTTAGAATTAGAAAATATAACAATGGTTGGTGGAATGGAGAGCATTTCTATGGATTTGGTAGATTGAAACAATAGAGGTAAGTTACATTATGAAAAAGATAATAAGAATGTTTTTATTAAGCATATTTTTAGCATTTTTGCTATCAATAACGATATGCTTTGAAGATTTTAAAATAAGAATGGGTATTATAATTTTTATGTACTCATTCTCTTTTTTTATAATTATGAAATTTGGAGGTGATTGCAATGAAAATAAAAATGGTAAAAATGGGGAGTGATTATACAACTCCTATAAATTGCAGATTAAGAGGGATTGTTGTTACGCCAGATAACAAGCATTTATTTGTAGAAGTTGGATGTGCATACAGTCCTGACATTAGACATACATCATTAACTCAAAAGGAATACAATCTAAAATATCCTAATCCACAATATGTTTCTGTTGATTTTTGTTTTAGAGTTGATATTCCAGAAGATAGATATAAAAACTCAACAAAAGAATATAGCAAATATACCAGAGAGAATTTTTTTGAAATTCCCTATACAGAAAAAGGGATTATAAAATTTTTAAGAAAACTTAACAATGAAATAGATGGAATAGAACTTGTAAACGGTTATTATTTGGATAAATATTGTGAAGAAAATGGATTTTATGAGTTATATGATGACAGGTTAAAACACAATTACGAGATATTATCAATAAAATATCTTGATCCAGATATAAAAGATGATAGCAATATTATATACAAATATACTTGTTATGCAGTAGATGGCACAGAATTTAGCGAAATCAGAGAAGAAAAAGATAATATAAAAAATATTGTTAAAAAGTATGGATTAGAAAATGTTAAGCCACTTGTATTAGAGTATATAAACAAAATGTGTAAAACTTTTACAAGTATAGAATTAAAAGAAAAATTTAATCAATTAGTAATTGATGTATTTGAAACAGATAAAAATGAAAATTCATTAGAAATGGATAATGATTATACAGATATATGATTGGAGTGATTTGTAATGAATGTTGATATTATTGAGAAACCTAAAAAGAATATTAGTGAAGATATAAAAGTTAGTTCATCTACAGATGTTTTAAATTTAAAAGATGTTCAAGAGATTAGAAATGCAATCAGAGAACATCTTTTATTTATTGGATTAGACAATAGAAATAATGTTAGAAATATTACTTTATTAGGAATAGGAACTTCTTGTAATGTAGTAATAGACACAAAAGAGATTATACGAACTGCACTCTATTCCGCTAGTGATAAAGTTATTTTGGTACATAATCATCCTTCAAATAATTTAGAACCAAGCAAAGATGACTTTCACCTAACAAGTGTAACAAACGAAATGTTAAAAGTATTTAATATAAAACTTCAAGACCATATTATTGTTACTGAAAAGGATCATATTAGTATGGATAAGATACAGAAAATTAGTAAAGAAAAAAATATAAAATCTATAAATAATTTAAAAAAAGGATTGCTACTAGAGGAAAATCAAAGATTGAAACAACAGATTAAAGAATTACAAGAAGAAATAGGAAAGTATAATTCATTAAAAGTTATTTCGGCTGAGTATGTTGGAAATTATAATGATACTACAGTTTATAATGTAGAACTAATATTAGATGGGAAAAAAGAATATGTAACATTAGAAAGAACTTATAAAGATAGAGAAGCAAATTATAAATGGGAAGTATTTTCAAATTTAGGATTAAAAGATGAAGAAATGGATTACATTATCCAAGTAGTCTCTAAAAATCCTCCAGCAATGTCTATGGATAATCCTTCTACAATATATGAATCTGTAGATGAAATAGAAATGGAGGGATAGAACTATGGATAATACAATACAAATGAATCTATTTGAATACTTTATAGATGAAGAAAAATTTTCTATACAAGATGCTACAAACTTGGTGAAGAATGTTAAGAATATGAATGTAAATAATGAATCTATCCGTGCTAGAATCTATGAAGGTGTTGAAAAGGGCATATTTACTAAAATATCAAGAGGAGTTTATAAAGTAACAAGTCAAATTGAAGGAAAAGAAAATACTTGCCTTTTAATAAATGGTGATGGAAGGAATCTATCAAATATAAAGGACAAGTCTATTGATGGTATAATTACAGATCATCCATACGATTTGCAAAAAGCACTAACTGGAGGAAATAGAAAATTTGCTGCATTTGAATTATTTAGATATGAAAGTAATGATTTTAAGGAAAAGCAAAGAGTATTAAAAGATGGTGCATTTCTTGTTGAATTTCTACCAGAGGAATCGGAAGTCAATTTTGAGTATCTATATGAAATAAAAAAAATGGCACAAGAAAATGGATTCAAATATTTTGCAAAAGTTGCATGGAAGAAAGGCAAGTTTATATCTAATACTGGAAGAAAAAGTAAGAATGTTGAGGATGTGATGATTTTTAGTAATGGAGAGCCTAGAAGTTTGAAATTAGATGCAAAGAAAAATTTAGCAGTAGCAAACGAAAATAATTTAGATGTAAAAGGCAAATCATCTTATGAAGTTAGAGATATGTTGCAAGAGAATAATCTTGATGTTTATTATATGAAAGGTACGAATGGGATGTTACCTACTGCTTTTGATTATCAACCTAAAAATTCAAAAGATAAAATAATGGAAGCAGAAAAGCCTGTAAGACTAATTGAAGAGATAATTGAATATATTTCAAAACCTTATGAAACACTTTTAGACCAGTATGCAGGAAGTGGTAATTTTGTAATTGCTTGTTATAACAAAAAAAGAAATTGTATTGCTATTGAAAAAAATAATGAAATGTTTGAAAAAATGAAGGATAATATTGAAAGTAATTTAGATGTTAAATTTGAAGAAATTGATTACGAATACTAATTGATAAATAAAGTTTATTATGATATAATCATCTCCAGAAATAGTAATTTGTATAAGAAATTATATTAGTAAATGAAATAAATTTAATAAAAAATTAATTGTTTTTGTATTTATATATATGTATAATATGCTAAAGGAGAGTTTATAAATGAGAGGTTGTAATAAAAAGAAAAAAGCAAAGTATATAGTAATAGTTTTTTTTGCAATAATAATACTTGGAAGATTTTTTATACCTTGGGCGATTGAACCAGAAAATTTTAGAGATACAAAAAATAAAATAAATAGTTTTATAAACAGATATACTATACCAGATTCATATAATGCAAAATCATTGATAGCGGTTGATCTTTCAAATAATAACGATTTTGTTTCTAAAAGAGAAAATGAACAACAAACTCCTGCAAGTTTAGCTAAATTATTTGTTATTGACTATGCAACAACACTCGTTGATTTAGATGATGTAGTTTTGGCAAAAAATGAAGCAATTTCATTAACAAAACAAGGTTCATCTGTTGCAAACATTAAAGAAAAGAAATATTATGTTAAAAATTTATTTGCTGCAATGTTAGTACCATCAGGGAATGATGCAGCCTATGTATTAGCTGATTATTGTGGAGGTATTATATCTCCTAAAGCTACTACTAGCAAAGAGCGAATAGAAGTCTTTATGAAAAACTTGAATGAATATTTAAAACAAAATGATTATAAGGATACTATTTTATATGATCCAAGTGGATTTGATACAGAAGCCCATACAACTGTATTAGACTTAAAAGAAGTTGTAATGGATTTATTAAAGAATGAATGGTTTAAGGATATAGTTTCTCAAACTTCATATACAGCAACTTTACCAGATGGTAGCATGCAGACTTGGAAAAATACAAATACATTCCTTGATCCTACATCAGAATATTATAACAAAAATGTAATTGGTGTAAAAACAGGTTCTTTATCTGATGATTTTAATTTAGTAGTATTATATAAAAAGCATGGAAAAGAATTTTTGATATGTAGTTTAGGTTCACAATCTAATTATTCACGATATGATGATGTTAATTATGTTTTAAAAACAATAGATGAATCAGATTATTTGAAAAAGTAAGTTAAAATAAAGGAGATGATTATTATAGAAGTGATATATAGCATTTTATGTGCTGTTTTACCGTGTACCATTTACTTTACAGCAAGAAAAAGGAAAGGGTATCATTTATCAATTTTAGCAATGCTAATTTTCGTTTTATATCTTTGGAAAGTATATGATTTAACTGGTGCAGGAGGTTTAACAAATATATTTTATGCACCAAAAGGTGGAGATAATACATCAATTATTCAAGCTAATATTAATCTCATCCCTTTTAACATCATAGAGAAAACTTTTTACTTAAATATTTTAATGCTTGTTCCTTTTGGATTTTTAGTTCCTTTTATTTGGAAGAACTATCGTAAATTTTATAAAATATTATTTTTAGGGGCAGGTTTTTCATTAATGATAGAAATATCTCAATTAATCACGAACCGTACAACTGATGTCAATGATTTAATTGCTAATACAATGGGTGCATTAATCGGATATATTATTTGGCAAATAGTTTCATTATGTTTTGGAGAGTATTTAAAAAAGCCTGTAAAAGGTAAGAGTGATGTAATATGGTATATACTTTTAAGCTTTTTGGGTATGTTTTTCTTATATTATCCTTTTTGGTTTGCTTGGAATATTGAACCGCTTATTTTTCAATAAAATAAATTTTCAAAACATATAAATTACAATTTAGGAGTGTGTTTATAATGGATATTCAATTAAAAATAATGGAAATTGCTAATAACTTAAATATAACGAAAAAAGATAAAAAAGATATAGATGAGTATTTAGATCATAATGAATTAGGCTTGGCTTTTGAAGTATTATGTGTTTCTATTGAAAGAGATAATATAAAAATTTCGCAGAAAGATTATGAAATTATAAATACACTTGGAGTTCAAATGGAAATGGATAGTAATTTATGGTCTAGTCTTAAAAATAATATCATCAAATAAAGAAATAAATTACAATTTGCGAAAAAAGATTAATAATTAAAAAATATTAATCTTTTTTCTTAATGTCACTTACTTGTCACTTTGAATGTAATATAATTTAAACATAAAAGAAAGGAGCAATTTTTTATGGAGATATTAAGAGTAGAAAATTTAAGCAAAATTTATGGAAAAGGGCAGACACAAGTAAAAGCATTAGACAATGTTTCATTCAAAGTAGATAAAGGAGAATTTGTTGCAATAGTTGGTGCGAGTGGAAGTGGAAAATCAACATTATTACATTTAATTGGCGGAGTAGATAGACCAACAAGTGGAAAAGTATTGATAGATGGAAAAGATATATATAAGTACAATGATGATGAACTTGCAATATTCAGAAGAAGGCAAGTTGGGTTGATATATCAATTTTATAATTTAATACCAATACTAAATGTAGAAGAAAATATCACATTACCACTAAGTTTAGATAATAGAGAAATAAATAAACAAAAACTAGATGAATTAATAAAAGTTTTAGGGTTAGAGAGTAGAAGAAAACATTTGCCAAATGAATTATCTGGAGGACAACAACAAAGAACTTCAATAGGAAGAGCAATGATAACAAATCCTGCCATAATACTTGCAGATGAGCCAACAGGGAACTTAGACTCTAAAGCAAGTGATGAAATTGTAGCATTATTAAAAAAATCTAATAAAGATTACAAACAAACAATAGTAATGATAACTCACAATATGGAAATAGCAAAATGTGCTGATAGAATTATCAAAATAGAAGATGGAAAGATCGTTAAGGAGGTTTAGTAATGAATATTCTTAACAAATTATCTATAAAGAATTTAAAATTAAATAAAAAGAGAACTATAAGTACGATAATTGGTATTGTATTATCTGTAGCTTTAATTTGTGCAGTAGCAACAATGACTACAAGTTTTAGAGAAACATTATTACAAGGTGCTATTAGTAAAAGAGGTTATTATCATATAAAACTATCAGACATTACAGAAAATGATATAAAAGACATAAAAAATAATAGAGATATAAAAGATATTAAGCAAATACAAGAAGTTGGGTATGCAGAACTAAAAACAAGTCAAAATAAAGATAAACCATATATACATCTATATTCTATGGAGAATAGCACATTTGAATTTTTAAAATTTAAACTAATAGAAGGAAATTTCCCCAAAAATGAAAATGAAATTATTATAAGTAAACACATTATAACAAATGGGAAAAGTGATATAAAAATAGGAGATACAATTACACTAGATGTAGGGAAGAGAATATCATCAGATAATATAGAACTAGATTCTTCATGTTCATATAATAGTGAACATGAAAAAATAGAAGATAGTGAAAAGCATACTTTTAAAGTTGTTGGAATGATAGAAAGACCGGATTATACCTTTGAAAATACTGGTGATCCTGGTTATACAATGATAACTACAAATCTAAATAGAGGGAAGACAGAGGCATATTTATCATTAAAAAAACCAAAAGAGTATAAATCATCTATTTCAGAGCTATTAGGAGTAAATTATGATGATCTAGATGTAATAGAAAAAAATGGTGGAGAAACAAAATATAAACATGAGATAAATAGTGAAATATTAAGATGGGAAGTATTTGCTTTTTCAGACTCAACAGTTAGCATGTTATATTCAGTAATAGGAGTAGTAATATTTATTATTATATTTACAAGTGTATTTTGTATAAGAAATTCATTTGCAATATCAATAACAGAAAAAATAAAAATGTATGGAATGCTTTCAAGTGTCGGAGCAACAAGAAAGCAAATAAAGAAAAATGTTATTTTTGAAGCAATGGCATTAGGATTGATAGGAATACCATTAGGAATATTATCAGGGTTATTTGCAGATTTTGTACTATTGAAAATAGTAAATGTTTTATTAAGTGATGCACTAGTTGGATATGCAAATGGAATAGTATTTAAGGTTTCGATTATACCTATAATAATTTCTATTATATTAGGATTTATAACAATATACTTATCAGCAATTAGTTCAGCAAAAAAAGCAGCAAAAGTAAGTCCAATAGAACAATTAAGAAATTCAGATGAAATAAAAATAAAGAATAAAAAGCTAAAAACCCCAAAGATAATAGAAAAAGTATTTAAAACAGGAGGAGTTTTAGCATATAAAAATTTAAAAAGAAGTAAGAAAAAATATAGAACAACAGTAATATCAATAGCAGTTAGTGTGTTTATATTTATTACTATGAACGCATTTATAACTAATATGTTTGACTTAACAGGACAATATTATGAGGATTATGACTATAATTTTATTGTTGAATCTTCAAAGTTTACTGATGAAGAAATAAATAAAATTGTAAAACAAGAAAGTGTTGAAAGTTATCATATTTTATATCAACCTAAAAGAATGTATGAAATAAGAGATTTAAGCAAAATTCATGAATATGGTAAAGAATTAATTACAGAAGAATTATCAGGAGAAAAATATTGTGGATTGTATTTGGTAGCATTAGATGAAGCCTCATTTAAAGAATATAGTAAAAAAATAGGTGTGAAATTTGAAGATGTAAAAGATACGGGGATTTTATGTGATGAATATAATGAGTATGATAAGGAAACAGGAGCAGTAGAACTAAAAAGATTATATAAATATGAAAAAGGAGATACAATAGTTGGAGAATACAATAAAGAAGAACTTAAAATTAAAGTAGGAGATGTAAGCAAGATTAAACCTTATGGACTTGAAAGAGTTTTCTATGATGGTGGATATCTTGTTGTTAATAAAAATGAATTTAAAAATATTGATTTTTCAGACGATGTGACAATTACTATCCAATCTAATAATACTACTGAATTACAAACAGCTATAGAAGAAAAAGACAGTTCTTTAACAATTGTGAATTTAGAAGATGTAGCAAAAGAAGAAAAATCAATGATTTTAGTAACAAATATTTTCTTATATGGATTTATTGCTGTTATTACTTTAATTGGTGTTACCAATATATTTAATACCATTACATCAAATATGGAATTAAGACAAAAAGAATTTGCGATGCTAAAAAGTATAGGAATGACTAAAAAGGAATTTAATAGAATGATTAATTTGGAAACACTATTTTATGGAACAAAATCTTTATTATATGGAATTATTTTAGGGTTACTTGGAACATTAGCAATGTATAAAGCATTTTCAGTAAAAATAGATGCAGGAATGTATATTCCTATAAAACCTATTATAATTTCTGTAATCTTTGTATTTATCTTAATATTTATTATAATGAGATATTCAATATCAAAAATAAATAAGCAAAATACAATAGAAACTATTAGAAAAGAAAATATATAAGCATAGGGAGGTGGAAATCTCCCTAAATTTATTGTATAATAAGCTCGGAGGAATGAACATGCAAATATTATTAGTGGAAGATGATGAGCTAATAGCAAAAGGCTTAACATATTCATTTAAGCAAAATGGATATAATTTAGTTCATAAAACAAATATTAAAGATACTAGCAACTTTCTACAAAATGAGAAAATCGAATTTATAATATTAGATATTTCTTTACCAGATGGAAATGGTTTAGATTTATATAACAATATAATAAAAAAGTTAAATATACCTACAATATTTCTAACTGCAAAAGATGATGAAGAAACAATAGTAAAAGGTTTAGAACTAGGAGCAGAGGATTATATTACAAAGCCTTTTTCTACGAAAGAATTAATTGTAAGAATGAAAAAGATTATTTTGAGAACAAAGAAAAATCAAATTATAGAAATACAAGATATTAAATTTGATATAGATAAAATGGTAGTATATC
>ERZ773138.361-NODE-361-length-56707-cov-5.812098_pt1 | contig 56707 bp, 61 predicted proteins | sample MGYA00511114_ERZ773138 | MGnify/ENA primary metagenome ERZ773138 (study PRJEB29015, sample SAMEA2737805) | human gut metagenome | biome: human gut; feature: human-associated habitat; material: faeces | place: China | collected 2012 ...
CCGTGGAGGAACTACTGAAAAGCTATCCGAACGACTACTTTCAGCTCATGACGCCGTGCGGCTTTGTGGATCTGACTCCATCCGAAACAGAGAAGCTCTTACGCGGCGAAGCGACTATGGCACATCCCGGAGTCAGCGGATGCCAGATGCCGGTCGAAGCGCAAGAAATCCTGGAGATGGAGGTGTGGTCCTTAAAAAGAGACGAGCATGGTCGCTGGTATGCGCTGGTAGATTATCCGCCGCAGCAAATGGAGCAGGCTCCGCAGGAGCCACAGATGACGATGTGATTGGAGGAACATCATGAAAAAAGAGAATATTATGATCCCATTCGAGAGCGAGCAGCTTGCCGCTCTCGATTTTTCTCTTAAAAAGAAAAACACAAGTGTGCAGGCGCAGATGGAAAAAACACTGCAGGAACTCTATGAGGCAGAAGTGCCGGAGCCGCTGCGGGAGTATCTGGACAGCAAAGCTGTCCCTGCACCCAAACCCAAGCGCACCGTTAAGCCGACTACACCGAAGCCGCAGAGCAGCGAGCCGAAGCCTGCGGCAGTCACAGTGAGGGAGGGGAACTGAGATGGTACAGCAGGAAGAGATCGTTCTGTGGATCGACCGACGCTGGGAAAATGCCATTGAGAAGCATCTCAAAGGTGAAACCCTGCAGGAGCATCTGGAGAATGTACTGGATGAGCTGTGCAACCAGCTCCCGGAGCAGGAATACAAGTGCATCAGTGCCGAGATCTACGCGGAGGATGCCGCAGAGCGTGAAGCGAGGGAGGCTGCCCGCACCTACGCCGCCTACCATGTGACGGAGCACGGGCAGGAGTGGTACTTCAAGACCTCGCCCGGTGAGGAGCTGTTGGTCGCCTGCAAAAAGCTGCGCGGCTATGTCACCGCAGAGAAAGGCACTGCGCCGGACAAATTTATCGGAATGTTTTTCGGCGGGCAACCCATCACAGCAAAAGAGTTTGACGCCCTGACCGCTGTACGCATGGAGAACACCGGCAAGGTGCGCGGCGTGTTCGATGTGAACTTCGACAAGCGGGAGTTCTCCGCCGTACACACCATGGACGGCTGGCGGACCTGGGCGATGCGGGATGTCTCCCCGTCCGTCTACCATGCCACAAGGTCGCGCTTTGCTTCGGGGGATGAACAGCTCTCCAAACTATTGGAGCTGCTGGATGGTAAAGAGATCACCTCGGCGGGACACCTCTCCGCGCGGAATTTTTCTTTCAGTGATGAGATCATGGTGGAGGAAGACGGTAAGCTCAACTTCTATGTGGACGCAGATTTTGATGTGGACGCTGCCTTCGGAACCTTCGTCCTCACGGACAAAAACGATGACTGGCTCAACATCTATGCCAACTACGACATCGCGGAGGATAGACCCTGCGACACGCTGGAGCTGACGCTCTGCAAGGGTGACGGCTCCGAGGAGAACTGGAGCTACCCGCTCAACGCAGCCGAGCAGGATGTTCTACTGCGAAAGATGGAGGCGTTTTGCCAGCAGCAGATCGGTATGAGTCTGTGCGAGTACGCCCAACAGCTTCGTGAGGAACAGGCACAGACTTCGGAGATGCAGATGTAACCACCGTGTCCGCCCCTGTGAGCCGCTGTGTGCGGCTTTGGGAGCGAGGGTGGCATCCCTGCACCCCAGACAAGCATCGGCGCTGTTTGCCCCCGCTTTCCCCCCGCCTATTGGGAACTGTGCTGGGAACTCGGCTGTTCGATAAAAGCACAAGATAAAGGCCCGGTGTCGTTTCCGCCCCGGACCGCCCACAAAGCCCCGCAGTGCGGGGCTTTTCAGCGTTTTGAATTGTAGGCGTTTTCGCTTGATTTCAAACAGGCTGTAGGCGTATTTTCCCCAAAAGCTCCGTGTCGCAGGGGGTTGCGCCCACAAAAAGCGACATCAAAAGAAAGGACGGCAACTATGTTAAAAGAACAAATGACCATCCGACTTTATCCAGAAACGCGCAGACAAATGGATGGTTGGTTGGAAGAAAGCAACAGCAAAAACCGGAACGAATTCGTGGAAAAGGCTCTGCGCTTTTATATGGGCTACCTCGGCACGGAGAATATTACCGAGTATCTCTCGGACGCGCTGGTGGCGACGCTGCGCGGAATTGTAGCTGACAGTGCAAATCGTACCAACAGTCTCCTGTTCAAGTGCGCGGTAGAGCAGGGCATCATGGCGCATACTATCGCTGCCCACTTCCGTGATACGATGGAAGATCGCCGTGCCCTGCGTGGATATGTGGTGGATGAAGTGAAGCGCACCAACGGTCAGATCAAGTTTGAGGATGCCCAGGATGTCCAGCGACAGTTACCTGATGATACATGGCTCGAATAATTTTTATCTCGCCCTACATGAAGGGCGGCAGAGATTCTTCTCGGCTGGCCCATCGAACCCGCTACTTCGCCACCCGTGAAGGCGTGCAGCTCCTCAAGGATGACAATGCCCATCTTCCTGTCACGAAGAAACAGCAGCAGTACATCCAGCGTCTGCTCCGCAGCTTCCCGGAGGCAAGGGAGCTGCCGGAGTATGAGAACTATGCAAACACACCCAACCGAAAGACTGCCTTTGCTTTCATCGAACAGATCCACGAGGACTTCATTGAGCCGATGGATAGCCGTGAAAACTATCTTGACTATGTCGCAAACCGTCCCGGTGTAAAATCGATGGGCGAACACGGCTTGTGGAATGCCCATGGCAAGGTGCCATCGCTGGAGAACGCTATTGCGGAGGTAGCGCAGCACACGGGAAATGTGTGGACACCGATTATCTCCCTCTCTCGCGAGAATGCAGAGCGTCTGGGTTATACCGACCTTAAAAACTGGCAGGAACTCATCAACGCATCTATCACCGACATCGCCAAGGGCTATAAGATCCGTCCGAGCCATCTACGCTGGTATGCTGCTCTCCATGAAAGAGAGAAGCACCTCCATGTCCATATGATTATCTTCTCCGCTGACCCGAAAGAAGGCTTTCTCACCAAGCAAGGTATCCGCAGCATCAAGTCCGCACTGGTCAGCACGATTTACCGGAACGACCGCCTGCACATCTATGAGCAGAAGGACGAACAGCGCGGCCTGCTCCGGCAGGAAGCGGAAACACGGATGGCAACGCTCATCGGGCAGATGGCTACCGGTACTCTGCAAAGCGATAAGCTGGAGCTTTTGGTGGCGGATCTCGCCCAGCGGCTTCAGGAGGTCAGCGGCAAAAAGGTCTACGGTTATCTGCCGCCCCGTGTCAAGCGCATCGTGGATGAGATCGTGGACGAACTGGCAAAGGACGAACGGGTGTCGTCCGCCTATGCTCTATGGCAGGATCTCCGAGAGCAGCTTTGCATTGACTATAATCAGACTCCACCGCAGCGTGTACCGCTGTCGCAGCAAAAGGAGTTCAAGACTGTACGCAACATGGTCATCCGAGGAACGCTACGACTCTCGGAAATGAACTTCACCTTCGAGGATGATGGCATGCAGGATGATCCAGAGCCGGAAGAACCGCCTGTTCCTCCAGATCCAAGTACGGAGCGGATGATCCATCAGCGGGCTCGGTTTTACCGCAGAGCAAAAAGCATGTTAGATTCTGTGGGCGCAGATCCCAGTGAGAAGTCAATGGCATTGGTCACCCTCCACCGTTTGTGGGAGGAGGGATATACTATTGCTGCTCATCAGCTTGGCAAATCGTATCGGGATGGAGTTGGAAGTTCAGTTGACCAAGAGTTGGCGACAGAGTGGTTTCAAAAATCAGCAGAAGCCGGTAATCCTTGCTCTGCATACGCGCTGGGCAAACTGTTGCTGGAGAAGGAGCAGATCCCGCAGGCCATTCACTGGCTGCGGCAAGCAGCGGAGCAGAACAATCGATACGCGCAATACCGGCTCGGCAAGCTGCTGCTCACCGGCGCGGAGGGTGTGCCGAAGGATATAGATGCGGCCATTCAACTTCTGAAGGACTCTGCCACGCAAGGGAATTCGTTTGCCCAGTACACGCTGGGAAAGCTCTATTTGCTGGGACACGAGGTGCAAGCAGACCGCGAAGAAGCTCTGCGCTATTTCGCACAGTCAGCGGCACAGGGCAACACCTACGCTCAATATTTTATTGACCATCAGGACGACTTCTCCGGTGCGGCGGCGGGAACCGCTATCCTTCGGATGCTCCATCAGATGAGTCGCATTTTCCGCGAGAACGCCGCCCAGCCTGCCATCTATGCAGGAATGCAGATCGACAAGAAGCGTCGCCGCAGATTGCAGGAGAAGCGTATGGCAATAGGTCACAAGGCGGATGACCATGAGGATCGTGGACTGACGCAACAGACACAATAAATAGAGGAGGAATTATGTCAAAGTACATTCCGTTTACAACCGAGCAAAAAGAACGAGCCGCCTCGGTGGACTTGGAGGAGTTCCTCCGCCGCCGAGGAGAAAAGCTCATCACCTCCGGCAGGGACAAACGCCTTGCCAGCGACCACAGCATCACCATCCGCGGCTGCGAGTGGTACGACCATGCCACGGAACAGGGCGGCAGAGCCATCAGCTTCGTCAAGCAGTTCTATGGACTCAGCTACCCGGACGCCATGTCTCTGCTCCTCGGCGACGATCTGGACGGAAACTACCCTGCGGCAAGAGAGAAGGAGCCGGAGCCTGCAAAGCCCTTCGCGCTCCCAGCGCAGAGCGAGTCCATGCGCCGTGTGTATGCCTACCTGCTGAAACAAAGGTGCATCGACCGCGAGATACTCAATGCCTTCGTGCGCAAGAAGCTCATCTACGAAAGCTGTGAAAAATCCAGGGACGGGACAAAAGAATACCACAACGCCGTGTTCGTCGGATTCGATGAACACGGCGTTCCCCATCACGGGCATAAGCGTGGGCTGTATGCCATGGGGCAAAGCTATCGCGGCAACATTGAGGGCAGCGACCCGCGGCACAGCTTTCACTATCTCGGCGGCGATGACACTCTCTATGTCTTCGAGGCCCCTATCGACCTGCTCTCCTACATCTCCCTTTTCCCAGAGGGGTGGCAGGAGCATAACTATGTGGCCTGCTGCGGGACATCCTCCATCCCCGTGCTGGAGATGCTGCGGCAGTTCCCCCAGCTCCGGCAGGTGTACCTCTGCCTGGACAATGACGATGCCGGTCATGCTGCCAGTGAGCGCATGGCAAAGCTGCTGGAGGAACGTGGTATCTCCGCGGATCAGCTCGTACCGCAGCAAAAGGACTGGAACGACGATCTCAAGGCAGAACAGGAAAACAAAATGGAATGGAGCGAGCTATGCCAAACCTTCTGCTGACAATGTGGGACACGATCAAAAGCTCCAACATCGGGATATTGGTCGCGGCAGGGCTGGGGATGTTCGCCATCATTGGGGGACTCTCCATGCTGTCCTACCACTATACACTCAGCGGCATCAAGTCCCGCACCGTGGGTGACGGGCAGCACGGCACGGCGCGTTGGGCAACCGATAAGGAGATCCGCCAGACCTATGCCCACGTGCCGTTCAAGGTCAGAGACTGGCGCAAGGGAGTAAGCCTTCCCACAGAACAGGGTCTGGTGCTGGGCTGCAAGGGTAAGAAAGATGAACTGACTGCACTGGTGGACAGCGATGACATCCATTGCCTGATGATCGCCGCCTCCGGCGCGGGCAAGACGGCTTTCTTCCTCTATCCCAACCTTGAATATGCCTGCGCGTCTGGCATGAGCTTTCTGGCGTTGGATACCAAGGGTGATCTCGCCCGCAACTACGGCTCTATTGCCAAAAAGTATTACGGCTACAAGCATATCTCCGTTATAGACCTGCGTAACCCCACCCGCTCGGACGGCAACAATCTGCTGGCGCTCATCAACCGCTATATGGACATCGCCAGAAAACAACCGGACAACCTCGCCGCCCGCGCCAAAGCCGAAAAGTACGCCAAGATCCTCGCCAAGTCCATCGTCAGCCCGGAGGGAAACTCCGACCACGGGCAGAATGCCTTCTTCTACGATGCGGCGGAGGGCTTGCTGTCTTCCACGATCTTGCTGCTTGCGGAGTTTCTGCCGCCGGATGAGGAGCACCCGGAGGAGCGGCGGCACATCGTGTCGGTATTCAAGCTGGTGCAGGATCTGCTGGAGCCGGCGCGTGGTGCGCGGGGACGCTCCCGCTTCCAGCTGCTCATGGATAAGCTGCCGTCCGAGCACAAAGCACGCTGGCTGGCAGGCGCCGCACTCAACAGCTCCGAGCAGGCGATGGCATCAGTCATGTCCACGGTGCTGTCCCGTCTCAACTCGTTCCTCGACAGTGAGCTGGAGCAGATCCTGTGCTTCGACAGTGCCATTGACGCCGAGATGTTTGCAGCGGAGAAATCCGCCATCTTCCTCATCCTGCCGGAGGAGGATCAGACGAAGAACTTCATGGCGGGCTTGATGATCCAGAATCTCTCCCGTGAGCTGTTCGCAGTAGCGGATGAGAACGGCGGCAAGCTGAAAAACCGCGTTATTCTCTTTTGTGATGAGCTGGGTACCATGCCGCCCTTTGATATTTTACCGCTTTTCAGTGCTGGACGCTCTCGCCGCCTGACGCTGGTACCCATTATCCAGTCACTGGCGCAGTTGGAAAAGAACTATGGCAAAGAAGGTGCATCCATTCTGATGGATAACTGCCAGGATGTGATCTGCGGCGGCTTTGCGCCCAACAGTGAAGCGGCGGATACCTTCTCCAAAGCCCTCGGCAGCCGCACGGTGCTCTCCGGCTCTGTGAGCCGCGGCAAAAACGATCCCAGCCAGAGCTTGCAAATGATGGAACGCCCCCTGCTGACGGCAGATGAGCTCAAGTCGATTCCCAAGGGCAGCTTCATCGTACAGAAGACCGGATGCCACCCCATGCGTACCCGCCTGCGCCTGTTCCTCGAATGGGGCATCACCTTCGAGGAGGAATACCGGGTGGAGGAGCAGGCAGCAAGAAAGGTCTATTATGCCGACCAGGATGCGCTGACTCGCGCCATTGTGCGGAAGTATCCGCCCAAGCTGCCGGAGCATAAGACTACCCGCTCAGTTAAGGGTGAGGGACAGCTCCACGACGCGCCTGTGCAGGAGATAGTGGTAGCGGAGGACATCGACTATGACCGCATGCCGCACAAGCGCACCCCTTACAATCTTCCCCGGCAGGAGGTGGATCAGTGAGCTTCTTTGACAGCATTTACGCCGACACGCTCCTGCCGCCCAGGGCTGTATCCGTTTATATGTACCTCAAGGACCGGTCCAATAGTGCAGGAAACTGCTGGCCCGGTATCAAGACGATTGCGAGAGATATGAACCTCTCCCGCAGCACCGTCAAGCGTGCACTGGCGGATTTGGAGCAGCACGGCTATCTTGCCAAGCTGCCCCGGTATCGCCCCAATGGGAGTAACACTTCCAATCTCTACACGCTCAAATAAAGCAAAAGTGGTTGGTATCATAATGTGATACCAACCACTTTACCCGAATAAAGAGAAAGACTGTATCGCTCCGCCAAGGGAGGATTACGTCTATTTGCTGAACCGAGGAGGGGTTCAATATGGACCCACCAGAACAGCCCACTCTACCAGAGATTAAGACAGAGAAAGAACATAAATTGACTCCTTTTTCCGGCATGACTTGTGGCGTAGATATCGGGGCTGCGCAGATAGTTCTCCGGCTTCGGAATGAAGGCAAGCCCACCCACCTTCTTTGCGCCAGCCCGTTTGAGGACTTTGAGCGGAGCTGGTCAGAGGACTGGAAACGGCGACACAACGATGTGATGCGGCGGGCTGACATTGTGAAATTCGTTTTCAAAGGATACCGCCGTGCCTGTTTCCAGATTCGGAACTAATGGATGGTTAACCATTCTTCAAGGGGTATCGTTACATTTAATGGCGAGGCTGGTTGGACAAAGAATGCCATCAATTATGTCCCAAGGGCAAATATGTTTGTTGTGTTTGCAAACATCAGCAAATACCATAAAATACCACGAAACCGTTGAAAATATTGCTTCTTTGTGTTATGTTATAAAATAAGGGGCTGAATTTTAGCTTTGGACCTGCGGTTATAAAGAAGGAGCTATAAAATGAGTGAAATAATCAGCGAAGCATGGGTTGGAATTAATGAAGCGGCTGCTCATCTCGGAGCGACCCCTGAAACGATAAGAAACTGGATAAAGAAAACAGACATCCCTGCTCACAAGATTGGTAAGTTGTGGAAATTCAAACTATCAGAACTTGATGAATGGGTAAAGAGCGGTAAAAGTGCAATCAGCTGAAGTGAGGAACTAACGTGAATAAAGTAGTGGCAGATGCTTTGACTTTAGTTTATAAGTTCTTAATGCCGTTGTGCAGCAAGTTTAACCCGGCATTAATTGAACGAGGATTATTGTCCATAGCAGGAGAAGATGCTTTTGATTTCTCCAGTCAACTAATGCCGCTTGGATCTTATGAAAAGGTTCAATCTACATTGGCCAGGCTGAATGAGCGGGAGTCGATTCGGAAGAATAAAGGGGTTTACTATACACCTACAGATGTTGTGGATTTTATCGTTGCTAATACAATAAAGGCTTCGCTTGGTGTATTAACTCCAGAAAATATTCACTCGCTTGATCTGGCTTCCGAGTTTGACGAGGACTTTTGTTTGAAAAAAACTGTATTCGAGCCAACCTGTGGTGCTGGAGAATTTTTGTTGGCGACATTAGAACAGAAACTCAAATTATGGCGACGTAATCACTTCGAGGCCACTAAGGAAGATATAGAATGTATCGTTGGGACATTTTATGGTAATGACATAAATATTGATTCCGTTATTATCTCCAAGCTTAGGCTATTCCTTTGTGTCGCACATCGTTATGGTGTGGACTATTGTGTTGATCTGCCTAACATCCTTAATCGAAATTTCACGACTAATGACTATGTAGTATCTCCACCGACTAACAATGAGGATTACGATATGATAGTTGGGAATCCTCCTTATGTCGAGGACAATAAGAGCGGACTGGAACTAACGGAACGCTATGGGAATATCTACGCAAATGTTTTGCTAAACGCTGCTTCCCATTTAAAAGTTGGAGGCAGCATGGGTTTCATTATCCCTATTTCCTATAGTTCTACTCCGCGGATGAAGAAACTGCGGGACAAGCTGTTAGGTATTGTTGAAGAACAATTCATACTTTGTTATGCAGACAGGCCAGATTGCCTATTTGATTCGGTCCATCAAAAACTGTGCATTCTGATCTGTCGGAATACAAATAAATCTCAACAGGTGTACACTGGGAATTATCAGTATTGGTATCAGAAAGAACGCGATCGCCTGTTTTCAAACACCCAGGTGGTACTAAATCCTTTTTCGAGAGACGACTGTATTCCAAAGCTTGGTACATCTTTAGACTTAAGTATTTTCCAGAAAGTTATCGACCAAGCAAATCCTACAGTCTTTAGCACCTCAAGAGTCGGAACACACTCAGTTTATGTCAATAGGCGTGAGGCTTTTTGGATTAAAGCTTTCCGTAGAGAAATCATCCACCCAGAATTTAAAGTGTTTAGTTATCCAACAAAAGAACAAGCAGACTACTGTTATTGCCTAGTGAACTCCTCTCTGTTCTGGTGGTATTGGATTAGCGTATCGGATTGTTGGCATGTTAGCAGAGAGTTGAACGGCTTTAGAATGCCTATAATAAACGATGCCTCTCAGTTCTCGGAACTTGCCGATGCACTTGATATGCGTTTAGAGGCTACAAAGAAATATGTAGGAACAAAGCAGACAGAGTATGAATACAAGCATAGAGCTTGCTTGGATGAAATCCATGCAATTGACTCGGTGATTAATTCTGTTTATGGACTAACCCAGAAAGAATCTGATTATATTCAAGACTTTGCTTTGCGATACAGAGTAAGCGGAGGGATCGTAAACGATGAATGTGATTGATTTATTTGCAGGTTGTGGTGGGTTGTCATTAGGCTTTATGAAAGCCGGATATGTAGTGAATAAGGCTGTAGAATTTGATCCAGCAATCGCTCAAACCTATAAGGTAAACCATCCTGAAGTAAATGTAATTGTTGACGATATTACTAACGTCGATACAACAGGTGTTTTTTCTCGAGGTGACGCGGATGTTATCATTGGAGGACCACCTTGCCAGGGGTTTTCTATGGCTGGTGCGAGAATCCGACACGGTTTTATTGATGACCCAAGGAATTACTTGTTTAAGCATTATTTCAATGTCGTAAAAGCAGTGCAGCCTAAAGCATTTGTCATGGAAAATGTGAAGGGTATGAAAAACATGCAGGGAGGCCAGATCTTCGAAGAGATACTTCGCCTCTTCACTGATCCAGGTGAAACGGATGGTTGCCCATACAATCTCTATTATAAGGTGATAAAGGCAAGCGATTTTGGTGTCCCACAAAAGAGAGAACGTCTAATAATTATAGGCACGCTTATTCATGGCGTTCCCTTTGATGCAATTTGGGATGAAACGAAAAAGGAAATAATGCTTGAATATCCCTCCTTTTTTGAATCTACTACCGTAAGGGATGCAATCAGTAACCTTCCTGCAGTAACAGCAGATGGGATAATTGACAATCCAAAACCTATAACGCTATACCAAGAGTATTTATCTTGTGATGCAGAGACCATCACTAATCATACCCAATCTAACCATTCGAAAACAGCCGTTGAAAGAATGCATCAAATTGGAAATGGTCAAAACTATACTGAACTGAATGAGGAAATTAATTCTGTTCATAGTGGCTCATACGGTAGGCTCGTATGGGATGAACCTGCAGCGACGATTACAACCCGTTTTGACACACCGGCAGGAGGACGATTTATACACCCCGAAGAGGATCGAACATTGAGCCCAAGAGAGGCGGCACGAATCCAAAGTTTCCCTGATGATTTTATTTTTACTGGCGCAAGACGAGAGATCAGCCGACAAATTGGAAATGCGGTGCCCCCAAAAGTCTCATATTTCTTGGCTATGTTTATGCGGAAAATCCTTGACTATGAACAAAGCAAAGGTGAGTAACTATGGCTAATATCTTAATCCGTGGCTGCCCTGGAACTGGCAAGACATTCCTGGCAAGAGCTGTTGCTTATTATATGTGTAGTGGATTGAGTGAAGAACAGGCTTTTCACTCTCAAGCGATAAATGATCTGGCGGCAATTAATCAATTCTTTGAAGATGGTGAGTACTGCGAGTTTATCCAAGTACATCCCTCAATGGAATACGATGATATAGTATATGGGTTACAGGTATCAGCAGGTGGTAACCTGTCATTGTCATTTGCAGAAAAGAGGGTTATGCAGCTTTGTAATCGCGCAAAGGGAAAAACGGAAAAGTATGCGGTGGTTTTTGATGATATAAACCGTGCGAAAGCAGGAAATCTTCTCGGAAATCTGCTATATGCAATGGAATACCGCGATCAAGATATCCCCCTACCTAACGGTAATGTGATGTGCATTCCTGCAAATGTAATCCTAATCTTCACTGAGAATACTCTTGACGTAGAAAACTCATTGGATCTGGCAGTGCGGCGGCGTATGACATTCTTGAAAGAGTTGAAATCTGACCGGGAGATTTTACGAACTTATTATTCTGGTGCAGTGAGTACTCCTGCAATGAACTTGATTCTCGACCTTTATGATCGGGTAGATTCTTTCATTAAGGCGTATACTACAAAAGAGGCAGGAATGGTTTCAGCGCACTATGTTCCCGGACATGGAATGTTCATGGTGCAATGTATTGGAACGGTTTATTATATCCTAGATAATGTAAGACAAAAAATAAGATACCAAGTTTGCCCCCACATTATGAATCTTTTCAACATGGGAATTATTACGATTAACCCAGAATTGTTTATCAATCAACTCAATGATAGCATTAATGTTGGAGTGGCCGGGCTGTGTCCGATTAGTTCCATAAAGAAAAGGTTAATCAGAAAAAACCGAGATATCCCTGCTTTTTCTTTGGAGGATTCACGTGATTACTTTAGGAACATCGTTGTACCTAATGGATGTACCGACTATCGAGGCATGATGGAATGTGTCATAGATGCATTAATCAAAAATGGGGTCTTCCCATACGATGTCTTAATGAGCAGCTTTCTACTAAATACAAATATTGCCTATATCGAAAGTCTTCATGCCCCCATTGATCGGTGTGCATATATAGTCGAGAAGCACAAAGCGAATCGCTTTGTTTATGAAACTGTGCGTGGTGGCCGAGTTTCCGGAACACACGCATATTACACTTTAGACAATGCCGCGACAGGTCGGTGGGCAGCAGAAACAGATACTGAAGAATATGTTGTTTCATATAATGACGGAAGACCAGAATCAGAGTTTATTCCTTTGAGTGGTTTTCGGAATCATGGTTTTAGTCCAGATTCACCGGAGTTGGGTGTTCAGCACAATACAGTCAATATTATGACTGCTGTCCACATTCTTGTCGCTCAGTACCTCGAGCAATACAAAAACAATATCAGCCTGGTGATGGGCAGTGATTCTGCATTAACTGAATTGTTCCACTTTATTACCCTGGAGCAAGGATACCTTAATGAGATTAAAAAACATCTAAAGGGACGGTCTTCTTCCGCTGCGCCGATTCCACGTGGCGATGACGCAAGATTGGCTTTTTACGGGCAGAAGATTGCCAATTTAAGGTTGTTATGGCATGGCGTTGGAGAGTCTATCGATCTGGACGAGGATAAATATAACTCTTTGCTAAATGGTTCAGTTTCGATGACTCTTGAGAACTACGAGGACTTGTTCCTCTATACACCAACAAGCAAAAAATCAATCGAAATAAAAGGAGTGTTAAAAATGGTTGACTTAAAAGACTATCAGGCAATTATGGAGAACATTGGTATTCGCCAGATGATCTTCCAAGGCCCTCCGGGAACGTCAAAGACGTTTGAATGCAAGAAGTTTGTATTGAGTCAGCTTCAACCCACTACTCCTTGCCTTGCTACACCGTTTGCTTCACAAGAAGACATCTCCAGTGCGTTGGAGGCATTTAGGTTGACAGATGCTGACTATGCAGATCCGGCGAATTCCTCGAAAATAACGACTGGTGGATGGGATCTTGTACAATTTCATCCCTCTTACGGATATGAAGATTTTATCAGGGGTATCGAAGTAAAGATTCCCGTTGGAGCGACGACACCAAGTTATGAAAGTGTCAATCGTATTCTTGGAAGAATAGCTGAATTTTCAAAATGCGCCGCTAATGCCGCTCAGAGAGGGGCTGCTCCGAAGTTTTATCTTATTGTCGATGAGATTAACCGAGCAAATTTGGCTACGGTTTTCGGAGAACTGATATACGGCCTTGAATACAGAGATAGTAGGGTAACCACACCTTATGAAGTCATGGACAGAGCAACTGGAGGCGTGACAAAAGATATTGTCCTTGGGAAGAATCTCTTTATCCTCGGCACTATGAACACGGCCGACAAGTCCATCGATGCCATAGACTATGCTATTCGCCGCCGTTTCATTTTTATCGACAGCCCTGCCAGCAGGGAGGTCGTCTTGGGGTGCTACAGAAATGCATCAGGAAACGCAGATGACAATTCGATTGAGTTGTTTCTTTTTGATGCTGTGCAAAGAATCTTTGATAATGAGCGATTCTTTAATAACGAGTATCAAAAGAGTGATGTTCGTATCGGTCACACATATTTCTTAAGGGACAGACGCAGGGGATATGGAGATGCCATCATCGAACACTTTGTGTTCCAGGTTGTCCCTATTCTTCGTGAGTACGTAAAGGACGGCATTTTAGATGTCACTGAGAATCTGATTCCGCTTGAGCATACAGCAGCAGAAATTCATTCTGCAGCAAGTGGAGATGAGCAAATCAAGATGCTGAGTGAAAACATCATGATGTATGTGAAGGAATTCGGTAACCTCAATAAATCAAATATTCTTATAGACAATACCTATATTGGAGCGTTTATTGATGAACTGAAGAGAGAATTTAATTTTTAAGAAGTGGTTGAATTATGTCGAAGGATATTATTCTGCATAATATAAGAGACTGGTCTAAAATAGACGAGCGCGAGAGTTTCTGGGGCAAAGTTGATCTCTTGACTCCAAACACAAATTTTGGAATACATAGATACAGCAGCGCTCTATGGACCAGCGGCCAAGTCGGCGTTGGAAGGCTCTTTGACCGGGAGGGTATGCCTATCCAGGACAATGGCAAGGATCATGTCCTTGTTGTCACCTCCAGCTATGACTTAAACCCTTGGTTGATGCTGGAGAGTGTCTTGCTTGATGATGAGTATGAGGCATATCTTGCTGAGCTTGAAAAAGATGGCAGGTATCTATTCAGAATCTTTTATGACCAGCCTGTTATTAGGTTGCCTCATGGCTTTGGTGCTGATGCAGAGACGCTTTTTGCGTTAAGCTTTGCGTCGTCTTGCTATGCATTGTGCAAAAAGGGACTCAAGAAATCCTTGATTCACTATGCTGATAACTTTACTGCAAAGCTTCGCGGTAAAGTAGATGTGAGCCGAAATATAAAGCACAACTCTGCAAAAGGGCGAAGCGACAGGTTCTTCTGTAGATACATCGATTTTACGGAGGACAACATTGAGAACAGGATAATTAAGGCCGCTTTAATCAAATGTAAGGAGATTATCCGGCACCGCTTTCAAGAAGATACCTCTATCAGAAAGAAAGTGCTTTTTTGTCTGAACTCTCTGAGGCACGTAAAGGATACATCTGTAACGAATAGTGATTTTAATTCTGCAGAAGTAAGTGGGTTATACTCATACTACAAACCTGTATTGCAGCAAGCGCGAGCTATTCTTGGATTTAAATTCCAAAGCTATAGTGATGCTCCAGTGGGAACCGAAGAAAGACCAGTATATACAATTCCTTTTGTCATTAATATGGAAACATTGTTTGAATACTATGCAAGAACGGTTCTTAAACGCACATTCTCTGAAGATTGCTACAGAATCGAGAAGTATTCAAGGAAACTATTTTTGCAGAGGGATGTATATGCTCCAGAGTCTTCCGAAAAGGGTATTCATCTCATGCCGTTCTGCATTCCAGACATCATTGTTTTAAGAAATGAAACTCCAGCCTTAGTCATTGATGCAAAGTACAAAGTAAGCGGTCGTCCAGATCGCGCTGATAGCCATCAACTTCTTGCATACGTCCTTCTTACTGGTGTAGATCGCTGCGCATTCATTCTGCCGAATACAGAAACAAAGATTCGAGAAATGGAAACAACTGGGGATCAGTTCTTAACCCTTGCCTCGCAAAACATACGTTATTATGAAATGTTGTTGGGTCATGATTACGATCCTAATACGCTTAAAAGTGTCTTGATGTGAGGGGACACATAATGCGATATTATACGGTTTACAAGGATGATGAAATCATCGCCTTTGGTTCATCGCTCGAGTGTACAGAAAAACTCGGTCTAAAGAATGTTAGACAGTTCTATGCACTCATCTCAAAAGCGCGTTCAGGTTTGCGTCACCATTATGATATTGTTGTTGAAGAAACAGATGAGAACGCCCCCGATTAAGATCGTTGTCGATGACCATTGATAACGTCTATAAAGAGATTCTGGAACAAGCCGAGAACTTCAAGAAGTACGCTCAATAACTCGCATCTATCGAAGAATATGGTCGTAGCCATCCTAAGACTAAAACTACATAGAAGTGTGCCAAGAGGTCCATCGGATATTCGTCCGATGGACCTCTTGGTCTTTCATTTTGTATATACACTATCTGGCTCGGCAAAAAAGTCGCTTAATGTGACTCCCAGCGCAACGCAGATACGCTCAATCGTAGGAACCCCCAACTGACTTCCGCGCATCTCAGCATTCTTCAAGGTTGAATATGATACATCACACAGCTGAGATAGCTTGAAAAGTGAGAGGTTACGCTCGTCAGCCAGCTGCATCACTCTTGCTATCGTATCCATATAATCCCCGCCTTTCTACACCCTATCCCGCCATTAATTCTAAAGGGAATGTAGTCCAATATTCTGTACTCAAAGAACTCGACCTACGACTTGGAATCTCGAGTCGGGCATGATCGCCTTGGGCTCGTATGCTTGATTATAGGACAACATCACGGGCTGCATGTGCAGGCAACCATAGCTGTCAGTGAATACGTCCTTTTGTTGTTCATTTGGCTCCTGCTCACTGTACACCTTCAAGTAGCCATCGCCATCATAGACAAAGATGCCGACCTCTCCAACGGCCAAGGTCTCGCACTCCTCGACCCATACAATCTGACCGTCATGATAAACAGGCTCCATACTATCGCCGGAAACCCGTACACCAAAATCAGCACCCTTTGGAACTGACTTCTCGGGAAAGCTAACCATCTCAAAGTTGCCCTCATCGAGGAATTCGCCGGTACCAGCGGATACCGCAAGATTACTCACAGGCATCTCTATGTACTTGAGAATGCTGACCACCTTTGGCTGCGGCTTATACTTCCCCGACGCAATCAGGTCATCCTTGTACTCCCTGACTTTTGCCAAGCCTGCATCATTGAGTGCCGGTGTATGACTGCTGCAAAAATAAGAAACATCCACATCCAGATCAAGCGCATGACAGACAGCCACCAGCTGATAGGCGTTTGGTAAAGCACTGCCCTTTGCCCACTTATTGATGCCGCTGGGGGACATCGTTACCCCATACTGCCGCAAAAGTGCGCTGAAATCGACGAGGCTGAGGCCAGCCTTGCGGCGTGCTTCATCAATGCGGACCCCAATAACATTTTCTTGACGCTCTGTCTCTGCATTATAGTTCGCGTGATTCGTTATCGGGAGAGAAAGAATTTTAGCTTTGCTCTTACTCATAATAGCAACCGCCTTTTCTGTTTATGGCTTCAGTATATAGTGGAAAAGACTCGCTGTCAATAGGAAATTGACTATTACTCTACAAATGCGACATTGACATGGATAAATAATCCGCTTATTATAGAGGCACACGAGCAAGATAAGAGGTGAAAACGCATGGATAATGAGCGTGTCATTCTACACAGCGACATGAACTCCTTCTACGCATCCGTTGAAATGATGCTTAACCCAGAACTCAAAGGAAAACCTGTCGCGGTGTGCGGATCGACCGAAGAACGTCATGGTATTGTCTTGGCCAAATCAGACTTGGCCAAGAAAGCCGGAGTGAAAACGGGCATGGTGAATTGAGAAGCTCGGCAGCTTTGCCCAGGACTGATCGTTGTGCCGCCCCAGTACGATCAGTACCTCAAGTATTCTAAGCTGGCCCGTCAAATTTACCACCGATATACGGATCTTGTTGAGCCATATGGTATGGATGAATGCTGGCTTGAGGTGACCGGTTCTGGTGTCTGCGGAACGGGCATGGAGATTGCCGAGGCAATCCGGCAGACAACAAAAGAGGAGCTTGGCCTAACGGTCAGCATCGGTGTGTCATTCAACAAGATTTTTGCCAAACTCGGGTCAGACATGCGAAAGCCGGATGCGATCACCGAAATCAAATGGGACAACTTCAAAGAGAAAATCTGGCCTCTCGATACTGCAGAGCTACTTTATGTGGGCAGAGCCACAGAGAATAAGCTGGCTCAATACGGAATCCGCACCATCGGGGATTTGGCAAAGACTTCTCCGGATACACTGCGGCATATGTTGGGAATCAATGGTCTTAAGCTCTGGATGTATGCAAACGGAACGGATACTTCTCGTGTTATGCATAAGGACTTTGTCAGCCCCGTCAAGTCCATCGGGCACGGAATCACCTGTACTGCTGACCTGCAAACGCCGGAAGATGTGTTTCGCGTTATGCTGGAATTGAGCCAGGATGTCGGGCATCGGCTCCGCGTCCATGAGTTGATGGCATGTGGTGTTCAAGTCTCCATCCGGACAAATGACCTGTATGGCTCACAGTACCAGTGTAAGCTCCCATTCAGAACGCAGCTCCCCAACGAAATCGCCGGAGCAGGCTTTCATCTTCTTATGGAGCGGTATCGGTGGGATAAACCAATTCGAGCTGTCACGATTCGCGGTATTGATTTGGTATCGCAGAAAGATGCAGAGCAACTCTCTATGTTCGTGGATCATCAGAAACGGGATCGCCGTATTCTTCTGGAGGACGCTGTCGAGGACATCCGAAGGAGATTTGGCAAACGCGCCATTTCCTATGCCATTCTTATGGGCGACTTAAAGATCCCCGATGACGGTAGGCAGTTGGTGACCATGCCCGGACTTATGTATCAGTAACTACCGCCGACGGAAGGGAGAAACTGTTTGAGATGAAAATGCAATTTCATAAAGCTGTGGTGAAGGTATTAGTTATCGTAGCCACAGACCGAACCAAGACGCCTGTCTCTCTGACCTTTGAAGATGGGAAGGAATACTCTATCGACCGTGTCTGCAGCAGGCAGAGAGCGGCAGCAACGAAAGTCGGTGGAACAGGCATCCGTTATACAATTATGATTGGAGGAAGACAGACCTATCTCTTCGAAGACGAGGATCAGTGGTTTGTTGAAGCAAAGAACCTCCATATATAGGAGATATGCAATTGAAATATCTATCACGTAATGACCTCGAGACTATCGGCGGGAGAGTCATCGCAGCATATAAGAAACTTCCGGCTATATCAGGCCAAGCGCTGGAGCGAGTAGATATCGACTTCCTCTGCCAAGAGCTTCTGGGGCTTCGTATCGATTACGCTCGGCTATCTCTGAACGGCGAAAAAATCGGCCTGACATCTTCTTGCGATATAGGCGTCGAGGTATTCCCCGAAGATCCAAGCTCCACGGAACAGTATTATATGCTTGATGGAAAAACCATTTTGATTGAAAGTAATCTCATGAAAGAGGGTGCCAATATAGGCCGCAGGAACTATACCGTTTCCCACGAGGGCTGTCACCATATTCTGAAAATGCTGTTACCGCACGACTACGGAGCCCAAGCAAGTGGGCGTTCCGTTCACTGTTGTTATCGAAGCAACAGAGGAAATGGGGATTGGGAGGAGTGGCAGGTTGAAACACTGGCTGCCATGATTTTACTTCCGCCCGAGTGTGTAGTTCGAAGCATGGAGCGATTCGGCCTTGGAACCCAGATGCGCCTTCTAAACCGAGTGTTTGCCCCTGCCGATTACAAGAAGTTCGAAGCGATGGCATCATTTATGGGGGCTTCTAAAACAGCGCTGTCCATTCGAATGATGCAGCTTGGTCTTCTGAAAAGAAATGATCTTTCCGACCCTTATAGTTTGGTTCGAGTCGAAATGGATGAGGAGGACCGTATACTATGAAACCTAACTCGTATGAAATCAAAGTTGTAAAGCGTTGCCCGAAGTGCGACTGGCGCATTTTTGATAAAGTGACACCCACTTCGGGCATCATTGAACTGAAGTGTCCCAACTGTCGAAAGATTGTTGAGATAGACCTGAGTTATCGTACCCCACCCCGCAGGAGAGCTACCTACTACCGAGCATCCTGCCATACTTACACATAAGAATAAACGACAACAGAATAAGAAAGCTGATTGCACCGAGCCACGGGTCCTTAGATTAGGAAGTCTATGAGACACCAAATTGCCGGGCATTGAGAAGAAAAGGTTACTGCGAAGTGTACCTGTCTTCTTGATGCCCGGCTTTTTTGTGCTGTTGCCCCCTAACGGAGGTAACAATGCTGACCAGTCTTTGGGAACCCTATATTGCTCAATATCCTTGATCTCCGATTTTTTGAACCTCACCAAATTCAAAAAATCAAAAGGAGATCAAAAACATGTCCGAAAAAGTATATGTTCTCAATGTTTACAATACCATGACCGGCCAATATGAACTTATACAAGTAACCAAGGAAGTTTTTCAGACTTACAGGCGAACGAAATGGAATATCGAAGATAGCACGGAACGCTTTTTTAAGCATGAGACACAGATGAGTTCGCTGATTGGCGGAGAAAATGAGGGATACGAGCGGTTCCACGAGTTTATAGATTATGAAAATACGCCCGAAAATCAGGTCATTGAGGAGATGGTATTCCAGTCCTTGCGTAATGTTCTGGATCTGCTTCCTCCGAAAGACTATGAGTTGGTCTATGAACTTTACTTTAAAAACCACACCGAAAGGGAATGCGCACAGAGACTGGGGATGTCTCAACAGGCCGTCCACGAGCGGAAGAAGCGCATTTTGAAAAAAATCAAAAATAATTTGGACGAGGAGGGTTGTTAAGATACCTGTTTTCTCCCGTATACATGCGAGAAGAAAAGTCTCTTCTTGTGAACGTTGAAAACTGAATATCCGGCGACTGATAACGTCAGTCAGCGGGCCCCTGACGAAGGGGAACAGCGATGCGGCGGGTGCGCCAAGACCCACCTGTGCGGAGTTCTCCGCATAAAAGACGGCCTACTAAGGTGGCCGAGCGGTACCCACCCAGCCCAAAGCAGCTTTGGCAAGCTGTCTCGCGATGATACCGTTGACCTGTACTCACTGTCCAGCCACAGACTCAAGCAATGGGGGCAGCTCGGAGAGATCCTCGGAGGGGTGAGATTCCCGGAGGGTGGTGCCAGCCACTGGTCAGTTTAGCCGCCCACGATCTGGGGAGTAGTGTCGAATAGGATCATTAGAAAGTAAGAACACAAATGCGGCGGGAGCCGAGCCATACCATGGGAAAGCAATATTCTTCCAACCAATGGACGGCTCCCGCCTATTTGATGATAGAAATGTGAGGACAAAACTTGTCCTTAGATTCCTATCATCTGCAATTTTGAAAAGTGCCAATAATTTCGGCATAATTATATTGAGAAGTTGCTCTGCCTGATGAGTACTTCAGGCAGCATTCGATTTTGGAGCAGCCAAACAACTAAAGGCAGTGGGCTATATTGTAGCCCGCTGTCTTTTTCTCGCCCTATTTCAATACACAAAACAACTACGACCAAGGAGGTAGCACCGTGCTGTCAAACAAGAACACCAAGAACGCCAATTTTCTCTTTATTGTTGATATGCTGGAGGATCTCCTTGCGCAGGAGTTAATCACAGAAAAGGAATATGCCAGGGCGAAAAAATATTATATGAAGCTTACCGGCGCAGATATCGTATTAGCCCACTGAAAACTGTGCATAAGGTCAATTCTGCGCTGTTCCAATTGTTTTGGTAGCTATTCAGAAGAGTTATCAGTATAATGTGGTTTGCCCAAAGTGGTTGGTATCATAATATGATACCAACCAAAAAACGAGAGAGGAGGACACCGAAATGCCTGAAGTACGACTCATCACCCCTGTCACAAGACAGAACACGAAGAAGATGCAGGTTGCAGCTTACTGCCGAGTGTCTTCCAACTCCGCCGATCAGCTCAACTCCTATGCCGCACAGATCCGAGCATACAAAAAATATATCGGAGCACGCGACGATTGGGAACTGGTGGACATTTTCGCCGATGAAGGGCTCACTGGAATGAAAAGCGAAACCCGTGATGAATTTCAGCGGATGATCCGCATGTGTGAGCTCAAGCAAATTGACCTGATCATCACGAAATCCATCTCCCGCTTCGCTCGAAACACAAAAGACGCTCTGGCCTATGTAAGAAAGCTCAAGTTGCTGGGTGTGGGCGTACAGTTTGAAAAGGAAGGCATCTCGACGCTCTCTATGGGCGACGAGATGCTTCTTAATACCTTCTCTGCTCTGGCGCAGGAGGAATCGCAGTCCATCTCTATGAACCAGCGCCTCTCAATCGTCAAACGCATGGAACTTGGCGAGTATGTGGACAGCAACGCCCCTTACGGATACCGGTTGGTCGACAAGGCATTGGCTGTGTACGAGCCGGAAGCTGCTGTTGTGCGGGACATTTTTGACCTGTATTTGCGGGGTTTCTCCATCAGTGAGATTGGCAGAGAATTGAAGAGTCGCAATATTCCCACCAAGGCCGGCAAGGAGAGCTGGCATCCGTACCGAATAGCCTATATGCTGAAAAATGAACGGTATATCGGCGATAGTTTCTATCAAAAAACTTACCGTGAAACAACGGTCCCATTTAACCAGCATATCAACCGCGGACAGGAAGATCGCTTCTATGCCAAAGGGACACATCCCGGTATCATTGACAAGGATGTGTTCAATGCTGTTCAGCAGCTTATCCAAAAGCGCAAGGAGACTTTCTCCAGAACAACTACCCAAAATATCTATCCGCTTACAAGCCGCATTCAGTGTTCTGAGTGCGGCTCTTTCTATCGGCGAAGGAGTGTGTCGGGTACTGTGAAGTGGGTATGCGCCCTTCACAAAGATGACAGCACAGCTTGCGATTCTCACTATTATAGCGAAGAACGGATCTATGACGGCTTTATCACCATGGTGAACAAGCTGCGGTTCTCTGAAGATAACATCCTCGGCCAAGTCATCAGCCGGCTAGAGATGACGCTGGCAGCTATGAAGCGGAACAATCTGGTTGCGCGCGATTTAAGCAATAGTATTGCCGAGTTGAATGCGAAACTGCTCATGCTCGAACAGCTCCGATCCAAGGGATACCTCGCCCCTGAAGTTTATCAGGCACAAGCCAATGAGATCGGTGCAGAGCTGGCAAAGCTTAAGGATGTCAGGCAGGAAAAGTTTAATTCAAAGGCTGCCTCCATGCTCGAGGAAGTCAAGAAATTAAAAATGCTCATCTTCGAACTGGAAGAACCCCTTGAGGCATTCGATGAGAAACTCTTTCTGGAAATTGTGAAGTCCATCCAAATCAATAAAGAGGATGAAATGTCCGTAGAATTCCTTGGCGGACTTCGATTCAAGGAACGCATATAGGAGGCAGTCATGAAAAAGACGCGGTATATCCCATATGGATACACAATGCGCAATGGCAGAACCGTCATCTCAGGAGAAGAAGCGGAAGTTATCAGAGAGATTTTCAATTCGTATCTGAACGGAGCTTCCTTGAAAGCGATTGCTGACGAGTTGACCGACCACCAGATTCCTTATACGCAAAAGAGCGCTATATGGGATAAGGCCCGTATTGCAAGGATCATCGACAACGCCAAATATGCAGGAACAGAAGAATATGATCCCATCATAGATGAGGAAATGTACGAGGCGGCAGTTAACCTGAAAATCGCTCGTCAGTGCAAAGCCTGCGAAAAAGAAAATGATGCCATCGGCCTGCTCCGCGACTTCGTTCGGTGCGATAACTGCGGTCAGCCGATGAAGCGTCGTGTCAACGCGAAGCATCGCATTCGAGAAAGCTGGAACTGTACCAACGACGAATGTGGTATCAGAGTCCACATCAGCGATGCCCAGCTCATCGAAACCATTATAGTCCTCATCAATCGGATTATCCTCAATGACCATCTGCTCCAGCCGAAGCCCAAGAAACGGTATGAACCAGACGCGAAGGTTACCAAGGTAGGAAACGATATCGCTCTGGAGCTGGAGCGTGACGCTCCAAACGAGGATTACATCATCGAAAAGACCATCGAGATGGCAGCGCTCATGTACGAGCAAAGCAACGCCAAGTTGAACCTCACAGTATCACTCGCAAGGAAGCTGGCACATACGATGGTCACGCAGGATGGATTCAATCGAGATTACTTTACCGCCCTCGCCTCATACATCACGCTCGGCGAACAAGGCAGAGTGGTACTTCATACTAAGACAGAAACGGAGGTCACGCTGGACGATGGAAGTAACGAAAGTTCCTAAGAAAATTGTCACTGTCATAGAGCCGAAACGCTCCATGACGGTAGACAAAGAAAAATACAGGCAAAAGAGAGTGGCGGCATACTGCCGAGTCTCGACAGATAGCGAAGAACAGCTCGTCTCCTATGCCAACCAAAAGAAGGTGTACACCGAGATGATCGCCAGCCGTAAAGACTGGTGCTTCGCAGGCCTGTTCGCTGACGAAGGCAAATCCGGCACAAGAGCCGACAAGCGGCCTGAGTTCAACAAAATGATCAACGACTGTTTGGCTGGAAAAATCGATTACATCATTACCAAATCAGTATCCCGCTTTGCGAGAAATACGGTAGATTGCCTTGACTATGTCCGAATGCTCAAGTCCAAAGGCATCGGCGTCTACTTTGAGGAGCAGCAGATCGATACACTCAAGACGGATAGCGAACTGTATCTGGTCATCTATGCGGGCTTCGCACAGTCTGAATCCGAGAGCATCAGCAAGAATATCACATGGAGCGTCCGCAAGAAGTTCGAGGAAGGAACCCCAGTGTTCATGTACAAGCGGTTCCTCGGCTATAAAAAGGGCGCTGACGGCGAGCCGGAGATCGTACCGAGCGAAGCGGCTATCGTGGAACGCATCTTTAACCTCTATCTGGCTGGGGAAACCGTGGACAAAATCTCCAAGATGATGCAGGCTGAGAACTATGATATCCCCGGCAAAACCATCAGCTTTAGCAAGGGCATGATCATGAATATGCTCTCCAACGAACGATACTGCGGAGATGTGATCCTGCAAAAATCCGTCACCGTTGACTGCATCGAAAAGAAGCGGAAGAAGAACACCGGAGAAGCTCCAATGTACTATGTTCAGAATAACCATCCAGCCATCATCGACAGGGTGACCTTCAACAAGGTTCAGGAAGAGCTGGCCAGGCGAAAAACGAAAACGCCAGGCTCTGCAAAGAGTTCTATCACATCCACCGGAAAGTATTCTCGCTACGCCCTGACCGATGTGCTCATCTGCGGCAACTGCGGTACCCGTTACCGCCGCGTGACATGGTCAAGAAATGGTACCAAGCGCATCGTGTGGCGCTGTATCAGCCGACTGGACTACGGCAAGAAATATTGCAGCGATTCCCCCACCATTATGGAGGACAAGTTGCAGGAAGCCATCGTTCGAGCGGTCAACAAGTTCAACAAGCAGGATAACGCCACCTATAAGGCCCTCATGAGAGCAACCATCAGCGAAGCCCTCGGCCTTAATGGAGATCCGGAAGAAGTAGATATGTTGGAGCGAAAAATCGAAGCCTTAAACAATAAGATGCTGACCCTTATCAATGAGAGTGTCAGTTCCGGCGATGGCATCGAGGCCCACGAAAGCGAGTTCATGACACTGTCACAGGAAGCAGAACTCCTCAAGCAGCGTATAGCAGCCATTCAGGAAAGCACCGCCAAGGATAACGGTGAGCAGAACCGCCTCGAGCAGATTCAAGCTATCATTGCCGAACGAGAAAGTAAGTGCATGGAGTATGATGACTCCATCGTCCGCCAGATGGTAGAATGCATTAAGGTCTATCCCGGCGGCAAACTGGAAATCATCTTCGGTGGCGGTTACCTTGTCGAAGAATCCGTCTAAGCGTAGGAGATTGAGGGATCATCCCTCTTTCTCTTTCTTTATTTCATCGTGGTTGTTCTTCTGAATCGCATCGAGAAGGGCGACCTTTTGCTCTGTTGACCATTCCAACCTTGAGATGTAATTATAAATCAACTGTGCATGGACAGTTGCAACGCGCTTGGCAAGTTCCTCCTGACCTTCCTTTGAGCGCGGCAAATGAATGATTACTTCCATAGGATCTCCTCCTCATCAGGCATAAGGCCGGATGCATATCGGCAAGGTAGTCAGCACACAATGAAGTATGGGATAATCGCAGATACGCTGCCTTCTAATGTCTTTATTTATTGACAATTATAGATGTATCGTCTATAATAACAAGCACAAAGATGATGTGGAGGTGGTGTGCAGAATGGGACGAAAGAGTGTTGCTGTGCTGCCGCAGACGCAGGCGATTTTAGAACAGCTGGGAGAACAGATCAAACTTGCCAGATTACGGCGGCATCTGTCTGCCGAATTGGTCGCGGAAAGAGCTGGTGTGAGCCGAGCCACAGTGTGGAATGTTGAAAAGGGAAACCCCTCTGTCGCGATTGGGATCTATGCCGCAGTTCTGCACGCACTGAACAATATGGATAAAGACCTTCTGCTCGTTGCAAAGGATGATGAGCTGGGGCGTAAACTCCAAGACCTTGAACTTACCACGCGCAAGAGAGCACCACGAAACGGAGGTGATTAACCGTGGCGTCAAACCAAAAAGTAATTTATGTCTATGAGAGCTTCAGATCTACAACGCCAAACTTCCTGGGGACTCTCTTCGTGGAGAATGTCCGTGGCCGGGAGAGCTACTCATTTGAGTATGATGCTGACTGGTTAAAAAGCAGCGCAAACTACATGTATCTCGACCCGGATCTTCAGCTGTATGCCGGTCGGCAGTATCCCACCGGTGCAAAAAATGTGTTCGGCCTTTTCGCTGACTCTTCCCCCGACCGCTGGGGCCGCCTGCTGATGACGCGCAGAGAAAGAATACTTGCTGAACAGGAAGGACGGAAGCCTCGAAAACTCTTAGACAGCGACTTCCTGTTGGGCGTCTACGACGAGACTCGGATGGGCGCGATCCGCTTCAAGCTGGACAAAGACGGCCCGTTCCTTTCGGATGATTCAAAAACCCCGACGCCTCCCTGGACCAGCTTGCGAACGCTGGAGGAAGCCTCCCGTCAATTCGAAAACGATGAGTCCGGTCTCGAGCAGAAATGGATCAATCAGCTCATCAAGCCCGGTTCCTCGCTGGGCGGCGCTCGTCCGAAGGCCACCGTTCTGGACACAAGCGAAAATCTGTGGATCGCCAAGTTTCCGTCCAAGCACGACGATGTTAATGTGGGCGCATGGGAAAAGGTCACCCATGACCTTGCAAGACTTTGCGGCTTGGATGTTCCCGAGTCCATGCTGATCGACTTCTCCAAGTACGGAAGCACCTTCCTTGTACGACGGTTTGACCGGAATGGTGCTGCGCGGATTCATTTCGCGTCCGCCATGACAATGCTCGGAAAAACGGATGGGGCATCGGCAGCGGACGGCTCCAGTTATCTTGAACTGGTGTCCTTTATCAAGGCCAACGGCGCTGCTCCCAAGAGAGATCTGACGGAGCTATGGAAGCGGATCGTGTTTAATATGGCAGTTTCCAATACAGATGACCACATGAGAAACCACGGCTTTATCCTCAAGGCAGATGGTTGGCATCTCTCACCCTTGTACGATGTAAACCCCGTCCCGGAAGGTGACGAGCTGTCCCTCTGCGTAAATGAGGACGATGCGACGATCTCCCTCGACCTTGCGCTGGAGATCGCACCGTATTGTGAGATCAGCACCAAGGACGCAACTGCTATGGCGGCGGATGTCCTGAAAACCGTCCGAGATAACTGGAATCGTCTGGCAGCAGAATGCGGATTAAGCCGGAGCGCACAGGAATATATGCGGCCGGCCTTCTCGCTGGCGCTTGAATAGCACAGCCTGATTCACCATCGGATCTCCCTTCGAGCAAGGGGGATCTTTTTTTGCCAGTCACAAGCCAAAGAGCATTCCGCGCGTGCTATTCCTCAAGGACAGGATCATCTGCAAGCGGTTCTTCATTTTCCTCTACGAAATCATCTTCTACCGCAACCTTCCCAGAATGCAGCTTAGTCATTCGTAAGGTGTACTTGCATTTTCGGTTATATGCAACAAGCATAGCTTCGGCATAGCCGAGAGAGCCTGCACCGCGCTCTTTAGCAATACGAGAAAGCTGACGAACAGACATGAAGCCGACCTTTTCCTTAAAGGTTTCATCACGAAGTTGATCGCCAAATGCCACGACCATCTTTGCAACGCCAGCCAATACATTTGCACCGAGAGAGTCGATATCTCCCTCCCATGTACCAACGCAGAGCCGCAAAGTTCGGTCAAGCACATGGTAACCATATTTGGTGTAGATCCGCTCCAGCGTAGCAACCGCACAGATCATGCCATATGCTTTGGTCGGCCCGATAGAAAGAGAATAGGATTCTACCAGCCGCTTAATAACGAGCTGCTGTTCATTTCCCGCTTCGATATTTGCCATGAATATCTCGTAAGGCTTCAGCGGCCGCACATGCTTCATCTGATTTGCAAAAATGTCCGCTTCGTTCTTGTAATCTAAGCTGTCATAAATCATGCACCAAACAGGAGTTTCCCGCGAACCGGATACAGTAGCAACGATCTCTATGGTGTGCTGACCATTAAAGACATAGTTGACACCATCACGGCGGCTCACCTTTACCGGGTTGATTTGGTTCAGGTCGAAATCCTCGATGGCTTTTTCAACCTGAGCCTGAGACAATGGCCGCTGGTATTCCTGATTAGATACGAGATTTTTGATCGGGATCTGCTCGAAGTGGACATTCGGAACAAATCTGCTGAAGTCTTGCATTAGTCTACCTCCCTGATATCTGAGAGCATCTCGGACACCTTCTCCTGTAGTGATAGCAGTGCTTCCTCGAGTCTGCTTTTTGCGCCCGTGGATGCAGCATTCATGTCCGCATTGTTTCTGGCTCTTTCAATGGAACTGACCCACGACGGAACTGTAAGAGTCAAACCGGCGATTTCAGCATCTGGATCGTGCATAGGTGTAATTTTGATAAGTGGTAAAGTCTCCTGCATAGGTTCGACTGGCTCCTCATCTGTATCAGCAAATTCTTTTCGCGTGTCACTGTAACTGGTGAACGGGTGCTGTAGGTCTTCGGGTCTTGCACCGATCCGTCTAATCTCCTCCGGCGGCATTTTCGAAAGGGCCACAAGGTTCTCGTGAGATATTTTGAAAGTGCCAGAAAGCACTTTGCCAGGAAGTTCGGGGTCTGCCTGTCCAACAACGTCTAATGCCTTACTGAAGATCGCATACTTCTGCACAGATCCAGTAGATACATTGTATTGAGCGCTGAACTTCTGGGCTGTGCGCCGAAAAGTATCGCCTCGCTCACCCTTGTTTCTCCGCTTATACTGGTTGAACCCATTGATGTTGGGCGGATGCTTACGCGCTACTTTCTCAAGTTCATACTGCTTTCCAATGAGATATCGTCTGGTTTCCTCCGTGATATTTCGGCGGCCGAGCTGATTGCTGCAGATCCAGACAATCGCTTGCTCTCGGTTCTCAAATGGCATCTTCCGTACAGCATAGGGGATGTGCAGCCGGTTACATATCTCGTAGCGATTATGGCCATCAATGATGATGTTATTCCATGTGATGATCGGCTCTCTGCAGCCGTCTACTGCAAGATTTACTTCGAGTTGAAGATACTCATCCTTCCGTAAAGGGCGAATGAGTGTCTTGAATTCCGGGTCGATCTCCAACACCGCAAATCCTTTATCCATCGCTGGGAGGTCTCCTCTCATTTTTCTTTAAGGTTTTCATGGAGAAATAGGCTACTCTGTTTGCAACATCCACCTCTCCGCTCATACGATAACTGGATTGGAAGTCGAGAGTACCGATCATATTAACTAAGGCATAGAGGAGTGTATTGCTATAAAACTCAATGGAATGGTTAGGCAATTGAACCAACTTCACTCTGTTGGCGGTGCCGCCAGCAAGTGGTCGATCCGAGCCAAGAATAGCGATGAACATTTCTTCTGGATTAACCAGAAACTGTACATATTGCGGGTTTCCCATTTTGTTCAGGGTAGATTTATGTATGCGAAAGCGACTGCGCTTTAAATCAATGGTCATGATTGCGCTGTTATCCGTACTATCCATTTACACTCCCCTCCTGCACAGGTACCTCTGGTTGATATGCGGTATGGACTGATGTGACATTTTCCACGGATGCCGTAGAGGATACAGTGCTATCCTTGATTCCATAGATTGCGTATCCATCAAAAATGTTGATTTGCAGAGACTTCTGGTGTTCATGATAAGGCAAGCCGAACTGATCCTTCCAACCGGCAGGGAATACAGGTGTACGCGCAGTCTTGGGCTTGCCTCCGTCTTTTGCGACGCGCTGATAGATCTCAGAGGCATTCAAATCGAATGCGATCAGATATTCATCATTGGCATGGATGACCTTACCAAGCAGCTTGTACCTGTAATCAATATTCCAGTCCATCAGCTCAAAGAGCTTTGCAAAGAAGAACTTGCCCGTCACCTGGCGGGGCTTCCTCTTCCCACCAGATGTGTTGCACCACGCGAATGCGTCTCGCTCTGACTCGGCGCAAGGGCGTAGCGCAAGAATGTGCGACTCTCGATTGATCAAGAGTTGGACACAGTCTGCATGGGGAAACTTGTTTAAGCAAGCAGTATTGACATAAACTTTGTAATTGTTGAAGGTGATAGACGGCTCGAAAGTATGAGCGAAGAACTCCCTACGAACCACCTGATACCCATCAAAATCGAAGTCGTCACTAAGTTCGATCACATCGCCTGGTGCCGATGCGTCGATTGTCATTGGCGTGTCCGCATCCTCCTTAAAGGTAATGGTAGTTTCATCATCGACATTGCCGAATTGAGTATTCTGCAGCATCGGTGAGATGAAAGAAACCTGATTCTCTACTTCCATTCTGCTCTCCTTTCATTCGTCTCTGACAAGATCCAGCGCATCTCCAATCTGGCGTAGGCTCATGCTGAGATAGCGACAAAGCCGTCTGAGCTGTTCCGTGTTATACTCTGCCATGATCACATCCTGCTCGGCTTCGGACAAATCAGAAAAGCATCGGTTGACATGTATACCATCACGAACCACGCGGTAGTACACTCCATCAAGATTCCGAAAGATTGGAATCTTGTTTTTTTCAGGCATTAAAATCCACCTCTTCCATCTGCTTTATGGAGGCTAATTGCTCTGCTATGAATCGCTGCATTTCATCAAACTTGGTGACTCGAAGTTTCTCGCCGGTTTCAAAGAGTTGGCCTTCCAGCCAAAGCTTCCATGCATCTTCACTTTGTAATTCCGGTGAAGATGAGGTAAGTCTGTGAGAGTAAAAGTCACTACCAAACCTGTCTGCCAGTTTCTTAGGAACTGCCCGAATACGCTTTCCTGATACGGAGAGAGGAGAAAGCTCACCGTCGCCGCTGATGGGAGAATCTGTCCCCGTCATGAGATAGGACTGGATAAAAATCTCGGGCTCACTCAAATCAAATAGGAACACCGAATCTCCTTCGTTTTGGAGGAGTCTACCATAGGCCCTGAACTTAAAATCGGTTTCCCAATCGAGAAGTTCGAATAGGGTTCCACCAAATGCGGTACACGGTATCTCTTTGGCGTAGTATTTTCCATCGTCGGGCCTTGACCACTGTACGCACTGGCGAGAATCCTTAGAGGCGCGACGAACAGCGAGCTTCCGCAATCCCGGATGGATCAGCAGTTCAACTTTGTTGTCCTTCCCGAACTGCCTGACGCAATCTGTGCTGAACTTGATTTGTTTGCTCTGAAATAAGACATACGGTCTTTTGTTCGCATCAAAGAGAGATGAATTCGTAACTTCAAAGCCGCGCAAATCAAAATCTCCAGCTGCCACCTCGAACGTGGCGTCACCCTCCGCAGGCTGGCCGTAATATGTATCGTCCGTGTAGACACTCATAGAAGCCTGTAAATAATCGGCTGCCTTGAAACCTGCCCACTTGGGGCTAATCGTGACAAATCCTTTCAGAACGCCAGATTCAATCACCCGAAGCTCCGGCAGAATAGACTTTCCGCCGTATTTAGCATTATTGATCATGTGCTGGACGGCTATATAATCGTCCCGCGACACGATTGCCTCGTGTTCTCCTTTATACAGGCTCTGCTGCCGTTCTCCTCTGTTTTTCTTGGACTTATGACTAATCACATCAGGCGTGAATGTCTTTCTTGTGAGAACATCACCACAATGCCGCTCATTCCTCAAGACCTGAATTACGGTGCCGGAAGTCCACTTGGAATTACCAAGGAATGTCCTCTTACCAAGTGCCTCGAGGGTTTTTGCAATATGCGATGAAGAATATCCGGACAGATACATGTAGAATATGAGCTTCACGGTCGGCGCTTCGTCCGGATTGATCACCAACTTGCCGTCAGCATCATGGGAATAGCCCAACAGCTTGGGTGTCAGAGGAAGTCCTCCATTCAACCGCTGAGCAAGCGAAACTTCCATACTGCGGCTTCGAATGCGGGACTCGTTTTCCGCGATGGAAGCCAAAAAAGACAGCGGCATGTTTGTATCCTCGTTCAGCGAGAATATGCATTCACTCTCAAAGAAAACGCCCACTGGATTGCGAAGTTCCGCAAGATTACGCACCATGGTAATGCAGTCGACCGTATTTCTGGCAAGACGCGAAACCGATTTGGTAATAATCAAGTCGATTTTTCCGGCTCTGCTGTCAGTGAGCATTTGGTTTAGCTCAACGCGGTGTTTTGTCGAAGTGCCCGAGATTCCTTTATCGGCGTAGATCTTTACAAGCTTCCAATTGGGATGCTTCAAGACGAACTCTTCATAATAGTTCTTCTGAAGTTCATAGGAAGTTTCCTGACCGAGATTATCAGTTGAAACTCGGACGTAGACCGCAACACGCTGATGAATATCGGCATCGTAGAAGTCGACCTGTTTCTTTGCCGGATAGATGACATCTGGCTCTCTTCGATTCGAGTATCGCTTATGTACTTTCTCGCGTTCTGCTTGATCAGCTGCTTTCTTTGCTGATTTACTCATGGAGAGCACCTCTCATATCCAGCTCGTCATCAGGCAAGATTTTCCAGCCGGATGTTGGGAAGAAACAGGGCTCCCGAAGGTCATCACGATAATATGAGGCCAAGGTGTATAGATCTTCTGATATGAAGTAGATGCCAACAGGAGGCTTGCGAGCAGCGAGCATTCTTGCGCAAATCGCCATTTCTTGAGCATCTCTGGACACATTGCTGACCTTCTGTGTGATTATGAGATCGACTTTCCCCGCATCGCAGTCAGACAGGAGTTCAGACCATGCTGTAGAGTTCTCCATATACGGAGCGGTCGATCCATTGTCAATATAGAAACCTACAAACTCCCACATAGGATACTGAGCCAGCGTAGCACGAAAAACCTCTTTGTTGCGTTCGAGATATTCCTCGTCTCTATATTTCGTCTGGTTGAAAAAGCGGATGTACACTGCAACCTTGAACGGGATCTTGGGGTTAGGTACTTCATGGCGGATAGTTTTCAACCACTGCCTGTGTTGTGCCACAAGGGGTGATACCATGTTTTCTCCCAGGCACAGGTCAAAGGAGGGATACTCAGTCTCTTCGAGTCCTTGTTCAGTACCTAAAGGCAGCAGTTTCGTGTTTTCCATGTTTTCCTCCGGCATTTGGGCAAGCCCTTTTGGGTGAATTATAGGGAAAATGCTTAAAAATAAGAAGATACCATAGGTCAGCATCTTGACCTATGGTATGGAAATGACAAAAAAATTATCGGATTGGTCACCCAATCCGATAATTAATCATTATTCTGCTTCTTATGCATGGAGGCTTTGACCTCTCGGACAATCTTTAAGATGGTTTCCATCTCACTGGCCGAGCAGTCTTCAAGGAGCTCCGCAAACTCACCTTGATAGATTGCTTTGACCTCCGGTACATCTGGGCGGAGCAAATAGTCTGCAGATACCTGAAGGGCTTCCGCCACTTTGACGAAAGTCTCAAGTTGCATTCCCGTTTTTCCTCGTTCGATGTTGCTAATCAGCGGCAGTGAAACAGAAGCTTCGACTGCCAAATCCGCTTGGCTCATGCCTCTGCTGATTCGAACAGCTCTGATGCGTGAGCCGACCAGCTCCAGACCCTGTTGTTCATACATGACCAGCCCACCTCCCCTTCGCCGGATATAAGCTAACAACTATAATTTAAGTTAGTATATAATATACGAAGGTCGAGTTTATATAATCGTACCGCTATAAAATAACGGTTCAAATATAATTGAGTTGCCAAAATTTTTAAGGAGGTTTCTCTATGCAACTCAATTACTATGTCCTTGGTCAAAGAATCCAAAAAATCAGGAAGGACAAGCGTATCTCCCAAGCGGTGCTGTCCACCATGATCGACAAGTCCGCTGGATACATCAGCTATCTCGAGTGCGGTACAAAGGTTATGAGTCTCGAAACTTTTGTTGGCATCGCCAATGCGCTGGAGGTGTCGACTGATACGCTCCTGAACAGGCAGCTCACGGGTGCGACTGAGATGTCTAATGCCGAGGCGCAGAAAATCTTCGCCAACTGCACCCCATATGAAACCTATGTCCTGTTGGATGTGCTGAAAACAACCAAGAACGCTCTACGCTCGCACCGCCATCTCCTCAAGGATGAGTGGTAATCATTTTATCAACTGAATATCAAATAGCAACAGACCACAGGTTAAGAGATTGACCTGTGGTCTGTTGCGTGCAAAAAACGATTATGTTTTCGCCCAAAACGATTATGATTTGGGCTTTTGCGAGATTTTTCATTCTATTGATGCTATAATCCGGACAAGTAAGAAAGGACGAAGATGTATGGTCTATTACACCGGCGATATTCACGGCAACGCGAAAGCGATTGCTGCTTTTGCGCAATACTTTGAACTCACGGAATCAGACACAATCGTCATCCTTGGCGATGTCGGAGCGAACTATTACGGCAATCGGCGGGATCGGTATTGCAAAGATGTCCTTGCCGGAATAAAGCCAACCGTCTTCTGTATTCACGGAAACCATGAACGACGTCCAGACACTCTCGCGGGCTATAAGCAGAAAGAATGGAATAGTGGCCTTGTGTGGTACGAGGATGAGTATCCGAACTTACTCTTCGCCAGGGACGGAGACATCTTCACTATGGAAGGAACCCGGCATCTGGTCATCGGTGGCGCTTATAGCGTAGACAAATACTACCGACTGGAAAACGATCTGCTGTGGTTTGCTGATGAACAGCCCTCGGCAGAAATCAAGACATATGTGGAAGATCAAATCACGAAAAACAGAATTGACATTGTTCTCTCTCATACCTGCCCCTATAAGTACGAACCGCGGGATGCGTTTTTACCCATGATCGATCAGAGCACGGTTGATGACAGCACAGAGCGATGGCTTGATGGGATAGAAGAAAAAGTGGATTATAAGGCATGGCTTTGCGGACACTGGCACATAGAGAAGCAGATTGACAAGCTTCGCTTCCTGTTCCACGATGTTGTGTCACTGGAAATGATAAAGCGAGGTTTCAAATGAGTCGTTTCAAGAGCAATCTCTACACTGTTGAGCGCCGAGTATGGAGAAACCACAAGCTGTGCTGGATTCAGAACGATGACTTCACTCTCTTTTCAGGACATCACAAAACGAAAATCAAAGAGGACGATCTCCCGGAATGGTATGTCTTTGGCAGATACTATAAGCTGTGGGGCTTTCTCTCCACAAAAGGTATTACCGACTTGCGGTATATCCCAAACCTGTGGATCAACCACTTCCTGAAAGATGACTGTCTCCTGATCTCCTATAGCGGTAAAATCGAGGAACATCCAGGCATCATCGGTTTTGAAAAATACAGCGGCGTTGATGAGCGTGTGTGGGGCAACGAGATCCTCGATGTGCTGAAAGGCGCCAGGATGTTCTCGGAATATGATATCGCCCCTATCATGGAACAGATCCGTGAGAAGCAGCACATTCTCATTGAGAACTACCCGGACGAGTTCGGGCCCCACAAGTGGAGTTTTGATCTCGATGAATGGGTGGCAGAAGAGTACCACTCAGGTCGCCCAACCTATTACAGCAAAGCCATCACAGAAAAGAGAGAAGCAGAGCTGCGAGAACTATATGACAAAAGAGGACAGACAAATGGATGAATGCCAACACGCAATGGAGGAACTCCGCAATATAGTCGAGGGGATCAGCAACCTGCGAGACACAGCATACGCGCACTACTCTTTATTGGTCGAGCAGGTGCTGAAGGATCAAATCACCGACGAGCAGCAGTTAGAACAAATCATGGATGGCCTCTGCGATTTCTGCGATGAGATCCGCTTCATCGATCTTTATCGAAGCCTTTGCCGACACATCTATTACCAATATCCGCAGCTCGTGGGAGAGCATGTGGCTCTTTTCCGTGCGCTGTTTGAGGGGCCTGATGAGAAATGATTTGAGAGAAGATGTATGGAGGTAACCTTCAGTGAAGGAGGCACATACAAGTTTGCCTGCTACCGCCTCACATATGAAGAAAGCAAGTCTCCAGATAGGATTGCAAAGATCAAAGCCGATCTTGCCTCAAAAGGGAAAGATGGGTATTCCATTGCAATCACTTATGACGCATCTCCCACCCCACCAACGTGGGACACATTCGCCAATTCCTTATTATGTCTGGACGGAAGACTTGAGATGTGGAAGCTAATGCAAGAGAGTTGGCCACATCACAAAGCGGTCGAAGCGCAGAAAGGAGTGAGTAAGATGAGCACATCATATTTCATTTTTACGGAGGTTCTGGCAAATGATCAGTGGCATTGTATCAACCCCCAAGTGATGAAGTTGCTGCCTATCGAACATCTCATTCTTGTTCCAACGCTTCGCTCGGACAGCAGGTATCAGTTTGAAAAAGCATACCGGCAGCTTGAGTGCGATGGACACCCGTTCACAGTAGACGAAATGTCAAGAAATCTACAGGCATCGGTGAACGACTGGCTTACCCCAGAGGACAGTGTCCGAATTGCCGTTTGCTACGATGACATCTTGAAGCTACTGAACACTTCCGGCAAAGAACATTCTGCATTTGCTCTTCGATCTGAAGTAGCTGCCTTTCAGAATAATGAATCCGATAATATTTGGGACTTCGTCTCAGTAGACGAATACCGGAAGATGGAGGATGAACTCAAGAAGGCTTATCAATATTTCGAATGGAATGACCGCTCCGGTGCGTATCGCTATTATGAGGAGATCCAAAAGAAGGTCGCCGCACAGGTCAAGGATTGGAAAGTGATAAACCCTCGGACAGAAATCACCTCTGTCCGAATAATGCTTTTTTCAACCTAAAGGAAAACACACAGGAGGGTTTCAGATGCAATCGAATAAAGAATCAAACCAAAAGCTGATTGAGCGATTTCCGTTTCTTATGCCCCGTAACCGCTGGACAGGGGCAGTTCCAGAGGATTATGACTATTCCTATACGGAACTGGATTCCATGCCTAACGGTTGGCGAAAGGCTTTTGGGAAGCAAATGTGTGAAGATATCCGTGAGGAATTGATACGTGCCGAGTATCTCGATCAATACCGCATTACCCAGATCAAGGAGAAATATGGAACACTCTGTTGGTATGACTTTGGCTGTACAGAGCGGATGCTTCGTGACATCATCCCCAAATATGAGCACTTATCTGCGAGAACTTGCATCAGATGTGGGAATCCTGCAACAAAGGTTTCTACTGGCTGGATCAGTCCCTACTGTGATACTTGTGCTGGCAAAATCAGTCATGCCGAGAGATTTATTGCCATTGAGAAATGGCTCGATAGAAACAGCCGCGAAGTAACATCGAAAAGGAGACTAAATGAAAAAGATACCCACTCTCTTTGAACGAGAATTTGAAAACCATCGAATTGTCAGAACACTGCCAAATGTAAGCCCTGACCTTGCTTGGGTCATGGCCGGTGAAGGCGTTGCTACCATTAAATGGGACGGTGCCTGCTGTGCGGTCATCAATGGTGTTTTCTACAAAAGATACGATGCAAAACACGGAAAGCCCATCCCGTCTAACGCTATCAAGTGCCAGGAGAAAGCAGACCCCGTCACTGGCCACTTGCCTTGCTGGGTGCCGTGCAATAGAGCTGCATCCAGCGACAAATGGTTTTGGGATGCTTATGACAAGATGGGGAGTGTACCAGATGGAACATACGAGGCCATCGGCCCGCATTTCAGATCTAATCCCCACAACCTTGATACCGATATTCTCAAGCCCCACGGGAAAGACATTGTTGAACTGGATCGGAGCTTCGAGGGCATCCGCACTTACCTGAAAACCCATGTGATTGAGGGGATTGTCTTCTGGAAAGATGGACAGCCTTGGTGTAAAATCAAGCGCACGGATTTCGGACTCCCGTGGGGGAGGTGATTACGTCTCCTTTAGAGGTACGGCAAAGCACTTGGCGATAGGAGGCGCACCACATGAGTAAATGGCTCGGCTACACAGTAGAGCTATTCTTTGATGGTCAATGGTACAACATCGACCAGTGGCATCGACACGCAAATGGACAACTCAGACACTACTTTCTGTATACTGCGCCGGAACGAGATATTCTCTCTAGCGCACATGATGAGCTGGCTCTTAGTAGAGAGAGAATCTGCTTTTCTGACCTGGCAGCAGAAACCCAAGATATCATCTGTGCAGAAAATCCAGCTTTCGAACGCAGTACATTCGACTCGTGGGATTTCTTCATTTGGGGCAGCTTCTCTGATTTAGAGACACTGCTGCAAAAGCTCGCTGCAAAAGAAAACGATAAATGCATCTCAAAGGACTTACTCGAAACACTGATCTTCATGATTCGAAACCAAGTCCAGATTTTCCAACAAACCATCCCGTACTCCGTGGCTGATAGGTCATCGGAAATGCCAATCAGGATTATTATCTGTGAATTGTGATTTTTTGATAGCTATTCGCTCCGAAATATGGTAATTGTTCGTGTTACAAAGAAGGAGGTGGAACACCATGATTTATGTAATGTCTGATATCCATGGACAAAAGCGGCGCTTTGATTCCGTCATGAAGCAAATCAACCTGCAGCCGGATGACACTCTTTATATCCTTGGGGATGTGATAGATAGAAATCCAGATGGCATCAAAATCCTTCGCCAGATTATGGCGATGCCAAATGCCAAGATGCTTCTGGGTAACCACGAATTAATGATGATGAATGCTCTCTACTACCCTCCCCCAGAAGATGAGGAGTGGCCCGACCTCTACTACGGGCCCAAGCTGTCTCTGTGGTATAGAAATGGTGGCCAGATAACGCATAATTATCTGAAGCACATAAAGAAAACCATTCGTCAGGAGATATTCGAGTATCTGGAGAAGTTGCCTTTAAACATAGAACTTACTCTGAACAATAGGCAGTTCATTCTGACCCACGCAGCGCCTGTTGAGCTGTATGAAACCTACGGCCATAAATATGAGTGTGAGCGAGACTTTGCCGTCTGGATGCGATTTGACAGTTTCCCTGTTCTGGAGGACTGTACTGTCATCTTCGGGCACACGCCAACTATCCGTTTCCAGTATGATAACCCAATGGCAATATGGGATGTAAAGAGCTGGATTGGAATCGACTGCGGCTGTATGCTCCCTGAAAAGGGTGACCCTTGGTCAGGAGCCCTTGGAAGACTGTCGTGTCTCCGACTGGATGATATGCAGGTCTTTTACTCTGAGGAACCTCAATATGACAATCTCAAAATATCGGAGGAACAGCATGATGGATGATGGCAAAGTAACGATTACCATTGAAATCGATGCAGAATTGCTGGCACAGGTAACCGAGGTGCTAAAGCCTTATGGCCTCACGCCGGAAGAAGCCGCGGTGCAGTTCTTTGAATACTGTGCCGATCCAAAGACACAAGGCCATGCGATTGAACTTCTCAAAATATGGAAAGAAGAACAAGAACTTTTGGAGAGGAATGGTGCCAATGCTAAGTAGAGAAGGATTCTGCAAAGCGCTCCGGATGATAAGAGATCAAGAGTCCATTGATGAGCAGTTTAGTAAAGCGCTCAATCTGGTTGGCAATGGTCACTTTGTATTCGGTACCGAAAACAAGTATCTTCTGGCTCTTAGAGATGTTTTGAAAGAAGCGGTCAATGACCAATACGACTACATCGATTGGTGGCTGTATGAAGCAGCCGATGACTTTGAGATATGGGAAGCGGATTGCACCATGAAGTATTGTCTCAAAGAGCCTGAAGAGCTGTATGATTTTATAACCGGTACGCTAAAGCCTGTCCCTGTATCTTCCGGAGAAAGCACATCACAGCAGGAATAAGGGGATGTCAAAATGAAAAGACTGCCGCCACTATCCGAAATGGAACGCATCGAGCAAACACTGCTCGTCGAAAAACTGGATGAAATCCTGGAACGTATTGACAACGAGGACATCGGCTTCGTAATAACAGAAAACGGCCTGCCAGATATGGTCCTTATACCATTCCGCTGGTTTGCCGAGAACTTTCCGGATGAAGTGCCTGATGGCCTACAAACGGCCGATTTCAAATTGCGATAGAGTCTACCGTTGAGGAGCCGAAGATAGATGGATGAGAAGTTTAACAGAATACCCGTCAGTGTCATCCATTTTGATAAGGATGGCACAGTCACAGATGTAGAGGATTACAACCTCGATAAAGTCGAGCCTGATTTGCGGGCGCTCAAAGGTTTGGCTGCAGCACTGCTCCCTGTCATTCGCGAGTTCTATACGCACGAAGAAAATGTTCGAGCATTTGAGGCGTGGCTGAAAGAGCGGGAAAGTGATCCTCAAAAGCACAGCAAGCGGAAATGAGCGCAAAACTGAGTCGGAGTTCTCATGTTCGCCATTCTGTGAGATCTGTACCCGCTGTAAATTTCGATATACACTTCCAAAAAATTCCACTACCACAAATAGATGGAAAAGTCAAGTCAAAATTATTGCATTCATAAGTGCTTTGGTTTATACTATATAGTGTTTCTTTTAATTTTTAGCCACAAAGAATGTGGTTAATGAAGTGTGGAGGAACCTCAAATGGCAAATAGAAGTTTGTTACCTGTTTATAAAATGTTGTACGGTCGTAATTTCTACTATGGGAATTTTGATCAAAGATTAGAAATGCAAAAAGCTGTATATCTATTGCAAGATATGGGAGTGCCGATAGGTGATTACGGCTTTAGATGGTATCAGCATGGTCCTTATTCCCAAAATCTCCAAGATGATATGTACTATGAAGATGGTCATACTTGCGCGAAACTCCAACTTTCAAAAGAGCATTCAAGCCGAATAGACCAGCTCCGTTCAATCATAGATGACACGAGTAAAGGTGAGTATAGTACAAGTTATTGGGTTGAGTGCTTAGCCTCACTACATTATCTTCGAGAAAATGTACTGGCATTTAATGCTTCTGAGACTCAGGTCGTTTCTGAATTGGAAAAACGGAAGCCACATTTATCAAATCATACTGCAAACCTTGCTGCATACCATCTTGTTGAAGGACTATTTTCATAATTATGGCAGACGATATTGTATTTGTTGGTCAAATTCTCGATAATGTACACGGTTTTATCCCATATACTGACGCAGAAGAGAAAATAATTGAAAGCTTGTACTTTAAACGGTTGCAAAGTATTAAGCAACTAAGTGTTGTTAATTGGGTATTTCCCGGTTCTGAACATACTCGTTTTATTCATTCATTAGGAGTAATGCACATTGCGGATAAGATTGCCATTAGTCTCGGGTTAACGTGTCAAGATCGGAAAATCGTGCGACTTGCAGGCCTGCTGCATGATATCGGGCACTATCCGCTGTCCCATGTGTGCGAAGCCCCATATAAAAAGCCTATTTTTCTCGAAGATCTACCGGATGCAGAATTGTGCCAAAAGGTAAATGAAAGAGTATTGGATGAAATTGAGTCTCTTTCAGTTGAGGGGAAGACTACCTTGATGACCAAATCTGATGGTCTACATCACGAAACAATTGGCGCTTTTGTCGTGAAGTATAATCAGGAAATCCGCGATATTGTTATTAGTGAGTGCAACAATACACATGCGCCAGAAATCATTGCAGATATTATCACAGGAAATGTCGAGCGCGAAGAAACAGATCCGTTGCTTGTGCAAATAATACACTCAGAGTTTGATGCAGACGGAATCGACTATTTAATGCGAGATGCCACTTTTTCAGGAACCAGTTTTGGAAGCTTTGAAATAGACCAATTGATACGATGTCTTACGGTGGGTGAGTTTGAAAATAAGAAAATTCTTTGCATAAAGCCAAAAGGCATTGCTGCTGCCGATCAATATCTTATCAACAAGTTTTTTTCCTATTCCCAAGTGGTCTTCAACAAGCATATCGTAATATCTGAATGGATGGCGGAGTATGTAATTGACTGGATGCAAAAGCACCATGCCATATTTCCTAATGGAAAAACACTAGAGTCGTGGGCAAAAGGCAGTGGGCAAAGTGAAGAGTACCTTAATTTTACTGATAACATGTTTTGGGCCGCTCTTTCCAGAATTCTATATGACGATCTCAGCGATTTGGTTCCACATCATATAAAGACTTTTTGCACCTATCTGTTACGGCATATGGAACCTGATTTTCTCGATGAGAAGCGGATCATAACTTCTGATGAAGCTGAAGCAAAAAGCTTACTAAAATCTTCTGAGATAGTAAAAAATGAGGCTGTACGCTGTCAGCGAATTGCAATATTGTCAAAAAAGAGAATGACCAACCAAATGCCAATTGAAAAATTCCGAGCGTTGTTACAAGAAAGAAATTGTGAGCATGAAGAAGCAACCCCAGCGGATATTTCATACCTCCCATCGCCTGAAGCGTCAAGGCTGATGGAGTGTTTCTCTGTTAAAGAAGCCGATGGTTCAATTCATTTGCTTTGTGATGACGATCGTTCCTTAATGCGGCAAATGTACGCATGCACCTTAGTCATTCTTCGAGAATACCAGTTTCCTAAAGATGAAGCATAGGGATATATGAACAAAGATAAGCTTTTATTTAGCTTATAAAGTCGCAGACACATCATCCTGCTCTCGAGAAATATTAACTAAGCAGTTAATTATGATGTGTGTAGGGATGTATATAAAAAGAGACCATGTTATATCTATTTTGGTCACTCTTAAAAATCCATCGATTCTTCTCTATCACGGGAAATTGTAAGCAAAAAATATGGCTGAAACAGCTCAAAGCCGCTTTAGCTCTCGATTTTTCCTATTTTCAGCATGTATCTAAATTGGTCACGCATCACATCTTGAGTGACCAAAATAGATACACTCACCTGAAACCCTTGAGAAATCAGGGGTTTCACCGTTTTTATGGCTCATTTTTTCAAAGCGTGTTTTAATTAAGAGCGTTAGGCAGGACTTGAACTAAATTCTCGGCTGATTTGGCCTGCTTTATGGCGGGCTTTACGCTCTCGGATACTATTTATTGCTCGTCTTTCCTAAATAATTTGAAACTTTTTATTGAAGAGGATGGTATCATATTTTGATACCATCCTCTTTTCAGTTTATCAAATCCTTAGGGCGGAGATGAGCATCCAATGAACACAGAAGCTGTAATCTGTCCCCTTTGCGGTGCAATCAACAAAGACCTCATAAGGCCGGATGCATATCGGTAAGATGGTCAGCGCACAATGAAGTATGGGACAAGGGCAGGTTACACATCCCGCAGTGCGTTCGGTGTTGACAGAAGGCGGGAAAGCTGGTATAATACGCAAAAAGAGGAAATCAAACGCAGGAAATTTGTGCAGTTCCCCCTATTGGGAGGCAATCTGATTGGATAACTTGCATTCTGTCTTTGTCATCGGTGAGTCGCGCACCAATGCCGACAATGCCATCACAAAGATGTACGGCACCTTTTACATGGCGTTCGAGGTCGAGGAGACGACCTTTGAAATTCTGGACTTCAGCTGCACGCACACGATCGCCACAACGCAGGACTTCCTGCGCAGGCTGTTCCTCGGTCAGACGTTCCCTGAGGTGGATGACTGGCTGGAGGATGCGCTGAACCGCCGCTACGGCGGCTCCTCGCGCAAGGCTGTGCTGGTCGCCTACCGTGACGCACTCAAGCGCTGGCGGCTGATGACCGGAAACGAATGAGAACAATCGCATAGCTGCTTCACGACTGTCTGCCACCGCTCGCCGCGATGGCGTCACAGCTGAAACCCAGCAGAATCAGGCGCCTGACGGCGTCCGGTTTTGTTGGGCTTTTTTGTTTTTAAACGGGTCGGTACCACCCGTTTGAAAAATATATTTTTTAGAGGAGAGAAAAAGTATGTTACCTGCTATTCAAAACGGCTTTACCTTCATCGCGTTTCTGATGTTTGTAGCCGGCGGCCTGCTGGCGCTCGAAAAATACGCCAAGTGGAAGATCTTCAACTATATGCCCCCGCTCGTTTGGATCTATCTGCTCAACATGGTGTTCTGCACGATGGGCCTGTTCAATTCCGACGCGGTCTCGTCAGCCTACGGCAGTCTGAAGAACAATCTGCTGTATGCAATGATCTTCGTCATGCTGCTGCGCTGCGACTTCCGCAAGCTTGCCAAGCTCTCCGGCCGCATGATCGCCATCTTCCTCGGCTGCTCCGTCACGCTCGCGATCGGCTTCATCATCGGCTTCCCCATTTTCAAGAGCAGCCTCGGCGGCGGTGAGACCATCTGGGGCGCAACAGCCGCTCTGTACGCCTCCTGGGTCGGCGGCTCTGCCAACATGGCCGCCATGCAGGACGCGCTTCCCGTCGACCCCGGCGCGTATGCCTGCGCGCTCACGCTTGATACCGTCTGCTACTCTGTGTGGATCGCCCTTCTGATCTTCATGGTCCGCTACTCCTCCAAGTGGGACAAGTCCGTTAAGGCGGACACCTCCAAACTCTCCGCGATCGCCGATGTCGCCAACGAAGAGGTCGAGAAGGAGAAGAAGGCTAAGGCGACCTCGGGCGACTGGGTCTGGATGATCGGCCTTGCTCTCATTGTTTCCGCGCTCTCTCAGTGGGTCGGCGCGAAGATGGGCGCTGGTTTCGCCGGTATGGGACTCAAGATGTTTGATAAGGGTACTTGCACGACTCTGTTCGTCACGGTCCTCGGTCTCGTCTGCGCCATGACTCCGCTCGGCAAGCTGCCCGCCGCGAATGAGCTTTCCAGCGTTCTTCTCTATGCCGTTGTTGCTCTGCTTGCCACGCAGGCGCCTCTGAACGCTCTGATCGAGGCTCCGATGTGGGTCGTCTACGGTGTGTTCATCCTCGTTCTCCATGTTGTCGGTATGTACATTCTCTCCAAGCTGTTCCATTGGGATCTGTGCATGGTCTCCACAGCGTCGGTCGCCAACATCGGCGGTCCGGCCTCCGCGCCGATCATCGCCGTCGCCTACAATCCCAACTATGCCGGTATCGGCGTTCTGATGGGCATCTTCGGCCAGGCGATCGGTAACTTTTTCGGTCTCGGCATGGGCTGGCTGCTCAACCTGATGGCATGAGCTCCCTGCCTCTTCCACGGAAAAGAGAGGACCTGCCCGCAGCAGGCAGGCAGGTCCCCCTCTTCCCCAGATCAACGGGAGGTCTGTCCATGAACAGCAACGATAATCTGCGCTTTCTGAATGTCGGCCTGCCGGACGACATTGCAAGGCGCAAGGCATGGGGCGACTTTGAGGGAGCCATACGGCTCATCGACCGCCGCCTCGCGCAGGATAACATTCCCGATGCGCTGCGCGCCTGCCTGACGGCAGAGCGTGAGATCATGCGGCGCATCCCCGCGGACTACCCGCTCACGCGCGCCGACGCGCTCGCCGAGGTACGCGCGCACATTCCCGACTTTACCGAGGAGGAATTCGACGAGCGCGTGGACGCGGGCAAGATCGGCTGGCTGTACATCGGCGGCGAGATGCGTTTTTTTGACCGCTTCTTTTCCACCATGTGCAAGGCCGAGCCCGCTTTCGCCGCGCGTGCGGGCGTGAAGCTGTACGGCGTGGAAAGCGTGACGGCGGAGGAGGGCGAGGGCCGTCTTGACCATGTCCACCGGCGGATGCGCGAAAACGGAAAGATCGCAAACCGCATCCGCATTCGCGCGAGCGTACGCGTGAAGGACGAGGTCTTCACGCCCGGTATGTTTGTGCGCGTCCACCTGCCGCTGCCCGCCGCCTGCGAGCAGCAAAGCGACATCCGCATCGAGGCGCTCTATCCCCCGAACGGGCGTCCCGCACCGGAGGACGCGCTCCAGCGCACCGTGTGCTGGGAGGAAACGATGACGGAGAACCACGAGTTCTCGGTCGAATACTCCTATGTCCACACGGCCCGTTATCACGATGTTTCCGCCATCGAGCCGGACGCGGCACAGCCCTGCTTCGACACAGGCGAGGAGGCGCCGCACATCATCTTTACGCCCTATCTCCGCGCGCTGGTCCAAGCGCTGACGGAGGGCGTGGACAGTCTGCTGGAGAGGGCGCGTATTTTCTACGACTTCATCACACTGAATATGAAGTATACCTTTATGCCCGCCTACTTCATTTTGGAAAACATTGCCGAAGCCGCGGCACGGAGCTACACGGGCGACTGCGGCGTATTTGCGCTGCTGTTCGTCACGCTGTGCCGCTGCGCGGGCATTCCCGCTCAATGGCAAAGCGGTCTGACCGCCGAGCCGGACTTCTGCGGCGGTCATGACTGGGCGCGCTTCTACATTGCGCCCTACGGCTGGCTCTACGCCGACCCAAGCTACGGCATCGCCGCCGTGCGCGCCCGGAACGAGACACGCCGCCGGTTCTACTTCGGCAATCTCGACGCCTACCGCATGGTGGCAAACAATGCGTTTCAGGCGCCGTTTACCGTTCCAAAGCAGCACTGGCGCGCCGACCCTTATGACAATCAGGTCGGCGAGATCGAAACAGCGGAACGCGGACTCGGCTACGGCGAATTTGAACGCAGCAAGGAAGTTCTTCTCTGCGAGGAGCTTCCCCTCTGACCCCAAGCAAAGAAAGGAAGCTTGATTTATGAACAGCTATGGATTGATCGACCTGCACTGCGACACGCTGGCAGAATACTGGAAATACGCGCACACCGGCAATCCCGATACGCTGGACGACCCCGGCCGCGTGCTGTCGCTGTCCAATATGCCGAAGGATGTCCACTGGGCGCAGTTCTACGCCGTGTTCATCCCCGATGAGGAGCGCGGGCAGGCCGCCATCGACTGCTTTGAAAAGAACCGCGCAAATTTCTACCGCCAGATGGAGAAGTTCGGCGACCGCGTCGCCCCCTGCCGCAACGCCGACGATATGGAGAAGGCCTGGGCGGCGGGCAAGACCGCCGCGTTCCTGACCATTGAGAACGGCAGCGTGCTCGCCGGCGACCTTTCCCGCGTCCACACGCTCGCCGAGCAGGGCGTGCGTGCCATCACTCTGACCTGGAACGGCGAGAACGAGCTCGGCTCGGGCCACACCACGGACCACGGCATGAGCGAGTTCGGCAAGGCCGCCGTGCGCGAGATGGAAAAGGAAAACATTCTGGTGGATGTGTCCCACCTCAACGACCCCGGCTTCGCGGATCTGCTGGAGGTCGCGACGAAGCCCTTCGTCGCCACGCACTCCAACGCCCGCGCGCTGTGCAGCCACAAGCGCAACCTGACGGACGACATGATCCGCGAGATGGTGCGCCGCGACTGCCTGATCGGTCTGAACTACTTTGTGAAGTTCCTGCGCGACGACGGCGACGTAAAGAGCCTTGACGATCTCTACCGCCACGCCATGCACTTCTTCGAGCTGGGCGCGCGGAAGAATCTCGCCCTCGGCTCGGACTTCGACGGCTCTGTGCTGCCCGAATGCCTGAATACGCCCGCCAAGGTCGCCTCGTTCTACGAATACCTGCTCTCCCGCGGCGTTTCGCAGGAGGACGCGGACGGCGTCTTCTACAGGAACGCACAGGCGTTCTTCCACAAGAATCTTCGGTGACCGCAAGGGCGGATGGCTCATACGACAGAAAGGCCGGCGTTTTCTCCGTGAAAACGCCGGCCTTTTCTTGGTGCCTTCCGGCGCCAATCACAGCGGGGCGGCCCGATGGGCCGCCCCTCGTTCTTCTTTATGAAGCCGCATCCGACGGATCGTCGGACGCTGGTCGAAAAGGGACGCTTCCTTTTGTGGAAACGCCCCTCTTGCAAAAGTAAAATATTGTGTTACAATCGCGGCATAAAGCATTGAGGAGGTAACGCCACATGGCTGCAAACACCGATCCGCGCCTGCAAAATCAGGTGATCTATTCCATTTACGTCCGCAACCACACGTCGGAGGGCACCTTCCGCGCCGTCATTCCCGACCTCGACCGCATCCGCGCGCTGGGGACGGATATCATCTGGCTGATGCCCATTCACCCCATCGGCGTCGAGGGCAAGAAAGGCACGCTGGGCTGCCCCTATGCCAACCGCGATTACCGCGCCGTCAACCCTGCCTACGGCACGATGGAGGACTTTGAAGCGCTGGTGCGCGAGATCCACGCGCACGGCATGAAATGCATGATCGATGTGGTCTACAACCACACCTCGCCCGACTCTGTTCTCTACCGCGAGCATCCGGAATACTTCTACCGCGGGCCCGACGGCAAGCCGGGCAACAAGCTCGGTGATTGGGCAGACGTCATCGACCTTGATTACTCCAACCGCGGGCTTTGGCAATATCTGACGGATACGCTCGTAATGTGGGCCGGTCTGGTGGACGGCTTCCGCTGCGATGTGGCATCCTTCGTCCCCGTGGAATTCTGGCTGCAGGCCCGCGCGGCGGTCGCCGCCGTAAACCCGGACTGCGTCTGGCTCGCCGAGACGGTCCACCGCAGCTATGGCTGTCTCGCGCGTCGGCACGGCGTCTATTCCGCGTCGGACGGCGAGGTGTTTCGGGCTTTCGATCTGGAGTACGAGTACGATGTGCGCGAGGTATTCGACCAGTATCTGCGCGGCGAGGTCCCCCTGAGCCGCTATCTGGACGCGCTGAGCTTTCAGGAGGCCTGCTACCCCGCGAACTACAACAAGCTCCGCTTTCTGGAAAACCACGACCAGCCGCGCATCGCGTCCTTCGTGCGCGACGAGCGCGCGCTCGTGAACTACACGGCGATGCTCTATTTTCTCAAGGGCACGACGTTGCTCTACGCGGGGCAGGAATTTGAAAACGACCATCTGCCCAGCCTTTTTGACATCGACCCCATCGACCGCCGCACCGGCCGCGACCTGAGTGGGCTGCTGCGCCGCCTGTACGCGGTCAAGCAGCAGTTCGGCAGCGCCGACTGGTTCTTCGCCGACGCGGACGATGTGAACGACCTCGCGCTCCTTCAGCGCGGAAGCGCGGGCAAGCGTTTTGTGGGCGTATTCTCCCTCAAGGCGAAAGCCGCCGACGTGCGCGTGGACGCCGCCGACGGCGTGTATGAAAACCTCATCGACCGCAGTGCCGTCACCGTGAAAAACGGTATTCTCTCCTGCACGGGCGAGCCGGTGATCCTCCGCGCGGAGGGCTGAGCGTTTACCGCTCCACCCGCGCAAGCAGCGGCTTCATCGTCTCCGCCGCGCGGCGGATAGCATCCCCCGCCGGCAAGGCGAGCACATTCGGGTCCATGACCTCGACGGAGCAGGGGCCGTCGTAGCCGGTCTCCCGGACGCTCCGCAGCAGCTCCTCCAAGGGAGCGTCGCCCTCGCCGGGCCAGTAGCTCTCCGCGCGCTGCGCCGTGAACGGGGCGCGTGCTGGGCAGTCGCTGACATGGACCATAAAGAGCCGGTCGCCGCGCAGAGCCGACAGCTCCTCCGGCCGCGAGCCGCCGGCACAGAAATGCCAGGTATCGAGCAGCATTCCCACGTTGGCGCGGTCCACCGTGTCAAGGATCTCTGCGCACTGCGCGAAGGTTTGCACGGAGCTGTCCGGCACGGCCATAAATTCCAGCGCCAGCCGCACGCCGTAATCCGCCGCGGCGTCCGAGAGCCGCAGCAGCGAATCGGCAGTCTCGCGGCAGATTGCCGCCGCGGAGGTCCCCTCCGGCACATGGAAAGATGCGATGACCTCCATGCAGCCGCAGCCGAGCACGCGGCAGGCCGCAAAGCACCAATCGCTCAGCTCGCGCAGCATCCGCCCGCCGGCCTTGGTCTGAAAGGAAACGCTCTCAAGCGCGTTCAGACTCGCCGCGCGGACGTGCTGCTCCTCCAGCGTCTGCCGCAGCGCCTCCAGCGTCCCGCCGCCGCGCAGATAGCGCAGGAGCGTGCCCTTGCGCAGCTCGACGGCGGAAAAGCCCGCCTGTGCGCAGAGCGCGATGTCCTCCGGCAGTGTGCCGTTTTTCATCACGGTCATTTCATTGAAGCAAAGCTCCATTCTCTCGCTCTCCTTTGTTATCTTGAAAATTTTGCACAGAGGGCTCCCGCCCTCACGCGTCCCGCAGCGCACGCAGCACCGCACGGTGCTGCGTTTTCTATTTCTTGCGCCATACACGCAGCGCCCGCACGAGCGTCGCCGCGTCGAGCGATTTTTCGATTCATCATACCATATTTTCCAGGCTCTGCCAAGAGTCCGGCAGGCGCGGTATGCATTTCGTGCCGCAAAAACATACATTTCAGGCAGATTGTTCGCACCCGCTCAAATATTGTGGTATGCTCTATTTTGTAAAATTGTCGGGAAACAAGTCGCTTCCCCTCGAATTTTTGGAATAAGGACGCGCCACGTTTTTATTTCCTGACCGGGTTTCCCGTTCAGCATGGCAGATCAACCGCAGACTTTTAGGGAGGACAGAGAAAATCATGGACAAGAAGAGCAACATGAAGAAGGCTATGTACGAAATGTTCGGCGTCGGCGGAGACGGCTCCGAGGCGGCAAGTACTGCTCCGGCGCAGGTCAAGAGCGCGTCCGTCGAGGTCAAGAGCGCCCCTGGTGCGGAGAAAAAGAGCGTGGATCACGCTCCGGTCAAGACACCCGAGGCCAGACCCGCCGCCAGCTTTCTTGCCCCCGGCACGGTCTTTGAGGGATCCTTCCGCGCCAAGGGCGACATTGAGATCGCCGGCGAGCTCAAGGGCGACGTGGCCTCCGAGGGCAGCGTGCTGCTGCGCTCCAACCTGCAGAGCAATATCACGGCGGGCAGCGTGAAGCTCACCGGCTGCACCCTCATCGGCGATATCACCGCGAACGGTCCCGTCACCGTCAGCGAGGATTCCAAGGTCACGGGCAACATCACGGCGCAGTCTCTGCTGTGCGCCGGTGAGATCAACGGCGACATCCGCATCAGCGGCAACACCCAGATGGACGCCAACGCGCGCGTGAGCGGCAGCGTTGTCACCGGCACGATCTCCGTGGCGGCGGGCGCGGTCCTGAACGGCAGCGTTGAGATGAAGGGCACAATGGAGGCGAAGTCTTGAACACCGCGGCAAAGGAACTGCCCGTCTCCTACGATCTGAGCAAGCCGCAGGAGGACAGGGAGCCCTACATCGGCAGCGTCCTGTTTTTCAAGCACGTTATCTTCACCGTGACGCTGCTGCTGATCCTCATTCCCACCACGCTGTCCATTTACCTCTTCGCGCAGGTTCGCAGCCTGAACCGACAGCTCGACGCGGCAGGCAGCCAGCTGGCGGCCATGCAGGAGCAGCTTCCGTCGACCACGCCCGAGGGCGGCGAGCCCACGCCGGCTGAGCCCGAGCCTCCGGCCGCCGAGGCGCCCGCCTACACGGAGCTTTATCCCGAGCTGTACGCCGACGATTCGCTGCGCGGCACCGTGGACGTGGACAACGCCGTCTACCTGACCTTTGACGACGGTCCCTCGGCGCGCACGGATGAAATTCTGGAGATCCTTGACAAGTACGGCGTCAAGGCTACCTTCTTCGTGGTCGGCGCAAACGAGGAGGGCGATCTGGAGCGGATGCAGAAGATCGTCGCGGCGGGCCACACGCTTGCTATCCACAGCTATTCGCACGACTACAAGAAAATTTACGCCTCAGTCGAAGCATATCTGGAGGACTTCAACCAGATGTTCTGCCAGATCTACGAGGCCACCGGCGTCAAGCCGCAGATCTTCCGCTTCCCTGGCGGCAGCGTCAACAGCTACAACGTCGGCATCCATCAGCAGCTCATCGCCGAAATGACGCGGCGCGGCTTCGTCTACTTCGACTGGAACGTCGCCAACGGCGACGCCGTGTTCTCCAAAATTCAGCCCTCGTCGACGCTGACGGCCAACGCGCTCAAGGGTGTCGGCACCGCGCGGCGCGCCATCATCCTCATGCACGACAGCAGCGCCAAGACCACCACCGTCGAGGCCTTGCCCGCCATCATCGAGGGCTATCTTGAGGCGGGTTACTCCTTCGCCGCTCTCACCCCATCGACCCGTTCCGTCACGTTCAGCTATCTGGATTGACCGCAAACGTCAGAAGATCGACCCCGCAGAGCCAACGGCCCTGCGGGGTTTTCTGTTTGCATCCTTCGCCGCGGGCCGTGCCGGACCGTGGCGGGCAGGATGTCAGCCAAGCTTTTCGCACAGGTCCTCGAGCGCGGCGGTCATGGCCTCCTCAAAGGAGGGATGCGGGCGCATCGCGCGGCAGAACTGCTCGGCGGTCAGGTGGTTGGCGAGCGCCTGCGCCACGCCGCCGATCATGTCGCTCGCATGCTCGCACATGAGCTGCGCGCCGATCAGCTCGCGCGTTACGGCGTGGGCGACAATCTTCATGAGGCAGCGGCCCGGGTCGGCGATGACCGTCTTGGCGTTGCCGAACATGACGTGCTTGCCGACCTTGACGGGGATCCCCATCTCTTTGGCTTCCGCCTCCGTGAGGCCGACGACCGCGATCTCGGGACGACAGTAGATGCAGCTCGGCACGACCGAGAGATCGGTGTGATCCTGCACGCCGCACAGGCGCTCGACACAGGCAATGCCCTGCGCGGTGGCGACGTGGGCGAGCTGAATTTTTGAGGACACATCGCCGATGGCGTAGACGTGCGGCAGGCTCGTTTCAAAATTCCCGTCCACCGCGATGCTGCGGCCATTCATTTTGACGCCGACACCGTCGGCGAACAGGCCGTCGCAGTAAGCACGGCGGCCGATGGCGCAGAGTACCGCTTCGCCGGAGACGGTCTCCTCCGTTTCCTTGCAGGTGAAGTGTACGGCAAGGTCCTCGCCCGCCTGCTCCATGCGCTGTACCATCGCGTTCGTGAAGACCTTTACGCCCTGCTTTTTCAGAATGAGCGCGAGGTTCTGCCCCAGCTCCTTATCCATGTTCGGCAGAAGGCGGTCCATGCCCTCGATGACCGTGACGGCACAGCCGAGGTCGGCGTAAAACGTGGCAAATTCGATGCCGATGACGCCGCCGCCGATGATGACGATGGAGCGGTAGAGGTGGTCGCAGCCCTCGAGCAGCTCGTCGGAGGTCATGGCAAGCTCCAGCCCCGGGATCGGCGGGCGGGACGGCACGGAGCCGGCGGCAATGAGAATGTCGTCGCAGGTGTAGTCGTTGGCGCTGCTGTCCACGTCCGTCACGCGGACGCAGCCGGAGCCGGTGATGAGCGCCGTGCCGCGCAGCAGGTCGATCTTCGCGGTCTTGAAAAGCGACTCAATGCCGGCGGAGAGCTTCTGTGAAACGGCGCGCTTGTAAGCAAAAATTTCAGCCATGTCGGCATGGATATCCTCGGTGTGGATGCCGCAGTGCGCGCCGTTCTTCGCGTCGCGGTAGATGGCGGAGGCGTGGAGCAGCGTTTTGGTCGGGATGCAGCCGCGGTTCAGGCAGGTGCCGCCCGCCTCGCGCCGCTCGACCACGGCGACCCTTTTGCCCAGCTTTGCCGCGCGGAGCGCAGCCTCGTAGCCGCCGGGACCGGCGCCGATGACGATGAGTTGATAATCAGCCATAGTGTTTTTTCCTTTTGAGGGCAATGCCGCCGTTTTCGCGGCGGCATTGCGTGTTTTTTTATTGCGCAAACGAATAGCGCAGGATCATGTTGCGCGCCGCGCCGACCTCGTCGAGACGGCGGACGGGCGTATCATGCGGCGCGGTATGGAGCGCGTCGGGGTCGGAATAGGCAAGGTCAAAGAGCCTGCCGTAGATGTCGCAGACCTCGTCCATCGTCTCCTTGCTCTCGGTCTCGCAGGGCTCGACCATGAGCGCCTCGTGGACGATGAGCGGGAAGTACATCGTGGGCGGGTGCAGGCCGTAGTCGAGCATACCCTTGGCAAGGTCGAGCGCGGAAACGCCCGTCTCCTTGTGCAGATCGACCAGCGACATGACGAACTCGTGCATACAGATCTCGTCGTAGGCCATGGTGAATTTCTCTGCGAGCTTCACGCGCATATAGTTGGCGTTGAGCACGGCGTTCATCGCCGCCTCGGGAATGCCGGTCCTTCCGAGCGTGAGCACATAGGTCAGCGCCTTGATGCAGACGTCGAAGTTGCCGTAGAACAGCTTCACGCGGCCGATGGACTTCTCGGGATAGTCGAAGGCAAGCCTGCCGTCCTTCTCCACCACCAGCGGGCCGGGCATATACTTGCGTAGAAAGCCCTTGCAGCCGACCGCGCCCGCACCGGGGCCACCGCCGCCATGCGGCGTGGCGAAGGTCTTGTGCAGGTTCGAGTGGATGCAGTCGAAGCCCATGTCGCCCGGGCGGACAACGCCCATGACAGCGTTGAGGTTCGCGCCGTCGTAGTAGCACAATCCGCCCGCGTCGTGGACGATCTTTGTGATCTCCAGAATGTTCTTATCGAAGATGCCGACCGTGTTCGGGTTTGTGAGCATCAAGCCCGCCGTGTCGGGGCCGACGGCGGCGCGCAGCGCGTCGAGATCGACGCAGCCATCCGCGCCGGAGGGGATGTTCACCACCTGATAGCCGCACATGGCGGCGGTGGCGGGGTTCGTTCCGTGGGCGGAGTCGGGCACGATGATCTTCGTGCGCGCAGCGTCGCCGCGGTCGGTGTGGTATGCCTTGATGAGCAGCACGCCGGTGAATTCGCCGTGTGCGCCCGCGGCAGGCTGGAACGTGACCGCGTCCATGCCGAAGATCTCGCCCAGCTCGCTGCCCAGAACATGCAGCGCCTCGAGCGCGCCCTGCGCCGTTTCGACCGGCTGGAGCGGATGGAGCTGCGTAAAGCCAGGCAGCGCCGCCATGTCCTCGTCGATTTTGGGGTTGTACTTCATCGTGCAGGAGCCGAGAGGATAGAAGCCGTCGTTCACGCCATGGATGCGCTTACAAAGCGCCGTGTAGTGGCGCGTCAGCTCATTTTCACTCACATAGGGTAGGCGCAGGGGCGCTGTGCGCTCCTCGGGGAGCGTGTATTCGGGGACATCGCACGCAGGCATCAGGCTCAGACCGCGGCCCTCCGTGCCAAGCTCAAAGATCAGCTTCATTTCAGCACCTCCTTCACGATGGAAACGGCTTTATCAAGCTGCGCCTTGCTCACAAGCTCGGTCACGCACCAGAGGATGCCGCCGTCCACCTCCGCGCCGCCGAGGATGTCCGCCGCGTCGAGCGCGTCAAGGATCTTTTTGCGGCAGTTGGGGCACTCAACCTCGGTCACGAACTCGTGGAAGAATTCGCCCTGATACTTGAGCTTGCAGCCGGCCTTGACAAGCTCGGCGGCAAAGTAGTGCGCCTTTGAAGTGCAGAGCCGTGCGCACTGCTTCATGCCCGCTTCGCCCATCGCCGCCATGTAAACGCCCGCGGTGAAGGCGCACAGCGCCTGATTCGAGCAGATGTTGGAGCTGGCCTTCTCGCGGCGGATGTGCTGCTCCCGCGCGGAGAGCGTGAGCACATAGCCGGTCTTGCCGTCTACGTCCTTCGTCTGACCGACGATGCGGCCGGGAAGCTTGCGCGTCATGGCGGCGGTCGTCGCCATAAAACCGAGGTAGGGGCCGCCGAAGGCGGTGTCGAGCCCGAGGGGCTGACCGTCGCCCACGGCGATGTCAGCGCCCATCTCACGCGAAGTCGGCAAAAGGGCGCAGGCGATGGGGTTCACGCCCATAACAAACTTCGCGCCCGCGGCATGGACAAGCTCGCCGATGGCTCTTGCGTCTTCGATCTGCCCGAAGTAATTCGGCTGCTGGAGATAGAAGCACGCGGCGTCCTCGCCGAGCGCGGCCTTGAGCGCGTCGGGGTCGGTCCTGCCGTCCTTTGCGGGAACAACGGTCAGCTCGGTGTTCGAGGCAAAGCAGTAGGTCTGCATGACCTCGATGACCTGCGGGTTCACGCAGGCGGAGACATACGCCTTCATGCGCTTGCGGTCGCGGCACATGGGGATGGTCTCGGCGGCAGCGGTCGCGCCGTCGTAGTGGGAGGCGTTGGCAACGTCCATGCCCGTCAGTTCGCAGATCATGGTCTGGAACTCGAACGTGCCTTGCAGCACGCCCTGACTGATCTCCGCCTGATAGGGCGTGTAGCAGGTGACCAGCTCCTCGCGGGAGGTGATAGACTTCACAACGGCGGGAATGAAGTGGCGGTAGGCGCCCGCGCCGCGCAGAACGGTCTTGTAGACCTTGTTCTTCTCCGCCATGGCGGTGACGGCCTCGCGTACCTCCAGCTCGCTCATGCCCCCGGGGATGTTGAGCGTCCCGTTCAGCAGCATCCCCTGCGGGACCGCCTGATACAGGTCCTCAAGGCTTTTGACCCCGATGGCAGCAAGCATTTCCTCCCGTTCCGCCGCGGTGGTCGGAACATAAGAGCCCATCAGCCCTCCTCGGCGCAATGCGCCTCATAAGCCGCCGCGTCGAGCAGCTCCTCGGTGCCGCCGATGCCCTCGACCTTGATGATCCACGCGCCGTAGGGATCGGAGTTGAGCGTTTCGGGCGCGTCGGCCAGCGCCTCGTTGACCGCGCAGATGGTGCCGCTGACGGGGGAAATGATGTCGGAGACCGCCTTGACGGATTCAACATCGCCGAAGCTCTCGCCTGCGGTGACCGCGTCGCCCTCGGTGGGCAGGTTGATAAACACCACATCGCCCAGCGCGTCCTGTGCAAAATCGGAGATGCCGACGACGGCGATCTCGCCGTCCATCCTGACCCACTCGTGGGACTTGGAATACTTTAGCTCAGCAGGAAAATTCATTGTGTTGTCCTCCTCAAATTTTTGTTGTAGAAATCGTTGTGGTAGTATGTATGCTTACTTGTCCAGCTTATAGAACGGCATGGGCACGATCTCCAGCTCGACCATGCGCCCGCGCACATCGGCGTTCAAGTGCTTGCCGATCTCGATCTGCCCGGCGGGGATGTAGCCCATCGCGACGCCGCAGCCGATAAACGGCGCGAATGTGCCGGAGGACGTCCAGCCGAGCTTCTCGCCCTCCATCGTATAGAGGTCGCAGTGCTCGCGCACGATGCCGCGGCCGACGACCTTCATGCCGATGCGCTTCATTTTCGGCGCGCCGA
>ERZ773138.381-NODE-381-length-55506-cov-5.140214_pt1 | contig 55506 bp, 53 predicted proteins | sample MGYA00511114_ERZ773138 | MGnify/ENA primary metagenome ERZ773138 (study PRJEB29015, sample SAMEA2737805) | human gut metagenome | biome: human gut; feature: human-associated habitat; material: faeces | place: China | collected 2012 ...
AAAACCGCACCGGACAGTCCCCTCGCCCCTTTGGGGAGAGGGTTAGGGTGAGGGGCTCAAACCGCATGGTAGAACGGCTTATCCCCCAAAATCGTCGCCCGCTGCATAATCCTTCGCTGCGGCAGATAATCCGCATTGGCGTAATGCTGCGTGACGCGGTTATCCCAGATCGCCAGATCGTTCTCCTGCCAGCGCCAGCGCACCTGAAACTCCGGTTTGGTGATATGCGCGAACAAGAAGCCGAGCAGCGCCTCACTCTCTTTCTCCGCTACGTCCACGATACGCGTGGTAAACCCTTCATTCACAAACAGCGCCTGCTTTCCGGTCACCGGATGCGTACGCACCACCGGGTGCAGCAGCGGGGGATGTTTTTCGACCGCATCCAGCCAGCGCTGGTGCTCCTCTTCCGTTTTACGGTACTTATATTCCTGGAATGATTTTTTGAAGTCATGCTCCGCCCGCAGGCCGCTCAGTAGGGTCTGGAGCGGCGCGGAGAGCGCCTCAAACGCTGCGATCCCGCTGGCCCACAGCGTATCGCCCCCCGTCTCAGGCAACAGCTTCGCCGCAAGAATCGCCCCGGCTGGCGGTGTGTCGATAAAGGTCACATCGGTATGCCAGTTATCGTTATCCGGCGGGTTATCGTTGTGGGTGTCGAGGACGATAATCTCCTCCACCCCTTCCGCATGCGGATAGACGGGGTGGATATGCAGGTCGCCAAAACGCAGGGCCAGCGCGCGCTGCTGATGCGGGGTAATGGCCTGTTCACGCAGGAACACCACCTGATGACGCAGCACCGCGTGGTACAGCTGCTCAAACTGGTTATCGCTCAGCGGACGGGTTACGTCCAGGCCCGACACTTGCGCGCCAATGTACGGCCCCAACGGGATAATCGTCAGACGTTCACTCATTGTATTTCTCCATGCCAGGGCGTCAGGCGACGCTGTAGCGCGCGCAGTCCCAGTTCTAATCCAAAGGCGATCGCGGCGATCACTGCGATCCCTGCCAGTACCACATCAGTCGCCAGGAACTCTCCCGCCGACTGCACCATAAACCCAAGGCCGCGCGTGGCGGCTATCAGCTCTGCCGCCACCAGCGTAGACCAGCCCACCCCAAGGCCGATGCGCAGCCCGGTCAATATCTCCGGCAGCGCGCCCGGTAAAATGACGAACAGCAGGACCTGCGCGCGGCTGGCGCCGAGCGACTGCGCCGCACGTATGCGTACCTGCTGCGCACTCTTTACGCCAGCCAGAGCCGACATCGCGACCGGCGCAAAAATCGCCAGGTATATCAGTAAGATCTTTGACGTCTCCCCGATACCAAACCAGATCACCATCAGGGGCAAGTAAGCCAGCGGCGGGACGGGACGGTAAAGCTCTATCAGCGGGTCGAGAATGCCGCGTACCGTCGGGCTCAGTCCCATCGCGATCCCCACCGGAACGCCAATAATGACCGCCGCCAGCAGCGCCACCAGAATACGCGTCAGACTGGCACCTAAATGCTGCCAGAGCGTGGCATCCATAAAGCCCTCCGGCCCGGCGATAGTAATCAGTTTTTCCAGAACCTGGCCTGGCGGGGGCAGAAACAGCGGGCTGACCCACTGCTGCGCGGCAACCGCCCACCATACCGCCAGCAACACCACCAGCGTGCTGACGCTTAAAGTGAGCTGGCGAGAGAACGGCCAGCGTAAGGCAAGGCGCGTCCGCCGCGTTTTTTCACTGAAAACAATGCTCATGAGAACGCCTCCCGTTGCTCAAACACGCGGCTTAAGACGTATTCACGCTGTTCAATAAACAGCGGATCGGATTTGATGCTGCGTACCGGTTCTCCCGCCACATAGCGCCGGGCAAACTCAAGCGGCAGGCGCTCCAGCACGCGTCCCGGCCCCGGTGAGAGCAGCACCAGCTCCGTCGCCATAAACACGGCCTCTTCGATATCGTGGGTGATTAACAGCACCTGCTTGCCGGTTTCGTGCCACAGGCGCAGCAGCAGGGTTTGCATCTGCTCGCGGGTGAAGGCGTCCAGCGCCCCGAAAGGTTCGTCCAGCAACAGCAGCTGTGGGTTAGCCGCCAGCGCACGGGCGATCCCGACGCGCTGACGCTGCCCGCCTGAAAGCTGCCAGATAAAGCGTTTTTCAGCCCCCTCCAGCCCGACCTTTTTCAGCATATCGCGCGCCGTATTCAGGCGCTGTTCACGCGCTACACCGGCCAGTTGCAGACCAAACGCAACGTTTTCCTGAACGTTTCGCCACGGGAGTAACCCTTCGTTCTGGAAAACCACGCCGCGCTCTGCGCCCGGCCCCGTGACCCGTTTCCCTTCCAGTTGGATCGAGCCGTGCTGATACGGTACAAACCCGGCGATCAGGTTCAGCAGCGTCGTTTTCCCGCAGCCGGACGGTCCCAGCACCACCAGCAGTTCACCGCTGTCCAGCGTCAGGTTGATCGCTTCCAGGGCGGGTTTGCCGCCGTAATCGGCAGACAGGTTTGTAATGTTCAGCATTGCAGCCCCCTTATTTCACAAAGCGATCGGTCACGAACTGGCTGTAATCCGCCGCCACCGCAGGCACTTTGCCCTGATCTTTCAGGAACGTCGCAGTGTCAACAATCGCTTTGCTTACCGGCCCGTTCAGCTGCTGGACCTGCTGAGCAGGCGTCAGATAGGTGTTGCCTTTTACCAGCCCCGGCACGTCAGCTTCCGGCACGCCGCTCAGACGTGAGAGTTTCTCCAGGTTGGTGGGCTGTTTCAGCCATTCATCCGGGTTGCTGATGTATGGCTGTTGTGCGTCGATGGCGCTTTTGGCGAAGGCTTTCACCACTTCAGGGTGTTTCTCGGCAAAGTCCTTACGTACCACCCAGACATCAAGGGTTGGCGCGCCCCACTGCCCCACTTTTTCGGAGTCGGTCAGCACGGTGCCCTCTTTTTCCAGTTCGTTGACGGCGGGCGCCCAGACGTATGCTCCGTCGATGTCGCCACGCTGCCAGGCGGCAATAATGGCCGGAGGTTGCAGGTTGATGATCTGCACCTGGCCGGGCTTAATGCCCCAGTGTTTCAGCGCTGCCAGCAGGCTGTAATGCGTGGTGGAGATAAACGGCACCGCGATGCGTTTGCCGATCAAATCTTCGGGTTTCGTGATGCTTTTCTTTACCACCAGCGCTTCGGAATTTCCGAGCTGCGACGCCAGCAGGAAAACTTCAATCGGCACCTGCTGGCTGGCGGCCACCGCCAGCGGGCTGGAGCCCAGGTTGCCAATCTGCACGTCGCCCGAGGCTAACGCCCGCACAATCGCCGCGCCGCTGTCGAACTTGCGCCAGTCGACGTTCGCCCCGCTCGCTTTGGCGAAGGTGTTATCCGCCTGCGCGACTTTCGCCGGCTCAGCGGAAGTCTGATACGCGACGGTGACGTCCACCGCCTGCGCCTGAAATGCCCACAGCGCCAGTGCGCCGAGAAGTGTGATCCGCGATGAAATTGCCATAATGTCTGCTCCCTTGTTGTTATGAGAGCAGTATTTCCGGCGCGAGAATTTTGATAAAGGAATAAAAAAGAATCGCTAATGACGATTCGTTTTTAGAAAAAAAGCGGGAAAGGATAGTGAATTTTGTGCGGTTGTTTCGCCGGGTAAGGCGCAGCCGCCACCCGGCAAAGACCTCAGCGCTGAACCGTCAGCGCAGCAATATCTTTCGGCGTGGTCCGGCAACATCCCCCGATTAATTTAGCGCCAGCCGCCAGCCACTGCGGTAAATACCCCGCCAGCGTCTCGCACGCTTCACCGTGGTGATGCCAGGTTTTGCTCACCGCATCATAATGCTCGCCGGAATTCGGATAGACCACCAGCGGCAGCGATGTCAGGCTGTGCAGATGCGTCAGCGCCGAGGTGGTGTTTTCCAGCGCGATACAGTTGATCCCCAGTGCGACAACCTGCGGGTAGTTTTCCAGCGCAGAAACGACATCCCGCAGCGGCGTTCCGTCACTCAGGTGCTCGCTGTCACGCAGGGTAAATGAGAACCATGCCCGGGCGCGGGGATACGCCGTCAGCAACGCCGCCAGCGCCTTAATCTCAGTGAACGAAGGCAGCGTTTCACAGGCCAGCAAATCCGCGCCCGCATCCAATAGCGCCTCTACACGCGGGCGGTGGAAGGCGGTGAATTCTTCAGCGCTACGCACGTAATCGCCGCGATACTCGGAACCATCGGCCAGATACGCGCCGTAAGGGCCCACAGATCCCGCCACCAGCAGCGTGCCTGCATTTGCGTTCTCAGCCAGGTACGCTTCCCGCGCTTTGCGTGCCAGCTCTACGCTTTTGCCAATCAACGCCCGGGATTGCGACTCGTCCAGCCCGCGAGCGGCAAAGCCCGCGGGTGTCGCCTGATAGCTGGCGGTGATCGCCACCTGTGCCCCCGCGCGGTAGTAGTCGAGGTGTACGTCACGGATCAGCTCCGGGTTTTCCATCAGCACTTTAGCCGACCAGAGGCTGTCGGCAAGGTTACAACCGCGCGCTTCCAGCTCCGTTGCCATTGCCCCATCCAGCACGACAAACGGCTGGTTTTCAAGGAGGGCGGTAAGCGGATTATTCTGCGACATGTTCAGGCTCCTGCGTGGTCAGGTTTCGGGTCAGATAGTACGCACCATAACACAGGGCGACAAACGGAAGCCCGCAATAAAGGGCAATACGCTGGCTGGGGTCAAACCACAGGCCGACGCAGGCCACCAGGCAGAGGATAAAGCCAAGCACGGGCACCAGCGGATACCATGGCGCGCGATACTGCAACGCCGAAAGCGGTTGCCCGGACTGCACGTGACGGCGACGAAACACAAAGTGCGACGCGCAGATGCTGATCCACACTGCCACCACCGCAAAACCGGAAATGGCTGACAGCGCCACAAACACCGTATCCGGCGCGACCACGCTGGAGAACAGCGCCAGCACGCCGCCCAGCATGGAAACGGAGAGCGCCGTCAGCGGCACGCCGTTTTTGTTGACGCGGGCAAAGCAGCGCGGCAGCGTTTTCTCGTTAGACAGAGACCACAGCATACGGCCAGAGGCGTACAGGCCCGAGTTCGCCGCCGAGAGGATCGCCGTCAGGATCACGAAGTTAAAGATATCCGCCGCATACGGAATGCCGACCTTTTCAAACACCAGCACAAACGGACTTTTCTCCACGCCAGCCTGCTGCATGGGGATCAGCGCCGCCAGCACAAACACGGTGCCAATAAAGAAGATGATGAGCCGGGCGATGGTGGTGCGAATAGCAACCGGAATAACCTTGTGTGGGTTTTCCGTTTCCCCTGCCGCGATGCCGATAAGCTCTGTACCTGAGAAGGCAAAGTTGACCGCCACCATGGTCATCAGGATCGGCAGACCGCCGTGCGGGAACCAGCCTTCGGCAGTAATGTTGCTCAAGCCCGGCGCCGGTGAACCATCCTGCATCGGGATAAAACCGAAGATCGCCGCTCCGCCGAGAATAATGAAGGCGATGATGGTGATGACTTTCACCAGCGAGAACCAGAATTCCCCTTCGGCGAAGAAACGCGTGGAAATCACGTTAAGAGCAAAAATCACCACGCAAAAGACGACGCACCACGTCCAGACGGGAACCTGCGGGAACCAGTACTGCATACAGAACCCGGCTGCGGTAAAGCTCGATCCGAGCGCCACCGTCCAGGTCAACCAGTACAGCCACGCCACGGTATACCCTGTCGCCGGGCCGAGATAACGAGCGGCGTAGACGTGGAACGCCCCGGTTTCCGGCATCGCCACGGAAAGTTCCCCCAGGCATTGCATAACCAGCCAGACCACCAGCGCACCGATAAGATACGCCAGCAGCGTGCCCGCCGCGCCAGTTGTCGAAATGATGTATCCGGTATTGAAGAATAACCCTGTGCCGATAACGCCACCCAGCGAGAGCATAATCAGGTGGCGGGTTTTCATGGTGCGCTTAAGCTGCCCGTTTTGTTGTTCTGTATGCATATTACCTTCTAAACGTATGGACATCTAAACATCCAAAGAAGGGTGTTATACCGCGATTGTTAACAAAAAGCCACCCGGCACGACTTCGGCGCAATTATTGGTAAATCCTTAAATCAGTTCTATAGTCGACACAGTTTCTTCTTCACCAGGACTCACTATGCGATTTTACGGACTGACCAAAGGTTTCTTTATTCTCATCCTTGCCCTTGTAACCTGGGCTTTCTTTGACGTGCTGTCACCCTATTTCTCGGCGATTCTGTGGGCCGCGATCCTGACCATCATTTTCAACCCGGTGAAAAACAAGCTGCGTACCGCGCTGGGCGATCGCAACGGGCTGGCTTCCCTCCTCACACTCGGCATTATCTGCCTGATCGTGTTTATTCCGTTGATGGTGATCCTTTCCTCGCTCGCGGTGGAACTGAACATGGTTTACACCAAGCTGCAACAGAACAACACGCAGTTCCCGGAAGTCATCGCCGGTATCTTCAACCGCCTGCCGGACTGGGCCAGCGGCTTCCTGGCGGATCACAACCTGACCAACGCCGCGCAGATCCAGAAAAAGCTTTCCGATGTCGCGTTACAGGGCGGACAGTATCTGGCGGGTAGCGCGTTCCTGATTGGTAAAGGGACGTTCGGCTTTGCTATTAGCTTCGGCATTATGCTGTACCTGCTGTTTTTCCTGCTCAAAGACGGGCCCTATCTGGTGCGCCAGATCCTCGACTCGCTGCCGCTGTCTGACTTCGTCAAACAGCACCTGTTCGCGAAGTTTGTCGGCGTCTCGCGAGCCACGGTAAAAGGTACGGCGGTCGTGGCGGTGGTTCAAGGTACGCTTGGCGGTATCGCCTTTGCCATCGTCGGTATTGACGGTAGCGTACTGTGGGGAGCGCTGATGGCGTTCCTCTCCCTGGTGCCCGCCGTCGGCTCGGCTATCGTCTGGGTTCCCGCCGCCATCTTCCTGTTTGCCACTCACCAGCTGTGGCAGGGTCTGTTCATTGTGGGCTTCTTTGTCATTATCGTCGGGCTGGTGGACAACCTTTTACGTCCGCTGCTGGTGGGCAAAGACACCAAAATGCCGGACTACCTGATACTGATCACCACGCTCGGCGGTATGGAGCTGTACGGCATTAACGGCTTTGTGATTGGGCCGCTGATTGCCGCCCTGTTTATCGCCTGCTGGAACCTCTTCTCCGGCCGCGACCACGCAGGCAACGCCGAGGAGCTGGACGCAGATTTTATCGAAGAAGGAAAAAATCCTCCGGATCTCTAACTAAACGCGTTTTGACAGGCGGCCCGGTGCCGCCTTTTTTTTCGCGATAAATCAGGGGTTTTCTATAATCTTTAATGAACGCTCTTCCACATTTGTCGTAGAAGGATCCAACAGGTGCGAATCGCCACGATCACAAACTGGGCCTATGGTGTCACGGTGTGCCTGACCATTGCTTCCGGTATCGTCATGCTGATGGCTTCCCATGCCGACAACGTAGAACGTCAGGCTGTTAAGCAACGACAAATTTTTGACCAGCTTACGGAAGAGATTGAAGCAGAAACCTGGATGCTCTCCGACTTAGCGCGCCTTTACGCCATCAAAAAAGAGCCCGATGTGCTGAAAACGTACCAGGCGAAAGAAGGCGAACTGAAGAATATCGAGCGCAAGCTGGGCCAGTTAAAAGATACGGGCGCAACGGGCGAAGAGCTGGCGCTGCTGTACGAAGGGCTGAAGATTGTCGATGACCTACAGGATGAACAGCAGGCAGCAATTGCCAGCGTCGCCAGGGGTGAGGAACAACAGGCCATTGCGTTACTCTTCGGCAAAATCTACGAACTTGAAATGGAACGCGCCCAAAGCAAGATTGACCATTTTCGTGTGCTTCTGGATAAGCGCATTATCGCCGATGTCCAGGCAGCGACCAACACGTCAAAAACCCTGCGTACCGCCTCTGAAATGATGGTCGGCCTGACCGCCCTGCTCTTCTTATTCGTGATGGGTTTTATTCTCAAGCACCGCGTGCTGCGCCCGGTGGTGCGCCTCAGTGATGTGGTTCACCGGCTGGCCTCACAGGATTACGCCGTCGAAACGCCAAATTTCAACCAGGTCGATGAGATAGGCGATATGGCGCAGGCCATTCGCATTTTCCGCGAGAACGGGCTGGCAAGGCAGCGGCTTGAAAAAGAACGCGACGCAGACTGGGCCATCCGCGAGCTGCTCGCGCGAATGACCCAGCGCTTGCAGGGCTGCGAGAACGTTAGCGACGTGATTGAGGTGGCAGAGCTGTTTGCTCCCAACATTGCGCCGGGTGTCGCCGGGCGTCTGTATATTCTGGATCGAAACCCGTGGGAGATGCGCTGTGCGGCGGAATGGTTATCTCCCCAGGGAGAAAAAAATGCTTTCCACCCCGATCAATGCTGGGCCATACGCCGTGGTCAGAGCCACCCACCGGTCAATGGCGAGCCGGATATCGGTTGCCAGCATCTGCCTGAATCACAAAAAGACAGTTCACTCTGCGTGCCGCTCATTGCGCAGGGGGAAGCCATTGGTTTGCTGTCGTTTCAGAACATCACGCCTGAAACGGCACCGTCCCGCGCCTATCTCGAATTAATGGCGGAAGCCCTGGGTCTGGCGCTGGCCAACCAGCGTCTGCGCGATGCCCTGCTGGAAAAAGCGCTATTCGACCCGCTCACCGGCTTGCGTAACCGCCACCACCTTGAAGATACCCTGCGCACTCAGATAGCTCAGGCGATGCGCAATGATGAACCGGTGAGCTGCATGATGATCGACATCGATCACTTCAAAAGCATTAACGATCGCTTCGGCCATGAGGCTGGCGATCATGTGATTAAGAGCGTGGCGACAATTGTTCAGCGTGCCGTGCACGATGCCGGCCTGGCCTTCCGCTTTGGTGGCGAAGAGTTTCTGGTGCTACTTACGGGTGCGGATGAGGAAGCGGCTCACGCCTGCGCAACGGAGATTTATAACGGCGTCCATACGCTGTCGCTACGTTATGGGCTTGCTGAGATTGGCCCGGTAGATGTGTCGATCGGGATCGCCAGTTACCCGCAGCACGCCCAAAGCGACGACCTGCTGCGCGCGGCAGACGTTGCGCTTTACCGGGCGAAAGAGCTGGGGCGCTCGCGGATCGTCAGTTTCAGTATGCTGGAGGCGGGTTAAGCGAAACTCAGTGCCAACGACGTCAGAGGTACGCGCACTCTCTTATTCCCTCACATTGAGGGTGCGTTATCATTCTTTGTACAAATAAATTCATCTTAACGATGCCACCATTGATAAAAAATGGGGGTGCGTAAATATATCAATAAATCAAAGCGATCATTTTTTAAACTCGGGTGGTTTATTACACTAAGTTTTTATGTTTTAAAAAACGTAAGCTTCAGCCAGCGGTCTGCAATCACGGGGCAAAATACAGCTATCATTTTGATTTTTATGATTTTAATCAAGTAGCGTTTGCAAAAAGGCGTGGCGTTCAACAAAATAGACAAACTTATAGGATAAATAACTTATAATTCTTATACTTCTGTTAAAAAGAGGAGGCCAATATGCGAATAATCCTAATGCTGTGCTGCTTTTTGGTACAAAGTTTAAGCTGGGCTGGCGAACTGCCAAAGCCTGTGGGCAAACCCATCTTAACCATTAACGGTAATATAGAAAATACGAACGAAAATGGAAATGCCGTTTTTGATATTGCCAGCCTTGAAAAACTGGGCATGGTGAGTTTCCAGACGACCTCTCCCTGGTATAATGGCCGCACGAAGTTTGAGGGTATCCCGATGCGCAAACTCATGGAGTATGTGGGTGCAAAGGGTTCTGTCCTGAATGTGATTGCACTCAATGATTACACTACCGTCATCCCTCTCAGCGACTTCCAGAAATACAACGCCATCCTGGCTTTAAAGGTCAATGGCGAATATATGCGCATCCGCGATAAAGGTCCGTCATTCATCGTCTACCCTTATGACAGTCTTCCTGAACTCAATAATCAGATTTATTACTCGCGATCGGCATGGCAGGTCAGCAAAATGAAGATTGAATAGTAGTTCAGGAGAACATAATGAACAGGATACTGGTTGGTATCATTTTTTCTCTTTTTATCACTACGGGATATATAGCATTTCTTGTTTACGATCGTCAGCAAGAGTTGCAAAAATTGACTCACTACACTGAGTCCTGGTCTGTAGCCCAACTGGTATCTGAATATTACCGATTTGAATCATGGATTGGACTGTACGCAACCGAGACTGATGACGTTACGGTAGACCAGGTTCGCATGCGCCTGGAAATCATGCTGAGCCAGAATGATTTATTGAAAGAGGGCGGCCTGGGTCGTTATATAAACAGCGAAAAAGCGCATCAGGCGCTCGCCTTACGCCTGGAAAATATACTGAACTATCTGGATGGTCATCTTGAGAAAATGAGCCGTTCAGAGTTAAAGCTCTATCTGAAAAATATGCATTCACTGGATGCCCCGCTAAGCCAGCTTTCATCCACGGCTTTAACAAAAGATGTTAATACAATCAATGAAACCAACCTTAAAATACAGGTTCTGTATTATATTTATTCGGCACTTTCGCTGTTGCTGGTTATTTTAAGCTTCATACTGGGTTTTTTGATTATCTATCAAAATAAAAATATCCTGAAAGCCCATATGCAGGTGAAAACGCTGGCTGAAGAACTTCAGCTATCCAAAGAAACCCTGCAAATCCAGAATACAAAACTGGAATACGATGTTTATCATGACTCCCTTACCGGCATGAAAAACCGTCTTTTCTTCTGGGATGATCTCAATAAACTTAATCTACAGGCTGAGAAAAAACATATTTCGGTCACGGTGATGTTATTCTATTTAGACCGGTTCAAAGAGGTGAATGATACCTACGGTCATGATACCGGGGATTTACTGTTACGTGAGGTATCCACGCGCCTTAATGCTTTGGGCTGCTTTTCAGAGACATTTTATCGTTTGGGCGGCGACGAATTTGCGTTTCTCTCCAGTGGCTTAACCGAAACCGCAGCCGTCTCACGCGCGCGAGAAATCAGTGATAGCATCAGCAAGCCCTATACAATCAATAATCAACTCATAAAAATAGCCACCTGTGTAGGTATTGTTTTATCGGATAACGAACGACGTTCAGATTACCTTTATAAATTTGCCGATCTGGCGCTCTATGAAGCCAAGAAAGAAGGTTCTCAGCAAATCAAAGTATTCCGCCAGCGAATGCTACAGAAGTTGCAGGAAAGCAGAACCCTTGAAAATGATATGGCAAGAGCAATAGAGAATGATGAATTTGTTGTTTATTACCAGCCTATTGTGAATTCCGTCAGCAAGGAAATTTACGGCTATGAAGCGCTGATTCGCTGGATGCATCCTGTAAAGGGAGTGCTCTCCCCAGATAGCTTTATTTTCGCCGCTGAAAAAACAGGCATGATCAACGAGATAGGTAAAACCGTACTTAAACTGGCCTGTAGGGAAGCGGTCTCCTGGACTGTTCCGGCCAGGATCTCCGTCAACGTCTCGCCTGTTCAATTGGGCAGCAAATCATTTATTAATACGGTGCAGTCCGTTCTGGCTGAAACCGGGCTCCCGGCTAACCGTCTTGAGTTAGAGGTCACGGAGTCATCCCTCTTCAGTGACAGAAATAACCCCATTGCGATTCTGAAAAAACTCCGCGCACTGGGCGTAAGAATCTCCATTGATGATTTTGGCACGGGCTATTCGTCGCTCTCCAGACTCAGCGAACTGAATTTTGATAAAATCAAGATCGATAAATCTTTTGTCAATCCGATATCTACGCAGGAAGATGCGCTTAATATTGTGAAGCTGATTACCGGTATGGCTAAAAGCCTTAATATGGGCGTCATAGCTGAGGGCGTTGAGACCGAAGAGCAGCTTGAGCGGCTTCAGGCTCTGGGTTGCGAGCTTGTGCAGGGATATCTTTTCAGCAAACCACAGCCTCAGGTCGACAGCAAAATTAAGAGCGGCCAGGAATGATCCCCTCTCCTCAGCCCGATACCAACCGGGATCACATTTTTCACCCCTGGGTATTCACTGACAATAACCAGGTGTTATCATTCACCCCGTAAATACCTATCAACTCAAACCGAGGCTTTGATGCTGGAGAATGTAATCATCCGATAATCAGCTTCCCGACCTTTCCAGGCCGGACTGATTATCAATGCGCCGAAATCGTATGCGGACACCGCTGTGTGTTTGCACGTTTTGCACATGATGATTAAACAGGTTTTCCAGTATGAATTTATCCCGTCAGGAACAACGTACCTTACACGTTCTCGCCAAAGGTGGCCGTATTGTGCACGTCCGCGATACCTCCGGCCGCGTCACCGCCGTTGAATGCTATAGCCGCGAAGGGCTACTGCTGGCTGACTGCACGCTCGCCGTTTTCAAAAAGCTCAAAACCAAAAAGCTGATCAAATCCGTTAACGGTCAGCCCTACCGCATTAACACCACCGGGCTGAACAACGTTCGCGCTCAGCCTGATAATCGTTAAGGAGAGGATGATGGATATCCCACGTATTTTTACTGTTAGCGAAAGCGAACACCGCATTCATAACCCCTTTACACCAGAGAAGTACGCGACGCTGGGCCGCGTGTTACGCATGAAGCCAGGCACTCGCATTCTCGATCTCGGCAGCGGCTCGGGAGAGATGCTTTGTACCTGGGCTAGGGATCACGCCATTACCGGTATCGGTATCGATATGAGCCCGCTCTTCACCGCGCAGGCCACGCGGCGCGCAGAGGAACTCGGCGTCAGCGAACGCGTCCATTTCATTCATAACGACGCGGCCGGCTACGTCGCGAATGAAAAATGTGACGTGGCGGCCTGCGTTGGCGCAACCTGGATTGCGGGGGGCGTAGCCGGGACGATGGATCTGCTGGCAAAAAGCCTCAAGCCTGGGAGAATAATGCTCATCGGCGAACCGTACTGGCGTCAGGTACCCGCGACGGCAGAGATAGCTCAGGCCTGCGGCATCTCGTCGATTGCAGACTTTCTCACTCTGCCCGGTCTGGTTGCGTCTTTCGATCAACAGGGCTATGACCTGGTTGAAATGGTGCTGGCTGACCAGGAAGGCTGGGACAGGTACGAAGCCGCAAAATGGATGACCATGCGGCGCTGGCTGGAGGAAAACCCAGACGATGACTTCGCGCAGGAGGTTCGGGCGGAGCTGACGATAGCGCCTGAACGTCATGTGACGTACACGCGGGAGTACTTTGGCTGGGGAGTGTTTGCGTTAATGGCGCGATAACATAACGCTGGCGGTATAGCCTTTTGGGTTATGCCGCCGATCAACTTCTTTGAGGTACAAAACGATGACGCGAAAATGTGCAGCCAATGGCAATATTTGCTGCCATGATCTGAGAATGAGATTTACTGGAATGCAGGGTAACTATTTGATTTAGATGGGATAATAGGAACCAACAAACGAATACATGACACTGATTTTAAAACAAAATTTAATATCGAAGAATAAAACTATACACATCACTATACACATTGGCGGTAGCGTTCATTTTTTATACTGAAAAACTGTCAGTAAAAAATCTTTTTTTGCATTTAACTGTTCACACTGTTCACCTCGATTATTTCCCATTTTAAATCATGACGTTAAGTGGTGATGAGTTGGTGAAGAGTGAACAGTCGACTCTTCACCTTTATGATTTTGTACGCTCAGGATGCACCGGGTCAGGCTACGCGGGGGTAAAAAGTTTATTTAGGTTTTACTGCTCACTCTGTTCAAGTTTAATTTTATAATAATTTCAATTGGTTACTGGGCAATTAGACAGTGAAGAGTCGATCGTTCTTCCGACAAGATATTTATGTATAAAAAGAGCGGCCGTTGCCGGTCTGAGGAAAGTGAAGTTGCAGCAGGCTCACCGCGCGCCTACGGCCACTGAGGAAAAAATTCATTATTTTGTTAAGACCCAGAACTTAATGAGATAATGTCCAAATAGTTGGCATCATGTATCTATCTCCGTGAATGGCCACGTAACATTATTCATAACTTAACCGGAATATTAATCAGATATGAGTGAGTTTCTTCTGGGGGTTCTTGCGAGCCTTGTCGCAGGTGTGGTTGTTTTCATCCTAAAAATTATTTGGCCAAATCTTACTGACAAATGTCTCTACAAAGGCGTTCGTGTTGAAGGTGTGTGGGATGTGATGGAAGAGCGTAGTGGCAGATCTTTAAAAGTTGGGAGGCTAGAGCTAAAACAGCGTGGATGCCGCCTAACCGGCATAAGCTCAAGAACCAAAACTCGTGATGGTAAAAATTCAGATAGGAAATTCAATTACCACGGTTTAATCAATGGTAATCAGGTAACGTTGGTTTTCGAAGATGCACGGGGTGTTGGTTTTGACACAGGAACCTATGTTTTCACTGTCTACAACGATGGTACGACAATGGTTGGCATGGCTACTTTCCACGGTAAAAGAGAGAATAAAATTATTTCGGAGCCAAGGATATTACGAAAGACGGTGGCTTAATTCTGAACCATGTGCCATTGCTCTAGATAAAAAGACCGGCGATTGCCGGTCTGAGTGGGTTATGTCGCTGCGGTTTCATCGCACTTCGGCAGCCAGTCGCCGTTGCTGTCTTCCCTGAGCGTCAGGTTGGTTTGCGTCCCCTGTTTGGTGTGCCGCTTCTCGTAGTTCATCCCGTACTCTTTCAGCATCATCGGCAGCCCCAGCCCGAACATTTTCAGGCTCAGCACATGCTTGTAACCGTTGGCCTCCATATAAACCAGATAGGCATGATAGAGATAGTTACGGGGCTGTCGCGGGATGATATTGGCGTTCCCCATAAACATTCCGTTCGTCTGCGGCAGCGCTTCCAGATAGCCGCAAAAATCAAACGTCGGGTCAGCGTCGCGTTTGATGCTGAGTGCCTCGTCAGAGTTCTGCTGTGACTGGAGCAATGCACGCGCCGTCATCGGGTCGCTGAACTGCTGCATAAGCTGGCGCACGATGACGGCCAGCTCTTGCGCGATTTTGTCCTTAAGCTGCGGGTCACGCTCCTCCGGGGCAATTTGCTCCGGGAAGTGGATTATCACCCGCCGACGGGACACGCCGCCGCTGCGGTCGGTGAAGCGCATCAGGTTATTGTTCACGGCCAGAATCACCGCCGGGATATAGGCCGAATAGGCGTCGCGGTATTTTGGGTCAACTGACACGGCATCGCCGCCGGTTATGGCCTTAAGTCCTGCGCCGTCCCCGCTCCATTTCTCCTGGTCAGGCAGGCGTATCAGCGAGAAGCCAATCAGCGCGGCACGCTCACGTGGTGATTCCAGCGTCTCGATGGTCGCTGACGTAGCGTTGTCCTCCCCGGCGAGCAGGGTCGCAATTTCGGCCAGAATACTTTTCCCGCTTCCGCCGGGTCCGGTGACTTCGAGAAAAAGCTGCCAGTCGTAGCGGTTCGCCAGCACCATAAACAGCGCGGCGAGTATCACGTCACGTTTAGCCGAATTACCACTGGCCGCACGGTCGAGCCAGCGCCAGAAATTCGGCGCATGGGTTTCCAGCGTTTCACCCTCCACCGGAGGGGTAAAGTCCACGTCGCACAGGGTGCGCAGCCAGTGTGATTTGCTGTGCGGACTGAATACGCCGGTGAGGGTATCGAGCACACCGTTGCGAAAGCCAATCAGACGACGCGCCGGGGCGGCCTGCTGCGGAATAATGAGTTTCAGGGTATCGACCACCGAGGCAATTCTCCCCGATGAGAACGGGGCACGCAGGCGCTGGAACAGCCCGGCCACGTCGCGCGCAAAGTCTGAGGGCGGGATGATTTTCCATGTCCCGGCTTCATACCGGGACAGGAGCTGGCCGTTCGCATCCACAGCCAGCGCTTCGCCGTAATGCTCATGCACCCGCATCGCCTTTTCACTGGTGCTCATGGCGGTAAATTCCGCCTCGCTCATGGTGTCGAACGGGCTTTGCGCCGCTGGCCGGATGGCATCGTAAATCGCTTTGCGTGTGGTGTCCTCGCCCTGCTGCATAAACGCATCATTCCAGTCACCGAACACCGGCGGGAGGGCAACCGTGCCCTCACAGGCCTGTGCGGCCTCTGCGGCTTTGATCTGGCCGTTCCCGCTGAGGTCACGGTCAGCGGCGAGGATAATCTGACAGGCCGGGTGCCTCTGACGGGCAAGGCTCGCCAGAGAAAGGAGGTTCACGGACGAGAGCGCCACCATGACGGTTTCACCGGTCAGGTGATGCACGGTGAGCGCGGTCGCGTAGCCCTCCGCTATCCACAGGCGTTTTCCCGCCTCTTTTTTCCCCTTGATAAGGTGATACGCCCCTTTTACCGCTCCGCCTTTCAGGGTGCGTTTGAGGCCGTCAGAATTAATAAGCTGAACGTTAACCACCGAGCCGGTATCGTCCTGCAGCGGCACGATGACATCACCGGCGCGGTAGGTCACGCCGCCGGTCTTGTGTGTGGTGGTCAGCGTCAGGCATTCGAGCGCAGGAAAGCCCTTCCGGGTCAGGTAGGCGTTGCCGGTGCCCGGGCGGGTTTTCTCCAGAAGCTTTGCGGCAAGCGTGGCAGCGGCTCTCCGGCTGGCATCGCTTTCGGCCTCGGCGGCGGTAATAATGTCCTCAGCAACCGGCGGCAGACTGCCGGTCAGGGCGCTCACCTTCCCGGCGGCTTCGGAAGCCGACACGCCGAACACCTTTTCGACCAGCTTAAGTCCGTCACCCGCGCCGCACTGGTTGCAGAACCACGTCCCGCGCCCCTCTTTATCATCGAAGCGGAAGCGGTCAGAGCCGCCGCACACCGGGCAGGCCTGATGCTGGTTTTTACTCACTTTCACACCCAGCGCCGGGAGAATGCGCGGCCAGTGGCCGCATGCCTGTTTTACGGTTTCCGTTACGTTCATTTTCATCGTTATTTTCTCCCTCAGTGCACAACCGGCGTGTCGATATGACGGGCGCAGAGTTCATCCATTACGGCAAGCCCCAGAAAGGACAGCGACGGCGCGGCTTTCAGTGGTCCGGCTTCCATCAAATCCTCCAGCAGCGCACAGGCAATCTGACGGCCTTTTTCCTCGCCATGCTGGCGCAGATAAAACCCTTCCAGCTCGGCGGCAATAGCACTTTCCAGCGCATCAAGGGTGAGTTGCGGGTAGCGGTGCTGACGTTCGCACAGGGTCAGCCAGGCACAGGCCACGGCACGACGATACAGGGCGGCGCGTAATACCGGCGGTAACGGCTTTTTCATACGCTACCCTCCCCGGCCAGCCAGCGCTGATTGCAGCGTTCGACCACGCCGTCGAGCTGGGCGGTCATCAGGTAAATCACGGAGTTAAGCTGCGACTGCTGCGCGGGGTCGCGGTGGAGGGTGGTGCAGTCCTGCTCCTGCATCATCGCGCTGACAAAGTGGCCGACGTTGCGCAGGTGCTCAAGGCATTCGAGTTCTTTAATGCTGAGGGTGGTGTGTTTCATGCGCGCACCTCTGCAACCGGCAGACGGCCAGCAAACGAGAGGATGTAATCGCGAACAAGGGAAAGACGTGCGGCGTGCTCGTCACCGGCCACGGTGCGAAGCATACAGATACGGGGTTTACGGTCTGCGCGACGAACGGCGGCAAACAGGAAGACAAATTGCGGGTGTGACGGGGTGAGGATCGTAGCCATAAGGGCAACCTCCATAGTTAGCTGGTTACAGCTACCACCGAAGTTTCCACACTTATGGGTGGTAGCCCAGACGGGGGTGGAAATACCGGTAACTATGGGAACCGGCCCGACCGAAGTCGGCCCCGCCTGAGCCACCATTATTATAACAGCGCACAGGTTTCTAAACCGTTGCGCAGATAACGGGTGCATCAAGGCACAGACATAAAAAAAGACGCAAGGCGCGTCTAATGTCGCCATAGTTAAACACGGGTTTCCACGCCCGGCTGTCGATTTTGCGACAGCGGGAAAACTATACCTGGAAACGGCGAACGGAAGCAAGCCAGAAAAAGGGGCTTTCAGAAGAACGGCCATCATCATGCGTCACAGCTCCGGTTACGATCGGCGATCCGTTCGGCCATCCATGCGGCGATTTCTGACTGCGCCCACGCCACGTTTTTACCGCCAAGTGAGATCTGTTTCGGGAAAGCCTCCCGGCTGATGAGGTCATAAATCGTCGAACGGGACAGGCCACACAGGTGCATCACTTCGGGCAGGCGAATAAAGCGCTCCTGAACGGCGTCAGAAAACGGCATTGGCGGGGCGACAGGCGCAGAAGACGGGGAAGAAAAAGCGGTGTGCATCGGGCTACCTCATAAAGTCCATACAGTGCCGGTCGTGTCCGTCCGGCCTCGGGTAGCTCTCTATTTTGTGAATATTTTCTCTCAGGGCAACAAGTCTTTTCATATCAGCCCACCACACAACTGACTGAATTTTATACCGTAAACACTGCTGGCCTATATTGGCCGTTATTGGCCTTTATTGGCCATTGTTGGCAAAGTCGATAAGTTAAAAATGAAATATATATACACACTTTTATTCCGAATGAATCTAACCAGCTGAAACTCAGTCAGTGGTCAATAAATGCTCAGGGTGAACAGTGGTGAACAGACGGTGAACAGTCAGACCATCAACTGTTCACCATTTAAGATACTGTATTACTTATATTTTTATTTAAGGTGAACAGTGGTGAATAGTAAACAGTAAAAAAACAAACAGAGAGGGTGATTTTCCTGCGACCTTTCTCTGGCAAGCCTGCTTTTGAAAGTCCCGTCTGTGCCATTCCTGCCACAACGGCAATGAGTCGAGTTGTTGTGTGGCGCACGGCAGAATCTCCTCAACTTGACATGACTGAGGAGACACACCATGACCACCACCGCTATCCCTGAATACCTGACACCCGCATTTCAACAACTGGACGCGGCCAGAGCCGCCCACCTCGAGAGCGCCCGTCAGATGGATGACACCACCACGGCCATTGCCCGAACCGCCGAACAGAAAGCTGAGATTGAAAAGGAAAACGGCAGCGATGCCAGCGTATGGCGCATGGCATTCCGTGCCGGTGGAGCAGTGCTGACGGATGAGCTGAAACAACAGCATCTGGCACGCGTGGCCTCCCGCGAGCTGGTGCAGGAATGCGACAGGCTGGCTGAGGTTCTGGCCTATGACAGCGACCGGCTGAAAGCCCTCTGTGACGGCACGGCCAGAGATTATCGTCAGGCGCATCATAGCGTGCTCAGCCAGTACGCCGGGAAAGAGCTGGATAACGCGCTGCGTGATACGTGCGGGGCCCTTGTCCGGGCGATGAAACTGAAAATGCTGACGCTGGGGAACCCGCTCGCAAACACCGTCGGGATTCAGGGTTATGTCGAACCGGATAAAGCCGTCATGCAGGAGGTGCAGGCGTGGCTCAAGCGTGCAGTGAATGACTGTCATATCCGTCTGGCGGATGAGCCGGTGCTGTTTAAAACCGGGCTGTCGGCTGAGACGCTGCCCCATATGGATTACGGCGTGGCAGTGACCAACGGTCAGCGTCAGGCCTTCTTTAACAAACTGCGTGAGCGTGAAGCTGACCTGAAAGCGCGGGGACTGCTGGAGTGATGCACTGCCCGTTCTGTCAGTGCCCGGCGCACACCCGTACCAGCCGCTATCTGTCCGGGACGATCAAGCAGATTTATTACCAGTGCACCAACGTCCTGTGCTCCGCCACGTTCAGAACGGTGGAGTCAGTCGACAAAGTGATTCAGCCGCCCTCGGCCACGACAGAAACAGACGACCATTTAATCTGCACTCAGGCCGGTAAAACCCGAAAACAACGCCTGTAACCCATACGGAGACACCTGATGACACCCTTAACGCTGGAGCAGGCCTTTGAAGTCTGTCAGAACACTAAAACCGCCTGGCTGACCCGCAAACAGGAGCTGGCCGACACCGAACAGGAATACCGGGAACTCATCGCCACCGGTGATGACAGCCGCACCCGGAGTCTGCAAACCCTGCGCGATATTATCGACGTGAAAAAATGGGAAATTAATCAGGCGGCCGGTCGTTATATTCGCGCACATGAGAGCGTGCAGCGCATCAGTATCCGTGACCGGCTGAATGATTTTATGCAGGCGCACGGCGCAGAGCTGGCCGCCGCGCTTGCGCCTGAATTAATGGACTATAACAGCCAGAATCCCGCCGTCAGACACTGCGCGATGCAGCACTCCGTCGATTACCTGCGCGAGGCGCTGTCGGTGTGGCTGGCCGCCGGTGAAAAAATTAATTATTGCGCACAGGATAATGACATTTTAACGGACATCGGATTCAGGCCTGATGCGGCTTCGCGGGATGATAATCGTGAGAAATTCACACCTGCACAAAACCAGAATTACGTGAATAAACGCGCAGAACTGGCCTCGCAGTAGCCCGTCAAAAAATCCCCGTAAATCCCGCCATTTTTCCCGAATTAAGCCATGCATGCGTAAGGTGCATGGTTTTGCATGCGTTTTCACGTCCCGGCCTCCCCCGCCAGCGCCAGCTCTGGTGCGGTCTGAGGCTGCTCTTGCACCTGCATTGAAAGAGGCCCCTTAAGCGGGCAGGCGTGGCGGGGAGAGCATTGCGCGCAAGCGCAAAGGAGTTTATTACATTCACCGTCTGTTCAGATTGCTATATTGCGTGGACTCAAATGCAAAATATTGCATAGTGTTGTAGCTTTCAATAATATAAAAGTTCCTAAGGTGCCCGGACTAGCAATAAGAGGCCCCCTCAATAAAACTGTTCTGCAAAGGAGTTGAACTATGGTATTTATTTTTTGTAGTGAGCCGAGTTTATCCTTACTCAATAATTAAAAACACCCCACGAAGTCAGAATACTAAGTGGGGATAGAGTTAAATTGGTAGTAAGGATATTCAAATATTCTTGAGGAAATCATCGAGACGATTTATTTTCATACAAGCTGGAACGAGCCTTGCTATTGATAAATCAGTATAGTCATATTGCTGCTTAGACAATTTCTTATCATTAGCTGGAGCAATATCATCATTAGAGTTTTGCTCGGCATTTAAACTATCGATTCTTGAGTTAATGTATTTTTTAATTCTCATCAACCACTCACTAACAAAATAATAGACATATTTTCCTCGAATAAGTTTATCATCATCTAAGGTCTTTATAACTTCATAGTATTTCCTCTCGTCATCTGAAAGATTACGCAACCTTTCAGAAATAACACTAACCTCCTTAACTTTTAGAATCACCTTGTCTTTTTCAATCTTATCAAAAATATCGCTACTCTTTGGAAATTCTACACCCAACTTAAGTATTCTTGACATGTACAATTGCACTGAAATCTCTTTAATCTCTTGATAAAAACTAGCCTTGGCTTTTTCATAATTGCTCATAACACTATCAATAATTTTTTTATGGCGTTCATCAAATTTAAAGTTTGACACAATGAAATGTTTGATTACTCTCTCATTGGATAAAGGATTTTCAATCGCATAAAATGGAAGAGTGAAAACATTTTTGTTGCAATGACAGTAATTTGAATAATCTTGATCAACAAAAAAATAAGTATTCATTAAATACTCACTGCCTTCCTCATCAAGCTCTTTATATAAAGAAATAGATTGATCCTTTCCTGCTCCATTTATATGAGCATAAGCTTTATCATATCCAGAGATAACCAAAGCATGATGATAAAAGTCATAATCATCATCACCTTCAAAGACAAAAAGAGGCTTTTCAGCTTCTTTATTTTTTATTAATCTCAACCTCAGGACGCATGGCTTCTTGATTGCATCCATCATCATGTTAAAACGAGAATCGTCCATTTCACCCTCAATGCTTAACAACTTTCAATGATTTAACCTGGGATTTCAGTTCGTTATTAAAAACGAACGGAGAATGAGTTATTGCAAGCATTTGAGTAACTGATGGGCTATTAACAATATCAACTAATACATGCTCTTGCCATTCAAGCGACAGAGATAGTTCCGGTTCATCAATCAATACAATTTTTTTCTTTGTATGATCTAAATACATATGAGCCATGAGCGAAATTATTTGCTTTTCACCTGAAGATAGGTCTTCTAATTCAATAGTATTATTTGTATGCAAATCTTTAACGATAACCTGTAAAGTTTCAATATCAAAATTTAGTGATTTAGAATCATCGGATAATTGCAAATATTTATTACAGATAACAACAAAACTTTCTATTTTCAACTCAAGTTCTTTAGTAGAGTCTATAACCGCCTTTAATTTGGATAAAAAATAACTCAACATATCATTTGAGGCTAATACTTCTTTATTCTCCATTATATTTGTGACTTCTTGAATTATTCTTTTATTACTTTCTTTATCTTTATTAACGACTCTACCTAAAAATCGTGACAATTCTGAGACAGATGGAAGCTTAGGCTTTGTTGGCGCATTTGCTTTTCCAGTCATCATATCTTCTATGATTGTAGCACTTAAGGTTCTATAACCTAAGCTAGATCGTCGTTCAATAGACGAGCTCAAATCTTTTAATTTTGACTCAACATCAAATAATCCAAACTCTATATTAGAACCTAACTCTGACTCTTCCCTCACCCTTATTAGCTCACCATCTTGAACCACAAGCTTTTCATTCTCATCCCTTGTAAATTTGTCTCGCAAAGTTGACTTTTCAATACGCCTATAGGTTGGAAGATAAATAATCTCGATATCCTTAGTTTTTTGCTTTATTTCTTCAATAGCTTGAATTGTTTTTGATCTCTCAGGTTTACTGGTTGAAAATAACTCAGGTTTATCAAACGAGGAATAATAATTTTTCAATAATACCTTAACTTCAGATAAAACAGAATCTATATCACTAAAGTTATAAGGACTTGAATGATACATTTTTTTGTACCATTCTGTTTGCCGAGCATCCCTAATATTTTTATGGATAAGATAAGCTAATGAGTCCTCAATTTGATTAGATTTCAACTTTCTTGTTAACTCATGAAAGCGTGATGGCAATAAGGCATTATTCAAAAAATCAGAATAACTTAACTCTGCAATATTCAGAGAAAACTTTTTATCCGTGAATTCAATTTCAATGCTTTCGCATTTTATTTTTCTAAGCTCATCAAGTTCACCTTTCAAGGTTGATTTTAGGGCATTAATTAATGTTGTTTTTCCTGCCCCATTCTCAGCAATAATAACGGTGCTTTTTTCGTTAAAAATCAACTGGATATCTTTGTAACCATACAGTTTATTAATTTGAAATTTCTTTAACTCAACAATCATTGTGAGACTCCTTTCTATTGTGTACATTTATATCAATACAGCTAACAAAAACATTTTATTTTGGTTAAGTACCTTTCAAAAGTATATAAATATTATTAAAATTATCACTTATGGTTATCATATTTTTTAAATTCCATCCAGTTAATATTTTAAAATGAAGCTCGAATACCAATCCATCATATCCCTTCTATCATCAACATACTGGGCATGGTTGTAAGTACCACGGATTTTGTTCTTATCAGTATGTGCCAACTGAGTTTCAATCCATGCGGACGCATACCCTTTTTCATGCAATATTGTAGATAAAGTATGCCTAAAACCATGTCCCGTCACTCTCCCTGCATACCCAATCCGTTTGATTAGTTGATTTATGCTGGTTTCACTCATAGGTTTGTTCGGATCGTTCCGCCCCGGAAAAACATAACGATAGCTCCCTGTCATGACCTTTATTTCATTGAGTAAATCTAACGCTTGAGTAGACAATGGCACAAGATGTGCCTTACGCATTTTCATCCTTTCTGCTGGGATTTCCCAAATAGCGTTATCCAGATCAAATTCCGACCATAAGGCCGCACGTAATTCAATGGTTCTAACACCCGTAATCATAAGTAATTTTGTAGCAATCAAGACAAGCCGACTTCCGGTGTAACCGTTTAAAGCGCGTAGAAAATCAGGTATTTCATCAGCTTTTAGGAACGGGAAATGATTTGATTGATGCACTTCGAGAGCGCTGGAGAGATCAGACGCAGGATTGTACTCCGCCCGGCCCGTTGCAATTGCGTAGCGAAACACTTCGGAGCAACGCTGCCGCACTTTGCGCATTTTCTCCAACGCACCACGTTTCTCAATTTTACGCAGAACGTTCAGCAGCTCTAGCGGTTTAATCTCTCCCACTGGCCTTGTTCCCACATAAGGAAAAATGTCGTTCTTAAACGCTTCCATGATGTCTGATGCATATCCCGCAGACCATTTGGCAGATTTCAGTTGATGCCACTCTCTGGCTATCTTTTCGAAGGCGTTCTCTGACTCTGTTTGCAGAGCCAGCTTTTGGTCTTTTCGAACCTCACTAGGGTTCTTTCCTTCTGCCACAAGTTTTCGAGCTTCATCACGACGGAAGCGAGCATCGGCAAGGGTGATCGTTGGGTAAACCCCAAGCGAAATCATTTTGGGTTTCCCGGCATAGCGATAGCGGAAACGCCAGCTCTTGCTTCCATTAGGTTCTATAAGCAATGACAAGCCTTGCCCATCCGCAAGCGTATAGGGTTTATCTTCAGGCTTAGCGCGGCGAATCTGCATATCGTTTAAAGGCATGTGTATAGAAATCCAAGACCGAACAGGAATATATACACAATCCTATACACATTCCGTATCGGATTCTACTGGATGGTTACGGACGATGATGGACTAAAAAGCAGTAAAATCGTTATAAATCAGGGCGTTTATGGATGAATACGGACGCTTAAGGAAGTTAAGATGGTGCCGATAATAGGAGTCGAACCTACGACCTTCGCATTACGAATGCGCTGCTCTACCAACTGAGCTATATCGGCCCTTTAAGACCGGTTACGAGCGTAACCACGGGGCAAAAGAGTAGATCTAACCGGGTGATGCGTCAATGCCCTTTTGAATCAAACGGCTATTTTTGCATCACCCGCGATTATTTACCCACGAATCGTATCATCACCAAAGCCGATCCACTTGTAGGTGGTCAGCGCTTCCAGCCCCATCGGACCGCGGGCATGCAGCTTCTGAGTGCTCACAGCCACCTCCGCGCCCAGACCAAACTGGCCGCCATCGGTGAAGCGCGTCGAGGCATTCACGTAAACCGCAGACGAATCCACTTCATTCACAAACCGATCGGCATTGCGCAGGGTGCGCGTCAGGATCGCGTCAGAATGCTGGGTTCCGTGTTCACGAATGTGTGCAATAGCGTCATCGAGATCCGCAACTACCTTCACGTTCAGATCCAGCGACAAATACTCATCGTCGTACTGCTCCGCGTTAACCGGAACGACCTTCGCCGGACCGTCTTTCAGCAGGGCGAAAGCCTTCTCGTCCGCATGCAGCGTGACGCCACTTTCCGCCATCTGCTTGCTCAGCGCTGGCAGGAAGGTACTGGCGATGCCCTGATGCACCAGAAGCGTTTCTACCGTATTACAGGTGCTTGGACGCTGGGTTTTAGCGTTGACGACAATCTTCAGCGCAGGTTCTACCTCCGCGGTGTCATCCACTACGATATGGCATACGCCAATACCACCGGTGATCACCGGAATGGTAGATTGCTCACGGCACAGCTTGTGCAGGCCCGCGCCGCCGCGTGGGATCAGCATGTCGATGTATTTGTCCATGCGCAGCATCTCGTTGACCAGCGCACGGTCGGGGCTTTCAATCGCCTGCACGGCACCCGCCGGTAAACCACACTCCTCCAGCGCCTGCTGAATGACGTTTACCGTCGCGGCGTTGGTGCGCCAGGTCTCTTTCCCGCCACGCAGGATCGCGGCGTTACCGGTCTTCAGGCACAGGGAGGCGACATCCACCGTCACGTTTGGACGCGCTTCGTAAATCACCCCAATGACGCCAAGCGGCACGCGACGACGTTCAAGGCGTAACCCGCTGTCGAGCACCCCACCGTCAATCACCTGCCCTACCGGGTCGGCGAGGTTGCACACCTGACGGACGTCGTCGGCAATACCTTTCAGACGCGCCGGGGTCAGCGCCAGACGGTCGAGCATCGCTTCGCTCAAGCCGTTGCGACGCGCTTCCAGCAGATCCTGCTCGTTGGCGAGCAAAATTTCCTGCGACTGAGATTCCAGATAATCAGCGATTTTTTCCAGCACGCGGTTTTTCTCGCGGCTGGAAAGGAGCGCCAGTTTATACGAGGCGGCTTTCGCGGCTGCGCCCATTTGTTCCAGCATGTTCTTGCTCCTTAACGAATAATCATGTCGTCACGATGCACGGCAACCGGGCCATATTCATAGCCCAGGATGGCGTCGATCTGCTGGGAATGGTGACCAGCAATCCGACGCAGCGCGTCGCTGTTATAACGACTTACGCCATGAGCGATGTCGCGACCTTCAAGGTTACGGATTCGGATCACTTCACCACGCGAGAAGTTGCCTGTCACGCTTTTAATTCCTTTTGGAAGTAACGAGCTTCCTCTTTCCAGAATAGCGGCGGTCGCGCCTTCATCCACGGTCAGTTCGCCAGCCGGGGGCGCACCAAAGATCCAGCGTTTTCGGTTTTCCAGCGGGGTCGCCTGGGCGTGGAAGCGAGTACCCACAGAGATGCCTTCCATCACATCACCGATTACGCCCGGACGGCTGCCCGCGGCGATGATGGTGTCGATACCGGCCCGGCACGCCACGTCCGCGGCCTGGAGCTTAGTGCCCATGCCGCCTGTCCCCAGACCAGAAACGCTGTCACCCGCGATGGCGCGCAGCGCATCGTCAATGCCGTGAACGTCTTTGATCAGTTCAGCCTGTGGATTAGAGCGCGGATCAGCGGTAAACAGCCCCTGCTGATCGGTCAGAAGCAGCAGCTTATCGGCCCCTGCCAGGATCGCCGCCAGCGCAGAGAGGTTATCGTTGTCGCCCACTTTGATTTCAGCGGTGGCAACAGCGTCGTTTTCGTTAATGACCGGAACGATATGGTTATCCAGCAGCGCGCGCAGCGTATCGCGGGCATTCAGGAAACGTTCTCTGTCTTCCATATCCGCACGCGTCAGCAGCATCTGCCCGACGTGAATGCCGTAGATGGAGAACAGTTGTTCCCAGAGCTGTATGAGTCGGCTTTGTCCCACGGCGGCCAGCAGCTGTTTGGAAGCGATCGTCGCGGGGAGTTCGGGGTAGCCCAGGTGTTCACGCCCGGCGGCAATCGCCCCGGATGTCACAATTACAATACGATGCCCTGCGGCATGCAACTGAGCGCACTGACGTACAAGCTCAACGATATGGGCACGATTCAGGCGGCGCGATCCGCCTGTTAACACACTGGTACCGAGTTTTACCACCAGCGTCTGGCTGTCACTCATGATTCTCTGCCGTTCAACAATAAGGGAAAATGATGTCAGTCAGACGTTTTAACAGGTGTCAGCCCCGTTGCCAACTGCCTTAGCGCATGACCCGTCACTTTGTTGCGCGGGATCAGGAAGCGTAGCGGCAGATTTTGACAATTTTATTACCGAAAAATTAAAACATACTTTTTTAGACATATTCTTACTTTGTCATAAAACTTTCACCCACGAACGATAAAACCCTTCCTGTTTTTCACGGGGTAATAAGCCGAATCTTATTACTCAGCGAATATTAGCGCGTTTTTATAAAATCAGGATTGAAAATGAAAAAGAGCACTCTGGCATTAGTGGTAATGGGCGTAGTTGCTTCCGCATCTGTTCAGGCAGCAGAAGTTTATAATAAAAACGGGAATAAACTGGACGTGTACGGCAAAGTAAAAGCAATGCACTACATCAGTGATGATGACGCTAAGGATGGTGACCAGACTTATGTTCGTTTCGGCTTTAAGGGTGAAACGCAGATTAACGATCAGCTGACGGGCTACGGACGTTGGGAAGCTGAGTTCGCGGGTAACAAAGCTGAAAGCGACTCTTCTCAAAAAACACGTCTGGCATTTGCCGGGCTGAAACTGAAAGACTTCGGCTCACTGGATTATGGCCGTAACCTGGGCGCGCTGTATGACGTCGCCGCATACACCGATATGTTCCCGGAGTTCGGCGGTGACGGCCTGGCACAGACCGATAACTTCATGACGAAACGCGCCTCCGGTCTGGCCACATACCGTAATACCGATTTCTTTGGCCTGGTTGACGGCCTGAATATGACCCTGCAATACCAGGGCAAAAATGAAAACCGCGACGTGAAGAAGCAAAACGGTGACGGCTTCGGTACCTCCCTGAGCTATGACTTCGGCGGCAGCGATTTTTCTGTGATTGGTGCGTATGCCAGCTCCGACCGCACCAACGAGCAAAACCTTCAGGCACGCGGCGAAGGTAAAAAAGCAGAAGGCTGGGCAACCGGTTTGAAATATGATGCCAATGATATTTATCTGGCCACTATCTATTCCGAAACCCGCAATATGGCCCCTATTTCCGGTGGCTTTGCAAATAAAGCGCAAAACTTCGAAGTGGTCGCGCAATATCAGTTTGACTTTGGTCTGCGTCCATCTCTGGGTTACGTGCAGTCTAAAGGCAAAGATATCGAAGGTATCGGCGATGAAGATATCGTGAAATACATCGACGTAGGTGCGACATATTATTTCAACAAAAATATGTCTGCGTTTGTTGATTATAAGATCAATCAGATTGATGACGATAATAAACTGGGCGTAAGCAGCGATGATATCGTTGCGCTGGGCATGACCTACCAGTTCTGATGTTGTGGTAATAAAAAAACCGGCGCTGAGCCGGTTTTTTTGTGCCCGGTGACGCTGTGCTTACCGGGCGTACGGGATAGTACATTTTTCAGACCGGGTAAGGCGTAGCCGCCACCCGGCGCTGGGACATCATCAGGCTCTCAGTTTCACCGCTTCGCTGGAAAAATCGTCCGCAGGCTCCAGCTTCAGATCCAATGTTGCCAGCAGGTCGCGAGCTCTGCCGTGAAATTCTTTTAGCGTATGCTCCAGGCGATCGATCACTTCCTGATCTTTGATGCTCGTCGCCTGCCAGTGCCCGTCTTTATTAAACAGGCCAAACTGATAGGTATAGGTAAAACGGTTTTCCTGCGCTTCCATTTCCATCCACCAGCCCCAGAACTCACGTTTTTCGGGTGCAGGCTTCACGTTGACGCAAACAGCCAGGCAGTCGAAAAAAAAGCGATTCTCTTCACACTGCTCTTCTCGAATATACGGGCCAAGAGCCATGAACTTCTTAATCAGTCTACTTTTCGGGTGTCCACTCGGTAACGTCATTGCGATCTCCTTTTGTGAAGCACTGTTTTACCAAACCAACGAAATTTAGCAAACTATTAACACAATCTCTGCGTGATCCAGCGTGTGATCTCTTTCAGCGCTTTGTCAAAATTCTGGTACACCGGGCTGAAGGGCACCTCCAGCAATTTACCATCAGAAGATGACGACGTGATTAAGCGTGACTCCTCTTCCGGGCTAAACGGATCGTTCTTCCAGAAACCGGACATCATCGGGGTTGGGCAGCGGCGGCCGAGTAAGCCCTGCGTTTTTAATGAATAACGATTAAGTTCAATGCGCAACGCTTCGTCTGAAGCATCATGCATGCCAAGTCGGCTCGCCAGTACGTCCAGATACATCTCAGGAACGCTACCCTGACGCGCAGGATCGCTTAACAGAGCATGCACCACCGGACCAAGACAGGCGACGGCCTTCAGGCGTGAAGATTCAAGGTAGGCAAGCCGTACCGCGACGTTAGCGCCAAAGCGGAAGCCAAACGCGCCAACCCGGGTGTGATCAACCCAGGGGATATTCTCCAGCGCTTTTAAAGCATGCTGATGCAGCAGGCTGGAGTCTTGCGTAAGTTTCCATTTGGATGAAAAACCAATGGAAGGCATATCAAGCGTCAGCATGGCGATTCCGTTTGGGGCAAAGTAGCGCTCATACAGGCTGTAATAGTCAATTTGTAACGAGTCCAGTCCACCGCACATCAGAACCGTCGGGAACGGCCCTTCCCCCTCCGGCATATGCAGGAATCCGGTCACCGGGCTGCCGCCGGGAATGGCGAACTCAATTTCACGCATCCGGCCAGGCAACCGCTGAGCAGCCTCTTCATAAGCCCGGTTTGCCAGCGCCTGCGCCTGCTCTGCCAGTTCGTCGCCTTTAAGATGCGGATATGCAGCGATGCTGTAAAGGTTTGCCGCATGCAGCCAGTGCTTGCCGCTGAGAGTGGCATCTTCTTCCTGGCTCGCTTTTTGCTGCCAGAGCATGGCCTGCTTTGACCATTCGTAGATCCAGTTTCCACCACGGTAGCCCACCACCGTATCGTAGAGATCGCTGTCGGTACGCTCGGACTCGCTCATCACGATACGCGCCTGCACGTCGAGGATTTCACGCGGATCGATGCCGCGCCAGATCCACATCAGGCGGTTAATCATTCGATACCAGTGGGGCACGTTTTTACCGTCTAACGCTGACTGAACGGCAGGCATTGTCCCCGGATTAAACCGACGCACCAGCGTCGACGTTTCAGGGTGCTTGAAACGGGGTTTGAAGAGAGTTTCGGTGAGATTCGCCTGCGTCATTGCGTTGCCTCCATGGATACGTCATATGAAGACGATTGTAACGCGTGGCAGGGTAAAAAGAACAACGCCCGGCATAACCGGGCGTGTAAAGTTACGTACTGAAATTAACGGCCAGAGATAGGCGGTACGAAGACCACGCCCATATCCCATGGCTGTTCAATCCAGGTATCCTGCGGGATATCAATGACGTAATCATCAACCAGTGGGCGACCCGCTGGTTTCGCGAAGATAGTGACGAAGTGCGCTTTTGGATACATTTCGCGGATAGCCACCGCAGTACCGCCGGTATCCACCAGATCGTCGATAACGATAAAGCCTTCACCGTCGCCTTCCGCGCGTTTTAGCACTTTCAGTTCGCGCTGGTTGTCGTGATCGTAGCTGGAGATACATACGGTATCGACATGACGAATACCCAGCTCACGTGCCAGCAGCGCCCCCGGTACCAGACCGCCACGGCTGACGGCAATAATGCCTTTCCACTGTTCGGAAGGCATCAGACGCGCAGCCAGTTTGCGTGCGTGAATCTGCAACATGTCCCAGGTGACGACGTATTTTTCGCTCATGTGAAGTGTCCCAGCCTGTTTATATACGGCTTAAAAAAAATGAGGGTGAACCAGGTTGCGCGAGATTATAGAGATCTGACGCACTAAAAACCAGTGTTACGCGCCATGAGCCTGAGTTTTTACATGCTTAATGCTACCAGCCACGGGAGAAAGTGGTATTCTCAGTTGCATCTCGCAAGCCTGACTTGTGGTAACGATTAACCTGCTAACCCTGTGACCTGCAACATTGTTTTGCAGCGCAACGACAAGGAGACCTATCGTGTCTGAACTGTCTCAATTATCTCCACAGCCGCTGTGGGATATTTTTGCCAAAATCTGCTCCATTCCGCACCCTTCCTATCACGAAGAACAGCTTGCCGAACATATTATGGGCTGGGCAAAGGAAAAAGGTCTGCACGCTGAACGCGACCAGGTTGGCAATATTCTTATCCGCAAACCTGCCACCGCAGGTATGGAAAACCGTAAGCCAGTGGTATTGCAGGCGCACCTGGACATGGTTCCGCAGAAAAACAACGACACCGTTCACGACTTCACAAAAGACCCGATTCAGCCGTACATCGACGGCGAGTGGGTGAAGGCGCGGGGCACGACCCTGGGCGCAGATAACGGTATTGGTATGGCTTCCGCGCTGGCCGTGCTGGCTGACGACAGCGTTGAACACGGTCCGTTGGAAGTGCTGCTGACCATGACTGAAGAAGCGGGCATGGATGGCGCGTTCGGTCTCCAGGCAAACTGGCTGCAAGCGGACATTCTGATCAACACCGACTCCGAAGAAGAAGGTGAGATCTACATGGGCTGCGCGGGCGGGATCGATTTCATCTCTACCCTGCCGCTGTCCCGCGAAGCGATCCCTGCTGGATTCGAGACCTTTAAGCTGACGCTGAAAGGGCTGAAAGGCGGTCACTCTGGCGGTGATATTCACCTGGGCCTGGGCAACGCCAACAAACTGCTGGCGCGTTTCCTGGCGGGCCATGCCGCTGAACTGGATCTGCGTCTGGTGGACTTCAACGGCGGTACTCTGCGTAACGCGATCCCTCGCGAAGCCTTCGCTACCTTGGTAGTGCCTGCGTCGAAAGCGGACGAACTGAAAAAACTCTCCAGCGTGTATCTGGAGATCCTGAAAAACGAACTGTCTGCAAAAGAGAAAAACCTGACGGTGGTGCTGGAGTCCGTTACGACGGATAAAGCCGCGCTGACCGCACAGTCTCGTGACACGTTCGTCCAGCTGCTGAACGCAACGCCAAACGGCGTTATTCGCAACTCTGACGTGGCGAAAGGCGTGGTGGAAACCTCCCTGAACGTGGGCGTGGTGACCATGGGTGACGACAGCGCAGAGATCATCTGCCTGATCCGTTCCCTGATCGACAGCGGTAAAGAGTACGTTGTGAGCATGCTGGAATCTCTGGGTACCCTGGCGGGCGCGAAAACGTCGGCAAAAGGCAGCTACCCGGGCTGGCAGCCGGATGCAAGTTCTCCGGTCATGGCACTGGTGCGTGAAACTTATCAGCGACTGTTCAACAGCACCCCGAACATTCAGGTTATTCACGCGGGTCTGGAGTGTGGTCTGTTCAAGAAACCGTATCCGGATATGGACATGGTCTCCATTGGGCCGACCATCACGGGTCCACACTCCCCGGATGAACAGGTTCATATTGAAAGCGTCGGTCACTACTGGACGCTGCTGACTGAGCTGCTGAAAGCAATCCCTGCGAAGTAATTCGTCGTCTGTTGCCCGGTGGCGCTACGCTTACCGGGCCTACAATTAGCGTAATCTACAGCCCCAACACCAGCTGACGCTCCAGCTGCGGATCCAGCAAGGTGACGTGCAGCCCCACCAGCCTCACCCCTCGCCCGCCCCGCCGTTCTTCCCATGCCTTTTTTGCCGTCGCGATAAGATCCTCTTTGTTGAGGCGTGGCCAGACGTGTTCCTGCGTCGTCTGCTGAAAATCGTTAAATTTCAGTTTGATGCCCTGCCGGGCAATAAGCAGATCCGGTTTGACCTTCAGTAAGCGTCGTTCAAGTTCAGGATAGAGTTGTTCCGTAATAATGGTTTCACATTCGGTCCAGTCATGGATATCTTCGCTCAGCGTGCGTTCAACGCCGACCGATTTACGCAGCCGTTCGTTGTTCACATCCCGGTCATCAATGCCCTGACTGCGTTCCCACAGTACGCGGCCAAACTTGCCAAAACGCTTAAGCAGCAGCGCCAGATCGCTGCGCTGAACGTCTTCGCAGGTGCGTAGCCCCATACTTTCCAGCTTCGCGGCGGAGACTTTGCCCACTCCGGGGATTTTGCTGAGCGGCAGCGTCTTTAAAAACGCCGAAACCTCTTCCGGAGTGATAACGTACTGGCCGTTGGGCTTATTTAAATCGGAGGCGATTTTGGCGAGAAATTTGACCGGCGCGACACCCGCCGATGCCGTCAGGTTCAGCTCGTTAAAAATAGTCTGGCGGATCTCCTGCGCCATCAGGGTGGCGGAGCCGTGGCAGTGCACGCTGTGGGTGACATCAAGATAGGCTTCATCCAGCGATAACGGTTCGATAAGTGAGGTGTAGCGGGAAAAGATCTCCCGAATGTGGCTCGATGCTTCTTTATAGGCATCAAAACGTCCGGGCAGAAGAGTGAGATGCGGGCACAGTTTCAGCGCCATCGCTGTCGGCATGGCGCTGCGCACGCCGTATTTGCGAGCAGGATAGTTGGCGGTGCTGATGACACCGCGCTGTACCCGGCTGCCGCCAATGGCAATGGGAATATCCCGCAGCGCCGGGTTGTCACGCATCTCCACTGCGGCAAAAAAGCAGTCCATATCGACATGGATTATTTTGCGCATAGTAAGCCCTCACTCGTTACTGGATAAGTATACAGTAAACAAATGAGGGTTGAGAAGTGTGCATGGGAATTGTCGGGTGGCGGCGTTGCCTTACCCGACCAGGAAGACTAAATAATGCGTTGCTGCTCGCGAGCCATCCGCTTTTTCCGCGCATCGCACGGTTCCGGACAATCGCACACTTTTTCCATTCCGATGGAAGAGATGCCTCCGCAACTGCCCTGAATGCTTTTACGCTTGATGATCCAGCCTAAGGACATGCCGAAGATCACCAGCACAAACACTGCAAAGGTCGCCAGAAAGGTCAGCATAATCAGCCTCCGAAATCATCGAGCATGATATTCTCATCTTCCACGCCAAGATCTTTTAGCATCTTAATCACGGCCGCGTTCATCATTGGTGGACCACACATATAGAACTCGCAGTCTTCCGGTGCCGGGTGCTGTTTGAGGTAATTTTCATACAGCACGTTGTGGATGAAGCCCGTATAGCCTGTCCAGTTATCTTCCGGCTGCGGATCGGATAACGCCACATGGAAGGTAAAGTTAGGGTTATCACGTGCCAGTTGTTCAAACTCATCGTCATAGAACATTTCGCGCAGTGAACGCGCTCCGTACCAGAAGCTGATCTTGCGCTTGCTGCCAAGTCGTTTGAGCTGGTCAAAGATATGCGAACGCATCGGCGCCATACCCGCTCCGCCGCCGATAAAGACCATCTCCGCGTCAGTATCTTTGGCAAAGAATTCGCCGAACGGGCCGGAAATCGTCACTTTGTCGCCAGGCTTGAGGGACCAGATATAGGATGACATGACGCCAGGGGGGGCATCAGGCACATTCGGTGGCGGCGTGGCGATACGCACGTTGAGCATAATAATGCCCTTCTCTTCCGGGTAGTTAGCCATGGAATAGGCGCGGAGCGCGGGCTCTTTTACCTCGGAAACAAAGCGGAAGAGGTTAAATTTATCCCAGTCGGCCCGGTACTCTTCGGGCACGTCGAAGTCAGCATACGCGACGGTGTGTGCCGGACATTCAATCTGGATATACCCACCCGCACGGAACGGGACGCTCTCCCCTTCAGGGACACGCAGCTTGAGCTCTTTAATGAACGTGGCTTTGTTATCGTTAGAGATAACTTCGCACTCCCATTTTTTCACGCCGAAGATCTCCTCCGGCAGCTCAATCTTCATGTTCTGGCGCACAGCGACCTGGCACGCCAGACGGCATCCCTCTTTCGCTTCACGCTTCGTAATATGCGACAGTTCCGTTGGCAGAATATCACCGCCGCCCTCTTTCACCGTCACACGGCACTGGCCACAGGAGCCACCGCCGCCACAGGCAGACGAGACAAAAATCCCGTTGCCGGAGAGCGTGTTAATCAGCTTATCCCCTGCCGGGGTACGGATCTGATTCTGCGGATCGTCATTGATATCAATGATCACATCCCCGGAATTGACCAGCTTCGCACGCGCCGCCAGGATCAGCCCTGACAGCACCAGTACTATCAGCGTGAACATCACCACGCCAAGAATAATTTCCATTTGTTAGCCCTTATAGCTGCACACCGGAGAAGGACATAAAGCCCAACGCCATCAGGCCGGTGGTGATAAAGGTGATCCCTAAGCCACGAAGCCCCGCAGGTACGTTGGCATATTTCATTTTTTCACGGATCCCCGCCATGGTAACAATCGCCAGCATCCAGCCGATACCGGAACCGAAGCCATACACAACCGATTCACTGAAGTTGTAATCACGCTGAACCATAAAGGAAACACCGCCAAAAATGGCGCAGTTCACGGCGATCAGCGGCAGGAAGATCCCCAGCGCGTTGTACAGCGACGGGAAGTATTTATCGAGGATCATCTCCAGGATCTGAACAAGCGCCGCAATCACTCCGATAAAGGTGATGAAGTTCAGGAAGCTAAGATCAACCCCCTCCACCAGCGCGCCATCGCGCAGCACGAAGTTGAATACCAGGTTGTTAATCGGAACGGAAAGCCCCAGCACAACGGTAACTGCCACGCCCAGACCAAATGCCGTCGATACCTTTTTAGAAACGGCAAGGAACGTACACATGCCCAGGAAGAAAGCGAGCGCCATGTTTTCAACAAACACCGCGCGCACAAATAAACTCAGGTAATGAGCCATTGTCGGTTACTCCTTTTCCTGCTGTTCAGGCTTCAACGTACGAATCAGCCAGATCAGCAAACCGATAATGAAAAATGCGCTTGGGGCCAGCAGGAACAGGCCGTTCGGCAGATACCAGCCGCCGTTCTGTACCGTATCCAACACCGGAATGCCAAACAGCTTGCCGCTGCCAATAAGTTCGCGCAGGAAACCAACCGTCAACAGGATTACGCCGTAACCCAGGCCGTTGCCGATACCGTCCATAAAGCTCGCCAGCGGCGGCATTTTCATCGCATAGGCTTCAGCACGCCCCATCACGATACAGTTGGTGATAATCAGGCCGACAAACACCGAAAGCTGCTTCGAGGTTTCATAGGCGAAGGCGCGCAGGAGCTGATCGACCACGATCACCAGCGAGGCGATGATCGCCATCTGCACGATGATCCTTACGCTGTTGGGTATGTGGTGGCGGATCATTGAGATAAACATGCTGGAAAACGCTGTCACCAGCGTTACCGCCAGCGTCATGACCACCGCCGTTTCCAGCTTGGTGGTGACCGCCAGCGCCGAGCACACCCCCAGCACCTGAAGCGTTATCGGGTTATTGGCTAACAGCGGGCCAATCAGCACCTTTTTAACTTCTTTCAGTTCACCCGTATCAGCCATTATTCAGCGCTCCTTCACGTACATTCTTCAGGAAGGGACCAAAGCCCAGTTCACCCATCCAGAAATCAAAGCTGTGCTGCACACCGTTTGAGGTGAGCGTGGCGCCGGAAAGGCCATCAACGGCAAATTCATCGCCGGGACGCGCGCCCCCTTTTACCACCTTCAGCGCAGGCTGGCCGTTGTCGTCGAGCACTTTTTTACCAACAAACTGTGCCCGCCAGTTAGGGTTCTCAACTTCGCCCCCCAGCCCCGGCGTTTCGCCCTGATCGTAATAAGTAATGCCTTTAACCGTACGGCCGTCGGTATCCAGCGCCACAAAGGCGTACATCATTGACCATAAACCGTTGCCATAGATGGGCAACACGATTTTCTGAATGCGTTTTTGCTCGTCACGGACGAGGTAAATCTCCGCGACATTGCTGCGGCGCTTAATGCCTGCCGGATCCTGCGAGGCGTCAAGCGTGGTGCTCATTTGCGGATCTTTTAGCGCCAGCGCCTGGTTGTATTTCGCCGGGTCTTTATCCATTAACTCCCCGGTTTTTAAATCCACCAGCCGTGCGGTAATACGTTCGGCAAACACCGCTGCGACGTCATCCTTCGTCATGCCTTCCTGTATCAGTCCAGCCACGGCCAGGATGTTACGCTGTTTATCCAGCGCTCGTTGTTCCTGCTGGAGAGGTTTTAACCCTACGGCAGAACCGGCCACGACAATAGAACAAACCAGACACAGTACCAGCACCACCAGCAGCGTTTTGCTGATGCTGTCGTTATTTTTGATCTCAGCCACGCGCCTTCCTCCGCTTAATGTTGGCGCGCACGACCAGGTAGTCGAACAGCGGCGCAAACAGATTGGCAAACAGAATGGCCAACATCATCCCTTCCGGATAAGCCGGGTTGACCACGCGAATCAGTACACACATCACCCCAATGAGCGCGCCGTAACACCATTTACCTCTGTCGGTAAACGAAGCCGAGACGGGATCGGTGGCCATGAACATCATGCCAAACGCAAAGCCCCCCAGCACGAGGTGCCAGTACCACGGCATGGAGAACATCGGGTTTGTGTCTGAACCAATGAAGTTGAAAAGCGTGGCGGTGAGTACCATCCCGAGCATGACGCCAGCGACAATGCGCCAGGACGCCACGCGGCCAAAGAGGATGATGGCCCCGCCGATCAAAATCATCAGGGTAGACACTTCACCGATGGAGCCTGGAATATTGCCGATAAACGCATCAAACCAGGTGACAGGCTGTCCGGTTGCATTATTGACCAGCGTTTCGCCGCCGCCAGCCGCCCACTGTGAAAGTGGCGTCGCGCCGGAGAATCCGTCTGCTGCCGTCCACACCAGGTCGCCCGAGATTTGCGCCGGATAAGCAAAGAACAGGAACGCGCGTCCTGCCAGCGCCGGGTTGAGGAAGTTGCGTCCGGTCCCGCCGAAGATCTCCTTGGCAATCACCACGCCAAAGCTGATCCCCATCGCCGCCTGCCAGAGCGGCAGCGTTGGCGGAACAATCAGCGCAAACAGAATAGAGGTAACAAAGAAGCCCTCGTTGATCTCATGTTTGCGAATAATGGCGAACAGCACCTCCCAGAAACCGCCCACGATAAAGACAGTCATATAGATGGGGAGGAAGAAGACAGCGCCCAGCGTCATCATGCTGATCCAGCCGGCATCTGCCGCAAAGCTCACCCCCAGCGACTGTGCCAGACGATAGTGCCAGTCAGACTGAATCACCTGCGCCAGCTGCTCTGCATCATACATATGGTGCAGCGCCGGAATAGTTTGCAACCCAACGTTATACATCCCCCAGAACATGGCCGGGAAGACCGCAAACCAGACCAGAATCATCATTCGCTTGAGGTCGATGGCGTCGCGAACGTGCGCCGGGCCTTTCGTTACCAGACCCGGCGTGTAGAAAATGGTCGTTGTCGCTTCATACAGCGGGTAGTACTTTTTGAGCTTCCCTTCGGTAAAGTGCGGCTCAATTTTTTCAAAGAGGTGTTTTAAGCCCATGTTTATCCTTCCTGCTCAATGCGGGTTAACACCTCGCGCAATACGGGTCCATATTCGTATTTACCTGGACACACATAGGTACACAGCGCCAGATCTTCTTCGTCCAGCTCCAGACAGCCCAGCGCCTGGGCACCGTCGGTATCACCGGCCAGGAGATCCCGCAGCAGCACGGTGGGCAGAATATCCAGCGGCATCACGCGTTCGTAGTTGCCAATCGGAACCATGGCGCGCTCACCGCCGTTGGTGCTGGTGGAGAAGTTAAACAGCTTATGACGCAGGAAGTGGCCGAGCGTGGTGCGGGTTACCGAGTATTTTTCTGCGCCAGGCAGTACCCAGCCGAACAGCTCTTTATCGCGTCCTTCAAGCACCACACTCACCTGAAGATGGAAACGACCCAGCCAGGCCATCGGGCCTGTCGCGTGCCTGCCGCTCAGCACCGAACCGGAAATAATACGGTTTTCACCCTCTTTCGTTTCGCCAGCCAACAGCGCCGTCAGGTCAGCCCCAAGCAGCGTGCGAACCAGACGCGGTTGGGTTGCCTGAGGGCCGCCGATGGCAATAATGCGTTCTGCGCACAGCTCACCCGTGGTGAACAGCTTACCGATAGCGATCACGTCCTGATAATTAAGATGCCAGACCTGTTTCGTCAGGCTTACCGGCTCCAGGAAATGAATATGCGTTCCCACCAGCCCCGCCGGATGCGGGCCGGCAAATTCATTAAAGGCCACCTGCCCTTGCGGATGACCGCCCAGCTTACCGCCGCAGGCCTGGCAGACATGCACTTTGCCCGGCGTCAGGCGTGTTAACACGGTGAGGCCGGCATCGAAAGCTTTTCGTTCCGCCAGGATAAGAGGCTGCGGATCTGCGCTGAGCGGGTTGGTGTCGATGGCCGTAACGAAGATAGCGGCCGGCACAGTGCCTGGCACGGGCGTTTTGCTATAGGGCCGCGTGCGAAGCGCCGTCCACAGTCCCGACTCCAGCAGTTGCGTCTGCACCACGTCGTGGCTGAGGGTGGCGAGATCGGCGGCGTTAAAACGCGCAAATTCGCGTTTCTCATCACCTTCAATTTGAATAACAACCGATTGCAGGACGCGACGCTCACCACGATGGATGGCAACAACGGTGCCGCTGGCTGGGGCTGTAAACATAACGCCAGGATTTTTTTTATCCTCGAAGAGTGCCTGGCCTTTTATTACGCGATCGCCTTCCTGTACCAGCATCGCAGGACGCATGCCCACGTAATCATCACCTACAATGGCGACATGATGAATACTGGCGCCGGTGGTAACGTGCTGTTCAGGCACGCCAGAGATTGGCAGATCGAGTCCTTTTCTGATTCTAAACATGTGGTTAGCAGGTATCCATGAACAACAATCCAGAGAGGCCGGAGTGTACCATTTTAGGCCCTGCCAGGGGCAGCAAATCCGCCGTCTGGCGCGCCGAAATGCGAGCTATTGCGCAAAGTTCCTGGAGTCAGGACAATGTGAATGGGTTATAAAGTAAAACTAATTTGTAAACGCAAAGGTTGGCTCTTGCGAAAATCTCCATCGGTGCTAATGTGAGCGCTCCTGTCCAGATTAGTCTGATTTCGGGTGTCTTTTGCCGTTCTGGCAAGTTGGTCATTGTTTTATCAAGGAACCAGTAGTATGCGTAAAATCGCATTGTTCATTGCGATGCTTCTGATACCGTGCATGTCGTTTGCCGGGCTGCTTGGCAGTAATAGTTCAACGACGCCGATCAGTAAAGAGTATAAACAGCAGTTGATGGGATCCCCGGTTTATATTCAAATCTTCAAGGAAGAGCGCACACTCGATCTGTTTGTCAAAATGGGCGAGACGTATCAGCTGCTCGATAGCTACAAAATCTGTAACTATTCTGGCGGGCTGGGGCCGAAACAGCGGCAGGGTGACTTCAAAAGTCCGGAAGGGTTTTACAACGTTCAGCGTAACCAGCTAAAACCGGACAGCCGCTTCTATAAAGCGATTAACATCGGTTTCCCCAATGCCTTCGACCGTGCGCACGGTTACGAAGGGAAATACCTGATGATCCACGGCGCCTGCGTGTCTGTCGGCTGTTATGCGATGACGGATTCCGGCATTGATGAAATCTTCCAGTTTGTCACGGGCGCACTGGTCTTCGGTCAGCCGAATGTTCAGGTCAGCATCTATCCGTTCCGTATGACGGATGCGAACATGGCACGCCATAAGTACTCTGTTTACACAGATTTCTGGAAACAGCTAAAACCGGGCTATGACTACTTCGAGCAGACCCATAAGCCGCCGGTGGTGTCCATCGTCAATGGCCGTTACGTGGTGAGTAAACCGCTCAGCCATGAAGTGGTTCAGCCGCAGCTGGCGTCAAATTACGCGGTCCCCGAGACAAAATAGCGCCCACTCGCCTGGCATGATCTTTTGCCAGGTTTCGTTGCCCGTCAGTGGCTGCGTTGCAATGACAGTGACCACATCGTTCGGTGTGGTCTCCTTCTGAAAATCAATTTCCACATCCTGATCGAGCAGCGTGGCGACGCCAAACGGCGCACGTCGGGTGATCCAGAACAGATTTGTCGAGCAGAACGCCATCACGTAGCGCCCGTCAGACAGCAGCATATTAAAGACGCCCTTCTCGCGTAACTCAGACGCCAGTGACGCTATGTATTTAAAAACGGCGGTCATGTTGCCGGGCGTACGGGGGTAGCGCTCGGTCAGCTTGTGCAGCAGCCAGCAAAATGCTTTTTCGCTGTCCGTTTCACCGACAGGACGAAAATTGCCGGTTTCCAGTGATTTATAGCCCGAGAGCTGCCCGTTGTGCGCGTAGGTCCAGTTACGGCCCCACAGTTCACGGGTAAACGGATGGGTATTTTCCAGCGCCACTTCGCCGCGATTGGCCTGGCGAATATGCGCGATCACCGAACAGGATTTAATAGGATAGTCCTGCACCAGTCTGGCAATGGGTGAGTTAAAGCTGGGCTGTGGATCTTTAAACGTGCGGCATCCTTTGCCTTCGTAGAAGGTAATGCCCCAGCCGTCTTTATGCGGCCCGGTTCCTCCACCGCGCTGAACCAGCCCGGTAAAACTAAAGCAGATATCGGTTGGCACATTGGCGCTCATCCCGAGCAGTTCGCACATAGATCACCTCCACAACAGCGGGGGGCACCGGCGCCCCCCAGCGAAGTCTTACTTAACCATCTCTTTTTCGATCAATTGGATCAGGATGTGGATCACTTTGATGTGAATTTCCTGAACGCGATCGGCATAACCGAAGTGTGGAACGCGGATTTCAATGTCCGCTGTACCGTCCATCTTACCGCCATCTTTCCCGGTCAGGGTGATCACTTTCATGCCCTTCTCACGCGCGGCGGCGATCGCTTTGATCACGTTAGCGGAGTTACCGGACGTGGAGATACCGAGAAGCACATCGCCTTCACGGCCTACGGCTTCAACGTAGCGGGAAAAGATGTGGTCGTAACCAAAGTCGTTGCCTACACAGGAGATGTGGCTCACGTCGGAAATCGCAATCGCCGGGTAGCCCGGACGGTTTTCGCGATAGCGTCCGGTCAGCTCCTCGGCGAAGTGCATGGCGTCACAGTGGGAACCGCCGTTACCGCAGGAGAGCACTTTACCGCCGGCTTTGAAGCTGTCGGCAAGCAGGACCGCCGCGCGCTGAATAGCGTGAATATTGGCATCATCTTTCAGAAAGTTCGCCAGCGTTTCCGCCGCTTCGTTCAGTTCGTTACGAATAAGATCCTGGTACATGAGGATAATCCTTCAGTATTGATGAAATAACACAGTAGAGTGTACCGGATAGCAGTAAAAGCGAGAAGCTAAAGCCATGCGAATCGTCCGGCGTTTTGATTTTTTGTGCCGGCTAAAACGCGAACAATGTGAACCAGGTTGTAATTATTTTGTAAACACATTGCTAAAGGAAATGACATCAACTACAACCATATCATCACAAGTGGTCAGACCTCCTACAAGCAAGGGAGCTTTTCTTTATGATGATTTTGAGCATTCTCGCAACCGTTGTACTGCTCGGTGTGTTGTTCTATCACCGTGTCAGTTTATTCCTGAGTAGCCTGATTCTTCTGGCCTGGACGGCTGCACTTGGCGTCGCTGGCCTGTGGAATATCTGGGTTCTTGTTCCCCTGGCCATCATTTTACTGCCGTTTAACCTGACGCCGATGCGTAAGTCGATGATCTCTGTGCCGGTGTTCAGGGGATTCCGTAAAGTGATGCCGCCGATGTCGCGTACAGAGAAAGAAGCGATTGACGCCGGTACGACCTGGTGGGAAGGCGATCTGTTCCAGGGCAACCCGGACTGGAAAAAGCTTCACAACTATCCACAGCCGCGTCTGACCGCCGAAGAACAGGCCTTTATTGATGGTCCGGTAGAAGAAGCGTGCCGCATGGCAAACGACTTTGCCATCACTCACGAAATGGCCGACCTGCCGCCTGAGCTGTGGGCATACCTGAAAGAGCATCGCTTCTTCGCGATGATCATTAAGAAAGAGTATGGCGGTCTGGAATTCTCCGCTTACGCTCAGGCTCGCGTGCTGCAAAAACTGGCGGGTGTCTCCGGGATCCTGGCGATTACCGTTGGCGTGCCAAACTCCTTAGGCCCGGGCGAGCTGTTACAGCATTACGGTACAGAAGAGCAGAAAGATCACTACCTGCCGCGTCTGGCGCGTGGCCAGGAAATTCCGTGCTTCGCGCTGACCAGCCCGGAGGCGGGCTCTGATGCCGGCGCGATCCCCGATACCGGCGTGGTTTGCATGGGCGAGTGGCAGGGCCAGCAGGTGCTGGGCATGCGCCTGACCTGGAACAAACGTTATATCACCCTCGCGCCTATCGCCACGGTGCTGGGCCTGGCGTTCAAACTCTCTGACCCGGAAAAACTGCTGGGCGGTGAAGAAGATCTGGGCATTACCTGTGCGCTGATCCCAACCTCGACCCCAGGTGTTGAGATTGGTCGCCGTCACTTCCCGCTGAACGTACCGTTCCAGAACGGTCCTACCCGCGGTCAGGATATCTTTGTCCCGATTGATTACATCATCGGTGGCCCGAAAATGGCCGGTCAGGGCTGGCGTATGCTGGTAGAATGTCTGTCTGTGGGCCGCGGCATTACCCTGCCGTCGAACTCAACCGGCGGTCTGAAATCGGTGGCGATGGGGGTTGGGGCTTACGCGCATATCCGCCGTCAGTTCAAAATCTCCATCGGCAAGATGGAAGGTATCGAAGAGCCGCTGGCGCGTATTGCGGGCAATGCCTACGTGATGGACGCCGCAGCCTCGCTGATTACCTACGGAATTATGCTGGGCGAAAAACCCGCCGTGCTGTCGGCAATTGTGAAATACCACTGTACCCACCGTGCACAGCAGTCAATTATTGATGCAATGGATATCGCAGGCGGTAAAGGGATCATGCTCGGTGAAGGCAACTTCCTTGCACGCAGCTATCAGGGTGCGCCGATTGCCATCACCGTGGAAGGGGCAAACATCCTGACCCGTAGCATGATGATCTTCGGCCAGGGCGCCATTCGCTGCCATCCGTACGTGCTGGAAGAGATGGCCGCCGCGCAGAATAACGACGTGGATGCCTTTGACAAGCTGCTGTTCAAACATATCGGTCACGTGGGCAGCAATGAAGTGCGCAGCTTCTGGCTCGGCCTGACGCGCGGCCTCACCAGCGCGACGCCGACCAGCGATGCGACTAAACGTTATTACCAGCACCTGAACCGCCTGAGCGCTAACCTGGCCCTGCTGTCTGACGTCTCGATGGCCGTTCTTGGCGGAAGCCTGAAGCGTCGCGAGCGCATCTCTGCCCGTCTGGGCGACGTGCTGAGCCAGATCTTCCTGGCCTCTGCGGTTCTAAAACGCTACGACGACGAAGGCCGTCAGGAAGCGGATCTGCCGCTGGTGCACTGGGGTGTACAGGATGCGCTGTATCAGGCAGAACAGGCTATTGACGACCTGCTGGCGAACTTCCCGAACCGCTTTGTGGCAGGTGCCCTGCGCGTGGCGATCTTCCCGACCGGTCGTCATTACCTGGCGCCGTCTGACAAGCTGGATCATAAAGTGGCGAAGATCCTTCAGGTTCCGAGCGCAACCCGCTCCCGTATTGGCCGCGGCCAGTATCTGGCCCCTACCCCGCATAACCCTGTCGGCCTGCTGGAAGAGGCGCTGCTGGACGTGATGGCCGCCGACCCGATTCACCAGAAGATCTGCAAACAGCTGGGCAAAAATCTGCCGTTTACACGACTGGATGAGCTGGCAAAACAGGCCCTGGCGGGTGGCATCATCGACAACAGCGAAGCTGCGATTCTGGTGAAAGCCGAAGAGAGCCGTCTGCGCAGTATTAACGTGGATGATTTCGAACCGGAAGAGCTGGCGACACAGCCGGTAAAGCTGCCGGAGAAGCACCGCAAACCTGAAGCCGCATAAGACGTTCAGCGTCCATCAACCCCGCTCCGTGCGGGGTTTTTTAATGCCACATTTTCTCGTAATGACGTGCTACAGTGTCAAAAAGCGATCTTTTAAGGAGTCGGTATCGTGCCTGGTTTGAAGATTTCTGTTTTGCAGCAGCCTTTAGTTTGGATGGACGGCCCCGCCAACCTTCGCCATTTCGATCGCCAGCTCGAAGAGATTAGCGGTCGCGATGTGATTGTCCTGCCGGAGATGTTCACCACGGGTTTTGCGATGGAGGCTGCAAAACAGTCGATGCCGCAGGACGAGGTTGTGGCCTGGATGCACGCCAAAGCGCAGGAGACAAACGCGCTGATTGCCGGTAGCGTCGCCCTCCAGACCGAACGCGGGCCGGTTAACCGCTTCCTGCTGGTCGAGCCAGAGGGAAAGGTGCATTTCTACGATAAGCGCCACCTGTTCCGCATGGCGGATGAACATCAACATTATGAAGCCGGAAGCGAACGCGTGGTATTTGAATGGCGTGGCTGGCGTATTCTGCCGCTGGTCTGCTATGACCTGCGCTTCCCGGTGTGGTCGCGCAACCGCAACGATTATGACCTGGCGTTGTACGTCGCCAACTGGCCCGCCCCACGCTCCCTGCACTGGCAGGCTTTACTGACCGCGCGCGCGATTGAAAATCAGGCTTATGTCGTTGGCTGTAACCGCGTAGGAACGGACGGCAACGGGCATCACTATCGCGGTGACAGCCGGGTGATCAGTCCGCAGGGTGAGATTATTGCCACCGCCGAGCCGCATCAGGCAACACGAATTGACGCTGAGATCTCGTTAACGGCGTTAAAGGAGTATCGGGAGAAGTTTCCGGCCTGGCAGGATGCAGATCAGTTTACGATCGGATAAACGCAACCCGCGATGTTACCTGGCTTATCGCCTTGCGTAACATCAGGGAAAAGCAGAAATGAAAAAGGCCCACGTTATAAATAACGTGGGCCCGAATAGTGGCGGAACGGACGGGACTCGAACCCGCGACCCCCTGCGTGACAGGCAGGTATTCTAACCGACTGAACTACCGCTCCACTGTTCCCGTTTGGGGAACGAGGCGAATATTACGGTTTGCCTCTGAACTCGTCAACGCTTTTTCTTAACTTTTGAATCGTTTGCTGCAAAAACCACCCAAACGATGAATTAACAAACGTTTCGGCACCTTTTCAGGCGCGCCACAGACAGCTCCCGCCCTTCTTCTGCACCAAATCAAGACGAGACTCGTGATTCATCAACTCTTCATCACTGGCTAAAACGACCCGTAAGCGATTCGCCTGACGCACAATGCGCTGAATTCCCCCTTCATCTCGCGTCTGCTGGGATTCATTTTCCATACTGAATTTCATCGACGTTTGCCCGCCGGTCATGGTCAGGTAGACATCGGCCAGGATCTGGGCATCGAGCAACGCGCCGTGCAGCGTTCGCTTGGTGTTGTCTATCTCATAGCGAGAGCACAGGGCATCAAGGCTGTTACGCTTGCCGGGGAACATCTTCCTTGCCAGCGCCAGGCTATCCGTGACTTTACAGAACGTATTCGTCTTCGGAATATCACGGTTGAGCTTGCTGAACTCATAGTCCATAAAGCCGATATCGAACGACGCGTTATGAATGACAAGTTCCGCACCTCTGATGTAGTCGAGAAATTCATCTGCGACGTCGGCAAAGGTGGGCTTATCCAGCAAAAACTCATCGGCAATTCCGTGAACGCCGAACGCTTCCGGGTCCACCAGCCGATCGGGTTTAAGGTAAACGTGGAAGTTGTTGCCCGTAAGGCGACGGTTCACCACTTCAACGGCACCAATCTCAATGATTTTATGCCCTTCGTAGTGGGCGCCAATCTGGTTCATACCGGTGGTTTCGGTATCGAGAACAATCTGGCGAGTAATTGCAGTGCTCATAGCGGTCATTTATGTCAGACTTATCGTTTTACTGAACGTTTCAAATACAGGAAGTCTACCAGAGATGCGTAAACAGGTAGAAATTTTCACCGATGGATCTTGTCTCGGTAACCCAGGGCCCGGCGGCTATGGTGCCATTATGCGCTATCGCCAGCATGAAAAAACCTTTAGTGAAGGCTATTTCCTGACCACCAACAACCGCATGGAGTTGATGGCGGCCATCGTGGCGCTGGAAGCGTTAAAAGAACATTGCGACGTGGTGCTGAGTACCGACAGCCAGTATGTCCGCCAGGGCATTACCCAATGGATCCACAACTGGAAAAAACGCGGCTGGAAAACGGCAGAGAAAAAACCGGTCAAGAATGTCGATCTCTGGAAGCGTCTTGATGCCGCCCTCGGACAGCACGAAATCAAATGGGAGTGGGTAAAGGGGCACGCCGGTCATCCTGAAAACGAACGCTGTGACGAGCTGGCTCGCGCGGCGGCATCCAACCCAACCCGTGAGGATGCAGGTTATCAACCTGAATCCTGATCACGGTTTTTTGTATTGCCGCGTGGCCCCCACGGTCTGGCGGATCCGCGTTTTTGATTTGCTTTGCTTCATTGGGTTTAGCGTAAGGGGGATCGTCCTCTTACGCGCGACAATAAATTGCATGCAGCCCAGCGCGGGTAAATGGGTGCTTAATAAAACCCCGCCTTTACGCGTCCAGGGGATGACCTGAAAACCCCCATAGCTCAGCACTTCGAAATTTAACAGTGAAAGCCAGTCCAGCTGGCGCATAATGGTAAACATCCTGCTGTTATAGGGCGGCGTGCGGCGCAGAACGGGCGTCAGTTTACGTAGCCCCATCAGACTCAGCGGATTAAAACCGCTCAGGATCAGCCAGCCGTCATCAATCAAAACGCGGTCGGCTTCCCGCAGCAGACGATGGGGATCGCTGCACCAGGGCAGCGTATGGGCGAGCAGACAGGCATCAATGGATTTTTCCGCAAACGGCAAATGCAGCGGATCCGCTTTCACCTGAAACGGGGAGCCATTAAGCGATACGCTAACCTGATGCGAGATAGCGCAGCTTTCGGTATTGATTTCTGCGCTCAGATTGCCAATCTTAAGCAGGTGAAAACCATACATTTTCGCGAGCCAGGGTTTAAGCTGAAGCTCTAAGGCCTCGCGATAATATTCACCCCAGGGCAACTCTGCCCAACGTTCCGGTGGTGCGACAGTCTGAGGTATCCTTGCCGGTTTCATCAAAACACCCGCCACGCTATAAGAGGTAATGCATGAATCTTATCAGTATTTCCGCCTTTCAGGACAATTACATCTGGGTTTTAGTCGACGACGATCGCAGATGCATCATTGTTGATCCAGGCGAATCCGCACCGATCCTGCACGCGATAAAAGAAAACGGCTGGCAGCCTGAAGCGATCCTACTTACCCATCACCATCACGATCATGTCGGCGGTGTTCCCGATCTCCTTGCGCGCTATCCTCATCTTCCCGTCTACGGACCGGCAGAGACACAGGATAAGGGTACGACGCAAGTTGTCGAAGAAGGCGAAAGTATCCTCATCCTCGGGTGGGAGTTTTCCGTATTTGCTACGCCAGGTCACACTTCCGGTCATCTCTGTTTCTACAGCAAACCTTATCTGTTTTGTGGCGACACGCTGTTTTCTGGCGGCTGTGGAAGGCTGTTTGAAGGCACGCCAGAACAGATGTATCAATCTTTACAAAAAATTAATGCGCTTCCAGCCGACACCGTAATTTGTTGCGCACATGAGTATACATTAGGGAATATGAAGTTTGCTGCAAGCGTGCTGCCTGTGGATCGGGCGATTCAGGATTATTACCTGAAAGTGAAGGAGTTACGTGCAAAAAACCAAAAAACACTCCCCGTAATTCTGAAAAATGAACGACAAATTAATTTATTTTTAAGAACTGATGATGTTGATTTAATTAATAAAATTAATCAAGAAACAAATTTGTTACAACCTGAAGCGCGATTTGCATGGTTAAGGTCAAAGAAAGATAACTTCAGATAATTGCGGGTTGCCTTTTCAAAATTTCGCCGTTATCATCGCTCGTCTTTTAAGCAACTATTGACACACACATGAAGGCAAAAGCGATATTACTCGCCTCTGTCCTGCTTGTAGGTTGCCAGTCACAAAACGGCAGCAACGTACAACAGCACGCACAGAGCCTTTCTGCGGCTGGTCAAGGGGAAGCAGGGAAGTTTACGAGTCAGGCGCGATGGTTGGACGATGGGACATCCTTCGCGCAGGAACAAGACTTGTGGGCCTCTATTGGCGACGAGCTAAAGATGGGAATTCCGGAAAACAGCCGGATTCGCGAACAGAAACAGAAGTATTTGAGAAATAAGAGCTATCTCCACGATGTAACATTACGGGCAGAGCCGTATATGTACTGGATAGCCGGGCAAGTTAAGAAACGTAACATGCCTATGGAACTGGTACTACTACCCATAGTGGAGAGCGCTTTTGACCCGCACGCGACGTCTGGCGCCAATGCAGCAGGCATCTGGCAGATCATTCCGAGCACAGGGCGAAATTATGGTTTAAAGCAGACCCGCAACTACGATGCGCGTCGTGATGTTGTCGCTTCAACGACAGCCGCTCTCGACATGATGCAACGTCTGAACAAGATGTTTGACGGCGACTGGTTATTGACTGTCGCGGCGTATAACAGTGGTGAAGGTCGTGTACTGAAGGCAATGAAAGCGAATAAAGCGCGTGGAAAATCCACAGACTTCTGGTCGCTCTCACTGCCACAGGAAACAAAGATTTACGTACCGAAAATGCTGGCACTGAGTGACATTCTCAAGAACAGCAAACGTTACGGTGTACAACTGCCAACACCAGACGAAAGTCGTGCACTGGCGCGTGTCCGCCTCAGCAGCCCGGTTGATATTCAACAGGTTGCCGATATGACGGGTATGTCGGTAAGTAAGCTTAAAACCTTTAATGCAGGTGTTAAAGGCTCCACGCTGGGTGCTAGTGGCCCACGCTATGTGATGGTTCCGCAGAAACATGCGGAACAGTTACGAGAGTCTTTAGCTTCGGGTGAAATCGCAGCCGTTCAGTCCACGCTGATCGCTGATACGTCGCCTGTAAGCAGCCGCAGCTATAAGGTGCGTTCAGGTGATACGCTTTCAGGTATTGCATCACGTCTTGGCGTGAATGCGAAAGATCTCCAGCAGTGGAATAATCTGCGCGGATCTGGTCTGAAAGTGGGTCAAACGCTGAACGTAGGTGCAGGTAGCAGCGCACAGCGTCTCGCTAAAAACAGCGATAGCATTACCTATCGCGTACGTAAAGGCGACTCGCTGTCCAGTATTGCTAAGCGTCACGGCGTAAACATCAAAGATGTGATGCGCTGGAACAACGATACTGACAACCTGCAACCTGGCGACCAGCTGACGTTGTTTGTGAAAAACAGCGCTACGCCAGATTCCTGATAGTACGTTCGCTTGTTAAAAAGGCACCGATTCCCCTCGGTGCCTTTTTTGTTTATCCTGCTTTTTGCGCTTCAGCCATAATGGTGTCGCTAGTAAACGAACCATCGTCATGCAGCTCAAAGTACGCCTTCACATCAGCAGAGGCGCTCTCCTGGTACAATCGGATCGCCTGAGTTAATGCCTCGGGGGTGCGCATCCGCGCAATCCATGACGCAAACTCCAGCGGCAAACGGTCGGTTATCAATGAGCGTGAAATCAAGCCGGCTTCGGTGATAAACGTAAGCCACTCTCCACTGGAGTAGTTTTGCACGTGCGAGGTATCACGCAGCGCTTCAACCGTCTGGAGCCAGATATTTCGTACCGGATGTCCGGGAGACATCACGTCCATGATGATGAAGATTCCGCCCGGTTTGAGTACGCGTTTCACTTCCCGTAATGCCTGCCCCACATCATGCCAGTGGTGTGCAGAGTAACGGCTAATCACAACCTCAAACGATGCATCCTCAAAGGGTAATGATTCAGCGTAGCCCTGGCGCGTCGTGACGTTATTCAGTCCTTTCGCTTTCGCCGCTTCAGCGACCACATCGAGCATCTGGCTCGATAAGTCATACGCCGTCACCTGAGCAACCTGCTCTGCGGCGGTAAAACTGGCATGCCCTGCCCCGCAGCCTAAGTCCAGCACGTGCGCGTCAGGAAACGCGGCGAGCCGCTCGCCGAGACGCACCAGGTCGCGGCCAGAGGCGTGCACGGCGCTGCTCAGGTAGGCACTTGCCTGCGAACCAAACTGTTTTTCGACGTTGTCATGATGGGAGTGTGTTGTTGTCATGTTGCTGTCCTTTTATGGGTTAAAAAATAAAGGGCAGCACCCGCACAGGCCTGCCCCACGGCAGACCTGACGCACCATTATTTATCAGGTTTGCCGGGACTGAATTCAACTAGTAGAGGATTATGATCGGAGGCGCGCGTCACCAGAACGGAGGCGTCGTGCACGCTTAAACCCCGATAGAAGACAAAATCGAGAGGACGACCAAACGCTTTCTTGCGCTGGTCATCGTTAAAACGAACTTCACGCAGCGACATTTCACGCGCGAAGCGGTACAACGCGTTCATACGCGGACGGCTCCAGGCATTGAAGTCCCCTGCCATAATGATCGGCCCACTGTGATGAGCAATCTGATCGCCAATGGGAAGTAACTGCTTACTGTACACATCAACACCGAGGCTGAAGTTCACCGCATGAATGTTTACCACCATCAGCAGACGGGTGTCGGGCAACGGATAGACTGTGACCAGCGCCGATTTTGCCAGACGCAGGATCGGCTCACGTTCACGCAGCGGGCAGCAATAGACCGGATGTGCGGCTGAAAGGGTCATCACCCCAGAAGGATGCTGTGGCAGAACAAAGGCAGGCACCTGATCGGCTGCAAGATAGTTTGTCGTTGCAAACCTGACCAGCTCAGGCGTGGTTTGCGCCTCCTGTAACAGAACCAGATGCGCATCCTTACCAAAATTTTGAAGTACGGATAACCACTCCGCACGCTGTTGTTTAAAGATGTTCCACACCAGTACGCGAATTTTTTCGTCACTGCTTAATGGCGTACCCGCTGGTAATGCCTGACCCAGGCTCGCAAACGACCCCGGAGGCAAGATCCTCTCCGCGGGCATTCCGGCAACATAACGCATGGCATAGGTATTTTTTCGCACTTTTGGAAACGGCCTCTGTAACATGAACCAGCCCGGAAAACGGACTGGTTCTAATGTTATAGGGATTTTAGGTCACACTTTCAACGCAATTACTGAGAAACCGCTTTCCAGTTTTGTAAGCAAGCACTTACTGATACTTACCCAAGCGCGACACGAGCGGGTTTATCAAGCCGTCCACTCAGACCAATAAGGAGGAAAGCGACAAGCACAATTACCGCACCAATCCATGGCGTTTGGGTTAATCCAACGTGTTCAACCGTCTGCCCGCCGATAACCGATCCGAGTGCGATGCCGATATTGAATGCGGCGATATTCAGGCCGGATGCGACATCCACCGCATTGGGCGTATAGCGTTCGGCTTTCTGTACAACATAGACCTGCAATCCCGGTACGTTACCAAACGCGAATATTCCCATAACCAACACGGTTACCAGCGCGGCGTATTGTATCGACGCGGTGAACTGGAAAATCATCAGCAGGACAACCAGCGCGGCGAAAATGAATTTTAGCGCCGGTACCGCACCATGCTTATCTGCAAGCTTGCCGCCCCAGATATTGCCGATTGCGACGGAGATACCGTAGCCCAGTAAAATCCAGCTCACTGCGCCCGGAGAAAAACCAGCCAGCTCCTGCATCATCGGTGCAAGGAAGGTGAACGCAGTGAACACACCTCCATAACCCAGAGCCGTAACGGCATAGATCAGCAGCAGGCGCGGGTGTGTGAGAACCTTAACCTGATCGCTCAGGCTGGCGCTCGCGCGCCCCGGAATACTGGAGGGTACCAGCAGCAGGCTGGCTACCAGAGCAATCACGCCCAACAGCGATACCGCGAGGAAGGTTTCTCGCCAGCCAAAATGTTGCCCAATAAACGTTCCTAACGGCACGCCGGTGACCAGCGCAACGGTTAAGCCGCCAAACAAAATCGCAATGGCTGACGCCGCTTTCTCTTTTGGCACCAGGCTGGTTGCAATCGTGGAACCGATGGAGAAAAAGACACCGTGCGCGAGGCCAGTCAGCAAACGGGCAATGACCAGCGTGGTGTAGTCCGAAGCCTGCCACGCCAGAATATTGCCGGCGGTGAAGAGCACCATCAGGGCAACTAACAGTTTTTTACGCGCAAAGCGCCCAGTCAATGCGGTCAGCACAGGCGCCCCAACAGCGACGCCTAACGCGTAAATAGATACCAGCAGCCCGGCAGAAGGCAGCGAAATGGCGAGTTGTTCAGCAATGGTGGGAACAAGTCCTACAATAACAAATTCGGTCGTGCCAATTGCGAAGGCACTGATCGTCAGGGCAAGAAGCGCCAGTGGCATAAATACTCCGTCTCTTCAGGATTATGATGACAGGCAGTATGCGCCAGTGTTTAAATAACAAAAATGGTTAGAATCTCAATAGAATTTTGCGGATGATGCAATAATGAAAGCCACATCGGAAGAACTGACTATCTTTGTTGCCGTTGTTGAAAGCGGCAGCTTCAGCCGTGCGGCCGAACAGCTCGGGCAGGCGAACTCCGCCATCAGCCGCTCGGTGAAAAAGCTGGAGATGAAGCTCGGAGTGAGTCTGCTTAATAGGACAACGCGGCAGCTCAGCCTGACGGAAGAAGGTGAACGTTATTTTCGACGCGTGCAGTCCGTTTTGCAGGAGATGGCGGCGGCAGAAACGGAAATAATGGAATCGCGCAGCACCCCGCGCGGATTGCTGCGCATTGATGCGGCGACGCCGGTTGTGCTTCATTTTCTGGTGCCGTTAATCAAGCCATTCCGGGAGCGTTATCCGGAGATGACTCTGTCCCTGGTCTCCTCCGAGACGTTTATTAACCTGATTGAGCGTAAAGTTGATGTGGCGATCCGCGCGGGAACCCTGACGGATTCAAGTTTACGCGCTCGCCCTCTGTTCACCAGCTATCGCAAAATTATCGCGTCACCGCAATATATTGCAGAGCATGGCAAACCGGAGACCGTTGAGGAGCTGAAGCAGCACCTGTGCCTGGGCTTTACGGAACCTGTCTCGCTGAACACCTGGCCCGTAGCCTGTCATGACGGACAACTTCATGAGATCACCTGCGGACTTTCGTCTAATAGCGGAGAAACGCTGAAACAGCTTTGTCTTGAAGGAAATGGGATCGCCTGTTTATCAGACTATATGATTGATAAGGAAATAGCTGCGGGTCAGCTTGTAGAACTGATGGCTGACAAACGCTTACCTGTAGAGATGCCTTTTAGCGCAGTGTATTACAGTGACAGAGCGGTAAGTACGCGCATACGCGCTTTTATCGACTTCCTTAGCGAACATATAAAAACAGCTCCCGGAGGAGCTGTGTGAGGGTTTAAAGGTACAGAGGGAGGGTTTTTATTAATCCCAGTCTGGTGCTAACCCTTCCGGGCTGACAAGACGATCGTTGCATTCCAGTGCAGCGATCGCGTTTTTATCTTCATCATCAAGCTGGAGATCCCGCGCTAACAGGTTACTTGCCAGGTTTTCACGTTTGGTTGAAGACGGGATCACGGCATAGCCCTCACCCATCGCCCATGCCAGGATCACCTGTGCGGCTGTCGCATTGTGTTTCTCAGCGATGCGCGCAATCACTTCATCTTTCAGCGCCTTACCATATGCCAGCGTCATGTACGAGGTGATGTGAATACTATGCTGTTTCGCCCAGTCCACGACTTTGCGGTTTTGCAGGTAAGGAGAGAGTTCAATTTGGTTGGTAGCAATATTCTCTTTACCCACTGCGGCGATGGCCCTTTCCATCAACGGGATGGTGAAGTTAGAGATGCCAATTTCACGCGTTAAGCCTTGCTCTTTTGCTTCCAGCAGCGCCTGCATAAACTCTTCCACAGAGACGGCATCATCAGGAGATGGCCAGTGGATCAGCGTCAGATCAACATAGTCAGTACGCAGCTTTTTCAGACTTTCCTTCAGGCTTGGGATCAGCTTGTGTTTGCTGAGATTCTCAATCCAGATTTTAGTGGTGACGAAAAGTTCGTCGCGCGGTACGCCACTCTCTTCGATGGCCTGGCCTACGGCAGCTTCGTTATCATAAATCTGCGCCGTATCAATAGCACGATAGCCCAACTCGAGTGCGGTTTTAACAGATGCAATAACAACATCGTCTTTCAGGCGAAAAGTGCCCAGACCCAGTGCAGGGATAGTCATATGATTCCTCAATCGTTATGTTCGTAAACTGAGGAAGATTATCGCTGTAGTTGTTATGACGAAAAAGATCGTAAAACGCAGAGGATTTTTGCTAATTTCGCAACAATCAAATGACAGATAAGAAAAAAGCCCTGAGCGTTAGCTCAGGGCTTTTAATAAGTGGCGGAACGGACGGGACTCGAACCCGCGACCCCCTGCGTGACAGGC